>Ga0308412_1000896_pt1 | contig 15912 bp, 19 predicted proteins | sample HotsprottomLayer_FD_202357 | JGI IMG/M metagenome (GOLD analysis project Ga0308412, IMG submission 202357) | Hot spring phototrophic mat microbial communities from Octopus Spring, Yellowstone National Park, Wyoming, United States -... | ecosystem: Environmental > Aquatic > Thermal springs > Hot...
ACCAAACACGTTTTATCTTTCGATATGCCGAACTTTGTGACCAAGTGTCGAATCACCCATAATCTTCCTCGACTCATTCAAAATCCAACTTACCAAAAAATCTTATCTTACATGGAGGTGCAAAATGGAAATCAGTCTGGAGCGTAGTGCAAACGTTTTGGAACCTGGCAAATATACCGTTTACCCGATTAAAATCTCCCCTGGAGAGGGTAATTCTGGGTATCCGTATATCCAGGTCGTTTGGATGGAATTACAAAGCCAGCAGCTTATTTGGGATTACTTGTCGCTTTCTCCGAAGGCACGCTGGAAATTGGATGCGATCTTAGATCTGATCGGTGCTCCGACCTCAGGGAAGGTTTCCCTAGAGCAGTTGGAGTCGACCTTAAAGAAATTCACTTTCCAAGTGTCCGTAATCCAGGAGAAATACGAATCCCGCTGGCAAAACAAAGTGAAAGGATATCTGACAGTGTCCCTGCTGGACGAAGAGGAAATCCAGCAATTGGAGGAAGTTTCCAAACCGATCTTGGAACGTCTGTCTAAAGCTTCCGAAGATATCGACATTGTGGAGCCGATGCAGGACGTTCTAATTCCTCCCAAGCAGGGTGTTTTCGAGGATTTACTCAAAGAGTTGCAATGAAGCTGGTAGTCTTAGATCTTGGGATAAACACAGGTATAGCTTGGCTACGGAAGGACGACAAAGTGGTTTATTACAGGACTACTTGCGTCCCTTTACAGGAATCCACTAAAGTCGTCCTTCCAGACCCAGAGGTTTTATATGTGATCGAAGATTTCCCTGTTTGGAAATCCGTGAAATACGTTAAAACGTGGATAAAAGACCTTTTGGAAAACTTTGGAGTAAATACTTTGTGGATCAGACCTGACGTGTGGATGCATTCCATGCGCAGGTACACAGAGCACTTGCCCAAACCCGGAACCCCACACGAACGAGACGCTTTGTGGCTTGGGTTATACACTTTAGAGCAGCAATGCAAAGAGAAAAAAGGAGTGCTACAGTGGGATATAAGAGTCTCGCAATTTTAGGGTCTGGTGCTTCCTCTGCGGTGGTGGCTTATGTTTTCCGACAGATTTTTCCGCAAATAGACATTGACATCTGGACGATGCGGAGAGAAGTCGTGGTTTACCCGTTTACCAGCATCGAAAGCGAATACTTCGAAAAAAAGTTTCCCTTGTTGCCGCGAATACTCTGGAAAATAAACTGGACGGTATCTCCTGAAGACTACAAAAAGAATCGCTGGGGAGATTTGCACCATTTAGTTGGAGATTCCAATTTGTCCAAGGAATATCCAACAGGTCAAAGGTATTACTTGGAGCCGCAAATTCTGTGTAATTGGCTCATCGGGATATCCGATGTGCATTGGAAACTTTTATCCAGTCCATTTACTCAAGAGGAAATTCATAGTCTTACGGAGAAGTACACATGGGTTGTGCAAACCTTTCCGAATCCAAAGCATGCACAACCAGTCTGTTGGGAATGGATTGTCGCATTTCCTAATGGAAATTGTCCAGAAGAGAAAACTCTGTGCCTGACCCATGGAGGAAATCCACCGAAAACTCGATGTTGGGAATACGGAAAGATTAGATTCCAGGAATATCGTATCCACTACGAACCACCGATTTTCCCTGATGAACTTTATCGAATAAAGTTTAAAATCCTGCACCCTAGCACAAAACCAATTTCTCCCGTGGATGAGTTGTTTCCGAACCTTATTTACATTGGCAGATATGCCTTGTGGGATTTTTCTTTTTCCATTGAATCCATACCAGATTTGCTTTACAAAATATTAAATACTGATTAAGGAGGTTGCTATGGACGAAACGAAAGAATTACAAATGTTCGATTCTTATTGTGCGCAAGGGAGAGAAATCTTCGTGCGCAAAAACAAAGAATACGGTGGATCTTATCACTGGATGGGTCTAATTGGAGTGGTAAGCGAGATCGCTGGGATTTCCATGCGGTTGGTGAGTGCAGTTTTCCAGAATTTTGGAAATATCGAACCCAATCGAGATTCAGTAAAAGACGCTTTGTTGGATCTGCACAATTACGCCAACATGGGTTTAATTTGTCTGGAAAACGATAACATTCTGGGAGAATTTCTGCAAGGAGCTAAAAAACGATGAAGCCAAAAATTTTAGTCCACCAAGAACCTTATAAAAACAAAATTTTGCGCTGGTTCGCAGGAGTTACGGCAGAAGTGCATCTGATTAGCATGACGCCCAATCCCAAAAAGTTGATCGCCCTCGGAATGCGCGCCTACACTGGACATTACGAGACAGACATTCCAGAGGACTTGGTAGAACCGTTCTTTCGAGATTCCAGGACAGCTTTGGCGACACCTTTGGAGTGGGTGAATTTTGTTTTCCTCCTTAAGGACGTTCCAAGGTTTTTCACCCATCAGCTTGTGCGGAACAGGATTGGGGTTTCGTTTGTGCAGCAGTCAACTCGCAACAAAACGGAACAGCTTTACTTCGATTTCCTTGTCCCACCTTCCTATGTTCGAGCAGGACATGACCTGGAGAAAAACTCGGATTTAAACCAGCTAATACAAGCCAACTTGGCAGCCGCCAGAGTGATTATCGACGCTTACCATACCGAGCACTTGTCTGCCGAGGATGCTAGATTCGTTTTGCCGCATAATTTTTTAACCCACATTTACTGGCAGACAAATTTGGTCGCTCTTAATAGAGTGTTCGATAAACGTTTCTGCTGCCAGGCGGAGAAAACGGTATGGCTCCCAGTCCTGTTGCAGATTATGCGATTATTGCAATCGCAGTGTCCAGGTTTGGAACAGGTTTTGTCTTCTCCGTTTTTGCGAGGTGAAAGTTGTGGTTATACCGCAAGCTTCGACAAACCCTGTGTATGGAAAGGAAAGACTCGGGAGGAGATCCTGAATGAATCGATATCTGATTCTGGATCTTGAAACGACTGGGTTGGATTGGTGGAGAGAAAAAATTGTAGGAATAGGTATAAGGTTGGAGCCAGAGGGTAGGGAAGAGTTTTTTCCCTACCCTGACCCTGGGTGGCTTAGGGAATACTTGCTGGAGTACAGAGATCGAGTATGGATCGGGCACAACATTAAGTTTGACTTACTTTTTGTGAATTACCCTCCAGAGGTTGTTTACTCTTTACAGATAAGAGACACCATGGATATGGTGCACTTGTACGATTCGAGACTTTCTAAATCTTTGGTAGAAGTGGAAAAAGAGTTCCTTGGATCGGAAACAAAATTCTGGCACCTACATCAGGAAAACAAGCGGAAAATAAAATCTTGGGACTTGGATAAAGTAAAAGAATATTGTCTGAACGACGTGCTGATAACTTGGAACGTTTTCAGAAAATTAGAACCAGAATTGGAAAAACTGGAAGTTTTCCACATTTTCCGCAAAAACATGGAATTGCTTAAGGTGTTATACGAAATCGAATACTTTGGATTCCTTTTCGACAAAGAGGAAGCCGATCGCAGTGTCAAAATTTTGGAAGAGAATCTAAAATTGCAGGAAGAGCAATTTTTCCAAAAAGTCGGTGTAAGGTTCAACTGGCGTAGCCATAAGCAGTTGAGTTATTACGCTTATGATTATCTGGGTTTTCCACGACCTGAGAACCCTTTTTTGGATCCGATTACAGGGGAAGACTTGGGTCGCAATCCAGAATCGCGCAAATATAACAGCACTATGGTGTCCAGTTCCATATTGGTCGGCAAAGCAAAACACCCCTGGGCTTTGGACATCCAGTTCTTGCGGGAAACGGACAAGGCAATAGATTTTATCCAGCGTCTTAGCAGTTTGACCGACGACAAAAACTTTCTGCACTCTTCTTTTAATATTAGTGGAACCCGGACAGGTCGAATAAGTTCCAGCAGACCCAACTTGCAAAACATTATGAGTGGGATGCGAGGGTTTTTTTTGTCTTCTTCGTTTATGGATGCGGAAGCTGTGGAAGCTATTCTGAACCGCAGCCAAGCTTACAATGTGCGCAGACTTTTTATCGCTCGACCAGGGTACAAAATTGTTAGCATCGATTACAAGCAAATGGAGATGCGTATGTTTGGAATTGTTTCCAAAGATCCCCATATGCTGGAATTTTTACAGGCAGGCACAGATATCCACAGTCAAATCGCGCAAAGGGTCTGGGGTAAAGCTGACGAGATAACCCGCGATTGGGCTAAGCAGATCGGGTTTGGCTTGATCTATGGTATGACGATGGGGTCGTTGCGCTTTCGGCTAAACCTTACTCTGGAGGAGGCTAAAAAAATCACTTCCGATTACTGGAACACTTTTCCAACCATTCGACCCTGGCTTTTCGGAGTGGTGGAAGAGTGTAAAAAGAAAGGTTATTTGCGATACTGGTCAGGTAGAATTTGGAGAGAGGACAAAGTAGAAAAAATGTATCGTGGAGCCAATGCACTGATCCAGGGAGGATGTGCAGATCTGCTTTCCGTCGCAGTGCTACGGGTAAACAATTACATCAAGCGCAACAATCTGGATATTCGCATGGTAAATCTAGTGCACGACGAGATAGTCTTTGAAATGCGAGAAGAGGATTTCGAGCACATTCCAAAAATTGCCAGCATCATGCAAGTGGAAGACTTGTTTGGAATACCTTTTATTGTGGACGTGAAAATCGGCAGATCTCATGGAGAATTGGAGTCGTATGGAAAATCTGATACAGGAACTGGAAAACAGATTTTTTCACAATAGGTTGAACTATGCGGTAGCACAAATCGGAGCCAGTCGTCTGGCGTATTATCCAACCAAACAAGAAATAACCACAGAAGCAATCGAAAAGCATCTAAACGGTGAGATTGCTATTGCAGTTTTCCCGATTTTCGAGAACACGGTAAAATGGATGGCTTTCGATATCGATTCGAACAACTCTGTGGTAAGTGCTTTCGATGCGCAAAGACTTTCCGATTTTTTATCTTCCATGTCCATTCCCCACATGGTGGAGTTCAGCGGCAGGAAAGGATATCATGTATGGATACTTTTGGAAGACAAAATTTCTTCTTCCGTAGCTTTTACATGGTTGCAGCAGATATTGCTTAACTTTAAACATTCTGCCAGGATCGAAATTTTCCCAAAGCAACCATCTATCAGAATATCGGCTATGGGAAACCATCTAAAATTGCCTTTGGGGTTACACCCTGTTACCAAGAATCGATCGTTTTTCGGTAAATTCAATTCCACGGGTGAATTCCTCCCAGAGGAAAATTTCGAATGGCAAATTTGCTCGATAGAGGATTTGCACAAGCAATTACCATTGTCTTCTTCCGAACAGTTGGCTACGATTTTGTCCCAGTATTGGACAGAGGGAAGTCGACACTCCATGGCTTTAGCTTTGTCTGGGTTTTTAGCAAAAACGGGCTGGTCACAAGTGCAAACCATCAATCTGATAACGGAAATATGCAAAAAGTCTGGCGACGCAGAATTGGAAAACAGATTAACTTGTGTTCGGGATACTTATAAACGTTTTGTGAGAGGAGAGCCAACCCTTGGATACAGTCAACTTGTGGATTTACTGCCTGTTACAAAGCTAAAAGAGATCCTTGCACTGGTTTTCGACACGTTACCCCAAGAGCAAATCCGTCTAATCGATCGAATCCGACTGGAAAGGAAACCATCTTTCTTAAAAGTGCGAGACATAACAAAAATTTTGCACACCCATTTACTGGACAATGGCAAAATATTCTACGACTCCGCTCGAGACCAGTTATTCTGGTTTTCTCCGCAACAGAATGTAATTCCTCTGGAATCTCCAGAGTTTTTCTATTATTTGTACAAAGAATTCGGGATCTCTGTCGCAGAGGATTTTGGACGGAAAGTTTTTAAGGACGTTACCTTACTTTGTTCTAAAGAAGCAGAATCTAAAAGAGTACATTTAATAAGCCATTGGGACAGCGCAAAAAAGGTTTTATATGTAAACCCAGAGGGGAACAAAGTTTTCGTTCTAAACGGAGAAACCATTCTGCAGCAAAGCAACGGGGAGGAAGTTTTCTTCCAAACGCGTATGCATTTGGATTTGGACTGGTCGGATTGGAAAGAAATTGACGTGTGGTCTGTCTTGTCAGATGACTTGACTTTCCAATCTTCTGAGCTAGCCAGCGCATCTCCGGAGGAGCAAGTACAGTTGCTCCGTTTGTGGATTTTGTCTATTTTCTTCCCGGAGTTGATGCGGACGAAACCTTTGCTGTTAGTGGTTGGAGATCCAGGATCTGGGAAAACCACTGCTGTGCGCAGGATTATAAAACTTATCGAGTCACCTGAATTGGATGTTTTGGAATTTGTTTGGGACAAGCCCGATGCGCTCAGGACTTCCATAACCCACCACAGGGTTTTGTGCTTGGATAACATGGAAAACACACGGAGCAACTGGTTGCTAAATATATTGGATGCGATTTCCACAGGATCCTCGATCGAACTCCGAAAACTTTATTTTACCAACGAGATGGTTCGGTTGAAACCTGATTGCTATGTAGCCATAACGGCTATCAGCTCCCCGTTTTCCGAAGAGTCGTTTTTCGATCGAGTTTTGCCCATTGACTTGCGCAGAATCAAAAACCCTTTGCCAGAGTGGGAAATCCAAGAATATCTGCAAAATAACTGGAAATACTTGTGGTGTGACATGTTGCAAAAGCTAAACAAAGTTGTCAGAGAAATTCAAACCTATCCGTCTAAAGAAATTATCCGCTTGCGGATGGCGGATTTTGCATCTCTTGCTAGCAGGGTAAAGACAATTCCTCCCAACATTTTGGACTATGAGATTTTACAGAGCGGTTTAAATAACCTTTCCAATAGACAAGTGCAAAAAATGGCGGAAGAGAGTCCATTTGTTACGATCCTGCTGGAGTGGCTGGAACGGTATCCAAAGGAATCCAGAGAGTTTAAAACTCTACGGGAACTCTCTGACGATCTCATTCCAATCGCAAAATTTCGAGGACTAAAATGGAAATGGTCTAGCACGGTAAGTTTAGCCAACCATTTGCGTGCGATCGAGTTGGAATTGGACAAACTAATCGGTGTGGAGATCAAAATGGATAGAGTGAATGGAAGGAAGGTGGAAAAATACAGATTTGGGTATAAGCTATATGGAAAAAATGCTGGAGAGGAATACTGATCCAATACTAATCAAACATTAATCAAATTTTAATCTTATTTTAAGGTATTTTTACAGAAATCCGCTATAATATAGACATAATATCCATAGAAAGGAAGGAATCTAAAAATGAACATAAATTCAAAAAAGGTGATCATAACAGCAGGATCAGAATACGGAGAATTTGTTTGTGAATTCGCAATCGAAGACGGAATCCTCTGCCTTACCCGTATGGACGGGGATGGCAATCTGGCAGGGAACTCTTTGATTCTGGAATTCGAGCAAGAGCATGTGGATAACATCTACGACTTGCGGAAAAAACTAATAAACGAAGTCCGCCACAGGGCAGAACGTTGTGGTTGCCATCGTTGCCAATACGATGTCCGCATCGAATTTGTGTGATTCGGAAGAAAGGAGTTCTGAAATGGAAGAATTGTATTTTGAAGTCGAAAAAACCAGAACAGGTCGACCAGCGATCTGGGTTGGGGGTGGTTCAACAAGCAATAAATTCCGTGCCAACTTCGTACTGCGAAATGGGAAGTTGGCTAATCCGATCTTTATTCGGGTTTCTGGTCACCGTTGTAACGGTGACCAATGTTTGGTTGGTTTGCAGAAGGGGGATATTCTCGTCGATATTAGTGGTCGTAGACCTGCATCTCCAATCAACCCTGATATCTATTTAATCTCCCGTCGAATAACAGACTTCGAAAACGATAACGAAAATAGACTGCTAGCAAAGTACGAATTCGTTGACCTTTCTGTCGACGACATTCCACCCTCCGTATGGGAGGGATCGAATATCTACCACAATCGGGATGGGACTTACTTCGTAGGTAGGTAATTCCCACTCCCATTGCCGTTCTAAGGCACAGGGTCCGGGACTATCTCTGAAGATAGTCTCGGCATTTTTGTTTATTAGCAATTCACGTCCAACTTGTCGGGCAAAAGATATGAAAAGGAGAACCAAATGGAAATAAACGTAATCGGACTTAGATCATTTTGCAACAAAACTTACTCGAATCAGGAATTTGTCAATAAAGTTTTTGTTGAATGTGACTTCTTGGGTTGTACATTTTCCAAATGTACTTTTATAGAAGTCTATTTCATCCAGTGCCGTTTCGATAGTTGCAGTTTTTACGACAATGACGGATTCTTTTACACCTGGGAAACACAATTTGAAAACTGCAGTGGAGATCTAGGAAAAATCCGCAGTCTATAGGAGGAACCCATGCGACAATCTAAGGAATTCCAACTAAAAAAGAGAGTCATCCAAAAAAGATGGCGCGAACTTTGCAAAATGTCTCCGCAAAAACTTCGGGAGACGTCTAATCGATATTTCAAATTTTCGGATCCGAACGTCTCTCTCGGAATAATTCGGGAGATGATCATGGAAGCAGAATTCGGTTTAGACTATTGGAATTTCATAGACTATTAAGAAAGGAGTCCAATATGAGTCACGAGATTTTCGGAGAAAGGTTTTGGGGGCATCGCAAGCCTGCCTGGCATAACTTAGGAGAGGTTTTCCAGGAGTCGTTAACCGCTATACAAGTCCTGGAGCGTGTTCAAGCGACCAAACCCATCTCTTTCGAGAAATGGGACGGGTTTTTTATCTCTCCTGACCAGCAAAATTTTCTGGCGCAGAATAAATCAGTTATTGTCCGTCGGTCTCCCGATGGAGATGAAGTCCTCGGACTGGTCAGCAAAGAATTCCAAATTTTAAGTCCAGAGGAAATCGGACAAATTTGGGACGATGTTTTAGGTTGGGAGGTAGAAACTCTATTCTTCACCAGAAATCGAATGGTAATAACCAGTCGGTTGCCACAGGTTGAACTGCATCCAAACGACCCAAGTGCTTGGAACTTACACGCTATTCTCGATTTCCCTTATCAGCCTGGAATCCCAATCCAAGCACGGATCGCTCCCGTGAGGGTCGTTTGCATGAATACTTTGGCTTCTTCCAGATTGGAAGCGACCTTAAACGTTTCCGCCAGACACAATTCCAAAGAAGTCCGAAAGATTGAAGTATGGCTAGACTCCTGGGCAAGAAGTTATCACAATACCGTAAGAGAATTAGAAGCAATTCTAAATCTGTTCGCAAAAACTCCGATACAATGGGAGGAAATTTCAGAGAGGTTTTTCGCGGAAGTTTTCAAGCAAAACTTCGAAAAACGATTAGAAAATTTCAACCGCATGCAAGTTTATGGAACTTCTGTGGAAACAGGATCCATGCTCGGTTGGCTAAACGCTATAACGGAATACGCCGACTGGGCTAATCGACACAAGGAAACTGAACTAACTACCTTGTTTGGTCACAGATATAACCTTAAACAAAAAGCTTTTGAGTTTGCTACCAGTGTAGCAATTGAATAATGTTTGCCCAAAACCCAAACCAAACAAAGTCCTTAATCAGGACTCTGTTTGGTTTAAAAAATCTGCTTTAGCATACAAAGCGATTTTGCACCAGCCATTTTCCGTGGAAATAACTTCCACTTTAGCAGATTCAGATAAGCTTCCAACAATTGGAGCAGACAGAGATGGATTCAATCTTACGTTTAGAGCAGGAACGCTTACTACAGCATGCCCTGCATAACCCTCTTTTATTCCTGTTGTAAAAGCAGAAATCGCTTCGAAAAACGGAGAAGGATCTATTTCTCCTTTGTTGTAAGATCCAGGAGCTCCAGGTACGCGCAATTCAAAATGCAAATGGGGTCCTGTGGAAAATCCCGTATTGCCAGACAAGCCTATCTGCTGGGATGGAAAAACCTTTTGCTGTACGGAGACATGAATTTTGCTAAGATGCGCGTACAAAGTCCAAAATCCATCGTGACAGAGCAAGATAAAATAACCATACCCTTTCTCGTCGTATCCAATTTTTTCCACAGTACCCTCTGCGGAGGCTAAAACTGGAGTCCCTACAGGCAAGCCGAAATCTAAGCCATTGTGCCCAGGTTTTCCGAATCGAGAGTAAATTTGCGGATTGGCTCCGAACAATTGTGTAATGGGAAACTTACCTGCGAATGGAAGACGTAATCTAATGGATTCCATGACTTAAAATTTCTAAAATTTGGGTAATTAACCAGATCAGGACTGTGCTACCAAGAATTCCCCCAAGCCAAGTTAACATTTTGTTAGACTGTTCCAATTTGGATACGATTTCTAACTTCCTTTCATGCTCTTCCAGACGTCTCCATGCAGCGTCGATTTTTGCTTCCAGAAGAGGATGAGACCCTGCCTGGTTGGTTTCTATGAGTCTCATTCTTTCCTCGAGAGTGCAAATTTTTTCTTTGATTTCCAAAATATCTTGAGCGATTTTCTCGATCTGCATGGAGACTACAGCAATTTGCTTTTGCAATGTGATGTATTCAGGCTCGGTCATCGCTTGACTAATTTATGAGTGGTTTGGTTAGAAATCGCAACCATAAGGACTATGCGCAAAAGGTTTATTACTCCTGAGGAGTCACAAGATACTTCTAGTTCTGGAATTGAGACGGAAAAATGGCAATATGCAAAATAAATTGCGACTGCCACTAGAGTGATCATACATAACACTAGCCACCTTTTTTGCTCTGGTGACAGACGCTCATGCCAGAGTCTAAATCCTGGAAAGTACTCTATTAGCAAGGATAGAATAGCACCTGCAATTAAAGATAAAGTTTCTTCGTTCATTGCACACCTCCAAAAAAAAAAAATCTAAAGAAATTATACCTTGGGTTTGGGTGGAAACGGCAATTTTACCACATCCGCGTACTCCAGAATTTGCGATACATCCACACTCGGAGTCTCGGTATCTAACCTCCACGTCTCTGGCAAATCCCTGAGTTCCTGACGATACTCCTGCCATGCTCTCTTATCTGCCACTACATCTGGCAGCATAGCGTAGTCGCTCTCGGCAAGTAGCTTATTTCGATACTCCCGAATCCAGCGTTTAATAGTTGATAATGTTGGTTTGTCTTTTTGAATTTCGACTAGATTACCCCCCTCGTCTGGTATAAAATGCATATTTTGTTCGTATTCTGCTTCTGCTTTTTGCAATTGTTCTAACAATTTTTGCTCTGCAGCTTCTTCTGTATCCTTGTCAGATAGCATTATTTCTACCCGCAAAGCTGGATATTTTTTAGATTGTGTATAAATTGAGTTTTGATTTGTACGATAGATGTCCATAATACCTCTTAAAAATTTGTGTAATAGAAATGAAAATAACCTGCCCTGGGACCCGTGTTGGTTCGATTACGAACAAATATACCATGTCGGGTGGGAGTAAAACTATAAGATGCAGACGCAGTAAAACTGCTATGTACATCATCATTTGCATAAAGCCAAATTATTGATGATGTTCCAATAGTCATTCTCAAATAAAGTGCTTTTCCCCCAGGAAACGTACTAGATAGTTGTATTTCTGTTATTGTTGTTCCAGAACGTTCGCGTTTGAACAAAGCAGCATCATAAGAGCTGTAAGTTCCAACACCACCTCTGATGAAAAATTCGACGGAGTATTCATTATTATTGTCTATATATCCATTATCAATTCTTATACCCACATCTACATTATTTGAGTCGGCAGCACACCACGCATTAATGCTACCATTGATAGGTACGTTTTGACTTTTATACAAGAAACAAGTTATATTTACTTGAGAACTGCTTGGGGCAGCTTGTAATAAATGATTGATAACATTATAGACAGTCCAAGATGGTGTTGTTGTCCATCCAGTCCAATAAGACGACAAGTTACTAGTTGTGAAATGGTCTCTCATAGTGTGAGATGGAAACTTTGCAAAATACCCATTTGTATCCAACCCATGCCCATTTAGTACCAAAGTCTTTCCAGTTTGAATCTGCACTCCATCCGAAATCTCACTCATTACACTATCCCCAATCGCATTCGTCCCCGTAAATTTGGGGATAGTATTAGTTGTCCCTGAACCCAACACTGCCGTTCCAGTCCCTGGCACGGTCAGTGTATAATCCTTTGTACGCACCGTGTTAGTGCGCTCGTTTTTGAGCCCGTTCTCGTCAACCGTTACCGCAGTGACGGGAGTAGTACTTCCCGTCGGAGTGACTTCCACGTCCAGCTTTGTACCGTGTGCCGTGCTCGACCAATTTTGTGCCGCTCGCAAATTTATCCTTACCCGACTTCCACTAGACCAATCTGTGCCATCATGACCGAGAGCGGAAATCCGACCGAGCAGGTCGTTGTTCTGCACCGCTCCACTTCCACTTTGGCGAGAGCGCCAAAAAGCCAAGAACGGATTATAACTATCGGTTATGCGTCGTATGTCTACATAGCCACGAGACCAGAAGGTCTCGCCATAATCTCCGTAGATAGTGTCACCGATAAGTGCCAGAGCGTCCAAATCAGAATCATATTCGATACCCGTTACGGCTTTAATCTGGTTATTCACGTCCCAAAAGACGACTTGATTTTGCGACCCCGTACCTTGTGGGATGACTTTGAACTCCAAACCGTCTTCGGCAGATTTGACGGAGACAACCTTGTTGGCTTGACCTGAGTAACTGCTCGGCGTATCGGTAAGACCGAGAAACGTAGAAGTCCCTCCACTCAGGTCACCGTTTAGCTTTGTCAACGTGCCGTTGACGGTAATCGTATCATATTGCATCGCGTAAACTTGTAATTCCTCCCCTGCCGCGACGAAAACCTTATTAGCGTAACTTCCGATTACCTTGACCACAGCCATCTATCCACCTCCAAAACTTGCTATTTGCAATCCGTAAGTCGTACCATTAAAACCACAATGTGCGATTTGACCTGTACAAGCATGAGTCACGCATCCATACCCTTGTCCAGAAGTAGAAATCCCTTCGAAGTAACACAAATCCGCGTAAAGCGTTGTTGCATGGGGTCCCATAACTAAACCAGCAGCCGTCCCAGATGAAGCTGAAGCAAACGCGTAAACTCGACTCAAAGCAGCCGAGTAAGCAACCTGGATTGCATAAGTCGTCCCAGAACTGCTATTGCTGGCATACACCAGCAAATCTCGAAAGGAGTAAGCTGAAGATTGACAATAAATTCCACGTACAAGAGTCGTAGAGTTCGCACTGAACAAAAACGCAAGGTTATCCAGCGCAACCTGTCCAGTAGTGATAGAGACCAGATTTCCACTCACAAACCCTGCGGCATTGCTGATTACGGCTCCTTTGTGGTAAGTATCCAAAGAAACGTTCCGCACTGGATCCCGAACTCCGATAAGTTTTATCCGCTTGTTAATACTTAGTGTACTGTTTAGTTGGATAGGTACCGCAGGAATGGTAATCGTGTCATAGTCGGCAGCAGCACCAATTGCCGCTCGCAATCCGTCCTCGTCTGCTGTGTACCTGCGAACCTTCGAGCCATAAAGCACGATTTCCGCTCCTGTCTCACTGCTGGACGTACGCTTGGAAAGATTAGCCAGCTGTTCGATGTCCAGCATAGCGAAAGGACGTAACCGCTCCCAAAGCTCATGCGCTGTCTCAGGCATCAGTAAACCTCCCCGATTTGATATGGACTGCTCCGACCCGCAATGCGACTAATGCGCCACTTACCTGTATGATATTCGATCTCCTCTGGCATGAAAGACACTCTAAGTTTAGTATCCTCGAGCAAATAATGTTCTCCAACTCTCGGCATATCGAAAATATCTGCATAATAACGTGTTCTTCCGTCGGGAAGCAAGTAATAGTAATTGCTTTCTGTCGTTGGTTCTGTTGGTAGTAATTTGCAAATTAACCTTCGGTTTCCATCTACATATGCAATGGCTCGATTGCTTTCCAATTTTAAGAGTTCCTTAAGCTCATACAATGCTGTGTTATAGCCCTCGCGGAAAACACTCGTTTCTGTAGCAAAGTCTGCTTGGAATTCTACCCCACTTAAGAACTGTCCACAATTTGTTACAATGTTTTCGATTTGTTCCTTAACGCTCCCCATGCCGATGAGCTCAAAGTTAAGATCTCCCTTTTGAGGTGCTGGTTTCCATCTCGACAAGTTCGTGTACCAAAGATAGGGATCTCCACGGGGATATCCTAAATCTACATTGGTATCCACCATGAAATATTTACTCGCATCTACCGTTCCAGAACGCTCAATCGTTATCCAATAAACCGTATTTGGATTCAGACCAACAGCACTCGAAAATTCTTTTTCCACCCAATCAGAGGAAGTTCCAATTTCGCTTGCGGGAATAGTAACAGTTGCCAAAGCAGTCCCAGGTACACCACTATTATCAGCGCATAACTTTACACCCAAATCATCTGTAGGAGGGTTGTTCTCTGGATACTTCCACGGACGGATGCGGATTTTCTTTGCCGACCATCCATCGGCAGAAAGCAATTGCACTTGTTGAGCAAACTTCGGTCGGTCATCCTCTCCAATTTCTCGACCACCCGAACCTGTCTCCGTGTATGCCTCGTAACCTTTATCGTTTGCATAATATACCCAGTCCAAGGTTTGTATCAAGCCAATAACGCCGACAACAACTTCATCTCCTCCCAGACCAGCAACGTCCAAACCGACGCTAGGATCCTTGTGCAAGGTCAGATACTTGCTGGCTAGGGTATTTATTTCGCTCTCTGTTTTCTCCGAGACGGTCAAGAGTTTTTGCTTTTTTCCATAAGTTTTTATGCTTATGCTATCTTCGACCCAGTCGGTCGCAATATTTTTCGATCCAAGAGCGGATATGACTTTTACGCTATTGTACATATCCTCCAAACTGCTTTGCAAGGTCATTTGTCCATAGGGCACGCGGACGTTATTAATCAACCCAAGCCATTTACCCTGTCCAGTTTCATCCCATAACTCCACATAATTGCTTATTAACGCTAAATACTCCTCTTCCACCCCAGCAAACGGTAAAATGACCTCTGCGCTAATTAACCCACCAAAAGATGCCAAAATAACCCGTTCGACCCGAGTGGAATTTTCTGTAAAAATTGTGTACAGGGAGTTTCGATTCAGTATTTTAGCATGGATCATGCTCGCGTCCTCGACCTCGCAAACGCTTGCACTTCGACACGTTTTAGGACATGTCCAGCTCCGCGCATTTTAAAATATACAACCCCATCCCGATCTGGCGTAAAAGTAAGATTACCACCTCCTCGAATAATCCAATGATCGATTATTCGATTGTTACTGTTTGTCACCCACGCTCGTCTTATAGCACCATCCACAAATAGAGTTTCACCAGTCTGCAAACCTCTTCCGGAAGCAGAAACAACTTCTATTACGTCTCTTGCTGGAAAAATTTCCAAGTAATCCAAATCTACAGTAGTCGCAGTAGAAGCGATTGCCATCAAATGCACGTTATAAATCTCATTGTAGTCATTAGAAACTCTATGCAGCAAAGTCGAACGGAGCACACCGATTTTGCAAAGCTCTTCTGGATGACTTTCTGCTTGGAGCCATTCGGAGAATACTGCTGGATCTTTGCCGAACCTTACTCCAAATCTCACATCGGAATTAGGGTTTAAAATTCTGGCTAAAATCAGCAAAGCGTCAAATTCCAGATTCGTTGGAGCAGACAATTCCCAGTGGATAACGCTCGTCCAGGAAGTACTTACAGATAACTCTTTGTAATATCCATACTGGTACAAATTGTAATTTGGAGCACTCGGTTTGGTAGTTCCTCCCGTGCCGTAATAAGCGTCGAGCACACGGTTAGATTGTACATTATCAGACATCTGATTGCCGATGGATAACAAAATCGAATCTATCGGCTGATTGTCTAAAGACTTTATGTGAAGTTTTATAGGATAACTGAGTTGACTTTTGAATTCTTGGAGATGGCTGGAATAAAAGTATCTCAAGTAATTGT
>Ga0308412_1000900_pt1 | contig 15864 bp, 18 predicted proteins | sample HotsprottomLayer_FD_202357 | JGI IMG/M metagenome (GOLD analysis project Ga0308412, IMG submission 202357) | Hot spring phototrophic mat microbial communities from Octopus Spring, Yellowstone National Park, Wyoming, United States -... | ecosystem: Environmental > Aquatic > Thermal springs > Hot...
TCCTGACCAACATGCTCAAGAACAGCGAGCGGGTAGAGAAAATCGCCGGTTTCGTCGCTAAGCATTTCCAGAAATACGTCCAACCGATGGGCTACAAAGCCTTCCTCGTGGCGGTGGACCGCGAGGCGTGCTGCTTCTACAAAGAAGCCCTCGACCGTTACCTGCCACCCGAAGCCAGCGCGGTGGTCATCAGCGCGGCACACAACGATCCGCCGCATCTCAAGCGCTATCACCTGAGCGATGAGGAGGAAGCACGCATCCGCAAAGCTTTCCGCAAGCCGGGCGAAAACCCGCAGATTCTCATCGTCACCGAAAAACTGCTCACCGGTTACGATGCGCCCATCCTGTACTGCATGTATCTCGACAAGCCCATGCGCGACCACGTGCTGCTGCAAGCCATTGCCCGCGTCAACCGCCCTTACGAAAGCGAAGAGGGGCAGCGCAAGACCACCGGCCTGATCGTGGACTTCGTTGGCGTCTTCGAGAACCTGGAGCGGGCGCTGGCCTTTGACTCGCAGGATGTCAGCGGCGTGGTCGAAGGGCTGGATGTCCTGCAGGAGCGCTTCGCCCAATTGATGGCGCAGGGGCGAGCCGAGTACCTGCCGCTCACGGCCGGGAAAACTGAAGACAAAGCCGCCGAAGCCGTGCTGGAGCATTTTCGCGACAAGGAGCGCCGAGAAGCCTTCTATGCCTTCTTCCGCGAGCTGCAGGAAATCTACGAAATCCTTTCCCCTGATCCCTTCCTGCGCCCCTTTCTTGAAGACTATGAACGGCTGGTGGAAATGTACCGCCTGGTGCGTAGCGCGTACGAACCGCACGTACCGGTGGACAAATCGTTCCTGCGTAAGACGGCGGAGATTGTCCAGCGGCATACCAGCACCTCCAGTGTAGAAGAACCCAAGAGCACCTACGAAATCGGTCCGGCGCAGCTACTTGCCCTTTTAAAGCAGGATAAGCCAGATACGGTCAAGGTCTTCAACCTGCTTAAGGAGTTGCATCGCATCGTTGCCGAGCAGGGAAAGTCAGCCCCTCACCTCATCCCCATCGGGGAGCGCGCGCAGGAAGTGCTGCGCCGTTTTGAGGAGCAGCTTATCTCGGCAAAGGAGGCGCTGGATGAACTCGAACAGATAGTGCGTCAACTGCAAGCGGCTCAAGAGGAACGCCTCTCCAGCCCACTGTCCCTGCAGGCTTTCGCCGTGGAGTGGTGGCTGCGCACTCAGAAGGTGGAACCAGAAAAAGCGGAGCAAACCGCCGCGTCGCTGGAAGAAGCCTTTGCCTCCTTCCCGAACTGGGCAATCAGTATAGCCGATGAGGGAAAACTGCGCACCCGGCTCTACAAAGCCCTGCTGGACCTGGGCGTCAAAGAGGTCGTTGCCTGGGCTAATCGCATCCTTGATCTGCTACGGAGGGCTGCCGAATGAAAAAAGCTCTGCCTTCAGACTGGATACCGCTGGAAAAGGCTGTACCCGTTGACCTGTTCAAAGCCGAAGTGCAGGCGTGGGCGCGGCGGCTGCAGGTTCAGCCACTGGAAATCCACATCCGCCCGATGAAGCGTAAGTGGGCGAGTTGTTCATCGCGCGGGCGTCTGACCTTTGATACGGACCTGCTGCACCAGCCGGCGGAGTTTCGCCGACAGGTGATTGTTCACGAACTGCTCCACCTCAGAGTGCCTAACCACGGCGCACTGTTCCGTGCTTTATACAGGGCTTATCTCGCACAGGCGGAGTAACGCGGGGCTGTTCGATGAGCCACCTCACATCTGCCCAGACGACAGACAGCCGCAGGCAACGCAGACAATGCGCCTGAACTCCTCTGCTCCCTGCACACCTGCTGCTGCATTTGGGGTATCATCGTCATGGAGGGTGAAATGCCCATGTATCGCCAAACGGGCACTGCGCAGCGATACCTCATCCCCGCAGGGAGCTTTGAACCCGCCTATCTGGCGCTGTACCGCAAGGGCGAACTGCAACGGCGGGCGGAGGAGGCGATAGCCTCCCTCGGGCGGTGTCGCGTCTGTCCGCGCCATTGCGACGTCAACCGCCTGGCAGACGATAGGGGTATCTGTCGCACGGGCAGGTACGCGCGGGTATCCAGTTATTTCCCGCACCATGGCGAAGAAGATTGCCTGCGCGGATGGAACGGCAGCGGCACCATCTTCTTCTCATGGTGTAACCTGCGGTGTGTGTTCTGCCAGAACAGCGACCTCAGCCACCGCGGCGAAGGCGTAGAGGTCCCCCCCGAGCGGCTGGCAAGCATGATGCTTCACCTGCAGTCGCTGGGCTGTCACAACATCAATCTGGTCACGCCCGAACATGTGGTGCCGCAGGTGCTGGAGGCGCTGGTGCTTGCGGTGGAAGGCGGTCTGCGCTTGCCCATCGTGTACAACACCTCCGCCTACGATTCGATGGAGAGCCTGCGCTTGCTGGACGGCGTCGTGGACATCTACATGCCCGATTTCAAGATATGGGACCCTGAGAAGGCACACCGCTACCTGAAGGCGCGGGACTACCCCGAAGTCGCCCGATGCATCATTCAGGAGATGCACCGGCAGGTAGGCGTGCTGAAGTTCGACGAGAATGGACTGGCAAAGCGAGGTGTGCTGGTGCGCCACCTGGTGATGCCAGGCGATGTGGCAGGTACCGAGCATATCCTGCGTTTTCTCGCCGAGCAGGTCGCGCCCGATACCTACGTGAACGTGATGGCGCAGTACCACCCCGCGGGCATGGTTTCCTCCGAACGGTACCCCGAAATCAACCGTCGCATCACCGCACAGGAGTACTGGCAGGCAGTCCACCTGGCGGAGCAGCTGGGCTTACGGCTGGACGAGCGATTAGCGTGAACTGCCCGAGCGGAGGCGGTATGCCTCGCCGTGTATCTCCCGCGCTGCCTGTACCATCTCGGGGTAGGGCGTATCGGTGATGGTGACAAAGCCGATGTTGTAGTTCTCGCCGTCGAACCAGCGTCCGGTAAGCGGCTGGTCGTTGTACTGGAACCAGTGACAGCCCACGAAGTTGGGGTGTGTCAGCACACTGGTCAGGTAGTCCTTATACATGCGGGCGCGGTCCTGCTGGTCTTTCGCGGCGACCAGTCCGGTGTGGAACATGCCCCTGTCCAGCGCACCGAAGTGAAACTCGCCGATGATGGCGGGTTTGTCCAGTCGCTCCACAATGCTATAGCGTTCGCGCTCCACCCGCGGCGCGTAGATGTTAAAGCTGATGACGTCGCAATACTCTGCCGCCGCCTCGACGGCATCTTGCCCGTACCACGCAAACCGACAGCCCAGATACAGATGATTGGGCGCGAGTTCCTTCAGCACCTGACGCACCGTGCGGAAGTACTGCCTCGCCAGGTTTTTGACAAACTCCGCGAAGTCCTGCCTGCGGGCATCGGTGGATGGCGGCTGCAGCCTCTCGGGTTTCTCCAGTTCCTCCCAGCTGGCAAATGAGCTGTTCCACGCCGCGTTCAGTCTCTCTATCTGACCGTACTTCTGGCGCAGCTGCTGCACGAAGGCGCGCTTGGCGGGCGAGTTTGCCGCGTCTTCCTGCAACGTGCCGTATGCCAGTCCGTAACGACCGCCCTCTTCGCCTGTACCAGCCCAGCTCAGCTCGTTGTCCACGAAGTATCCAATGCACCAGGGGTCGTCACCGATGCGTTGTGTGACCGCGCGCAGGGAGTTGCGCACGCTTTGCTCGAATTTGGGGTCAAAGGGGTCGTGCATCTTGCCCCAGTAGTCGTTGCCGCTGGCAACCCGGGCGTGGTCACCGCCGATGTGCGCCGTGCCCACATAGGGAACCTTTCCGTTGCGGTAGAAATCCCAGTCCGACCAGTTGGCGATGGTGTTAAACCCCCATGAGCGCAGGCGACGCAAGGTCACGTCCATCCACAGCGGCTTGTAGTTCTCCCCGTACTTGCGCTGAAGGTTCAGGGCATACCAGTTGATGGTTCTACCCTCTTTCACTGGTCCCGAGTGTATCCCCGAATGATAACCGATATGCTTTGCCAGCGGAGTGCCCTCTTCGGGCAGCCAGGTGAACATCTCCTCGCGTCCGGTGATGAAGGTGGCGTCGCCGGTATGCACACAATCCATCCCCAGCGAGACGAACAGCGTGCCTGCTGGCGTCACCAGCCACCATTTGCCGTCGTGTTTGGCGGTGCGGAAATAGCCGGTCGCCTGCAGTTTGGGACCACTCTTCCAGCCGCCGTACTCGTCGCGGTCGGGCAAGGTGGGGAACTGCTGCAACTCCTGTTCCTCCTGCTGGCGTCTCTGCCTCAGGTCCGCCTCATCCTTCACTTTGCCAAGCCAGTCGCCACCTGCCCACTGCCCAAACCGGTCGACAATGCCTTTGACCGGCGCACTGCCTTCTATCAGGCGGACGTTGTCAATCTGTAGCGGTATCGGTTTGGCTGGACGGTGGAGAAAAACCTGAAACGCCACGATATGGTTCAGGTTCAGCCTGTGCGGATTTGCCACTCCCAGCAGAATGCCACCACCCTGCGCCAGGGGCGGCAAACCTCTCATGCCGTAGTCCATCGGGTTAAAGGCGAGGGGAAGCACATAGGTCTGGGTCTCCCCGGCGCCGATGGTGGTGGTTGCCTGGCGACAGTGGTTCCAGCCGTCAGCGCGAGGGTCGTCGTCCACGCGGATGCCAAACCACACCGGTTCGTGGTTGGGATTATAGATGTCGATTGCCAGCGCGCCTGCCCCCGTCCAGTTCCATGCCTGTGTGGGACGAAACATGATGTTCGGCCACTCGGCGGGCTGAAACTCCACCTGCAGAGCCTGCCCCGACAGTTTGCCACCCGCCGGCACGCGCTGTATTTGAACCTCGTTGCGCACTGCCTCCTTCACGTGCTCTTCCTTCTCGAAATCGAAAAGCACCTGTTGCGCCGCGGCGCTGACCGAAATCCCTATCATCAGGCACATCAGGCTCAGCCCCCACCAGTACATAGCGTTACCTCCCTTCGTGTTACCCATAACTCGATACGCCGCTTCGGTGGTTATTCCTCCGCGCCAATGCCACATTGCGGGCGATACCGTGCAGTGGTAAAATACTGTCGGAGGACGATAACGATGCATCGCGATAGCGTGTTGCGGGTGCTTTCCGCGCACTGGAAACAAATCGCAGAGGACTACGGCGTGCGGCGATTGGCTGTGTTCGGCTCGGTGGCGCGTGGGGATGCGACCAGTGGGAGCGACGTGGATATTCTGGTGGAGTTTCTCCGCCCTCCGGGTTTCGACAGATACATGCAGCTCAAGTTCTATCTGGAAGCGTTGCTGAGATGCCGCGTGGACCTCGTGATGGATAGTGCGCTCAAACCGTGGGCGCGAGAGACCGTTCTTCAGGAGGCAATATATGTCCCAGAGCTGGAAACTGTTTCTTCAGGACATCATTGATTCCGGGTCTAAGGTCATACGGCACGATGACGAGACTCTGTGGGATGTCATTGTGAACAAGCTACCAACCTTGCTGAATATCGCGCAGCGAATCCAGAAGGAGCAATTAGAATAGCCGAGGGGCACGCGTGGTGCCCCCTGCCGGAGTTTATTGTGCTTCCTGAATCTTGATAAAGTCCAGCCCGAACATGTGGCGGTCGCCCGTGCTGGCGGGGTTCGTGCCCACCACCTCGACGCGCAACACGTTTTGCCCCTGCTTCAACTGCACCTTTCCCAGGCTGATTTTGCCCGTGTGGATAACGCCGTTGTGGAACAGGTCTATCACTTCGCCGACGGGTGTGCCGTTGACCGACAGGCGAAACTGACCGTAGTCCACCGCTTTGGTCATCGCCACTATCAGCTCGTATGTGCCCGCCTTGCTGGCGTTAAAGCCCAGTTCCAGCACGTCGCCCGGCTTTGCGCCTGTCCACCAAAGATGTTTGGCGTCGCTCCATGCCTCACCGAAGCCCTGCATATCCTGTATGGTGACGTTGCCTCCGGTGTGGCTTAACACGCTCATCTTCTCGCCCTCGATAGCATCCGGCTCGCGGTACACTTTCAGCTCGGGCAGCCGCACAGGCAAACGCTCCTGCAGCGTGGGGAAGCTCCGTGCGCCCTGCTGGCGGTCGGTATACCAGTAACCGACGGCGCTGTAGCCGACCTCTGTCTCCGCCCAGTGCCACACCTCGATATCGGCGCGGAACCTTTGCTGGAACGGCACGTTGTCAATAATCAAGAAACGGTTGTTGGACACATGTCCGAAGTTGACTGGACCGTCGGCGCGGGGCTGGTTGTGGTAGGCGTGTGTGAAGGGCGTTGGGTTGCACCAGGCATAGCCGAAGAAGTCCTCCGTACCGGTTCCAAAGGTGCTCGGAAAATCTTCTCCATCGACGTAGAACTTCTCGTCACCCTCACCCCACCATGCTTTCACAGGGTTTGCGATGCTCATGGCGACACCCACGAATCGCCCGGAGCCCTCTGCTTCCGCCATCGTCCAGTCGCGCATCGGTCGGGAGCGGATGGGATACTGCGTGTGCCACTGCGCGTGGAAATAGAGCTGTTGACCGCTCCAGCGGGTGGGCTGCACTACCACCCTGCCTGACAGGCTCAGGGGTTCATCGCTGTCGTTGCGCACGCGCAGCACTGCCCGTCTGGCGAATGGCATTACCCAGTGGCTGTACATCGTGCCGTTTTGCAGTATCCCGCAGGGCAACGCCTGATAGGGGTTCAAGCCCGGTCCCGTACCGAAGAAATCCCCCAGCGGAGACCACACGGAGGGCAGCGTGGCATCATCCCAGGTGATTTCCAGTATCGCCGCCCGCAACGCCTTCTGCAAGTCTTGCGCCTGCGGCTTCATCTCTATCGCCACCACACGCGCCGGTCCCTGCAGTTCCAGCGTGCGCGAACCTCCTGTGGGGATATTCCAGCGGATGGCATACGCTCTGGAACCAGAAGGAGGACGCCACGTCTCGTAAGGCTTAGCCAGCCGCTGGGCAACCTGCTCACCCAGCCGCCGCGTACGCTCCACCGCTTCCCACGAGAAACTCTCCACGGAGGTGCCGGGCGGGTAGAGCCGGTAGTTCACATGATAGTACATCCCTTCGCCGCCTTCTACGGTAACCAGCGCGCGCCTGGCAAAGGGAATGGGGAAGTAGATGTTCGCACCACTGGAACGTATACCAGCCAGCGGAGGTACGAAAGGATAGCCCAGCGAACCGTCAAAAAGCTTCGCGAATTCGCGCTCGATCACCGGGTTCTCCGCGCCGTCGATGTAGATGCGCAGAACACCCTTCGGGTTCGCTGACCAGATACGCACTATCGCGCCCGGACCCGGGATGTCTGCCATCACCATCTCCCTGCGCCCGTTGCGCTCCTCGATACGGATGTAATGACCAGCGTCGCCGTTGGCGAACCAGTCTACCTTCTTCCCGTCCACAATGCGGCTGGCGCGGTCATAGCTGGATGCCTGTTGGCACTGCTCGCCCGGAAGGGGTTTGGTGCTCAGCGCGCTGAGGTCTATCATCTGCTGGAGCAGGTCGGACAAGGTGAGCGAAGGTGCCGACAACACCGGTGCAGTAGATAGTACCATCCCGGCGACCAGCAAGCACAACACCCTGCCACTTCTCATGTCACTGTTCCTCCCTCGGAATGTCTGCACTCTGTTTGAGCAGTTCTTGACACGCAAGCCGTTCTCCTGCAGAAGAGGAGCCTTTGATGCATCAGCCTGTTGAGGGACGTTCAGGGAAACTACGGCTCGGGAGGAGCCTTACCTCCTCTGAAAACGTGCTTCAGTTTGGTGGCTACACCCATGCGCCGTACACCAGCACCAGATTATCGCGGTGTATGACCTCATCGGCGCGCTTGAAGCCGAGCCTTTGTTCAATCTGCGAGGTCTGGCAACCTGCGATGCGCGCCAGCTCCTCACTGCTGTAGTTCGTAAAGCCGCGGGCGAACACGTGTCCCTTCTCGTCGCGCACCTCCACGACCTGCTGGGGGAGAAAATGACCTTCACAGGAGAGCACGCCCGCGGGAAGCAGGCTTTTGCCATCGGTAACGATAGGCTCTCTGGCGCCCTCGTTGACGACGATGGTGCCTGCCGCAGGCAGACCATACGCCAGCCAGCGTTTGCGGTGACACAACTTGCGGGGCAGAGGATAAAAAACCGTTCCCACAAATCCATGCCCGCGACAGATGTGGTGGATAATTCCCTCGTGTCTGCCGTGTGCAATCACCATCGTCACGCCGGAGGTAGTGGCAATCTGTGCCGCTTGCAGCTTGGTCACCATCCCGCCCGTGCCCACGCGCGTGCCGCTACCGCGCGCCATGCGCCAGATGTTCTCGTCCAGCCGATACACCTCGCGCACCAGTCGGGTATAACGCCCGCGCTCGTCGGGCTCGTAAAGCCCTTCCACGTCCGAGAGCAGGATGAGCAGGTCGGCGTCCAGCAACGAAGCGACCATCGCCGCCAGCGTGTCGTTATCGCCGAAGTGAATCTCGTCAACGGCGACAGTATCATTTTCGTTAATGACTGGAACCACTCCCATTTTCAGCAGTTGCTGCAGGGTATTGCGGGCGTGCAGAAACCGCTGGCGCTCGCCGAAATCCTCACGGGTGAGCAAGACCTGGGCTACGGGCAAGTCGTACGCGGTGAAAGCCACCAGATACGCCTGCATCAACAGGGGCTGACCGATGGCCGCCATCGCCTGCTTGAGAGGCATGGTGGCACGCATTTGATGGGGGACAGTTTGACCGGCATAGTTTTCCCACTGGTCAATGCCTGCGCGAATAGCACCGGAACTGACCAGCACCACATCGGCGCCCGAACGATGCTCCGCCGCGCACTGCATGGCAAGCGAGGCGATGTATACACGGTCTAAAGCACCGGTTTCATCCGTCAGCGTGCTTGTCCCGACCTTGATAACAATCCTTCGGTAAGCCATTACGAGGTTTCCCAGTGCTCCTCGTCGATGAAGTCGAACTCCTCGTCACCGATGCGCACGGTGTCGCCGTGCTGGATGCCCGCCTCGCGCAAACGCTGCAGCACACCGATGCGCTCCAGCTTGCGATGCAGGCGACGGACGGCTTCCTCGTTCTCTAAATCGGTCATTTTCACCATGCGCTCGATGCCCTTGCCCTGAACTTCAAACTCGTGTTCGCCGGTCTGTTCCACGTGCCATGCCCGTTCATCCTGCCGCGGAGCACGAATCACCACCATCTCCTCGACCGGCGTTGCTGGCGGGGGGATGGAGTCCAGAAGTTCTGCCAGATGGTATACCAGCGACTGTACGCCTTCTCCCGTCGCGGCAGAGATGACGTGCACCGAATAGCCCTTCTCGCGCAGGGCGTCTCGCACGCGGTCCCTGAGTTCAGGGGGAGCCACGTCCGCCTTGTTCAGCGCAACCACCATCGGTCGGCGCAGCAGGTCGGGGTCGTACAATTCCAGTTCGCGCTGGATGACCTCGAAATCCTGCAGGGGGTCGCGTCCCGTCATGCCGGAGATGTCCAGCAGGTGCACCAGCACGCGACATCTTTCCACGTGGCGGAGGAACTGGTGTCCCAGCCCTTCGCCCGCGTGTGCGCCCTCGATGAGCCCCGGCAAATCGGCCACCACGAAGCTGCGCCCCGGCTCCACAAAGACGACGCCCAGATTGGGTACCAGCGTGGTGAAAGGATAGTCCGCAATCTTGGGTCTGGCGGCGGAGATGCGCGAGATAAGGGTAGACTTCCCTACGTTGGGGTATCCAACCAGCCCCACATCCGCCAGCAGTTTCAGCTCCAGCCGGAGTCTGCGCCGCTCGCCCGGTTCGCCCTTCTCGGCAAAGCGGGGGGTCTGCTGTGACGGGTTGGCGAAGTAGGCGTTTCCGTGCCCACCGCGACCCCCTCGCGCCGCCACCACGCGCTGCCCCGGCTGTACCAGGTCTGCTAACCACTCGCCGGTCTCCTCATCATACACCACGGTTCCGACCGGCACACGCAGCTCGCAGTGTTGCCCGTGTTTGCCGTGCCGCAGGTTACTTCCGCCGTTGCCTCCTCGCTCCGCACGATAGTGACGCTGGAAATGGTAGTCCAGCAAGGTGGTTAAGCGTTCATCCGCGACAAGCACCACATCGCCTCCGCGCCCGCCGTCTCCGCCAGAGGGACCGCCGCGCGGCACGTACTTTTCCCGCCGGAAGGCGACGCAGCCGTTCCCGCCGTCTCCAGCCTGAACCTCGATGGTGACTTCGTCGACAAACATCATCTACCTCGAATGCACGAAAAGGCTCGCGCACTGGCGAGCCTTTTCATTTCCTCACCACCCTGCCGATCTATGCAGTCACCGATTCGGCAACGGGCACCACGCTGACGCGCCGGTTCTTCTTGTCGTGGCTTTCGTATTTCACCACGCCGTCTACCAGCGCGAAAAGGGTGTAATCGCCGCCCATGCCCACGTTCTTGCCGGGCTTGAATTTGGTGCCCCGCTGACGGATGATGATGCTTCCCGCCTTCACGAACTCGCCAGCGTATTCCTTCACGCCGAGGCGCTTGGACTTGCTATCTCGCCCGTTGCGGGAGCTGCCGACACCTTTCTTGTGTGCCAATTGACCTCACCTCACTCTACGCTTCGATGCTCTGTACGCGAAGAACGGTCTGCCACTGCCGATGTCCGTAGTGACGCCGCTCGTTCTTCTTGGGTTTATAGGTGAATCCGATAATCTTCTTGCCCTTGACATGGCGCACCACTTCTGCCACCACTTTCGCGTTCGGTACGGTGGGTGTGCCAATACGCAGACCGTTGTCGTCCTGCACCAACAGCACCTCAGTCAACTCGACGGTCTGCCCTTCCTCCACCGGCAGTTTTTCCACACGCAATATGGTATTCGGTTCCACCTTATACTGTTTTCCGCCTGTCCTGACTACAGCGACCATTGCCAGCCCACTCCCTGTGGATTTGCCTTCAAACACCTGTAGGATTTTACCGAACAAACCTTCCTTTGTCAAGGGTACCTGCTCCCTGCCAGCACCCGCTTGCCACAGGCTGATTTTTGCATTATCATAGTAGCGCGCGTTCAAAGTGCGGGGTAACGCATCGTGATTTCTTCCACTCTTTTGGCCATAGACGCCGGCGGGACGAAGACCGACCTGCTTTGGGCTCAGCCAGACGGGCGTGTGCTGGCGCATGTGCAGGGGCAGGGATTGAACATTGCCAGCAAACCTCCCGGCACCTGGCAGGACGTTCTGGAGGAGCTGTTCCGCCAGGCAGATGTGAACCGCGAGACGGTACATGTGGTGTGTGCAGGTGCTGCCGGATACACCCTGCCTGACCGTCGCGCCCTGTTTGAACATCTCTTGCAGCAGATGCTACCCGGGGCAAGGGTTCTGGTGCTGGCGGACTATGCGATTGCGCTGGAGGGGGCTACTGGAGGCAACCCGGGTGTGCTGGTGATTGCAGGCACAGGCTCCATTGCCTGCGGGCGCGACCGGGAAGGCAGGCTGATGCGGGCAGGTGGGTGGGGCTACCTGCTGGGCGACGAGGGAAGCGGCTTCTGGATTGGGCGCGAGGCGCTGCGCGCGGTGCTTGCCGCCAGGGAGGGCTGGGGTGAGCAGACCCTGTTGACCGAGATGGTTGCGGCGACGTTGGGAACCTCCGATGCGGGCGAGTGGCTGAGCGCGCTCTACCGCACCCAGAACCCACAGTCGTTGCTGGCGGAGCTGGCGCCTCTGGTCTCCGAGGCAGCCGAGCGCGGCGATGCCCCGGCAAACCGTATCCTCGCCGACGCGGCACACCACCTGGCGGGACTGGTGATTCACGTCGCCACCCATCTTCACCTGCCCGAAGATTTCCCCATTTGCACCGTCGGCGGCGTGTGGAAGTCGGGAGGCATGTTCCTCCACCGATTCCGAGAGCAGCTGGTGACGTATTTACCCGCTTGGCGGGGTGAAATCAAACCGCCGCTGTACTCCCCAGTGGAAGGCGCGTTGCTGCTCGCCCAGCGCATGATGTGGGCGTAGGAGCCCGTTGCCACCAGTGGGCGATACATAGGCGCAAGACAATAACCTAACCCTCCGTGGGGGCAGGATAGGGAAAGCTTCGGTACTCGTGTTCGAACGAGCCGTCCGCGTAAAGGTCAATCAAGCCCCAGCCGGGCGGCGTCTGGTGGTAGTTGCCGCGCCACCACGCTCCACTCACCGCGCCGTCGCAGATGTAGGTCACGCCGTTATACACCACGCGCTCGAGCAAATGCAAATGCCCGCTCAGGCAGAGTTTCACATTCTTGTGTCGATAGAACAGCTCCACAATCCGTCGTGCGTCGATATGCACCCATGCACCTGGGATAACCCAGTCCCCCGACTTCTCGTTCTCGCCATCGAACATCGCGCACGCGCTCACGATGGGCATGTGCGACAGTACCAGCACCGGGGTCGTTTCGGGCGTACGCTGTAGCTCGGCTTTCAGCCACTCGAACTGCTCGTCGTCCAGACGTGCGGTGTAGTCGTTGCCTTTGGGGAACGTGCCGTCCAGCACGATAAACTTCCAGCCCGCCTGTTCGAAGCTGTAATAGGGCCTCTCGAGCCCGTAGAGCTCCATCACCCACTTCTTGCCGTACCGGGGTTCGTTGCCAGTGCAGCCGCTGCGCGACCGGTCCCAGCCCCATACGTCGTGATTGCCGATGCAGTGGCGCACGGGGATTTCGCAATGCTCGGCGAGAATGCGTTGCCAGAGGTCGAACAGGGTCTTGGCGCGTTGCTCGTTCTGTGCAAACACATCCATCACAAAGTCGCCGCCATTCAAAATCAAATCGGGTCGTTCGGGTAACTCGTGGACGGTTTTCAGGCAGTCAATGAAGCCGCGAGCGGCGTTACCCTCCGGTTGCACATGGATATCTGTCAGATGTGCAATCCGCAGCACGCGCTTGCGCGGTGGGTTGGACGAGGCGTCCCCTCGGTGGCGCAGGGTCAGCCAGACCGCCGCGCCCACTGTCGCCGCGCCTATGCCCTTCAGCAAGTCGCGTCGTGTCATTGGTTCCATTGGCTCCTCCATCGTCCTGGTTCACACCATCTTCGCAAAGTTTCTCCATCTGTAACAGTGCAAGATTCGTACCGTTCGATGCGTTTTCGGAGGCTCGGCGCAGGGCTATTTTTAAGGTTTTGTTGTGAGTGGGGCTTACCCGAACCGCTCCAGTGTCGCGAGACGACTCATCGCCATAGTCCGTCTGCATGTGAAGGTCAAAGCCAAGCTCCTCAGCAGAGGGTCATACAGGATTTTGCCATCGCACGCGATGTCCAGATAGAGGGGAGGCGGTGCCGCCTCGAACTCCTCGGGCGTTTTGGCAAGCAAGGAAAGCCGTCCGCGCCAGGATGGAGGCAGGCTCCGCTTGAGAAAGCGATAGCGGCTCAAAACGCGCTCAGGCAGGTTTCGCGCCACAATCAGCAGGTCCCAATCGCTGTGTTATCTGGCTCACGTTCAACCTGCTGCAGTAGAAACGGGATTGGCTCTGCAGGTTCGGGTCGCCAGAAGCGGCGTCTAACGGGTCGCGTTGCAGGCATCTTGCGGTGCGCGGGTCGTACTCGCGTGAGCCGACGTGGTACAGCCCCGTGGCAGGCGTCCATTCATATCCATAGGCAGCGTTCCAGCGGAAGGGGTTGAAGGTGGTGCCGGTCTGCTCGATCGGGTTACCCCAGCCGTCGTAGCTGTAACGGTCGGTGATGTTGCCTGAACTGTCAAGGAGCAAACGGTGTTGCCGCGCCTCTGGGAGAATTATAGCGCGTCCGTACGAATGAAGCACTCCTTCGAGGGTTGACGACTGCAGCACTCCTCTGCCATAATCGAGGCGATGTCCGGTGCGGAACATCTGCCAAACGCGGAGCAGGCGTATATTCCTGAGGGGAAAGTGGAAAACTACCTGCTGTGCTTGGAACACGCAGTAGGCGGTGCGAAGGCCCGCTTCTTCGGGGAGTTGGGCTATACGCGACAACACGCCGACCTATTGAAACAGCAGCTGCTGCTCATCGCGAAAGAGGGCAATGTGCACAAACAGGTTGTCACTGAGCATGGCGTCAAATATGTGGTGGATGGACAGTTAGTGGCTCCGTCGGGGCGTCAAGTAGCGGTTCGCACGGTTTGGATTATCGGACAGGGCGAAACAGCGCCGCGGTTGGTGACAGTATATCCCAGGTAGCGTGAGGAGGCACAGCGGTGAAGGAACTGGACACGGTGGTGTTGACACACGATATGGTGGAGTATGGACTGATTCAGGGGGACGTGGGGGCGGTAGTGCATTGCTACGCGGATGGACACACCTATGAAGTAGAGTTCGTTTCTGCGGACGGGCGCACGGTGGCGCTGCTGACCCTGACGGACGCCGACATCCGCCCCTTGCATCAAAATGAGATTTTGCACGCGCGTCCGCTAATGAGTGCCTAACCTGTGCTAACAACCAGCAATTGCAAGAATACCCCGATTCAGGCCCTCTGAGTGAGCAATTCCCAAGTTGCCCTCCAATCCTCGGACGCATACAGCACGGCGTAAAGGATAAAGTGATACAGTGAATCAAACTGGTCTTCGGGGCTTACCGAGATTGGCTCTGGCAGGTCAGCCCAAACCGTAAAGACCTGTTCCGAGCCGCTGCATACTGTAAACACATCGGTCTCCATTCCCACCCCAATCAGATAGGGTTCTGGGCAGCTGTCGACCGCTTTGTGGAACCGCTGAATGCCGCGCTGAATACCATGCAACCGAGCTGGTGTCACTTGCACACGGAACCAAAGCTCTCCGAAGTCTGTGATGGAGACGGACTCGAAGTGGCGTGCAAACTGTTTGATTGCTTCTGGCACTGGCAGGTCAAACACTGGGTCCTCCTCAGAGTGAACGGGAACCATCTGTATCAACGGGGCTATGTTTGGATGGGTTCCCATTTGGAATAGGTGGTTTGCATAAGGCTGTGCCTCTTCCCGAGTGAGCGCACGGATGGTAGCCGCTATCGCTGACAGATCTTGGCGAGACTCCTCTGCAATCTGCTCCATTTGCCTAAAGAAGTTTCTACGCTGCCTTAGCCATTCGCGCAAAAGCTTCAGCATGGTTACGCCTCCCTGAAACGAGAGTTAACGGCAAGCTATCTGGTTATCTGCATCTCGCATCAGGTTGTTCATCAGGCGAATAGGTGTGGTGATGCGGTTCGTATTCAGGCGAAGAAGGTTCCGCCTCCATTGTCAGCCGCTAGGTTCGGTCTGTATATTGCTCCTCTACCTCGCGGGAAATTCGCTCATGCCAATAGTGCCACAGTATCCAGTGGTATACACTGTGAAATCGTGTGGGTTCTGTCTCGCTCCAGCACAGCTCATACACCCCTCTGTCCCCCAGACGCACAACGACTTCCGTATACACGTCGGTGTCAATCCCCCACTGTCCAATTCGTAGATAGCCCTCTCGCAGTTCGGCAGGCACAATGCGTCCAAAATCTAAACCCGCAGTGTCTTCACCGGCGGCAGGCATCATCTGGATTTGCTCATACTGTGCTGCCAATTCACGCACTTCCTCCGGCAGTTGCGCCAAGATCGACGAATTGGGGGGAGTGGAAACAGGAACCAACCGAAACACACTCTCGTCCTGAAGTACCTGTAAGGCTTCTGCCCGCGCCTGCTCTATGCTTAGTTGCTCGATGCGTTGCTCCTGTTCTTTCCATCGTTGCTGTTGTTGTCTATCTTTTTGAAATTCTATCCAAACCCACCTAATCCAGCGCAACATATTGCACTCACTCCTTGCATCGTTGCTCAAAATCCCTTCGCACGTTGTTCAGCAAGCGTACAGTGGTTGTGTATCGGTTGCTGGTTATCCGCAGAGCCTGTTCGACCTGACGGACACGCTGATGTGCCCGTCGGTGGGCTGCGGTATCCAGCAGCCTCAGGTTCCACCGCCCACTGTGAATCCTTCGGGGTAGACCTGCTGTAGGAAA
>Ga0308412_1000902_pt1 | contig 15834 bp, 18 predicted proteins | sample HotsprottomLayer_FD_202357 | JGI IMG/M metagenome (GOLD analysis project Ga0308412, IMG submission 202357) | Hot spring phototrophic mat microbial communities from Octopus Spring, Yellowstone National Park, Wyoming, United States -... | ecosystem: Environmental > Aquatic > Thermal springs > Hot...
AGGAACACGAACACCCATTTCAGTGCTCTTCAGCGAGCCGAAAATTCCTCAATCTTTCGCTCAGATAGTACGCTGGTGTGGCGCTTCCATTTCAGTGCTCTTCAGCGAGCCGAAAATTCCTCAATAAACACCGGCGTTGTGCAGCACAAACTGCACATCAAATTTCAGTGCTCTTCAGCGAGCCGAAAATTCCTCAATTTCGCGTGCGGCGAACCCAATCTACTGAACCTCCCGCGATTTCAGTGCTCTTCAGCGAGCCGAAAATTCCTCAATTTGCGAACTGCACCAGAAAGACGCGCGATGTACGCATTTCAGTGCTCTTCAGCGAGCCGAAAATTCCTCAATCGTACCGTGGGCGGACCGGCGTCTGTGGTTTGTCCATTTCAGTGCTCTTCAGCGAGCCGAAAATTCCTCAATAGCGCCGACACCTGCGCCCACGTGAAATATGCAAACAATTTCAGTGCTCTTCAGCGAGCCGAAAATTCCTCAATAGACAAAGACCTCCGAGATTTCCGGCTCGTTTTCCCAGATTTCAGTGCTCTTCAGCGAGCCGAAAATTCCTCAATTGTTTCAGCAGACGCCGGTTGAGGGATACATCATCATTTCAGTGCTCTTCAGCGAGCCGAAAATTCCTCAATCCGGCGTGGTGTTGCCCGCAGTTTTCGCATATTTCACGTATTTCAGTGCTCTTCAGCGAGCCGAAAATTCCTCAATTTTCCGTCTGAATTCGTTTCGTGATGCCACAGGTCGATTTCAGTGCTCTTCAGCGAGCCGAAAATTCCTCAATTGAACCAGTCGGAACTCGCCGCCGAGATCGCCGCGATTTCAGTGCTCTTCAGCGAGCCGAAAATTCCTCAATTGATCTCGACAACGCATTGCGCAAACTGCTGCCGCGTGATTTCAGTGCTCTTCAGCGAGCCGAAAATTCCTCAATATAGAGACGTAATCGATAACACTCTACGAGAAAGGAATTTCAGTGCTCTTCAGCGAGCCGAAAATTCCTCAATCACCGATCTTACCGAAGAGCGCGCCGACGAACGACATATTTCAGTGCTCTTCAGCGAGCCGAAAATTCCTCAATAGTACGAGGAAGGTATCGTAGTCTTCTTTGTCGAGATTTCAGTGCTCTTCAGCGAGCCGAAAATTCCTCAATCGGTCGCGGTTCGAGCAGTGGTTGCGTCAACTGGTGAGATTTCAGTGCTCTTCAGCGAGCCGAAAATTCCTCAATTTCACCAGACCGCGCTTGACGATCCGCGCTGGGCGAATTTCAGTGCTCTTCAGCGAGCCGAAAATTCCTCAATGGCAGCGCGAAAGTTGCCGGGCTGTCGTTTCAAGAGAATTTCAGTGCTCTTCAGCGAGCCGAAAATTCCTCAATCGGCCGTTACGCTGCTGAGCGTCGAAGCGACCTCAACATTTCAGTGCTCTTCAGCGAGCCGAAAATTCCTCAATGAAACCGCACTTGCGGTGTTGCGCGGGTTGTTCAATGCATTTCAGTGCTCTTCAGCGAGCCGAAAATTCCTCAATAATATTGTGGTTGACGCGAACAACCAGGATGCGCCATTTCAGTGCTCTTCAGCGAGCCGAAAATTCCTCAATCGCCGGGAAATAGCGAAAACACTGCGCGAGCAGCGCGATTTCAGTGCTCTTCAGCGAGCCGAAAATTCCTCAATCGCCAGCCAGCCCGCCAATTCCCCGCGCGTCGGGGCGAATTTCAGTGCTCTTCAGCGAGCCGAAAATTCCTCAATGTATGCCGCTCGCGGAAGGCATCCTACGTGGGTTGAATTTCAGTGCTCTTCAGCGAGCCGAAAATTCCTCAATAACGTAGCGATCTTATCGATCAGAACCGGCAGCAACGTATTTCAGTGCTCTTCAGCGAGCCGAAAATTCCTCAATGTGCGCCGGCGGCGACATCCCGACAGTTCGGGCGCGATTTCAGTGCTCTTCAGCGAGCCGAAAATTCCTCAATCGCCAGCGTATCACCGTAGACCAGCGACTGCCCGTTGAATTTCAGTGCTCTTCAGCGAGCCGAAAATTCCTCAATGGTCTAATGCCGATGTGGGTATTGCGCGAACCACAGAATTTCAGTGCTCTTCAGCGAGCCGAAAATTCCTCAATGCGCAGACGCCGACCGCGCGGAATTGTTCTACCGCCATTTCAGTGCTCTTCAGCGAGCCGAAAATTCCTCAATACACGACGCGCGGCAGCCCGTGGGGGGGATCATCGCATTTCAGTGCTCTTCAGCGAGCCGAAAATTCCTCAATAGTACCAGCCGGTGATCACCTCCAAAATCAGAGGCGCATTTCAGTGCTCTTCAGCGAGCCGAAAATTCCTCAATTCCCCCTCCCCCTCGCCGTCGCCGACCGCGTCGCCCATTTCAGTGCTCTTCAGCGAGCCGAAAATTCCTCAATCGTCACGCCGATGGCGAGGGCGAGCACACCCACGAAATTTCAGTGCTCTTCAGCGAGCCGAAAATTCCTCAATGCGTTGCGCTGGGTTGTCGACTGGCTGGGCGGTATATTTCAGTGCTCTTCAGCGAGCCGAAAATTCCTCAATATTGGTTTTGTCTTTTGGAGCGCCTGGCGCGTGTTCATTTCAGTGCTCTTCAGCGAGCCGAAAATTCCTCAATTGCAGTAATCTCGACGTAAGCCCGCAACACATCGATCATTTCAGTGCTCTTCAGCGAGCCGAAAATTCCTCAATTCGTCGTCTATTACATAGAACGACGAGGCGATGAGAATTTCAGTGCTCTTCAGCGAGCCGAAAATTCCTCAATCCCACCGCGCCGCGATGACCGGATCGTAGTAGTCCATTTCAGTGCTCTTCAGCGAGCCGAAAATTCCTCAATTCGTTGGGAACCGCGTGACCGTAACCGCGCAGACCACGATTTCAGTGCTCTTCAGCGAGCCGAAAATTCCTCAATCGGCGCGTAGGGGGTACGGGCGCCGCTTGAGCATGCATTTCAGTGCTCTTCAGCGAGCCGAAAATTCCTCAATCATGTAGACGTACATTTGCTCGACCGTTATAATCAATTTCAGTGCTCTTCAGCGAGCCGAAAATTCCTCAATAATTGGAACAGGGCGCTACAACTCTTGCCCAGGTGTATTTCAGTGCTCTTCAGCGAGCCGAAAATTCCTCAATCGTATCGTTCGAGTTCGTGCTGTCTTCTCCTGTCGTATTTCAGTGCTCTTCAGCGAGCCGAAAATTCCTCAATTCTGAGCGTATACCCGCTGCGCGCGTTGTCGATCTCGAATTTCAGTGCTCTTCAGCGAGCCGAAAATTCCTCAATACAAAATCCGTCTGCTTGGGAATGCGGTCTGTCCGCATTTCAGTGCTCTTCAGCGAGCCGAAAATTCCTCAATCGGTCTACGCGCGCTGGGCGGACGGACTGAACGACTGATTTCAGTGCTCTTCAGCGAGCCGAAAATTCCTCAATGTTTCGCCCACTTCGTGCGCGCGCCGTCGGTGTAGGATTTCAGTGCTCTTCAGCGAGCCGAAAATTCCTCAATTGAGCAAACGGTGTGCCGGCGCGGAACCGCCGCAAATCATTTCAGTGCTCTTCAGCGAGCCGAAAATTCCTCAATCAACGATCCAGCGCAACTGAGGACTGGACGGCATCGCCTATTTCAGTGCTCTTCAGCGAGCCGAAAATTCCTCAATCCAACAGTATACCGCGTCGATGCGCGGTTGTCAAGAATTTCAGTGCTCTTCAGCGAGCCGAAAATTCCTCAATACCCGACAACGCTGACGTTCCAGAACCGGTCGGTTGAATTTCAGTGCTCTTCAGCGAGCCGAAAATTCCTCAATCTGGAGGTGTTCGCTTACTTACTGGCAGCGCTTCCAGATTTCAGTGCTCTTCAGCGAGCCGAAAATTCCTCAATTGTCGCTCGCCCGTCGGGCGATTGCGACGCTCCGGGATTTCAGTGCTCTTCAGCGAGCCGAAAATTCCTCAATAGCACTGGGCGCCCGGCGTGCATGGCGTGTGGTATTAATTTCAGTGCTCTTCAGCGAGCCGAAAATTCCTCAATTGTGGTCGACTGGCTGAGTAATCTGGTCGACTACACGATTTCAGTGCTCTTCAGCGAGCCGAAAATTCCTCAATCGTGTGCGGTACGGCTCTCGTGCCGGTACGCCCATGTATTTCAGTGCTCTTCAGCGAGCCGAAAATTCCTCAATGAGGGTGTTCAGGTCGCTGAGTTAGCGAGGTTTGCGCAATTTCAGTGCTCTTCAGCGAGCCGAAAATTCCTCAATTACCAGTACGTGCCCACCGCGCCTCCGGTTTCGACGCATTTCAGTGCTCTTCAGCGAGCCGAAAATTCCTCAATCGACCAGCAGCGCACCAATCCGATGCCAATCTGATTCATTTCAGTGCTCTTCAGCGAGCCGAAAATTCCTCAATAAGCAAAATGGTCAAGTCAGTCAAAGTCGAACGATTCAATTTCAGTGCTCTTCAGCGAGCCGAAAATTCCTCAATATCCAGACCGCGGTAGCGCTGCCGGGCAACAAGCGCATTTCAGTGCTCTTCAGCGAGCCGAAAATTCCTCAATGACCGGGCGCGTGGGGCACTTGACGCGCTTCGGTGTAGAATTTCAGTGCTCTTCAGCGAGCCGAAAATTCCTCAATAATCGATGCTTGGACAGTTGTGCCCTACGCGAGCAAATTTCAGTGCTCTTCAGCGAGCCGAAAATTCCTCAATAGCACACAAGTTCCTATCTGTCAAGGGCGCTCGGTGATTTCAGTGCTCTTCAGCGAGCCGAAAATTCCTCAATTCACCGCCGCCGACTATGAGTTCTCAACGAGCGACGAATTTCAGTGCTCTTCAGCGAGCCGAAAATTCCTCAATTGACGCGATCCGCGCCGCCGTCGCCGCGAAGCGCCGCCATTTCAGTGCTCTTCAGCGAGCCGAAAATTCCTCAATCGGTAATGCCGCCGACGTTGACCGTTGCCGACGCCGGATTTCAGTGCTCTTCAGCGAGCCGAAAATTCCTCAATTTCGGCGAGATCGATACGCGCATCGACGCCTTCACATTTCAGTGCTCTTCAGCGAGCCGAAAATTCCTCAATGGTTGGTTGGTTCGTTAGATAAGCCGCAGTTCCTCAAATTTCAGTGCTCTTCAGCGAGCCGAAAATTCCTCAATGCGTCGCAATCGCACGACGGGCGAGGGCGACCGAGTCATTTCAGTGCTCTTCAGCGAGCCGAAAATTCCTCAATCGACCAGTGATGATAGACCATCACGCCCACACCGCCTATTTCAGTGCTCTTCAGCGAGCCGAAAATTCCTCAATCGATGTGGCCGCCTGCAAAATCGCCGTCATCGATGATTTCAGTGCTCTTCAGCGAGCCGAAAATTCCTCAATTGTTGCCGCAACGCCGACTCGATCTGGCGCGCCCGAATTTCAGTGCTCTTCAGCGAGCCGAAAATTCCTCAATGAAAGCGACCGCTACTATCGAGATTGACGCTTGGAATTTCAGTGCTCTTCAGCGAGCCGAAAATTCCTCAATAAATCCTCGAGCCAGTCCATAGACGCACCTCAGCTCAATTTCAGTGCTCTTCAGCGAGCCGAAAATTCCTCAATGGCGTGAGCGGCGACATAGCCGTACCCCCTACGCGCCATTTCAGTGCTCTTCAGCGAGCCGAAAATTCCTCAATCGTATCGCGCCGTGACGTTTTGGAGCGGCGCGACCGAATTTCAGTGCTCTTCAGCGAGCCGAAAATTCCTCAATCGCTCGTCGCCGTCGTCGCTCGTTGAGAATTCATAGTATTTCAGTGCTCTTCAGCGAGCCGAAAATTCCTCAATCATGTCGGTTCCTGCGCGCCGCCCTGCCCCGGTCGCATTTCAGTGCTCTTCAGCGAGCCGAAAATTCCTCAATTGGACTTCGAGAGTCGCCGTGATCGGTGCGCCGTCGCATTTCAGTGCTCTTCAGCGAGCCGAAAATTCCTCAATCAACTCGCCCGGCGCGTCGCCGGCGTCGGTGAGTAATTTCAGTGCTCTTCAGCGAGCCGAAAATTCCTCAATTCAGCAACGGTAATCACAGCGAACGACCAGAACTCAAATTTCAGTGCTCTTCAGCGAGCCGAAAATTCCTCAATCGCGGCCATCGTCCAGCAGGCGCTTACTGCGCAGATATTTCAGTGCTCTTCAGCGAGCCGAAAATTCCTCAATTTGTAGCAATCGAACAACTGTTCGTCAACAATCTGTAACATTTCAGTGCTCTTCAGCGAGCCGAAAATTCCTCAATGGCTCTGATAGACCATCAGGCGCTCGAGCGCGCGCATTTCAGTGCTCTTCAGCGAGCCGAAAATTCCTCAATCAACGAAGAGCCGGAACCGACGGCATCGCCTGCGCGATTTCAGTGCTCTTCAGCGAGCCGAAAATTCCTCAATTTGAAGAGGTGCGACGCAGGTATGCTGCGTATCTGGATTTCAGTGCTCTTCAGCGAGCCGAAAATTCCTCAATCGCTGTCGCAACAAGCTGCATCGGTTGGGTAATCGATTTCAGTGCTCTTCAGCGAGCCGAAAATTCCTCAATAGAACGAGGCGATCGGGCGCGAGTATCAACTCACGCATTTCAGTGCTCTTCAGCGAGCCGAAAATTCCTCAATGGCAGCGGCGTACTCGTAGATCAGCGCGGCGTCAGATTTCAGTGCTCTTCAGCGAGCCGAAAATTCCTCAATGATATAAGCCCCGGCGCACCGTAGACAGTTCCGTTATTTCAGTGCTCTTCAGCGAGCCGAAAATTCCTCAATCGTGCTGTGTGGTTGACTGTCGCGCGGGATGATGAATTTCAGTGCTCTTCAGCGAGCCGAAAATTCCTCAATCGGGCGACGGTACGGCCCTGCTCCGCCCCTGGCGCGTAATTTCAGTGCTCTTCAGCGAGCCGAAAATTCCTCAATTACCACATCCCGACGATCAACGAAAGCGCGGCGGTCGATTTCAGTGCTCTTCAGCGAGCCGAAAATTCCTCAATGCCGCTCGACCGTCACGCAGCGCGGGCGCTGCTGATTTCAGTGCTCTTCAGCGAGCCGAAAATTCCTCAATGCGCATATCCGCGAACGTGAGTAACAGCGTGTGCGATTTCAGTGCTCTTCAGCGAGCCGAAAATTCCTCAATAGGTGCGGTAGAGATCGAAAAACCGGCGCTTCTCCATTTCAGTGCTCTTCAGCGAGCCGAAAATTCCTCAATCGAGACGCAATACGGGCTTTGCAAGCCACGTTCGGGCATTTCAGTGCTCTTCAGCGAGCCGAAAATTCCTCAATGCCCAGTTGACGATCGTCGCTGTCGGTCTCGGATTCCATTTCAGTGCTCTTCAGCGAGCCGAAAATTCCTCAATGGAACGGCTGGATGGACTCCCTCCTCCATCCCGCCCATTTCAGTGCTCTTCAGCGAGCCGAAAATTCCTCAATCGAGCATAAGCGCGCCGGTGGATGGTTGGTGCGCGAATTTCAGTGCTCTTCAGCGAGCCGAAAATTCCTCAATGCGCGCCGAGCGCATCGCCAACGCGCCGACGCCAGACGATTTCAGTGCTCTTCAGCGAGCCGAAAATTCCTCAATGGCGCGCGCGCGGTAGAGCTGTCGGGATGATGAGGCAATTTCAGTGCTCTTCAGCGAGCCGAAAATTCCTCAATTGCATCGCTCCACCAACTGCGCGCCACGCGCGCCCAATTTCAGTGCTCTTCAGCGAGCCGAAAATTCCTCAATCGACGCGCCGGCCGCGCCTCGCCTGCAGGAACCACATTTCAGTGCTCTTCAGCGAGCCGAAAATTCCTCAATGCAAGCTGCACAAGCGCGACCGGCAACGCCCAGCGATTTCAGTGCTCTTCAGCGAGCCGAAAATTCCTCAATTGATTGAGCACCGGGCGCTGGAGAGGGCGCGCGAGGCGGATTTCAGTGCTCTTCAGCGAGCCGAAAATTCCTCAATTCGACGCCGGGTACGTTACGCCATCCGCAACAACGCATTTCAGTGCTCTTCAGCGAGCCGAAAATTCCTCAATCGTCTCGCGCGTCGCCGCGCCCCCCGTCCGGCGCGATTTCAGTGCTCTTCAGCGAGCCGAAAATTCCTCAATCGCCGCGCCGAGCGACGCTGCGCCCGCAAGCGCTTGAATTTCAGTGCTCTTCAGCGAGCCGAAAATTCCTCAATTCGGCGAGATCGTCCGCAGCAATGAGGCGGCAGTGATATTTCAGTGCTCTTCAGCGAGCCGAAAATTCCTCAATGGTCGCATACGTCATGCTGCGCGCTGTCTGGTTGAATTTCAGTGCTCTTCAGCGAGCCGAAAATTCCTCAATGTCGCGTTTGACGCAGAGCGACTGGCTGCGCTCATTCGCATTTCAGTGCTCTTCAGCGAGCCGAAAATTCCTCAATGGAGGCGATCAAGCGCGTCGCGGAAGCGCTGTGGAACATTTCAGTGCTCTTCAGCGAGCCGAAAATTCCTCAATATCGAATGATGAATATCTCTACAAAAGCCCTCTACAAATTTCAGTGCTCTTCAGCGAGCCGAAAATTCCTCAATTCTCGACGCCCAGCAGTGTAACACTGCCGTCGCGCATTTCAGTGCTCTTCAGCGAGCCGAAAATTCCTCAATGCAATGCGCTGCCGACGGTGATTTGCAGCGTTTCGAATTTCAGTGCTCTTCAGCGAGCCGAAAATTCCTCAATTGCACAGTACGGCTGCCGTGCCGGTACGCCCATGTATTTCAGTGCTCTTCAGCGAGCCGAAAATTCCTCAATCGAGCCAGTCGACGACCCAACGAAGAGCCGGAACCGAATTTCAGTGCTCTTCAGCGAGCCGAAAATTCCTCAATCCACACGCGCGCCGGGTTGTCAAGCCCGCAAAATCGCATTTCAGTGCTCTTCAGCGAGCCGAAAATTCCTCAATCGTTGCGCTGCCAGAACGTAACCAACGCGCGGCGTTATTTCAGTGCTCTTCAGCGAGCCGAAAATTCCTCAATGGCGTGCGCGTCGGGCGCGGCGTGCGCGTCACCGTCATTTCAGTGCTCTTCAGCGAGCCGAAAATTCCTCAATGTTGTGGTGGTCCGGTCGGTACCATGGCCCGGGCGTATTTCAGTGCTCTTCAGCGAGCCGAAAATTCCTCAATTGGGCGTCGTCCTGCCCGCTGTGTTCGCATATTTCACGTATTTCAGTGCTCTTCAGCGAGCCGAAAATTCCTCAATCGGTAAAGATCGAACGGTTCAAGGAGTATTCCGAACATTTCAGTGCTCTTCAGCGAGCCGAAAATTCCTCAATGTAGACCTTACGTTCTTCAACACGCGCGACGGGTGGGATTTCAGTGCTCTTCAGCGAGCCGAAAATTCCTCAATAGGCCGTCAAGCAGATCGCCGACAAGCGACCCATCCCATTTCAGTGCTCTTCAGCGAGCCGAAAATTCCTCAATCGGGCAGATCGCAGATACGCGCCGTCGGAGGAGCGAATTTCAGTGCTCTTCAGCGAGCCGAAAATTCCTCAATGATGACGGGACGCTGTCGACGGCGTTGATCGAGCAATTTCAGTGCTCTTCAGCGAGCCGAAAATTCCTCAATGAGTCTGAGCGGCAGCCGGAACAGGCGTCAAAAAAGATTTCAGTGCTCTTCAGCGAGCCGAAAATTCCTCAATGTTCCCGGATTTCATCGTCGGGCTGTGCAATTTCTTATTTCAGTGCTCTTCAGCGAGCCGAAAATTCCTCAATCGGGCGGCTGATGTACGAACGAGGCAACGGAAGGATACGATTTCAGTGCTCTTCAGCGAGCCGAAAATTCCTCAATCGAGCATCCTGGCACCCAATGTGACGCCAATGGCCAATTTCAGTGCTCTTCAGCGAGCCGAAAATTCCTCAATGAGAGCGATCCCGCCGGCGCGCGCGTCGCTGCGGCGATTTCAGTGCTCTTCAGCGAGCCGAAAATTCCTCAATCGGATTTCGTCGTTGCGCTCGTTCGGCGTTGGCAGAATTTCAGTGCTCTTCAGCGAGCCGAAAATTCCTCAATGGGCTTATATCAAGTCGCTATATTGCGGTGTTCAGATTTCAGTGCTCTTCAGCGAGCCGAAAATTCCTCAATTGCAACAAGCATAGCCGCCTCCTCACGCGAACGCGGCATTTCAGTGCTCTTCAGCGAGCCGAAAATTCCTCAATCGACGGAATGTTATCCACAGCGCTGAACGAGCAAGGCATTTCAGTGCTCTTCAGCGAGCCGAAAATTCCTCAATGCACAATCGACGCATCATCTTCGCACTCGGGATAAATTTCAGTGCTCTTCAGCGAGCCGAAAATTCCTCAATATTGGTGATCGTCGATGAGGCGGCGTTCGTCAAAAATTTCAGTGCTCTTCAGCGAGCCGAAAATTCCTCAATTCACCCGCAACCGCCGTCACAGCAAGCTGCATCGGTTATTTCAGTGCTCTTCAGCGAGCCGAAAATTCCTCAATTCGCCGCTGCCCGGCGCCCCCGGCGCCCCCGGCGCGTATTTCAGTGCTCTTCAGCGAGCCGAAAATTCCTCAATACGGTAATCGATTTCCGCACAGACAGCACGCTGACGATTTCAGTGCTCTTCAGCGAGCCGAAAATTCCTCAATTAACTCCAGAGTGTGACATCCGTAACCTCCTACGCCGAATTTCAGTGCTCTTCAGCGAGCCGAAAATTCCTCAATCAGTTCGACGGCAGCGACGCGGGAATATCGCGTCCATTTCAGTGCTCTTCAGCGAGCCGAAAATTCCTCAATGCGCAAAATCACGCGGGAAGACGACGGCTAATCGGCGCAATTTCAGTGCTCTTCAGCGAGCCGAAAATTCCTCAATATACACCCGCACTTGAAGATTGCGGGCGCGGACACCATTTCAGTGCTCTTCAGCGAGCCGAAAATTCCTCAATATTTCCGGCGCGACGGCGTACTTTCCACCGATGTAATTTCAGTGCTCTTCAGCGAGCCGAAAATTCCTCAATCAACCCGGATGATTTCGTGACAGTGTTGCGGTGAAATTTCAGTGCTCTTCAGCGAGCCGAAAATTCCTCAATTGTCGTGGGATGGCTCGCTCGTCGGTGATCTGTTCGAATTTCAGTGCTCTTCAGCGAGCCGAAAATTCCTCAATCGTCGCGGCGCGCGAGGTCGGCGTACCGCTCGCGGAATTTCAGTGCTCTTCAGCGAGCCGAAAATTCCTCAATCGTCGTTGTTTCAGTCGCTGTATCCGCGTCTCGAAGATTTCAGTGCTCTTCAGCGAGCCGAAAATTCCTCAATCGACCAACGATCCCGTCTTCCAAGCTCCTTCGATGAATTTCAGTGCTCTTCAGCGAGCCGAAAATTCCTCAATGCCGTCGGCACGGCGGTTTGGTACATGCGCCGGCGCGATTTCAGTGCTCTTCAGCGAGCCGAAAATTCCTCAATCTCACGCGCACGCTCAAGCGCCTGGTGCTCGATCAATTTCAGTGCTCTTCAGCGAGCCGAAAATTCCTCAATCAAGAGCTGGACGCCGAGTTCCTCGACGACGGCGGCGATTTCAGTGCTCTTCAGCGAGCCGAAAATTCCTCAATGCGACGCGGTGACCGCCCCGCCTCCGGCGTCGTCAAATTTCAGTGCTCTTCAGCGAGCCGAAAATTCCTCAATCACCCTCTGCTCGGAACTCGAAAATCAGTATCTTCAATTTCAGTGCTCTTCAGCGAGCCGAAAATTCCTCAATTCCGCGCGCCGGTTGCTGATGAACACAAAGCAGAGATTTCAGTGCTCTTCAGCGAGCCGAAAATTCCTCAATGGCAGATCGCGGGGATACGATCTGATTGTCGTTGATGATTTCAGTGCTCTTCAGCGAGCCGAAAATTCCTCAATAATACGAACAAAGAAGACGTTTACGTTTTCGCCGACAATTTCAGTGCTCTTCAGCGAGCCGAAAATTCCTCAATGTTCCAGACAGAAACGCCGTCGGTCGGGATGAGGACGATTTCAGTGCTCTTCAGCGAGCCGAAAATTCCTCAATTTGCCTGCGGGTCAAATAATCCGCTTATCTGTATGAATTTCAGTGCTCTTCAGCGAGCCGAAAATTCCTCAATCGCGCTGGAACTGACCGACGAGGGCGTAATTATCCGCATTTCAGTGCTCTTCAGCGAGCCGAAAATTCCTCAATCATTGAACACCATCTTCGGAACCGACGCAATCCGCGATTTCAGTGCTCTTCAGCGAGCCGAAAATTCCTCAATCATCACCGATCTGCGTCATCACGCCGGAACGCGCGAATTTCAGTGCTCTTCAGCGAGCCGAAAATTCCTCAATCGGGACTGGCGCAAGGTCTCAACTACGCGCCGGTAACATTTCAGTGCTCTTCAGCGAGCCGAAAATTCCTCAATTCGGACGGTGTTGGGATAGATGACGCGGCGCTGTCAGATTTCAGTGCTCTTCAGCGAGCCGAAAATTCCTCAATGGAACCGGCGAAGTACGAGATCGTCAACGATCTGGAATTTCAGTGCTCTTCAGCGAGCCGAAAATTCCTCAATTCGGAACACGCGGCGTCGCTACCCGCACGCGCAACTGATTTCAGTGCTCTTCAGCGAGCCGAAAATTCCTCAATCGTGGGCGGACCGGCGTTTGTGGTTTCTTCAAGCGATTTCAGTGCTCTTCAGCGAGCCGAAAATTCCTCAATAGTTGCGCGACATCTCGACTTCCCGCGTGCAGAGTATTTCAGTGCTCTTCAGCGAGCCGAAAATTCCTCAATCGGCGTGCGGGTGACGGTCGGCGTGCGGGTGACGGTATTTCAGTGCTCTTCAGCGAGCCGAAAATTCCTCAATCGCGCATATCCGCGAACGTGAGGAGGAGCGTATGCGATTTCAGTGCTCTTCAGCGAGCCGAAAATTCCTCAATTCGTACACCTCCTATTTAACTACACACCCACTGGAGCATTTCAGTGCTCTTCAGCGAGCCGAAAATTCCTCAATGTCACGCCGATGGCGAGGGCGAGCACCCCAACAAACATTTCAGTGCTCTTCAGCGAGCCGAAAATTCCTCAATGGGGCGCGGCCGGAACCGCGCCCACGGCGGGTGATCATTTCAGTGCTCTTCAGCGAGCCGAAAATTCCTCAATCAGCCAGTCGACGATGAAACGAAGCGCCGGATTAGAATTTCAGTGCTCTTCAGCGAGCCGAAAATTCCTCAATAGACCATCCATCAGATCGCCGACGAGCGAGCCGTCCCATTTCAGTGCTCTTCAGCGAGCCGAAAATTCCTCAATGTGACTGGCGCGTAGCGATTGTCCCTTGGGCCGATATTTCAGTGCTCTTCAGCGAGCCGAAAATTCCTCAATGGCGACGCGCACGACGCCGTAGCCATCATACCAATACATTTCAGTGCTCTTCAGCGAGCCGAAAATTCCTCAATACGCGCATAACGTCTCAATAATCGCCTGCATGACGGGATTTCAGTGCTCTTCAGCGAGCCGAAAATTCCTCAATCGACGACACCGGCAAGTACAAAGTCTTCGAGATCACATTTCAGTGCTCTTCAGCGAGCCGAAAATTCCTCAATTTACGCGCAGCGGCGACAAGACGGACGATTCGCGGTCGCATTTCAGTGCTCTTCAGCGAGCCGAAAATTCCTCAATGATGACGCGCGAAGGCGTGACGGTTCCGAACTGGTATTTCAGTGCTCTTCAGCGAGCCGAAAATTCCTCAATTCCAGCGTCTGCCACTGCGGGCCCGAGCCGTAGTAGAATTTCAGTGCTCTTCAGCGAGCCGAAAATTCCTCAATCGCACAGATGACCGACGCGCAACTAGAGCGCGCAGATTTCAGTGCTCTTCAGCGAGCCGAAAATTCCTCAATGCCGGTTGTGCAGTCACCGCGTCGCGTGTGAGCAGATTTCAGTGCTCTTCAGCGAGCCGAAAATTCCTCAATGCAGACGCTGGATGTTCCCTTGCGGACGGTTACGACATCCATTTCAGTGCTCTTCAGCGAGCCGAAAATTCCTCAATCAGATCGAGGCGGCCCTGCGTCAGCATGTTGACGCATTTCAGTGCTCTTCAGCGAGCCGAAAATTCCTCAATCAGCGCAGCGCCGCGCGCTGCTGGCGTTCTGGCAGATTTCAGTGCTCTTCAGCGAGCCGAAAATTCCTCAATACTTCGTAATCGTTCTCTTCGTCCCAGTTCCAGTGTATTTCAGTGCTCTTCAGCGAGCCGAAAATTCCTCAATACGGCGGGCAAGTGTTCGCTGTACGCAATCGGAATACATTTCAGTGCTCTTCAGCGAGCCGAAAATTCCTCAATACAATCGGCTTGCCAGAGGCATCGCGCACGAACTGGATTTCAGTGCTCTTCAGCGAGCCGAAAATTCCTCAATCGTGGCCGGCGCGTGGTGTGGGGTATTGTGTACGACGATTTCAGTGCTCTTCAGCGAGCCGAAAATTCCTCAATGCGGGAGGAACACCCGCGCAAACGCCCACACGCACCAATTTCAGTGCTCTTCAGCGAGCCGAAAATTCCTCAATGCGCAGCATCGATAACACGCAACGCGAACTCGGAGATTTCAGTGCTCTTCAGCGAGCCGAAAATTCCTCAATAGGCGGCGCAGGCGCACATCGACCGTCGCAAAACTATTTCAGTGCTCTTCAGCGAGCCGAAAATTCCTCAATACCATAGCCCGGCGCGCGGCGCCAGGCCGCCGTCGTATTTCAGTGCTCTTCAGCGAGCCGAAAATTCCTCAATGTCTGGGTTATCGCGTGTGCGTCCGGATTCTGGACGATTTCAGTGCTCTTCAGCGAGCCGAAAATTCCTCAATGCGTTTATCTCGGTGTATTACGGTTCCGGCCCGCAGATTTCAGTGCTCTTCAGCGAGCCGAAAATTCCTCAATAATAACAGCGGGCGCGGGGGAGTACTACTTTCAGGATTTCAGTGCTCTTCAGCGAGCCGAAAATTCCTCAATGCTGTCTGGCTGACTGTTGCGCGTGGTGATGATGAATTTCAGTGCTCTTCAGCGAGCCGAAAATTCCTCAATGCAGCCTGGCGCCGCGCGCCGGACTGTGGTCCGTGCAATTTCAGTGCTCTTCAGCGAGCCGAAAATTCCTCAATGCAGCAAGACGACCGCAGACGCGCGGCGCGACGAGATTTCAGTGCTCTTCAGCGAGCCGAAAATTCCTCAATTCCTGGCACGCGCTGGGGTTCGGCGCATTACAGCGCGATTTCAGTGCTCTTCAGCGAGCCGAAAATTCCTCAATGCAGAAAATCTCGATGAAAAGGCGGTATACATCTGCCATTTCAGTGCTCTTCAGCGAGCCGAAAATTCCTCAATGCCGCGCCGAGCGCCGCCGCGCCCGCAATCGCGTGAATTTCAGTGCTCTTCAGCGAGCCGAAAATTCCTCAATTCGCCCTCGCCCTCGCCCTCCCCCTCGCCGACTCCGGATTTCAGTGCTCTTCAGCGAGCCGAAAATTCCTCAATCGATACGTCGGATCGTCGCTCCACGCGCCATCCGGATTTCAGTGCTCTTCAGCGAGCCGAAAATTCCTCAATGACGACGAAAGATGCGACGCAAATGATGATCGAGTTATTTCAGTGCTCTTCAGCGAGCCGAAAATTCCTCAATGCCCGATCTGCGCGGCGAGCGCTGCGACGGGATCGGATTTCAGTGCTCTTCAGCGAGCCGAAAATTCCTCAATATGACGGCGACGAGCGCGGGCGCGTCACGCTGCCGCCATTTCAGTGCTCTTCAGCGAGCCGAAAATTCCTCAATGGCGGCGAAGGACGCGCTCGACGCAGCAAAGGCGGCGTTATTTCAGTGCTCTTCAGCGAGCCGAAAATTCCTCAATCCCGACCCTCGCACCTGCGTCCATCCATATTTCCGACCGCGATGATCACGCTTCGTCATTCCTGAGCCTTCCTG
>Ga0308412_1000905_pt1 | contig 15819 bp, 12 predicted proteins | sample HotsprottomLayer_FD_202357 | JGI IMG/M metagenome (GOLD analysis project Ga0308412, IMG submission 202357) | Hot spring phototrophic mat microbial communities from Octopus Spring, Yellowstone National Park, Wyoming, United States -... | ecosystem: Environmental > Aquatic > Thermal springs > Hot...
ATCACATGATTCGGCTCGCTCAGCAGCTCGAACCAAAAGGAGGCAATCTGCGTCAGAATGCGGCCTTTATCGGGAATGGGCGTCGGCAACACCCAGTCGAACGCGCTGATCCGGTCGGTGCTGACCAACAGCAGTTTGTCGCCCAAATCGTAGATGTCGCGCACTTTTCCTCGGCGCACGGGCAGACCGGGAATCGAAGTCTGCGAAATCACTGTTCTGGCCATGGGTCTCCTGGTGATGAAAAAGGGTTAGTCTGGAAGAAAACCACTTCTGGACTTTGGCGGACGACCAAATGCAGGGCGATGGTCGAGTAGTCAGTTCGAGAACCGCCCCCCGACCGTGTGCCTCTGCTCTGACCGCACCGAGGCACGAATGCCTCAACGCGGACGAGCAATAAACTAACACATTCAACCGCGACGTGTCCAGCCGCCGGCCACAACGCGCCGCGCAACATTGCTACCGACGGTCGCTTAAGAGTCTATCGGCTAAGGGTTCAATGTAGGGCTTGCCCTCGTTTTAGCAGAGCGCCAAACTCAGCAACAGCCGACTTGGACTGGCGAAGGCGCCTCACGTTTGGTTGGGCAAAAAGCGCTATTGACCTGTTGGGAAACAGTATTTATCTTTCGCTACTCACGCTGCCGCTGACGGCCAAAGAGTGGATCGCCGGCGGGTCAGTTGCCCGGTGGCAACCGGCGTGAAAGGGTCCTGCGTCGGGCAGTCCGACCAGTTCGGCTGCTGCGGACCGCGAAGCACACGGCTGCCTGCACGGAGGCGGGCGGCTGGCTTCGGATACACCAGCGCGCTCGCGGCAGCGGGCACGACGGCCTCCCCCCGCTGTGAACGTCGAGCGACCAATCGCTCCCGGAAAAGCGAATTGTCCTGCGCCCCCCTGGGACAGTGCCTTTCCGGGGGCTTTTTTCTGCGCGTTTAAACTCCGGTCGGGCACGAATGGCGCGTTTTCGCACCAAGAACCCGTCAATCCACCCCGCTCTAAGCATACCCGCCGCCTACAGGCCCACAGCGCCGGTGCGGCTAATCGATCTCGAAGACCGCCTCGATTTCCACCGCCGCGCCCAGCGGCAGCGATGCCACGCCGAAAGAACTGCGCGCGCCGACGCCCGCTCCGGAGCTGAACACCTCGGCCAGCAGTTCGCTACAGCCGTTAATTACGGCCGGGTGCTGGTCGAACTCTGGCGTGCAGTTGACCATGCCCACCAGTTTCGCCACGCGGACTACCCGATCCAGGCTTCCCAGTGCCTGGCGCAACGTGGCAAGTATTCCCAGGCCGGCCAGTCGAGCAGCCTCGTATCCGGCCGGGATATCCAAGTCGTAACCCAACCGCCCTTTGACGATCTGGCCCGTCGGACGGACCGGCAAATGTCCGGCAACAAACGCCAGATTGTTGACCACCAGCAGCGGCGCGTACATTCCCTGCGGTTTGGGAGCAGGGGGCATTTCCAGCTTGTGATGTGCCAGCAATTCGGCCAGCTTTGCTTCGGCGCTCATGGTAAGCTCTCCATGACAAGTAATGCAGTGACAAGCAATGCCGCGGCCAGTGGAGTGCCGCAGCGGTCCAGCGAGTGCTCCGATGTCGGTCCGGGAAGAAAGGACTTCGGTTGTCAATCGATTACTTTGTTTAGCGGATACTCTACAATTCCCTGCGCGCCGGCGGCTTTCAGTCGGGGGATGATGTGCCGGACTATGGTTTCGTCCAGCACGGTGTTGACGGCCACCCAATCTTTGTCGGACAAATCCGATATGGTGGGATTCTTCAGTGCCGGCAACAGCGACAGCACGCGCTTCAAGTCGGCCCGGCGAACGTTCATCATCAGCCCTACTTTGCCCTCGGCCGCCATTGCCCCGCGAAGCATCAGGGCGATGTCGTCGATCTTCTGCTTTTTCCAGGGGTCGGCATAAGACTGGCGATTGGCCACGAGCCGGGTGGTGCTCTGAAGCACTTCGGCGACGATCCGCAAGTTGTTCGCCCGCAGCGAACTGCCCGTCTCGGTCACTTCCACGATGGCGTCGGCCAGTCTGGGCGGTTTGACTTCGGTTGCGCCCCAACTGAACTCGACCTTGGCCTCGACGCCATGTTGTTGCAGGAAGCGTGTGGTCAGCCCTACCGCCTCGGTGGCAATGCGCTTGCCTTGAAGGTCTTTGACGCTGCGGATGGGCGAGTCCTCGGGAACGCACAAGACCCAGCGAACCGGCCGCCGACTGACCTTGGAAAATACCAGCTCGGCCACTTCGTGTACATCGGCGCCGGTTTCAACGATCCAGTCGTACCCGGTCAGCCCGGCGTCGAGTACTCCGTCTTGCACATAGCGGGCCATTTCCTGGGCGCGGATCAGCAGGCACTCGATTTCTTCGTCGTCGATGGTCGGATAGTAGCTCCGCGCACCAAAACTGATCCTGTAGCCCGCCCTGCGAAACAACTCGGCGGTAGCCTCTTGAAGGCTTCCGGCGGGCAGGCCAAGTTTCAGCACTCTTCGGGCTTGGGCACTGTTTTTCATACTCATAAGCGTAACTCGGCACTAACAGCTTGAACAGGAAACTATCGGCAGTGCACGCCAGGCGGTGCCTCTGATGGGCAACTGTGCCGCCGCAGTACCATCTCAGAGGTCGTGCTGGGGTTGATTCATGGGCCCCGCTGCGATTGATGCGGTTCCTGCCCGGGAGGCGCAGCCGATGCTTTCTCGTAAACGACCGCCGGATCGAAAACCCGCTCTGCCACGACTTTCAGCCCCTGGGGGGTCACCTGTCGGTAGAAGCAACTGCGGTATCCCTCGTGGCAAGCGGCCCCACCAACCTGCTGCACCTTAAGCAGGATTGTATCCAGATCGCAGTCCACCAGCACCTCGCGCACTAGTTGCACATGGCCGCTTTCCTCGCCTTTGCGCCACAACCGTTTGCGGCTGCGGCTGTAAAACACAGCCCGGCCGGTACGCAAAGTCTCCGAAAAACTCTCCGCGTTCATATAGGCCAGCATCAACACCTCGCCACTGTCGGCATCCTGCACAATGGCCGGCAACAGGCCGTCGCCGCGGGAGAAATCTGGACCGCTGGATGACATTTTTTGGTCAACCTTAGTTGCAAGCCTGGTGCGGCCGAAGACCGCAATTCGACCAGTGCCAGTGATTTCGAGTATTCGAGGCTCCAATACACCCGTGGTCGAACTCATGGGTGCGTGCCGCGCAGCACCGGCACACTCGCAAAACGCGAAACCCTTAGCATAATCGGACGCCCGGATGCCGAGTAGGGGGCCGCACATTCGGCGCCGCCCAAAGGGGCCGAATGTTCAATGCACTCAATACTTTCTGTCCAAAGTGGCCAGCTTTTGGTTAGCTACAGCGGCCAGCAGGCTCTTCCCGAAGTTGACATTGAGAAAGCCTGTTGACCGCATCGTTTGCCCTCGGATATCGTTCGCCGCCGAAGCACTGCCCCAGAAGTTTATGCCGGGCAGGGTCACTAACGGGACTGTCCGTAGTCTTTCGGACACTCGCTCGGTGCATTCCACCGGTTGTGCCGCCTGTGCCCAGTTTGGTGTTCCGACATGAGCAGTACCCAGCGCGGCCTAAGGCCGCAACCAAATGGGTTTATGGCGGGACGCGCTGCCGTCGCGTCCGACAGTACCGCGAACACGGCCACGACGGAGCGTGGCCCTCCAGTTGAGATACAACACAGTCGCTTGCATGTTTTCAGTATTGCGATCGGCAATGGCTTCAAGCTAATGGCGGGACGCGCTGCCGTCGCGTCCGCTATGGCTAGGGAGACGGCCACTACAGAGCGTGGCCCTCCAGATAACGTGACAACATGCGCGCACAAGGCACACAAGTTATGTGGTAATGGACCAAATAGCGTTGCTCGCCGCAGGTCGTCGGCAAACTGTATTTATATTGTTGACATTGTAGCTTATCAAAGGACGCTCGGGTGGAACGATCGCTGACCTTGCTGCTTCCGGTTCACAATGCCCAACACAGCCTGACAGCAACCGTACAGCGATTGCTGGAGGTGGCCGCGGAACTGACCGACAGGTTCCAGTTGGTGGTGGTCGACGACGGTTCGACCGATGCCACCAGCGAGGTTGCCGCCGAACTGGCCACGACATATCCGCAGATAACAGTCGTGCGTCACGGCCGGCGGCAAGGGCACAGTGCTGCCATACGCAGCGGTCTGCGGCACTGCACGGGAGAGTTGGTGATAGTGGCCCATCGGCCCAGCGCCGGCGGCACCGAGCAAGTCCGGCGCTTGTATCAGGCGGCCATGCACGCCGACAGCCCATCGGCGGGCGAGGCGGTACCGGCTGGCGAACATCCATCCCGCGCCACCAACGCGCCGCACGCTTACCGGCTGCTGGACCGGCACAAGTGGCAGCAGGCAGCGGTGCGGTCGCAGCCGGGTCGGCCGAACTATCTGGCCTACGTTGCAACTGCGCTGGCCGAGAACCAAGCGGCGCGCTAGCTTTTCGCAAGGAACTTGTTCGCAAACGGTCTCGGCCGCCCTGCCACAAAGTGTCCAGTTGGCTGCGGGCAATCCTCTGTTGAAAAAATGCTTGCCAGCCCGCATCACGCCGATTATGATACACCGCTAGTAGTAAGTCGTCTCTTTGTGGTGCGTTAGGGCATTCGCCTCGAATGCTGGCCAACGGGCTGGCGCAGGTCGCGGCGCTTGAGAACCGGGCAAGCGGCGCCGCCTGGGTTTTGCCTCTTCTGACGTGCGCGGAAAAGCGCTGTTGCGCAATGGCACTGGCATCTTCTGAAATCGGGCCCATCGATGGCCACTCGATCGTCGCGAAGAGGGGAGGGGACATCTTATGAGCGTCATTCATCGTGGCGTGACAGGTGTGGGAACGTCAGATCAGTCAAGACTCCCCGGCGCGCCACGGCCGTTGCACCGCCTGGGAATCGTCCGGCGGTTGCAGGGTATTTCGCGCCGCACCGTGGCACGGCGGCTGAACATCGAGGTTTCCAAAGTCAAACTGCAAGAACGGCCCACGACCGACCTGCTACTGAGCCAGTTGTACCAGTGGCAAAGCGTGCTGGAAGTTCCCGTCGCCGAACTGCTGGTGGAAGCCGAAGACCAGTTGGCCGCACCTATCCTTCGCCGCGCGCAACTGGTGCGGATGATGAAGACCGCCCTGGCGATTGTGGAAACGACCAAAGAAGAGCCGGTTCGCCGCATGGCCCAGACGCTCATCGCCCAACTGACAGAAGTGATGCCAGAGCTTCAAAGCGTTACGCCGTGGCATACGGTGGGCAAGCGTCGCCGGCAGGATGAGTACGGGGCAGCCGCCGTCCGCCGACTATCCGACGAGGTGTTCCTGGACCTGCTGGACTGATCGACTCGGGCGGCTGTTATGCTGTCCAGTGTGGCACACGGCCGCTGAGCTATTCAGTCGCCTGCGACACCGGGTACGGCGGCCAATTTGTCTTTGCAAGCTGCGCCTTTAGCGCCCAAATACATCTACTGGCGTCGAACCAATTGCGCTTTTCTCGGTCCACCCGATAGGGCTGGCGATTTAGACGGCTTATTCTTCGCGCGGCCAGATTATCGGCGGACGCGGTGGAGGATCGATGGGTCTGGGCGGAAGTATGCGCACTTCGCTCTGCACGCCGTAGTGAACCACATGGCCCTCGAAGCTGACGCCGTCGCCGAGCAATCCCGAAGCCCTGGTACGAATTCCCGCCCCGGAACCCGGCGTTTGCGCCCGCTGGCTGCCCGCCCGGCATACCCGCTCGTAGAACTCGATGGCCACGCGGTGGTCGGGCTTGGGACCGTCTTCAGGCCCGCCAAAAACGATCCCGGTGTCGATGGCGCAGGCATCAAGCAGTTTGGGCAGCAGTCGGTTGGCCATATCCTCGTTTCCGAACAGGTGCATGGCCAGTGCGCGGCCGCGATCGACAAAAATGTAGCCCACCGTGCCGGCCGGAAGCTTGGGCACGATGCCGCGGCGGAGATCGGCCAGTTTGCCCGCCACGTGCGGGGCGGTCAGGGCGTCCTGCAAGCTTTCGGTTCGAGATTCCGCCCCCAGGGCACGGCTTGCCCGGGAGACTCCTTCCCAAACTCGCCCCTGATCGCCGCCTGCGCGCAACTCTTGTTGTATGCTGTGCGGGACGATCGTGCCCCCGGCTGCGAAGAGCTTCTCGCCCGACCAGCGCCCCCGCTCCACGCAAAACACCCCCAGATCGATCCGCTGCCCTGGGCCGACGATCACATCCTGGCGAACAGTACGGGTTTGCTTTCCGCCGGCGATGATCTCACCGGTCATCATGAACACGTACTCGTCCTGGCTGCGGTTCTCGACCACTACCACCGGGACGCTCCCCTCACCTTTTTCGCTTACCACCAGCACGCCGCGCCTGATGGCCTCGTCCATGGTGAGCCAGCGGCCGCGGAGGCGAGAACCCCCTTCTAGCAGTATCGGATAGACGGCAAAATGCCGGAATATCACCGGCTCGGCAATTTGTACCCGGGAAAGATACTCGGACATCTCGGGCACATGCCGATCGGTTGGCGGGCGCTGAGCCAACAAGGTTCCACAGAAGAGGCATGTCCCTAGCAGACCGACTATTCCCAAGTTAGCCATTTTTCCTGCCTTCCACGACCGTCCCACTCCGGCCCGTAATTTCGCCAACATTTCTTGACCTCCCGATAAGCAACATCCTCGGCCACCCTGCCGCGCTACAACCCCCATAATTTCCGACGTGAGCTGGCGGCAAGAAGTTCCGCGAAAACGGTCTTCGACCCAGCCAAATGGCGCTATTGGGCGACGCGCTGCGATTGTGTCTGCCAGCATCGGGCAGACGGCCACGACGGAGCGTGGCCGTCCATGACCAGAATTTTGGTGCGTCGATAGGCGACACGAGGGGGAACCGGCTGGCCTTCGGACGACCGCGCGCGGCAAGTCATTCGCGCCAGTCCGCGGTGCTTGGCACATCCGCAGGCATTTGATAATGTTCTGGTGTTTTCAGCGGTGCCGGGCGAGACTGCCGGCCTCGGCGGGGGTTAAACCTTCAGAGCATTTGTCAGCGCAGCCAGAAGGACATCCGTATGCCCGAAACGAAAAGGCGCTTCGCAATCGGCGTGGATTTCGGCACCAACAGCGTGCGGACAGTGATAGTGGATGTAGCCGACGGAGCGGAAATCGCCTCGTGCGTGTACAACTATCCCAGCGGCGAAGCCGGGGTGTTGCTGGACCCGAAAGACCCCAACCTGGCGCGGCAGAATCCGGCCGACTACATCGAGGGCATTTACAAGTCGGTCGGCGGAGCGGTAAAAGCTGCCCGGCAAAAGCGCGGCTTCCGGCCGGAAGCCGTGGTAGGCATCGGCGTGGACACCACCGGCTCGACGCCGATACCGGTCGATCGCTCGGGCATGCCGTTGGCGTTACAGCCGCAGTTGCGCAAGAACCCGGCCGCACAGGCATGGCTGTGGAAGGACCATACCAGTTTCGCCGAAGCCGCCGAAATCACCGAACTTGCCCGGCGCAGCGGCGTGCCTTATCTGGCCAAGTGCGGCGGGGTGTACAGCAGCGAGTGGTACTGGTCGAAGATTCTGCACTGCAAGCGGACTGCGCCGAAGGTTTTCGAGGCGGCCTACGCCTGGGTGGAACTGGCCGATTTCATTCCGGCCTTCCTGACCGGCAATCTCGATCCCGACGCCTTGCCGCGGAGCATCTGTGCCGCCGGGCACAAGGCGATGTACAACCAGCAGTGGGGTGGACTTCCCAGCGAGGAGTTCCTGGCCCAGTTAGACCCCGATCTGGTGCGCATCCGCCAGCGTTACGCCACGCCGGCGCTGACGGCCGACAAACCGGCCGGCCGGTTGCGAGAGGACATCGCCCGACGGCTCGGACTGCCAGCCGGAGTTCCAGTGGCCGTCGGTGCTTTCGACGCGCACATGGGGGCGGTGGGTGCGGGGATCAAGCCGGGCACGCTGGTGAAGATCATCGGCACCAGCACCTGCGACATGATGGTCGCCCCACTGGAGCAGCCGCTGCCGGATATCCCCGGACTGTGCGGCATCGTGCCCGGCTCGATCTTGCCCGACATGTACGGCCTGGAAGCCGGACAATCGGCCGTGGGCGACATCTTCAACTGGTTCGTGAAGTATCTGGCCCCGGGCAAGTACACCTCGAAAGCCGATCCACATGCCGCACTGAGCCGCGAGGCAGCCATGCTGCGGCCAGGCCAGTCCGGCCTGCTGGCCCTGGACTGGAACAACGGCAATCGCACGATTCTGGTCGATCCGCTGCTGGTCGGGCTGCTGGTCGGCCAGACCCTGCACACCACGGCGGCCGAAGTGTATCGGGCGCTGGTCGAGGCCACGGCCTTCGGCGCACTGACGATCATCAATCGCTTCGAACAGTACGGCGTGAAGGTGGCCGAAGTGATAAACTGCGGCGGCATAGCCGAGAAGAACCCCCTGGTCATGCAGATTTACGCCGACGTGTGCAACCGGCCGATGAAGATCAGCCGCTCGCCGCAGACCTGCGCCCTGGGGGCGGCCATTTTCGGCGCGGTCGCCGGCGGCGCTTATGCCAGCGTGCAGCAGGCGCAACGCAGAATGACCGGCGTCAAAGCCACCGTCTATCGCCCCAATCGACGCGCCGCAGCCGTGTACGCCGAGCTTTATCCCTTGTATCGCACGCTGCACGATGCCTTTGGAACTGCCCAGTGGAGCGGCTCGTTGTACCGGGTGATGAAAGACTTGATCGCCTTGCGCAATCGGGTGCGCAAGACATCCTAGCGCGACGGCCGCAACCAAATGGAGGGACGCGCTGCGGTCGCGTCCGTTGGCCCTGGACGCACGGCCACGACGGAGCGTGGCCCTCCAGATCACTTGAGGGCATGCGCGCAAAACGCGCACAAAGTAAGCCATAAGGGACTAGCACGCCGGCCGGGACATGCTTGTCGCCAGGCGACCTATTGCCGAAGCGGCTTGCTTGCCGGACAAAAAGTGGCACCGATGGACCTTGACCAACTACGCGAAGAAGTCTGCCGCACAAATCGGCTCCTGCTGGCGACTGGGTTGGTGACGATGCACTCGGGCAACGCCAGCGGGTTGCATCGTGCCAGCGGACGGGTGGTCATCAAGCCTTCGGGCGTCGATTACGAGCAGCTTCGGCCGGAAGACCTCGTGGAAGTAGACTTGCACACCGGCCGGGTAGTGCGCGGAAACCTGCGCCCCAGCGTGGACCTGCCGCATCACCTGTTCCTGTATCGCAACATGCCGGAAGTCGGCGCAGTGATTCACACCCACAGCAACTACGCCACGGCGTTCGCTGCCGTCGGACAGCCGATTCCGCTGTGCTTGACGGCCATAGCCGATGAGTTCGGCGACCAAATCCCCTGTACACCATACGTGGATAACCAGGGGGACAACATCGGACAGGCGATATTACAATGGCGCAACCGTGCGCCGGCGATACTGTTGGGCAACCACGGTGTGTTCGCCTGGGGTGCCACTCCCCGACAGGCACTGAAAGCCGCCGTGATGACGGAGGACGTGGCCAAGACCGTCTGGCTGGCCATGCAGATCGGCCAGCCGCGATGTTTGCCCCCCGAAGAAGCCGAAAAATGGTACACCCGTTACCACACCACTTACGGACAACAGCAACAATAGTCCCTTGCAACGCAACTTCTGCGCGTTTTGCGCGCATGTTTTCCGGTGATCTTGCGGATATTTTCAATTGACCTGGAGGGCCACGCTCCGTCGTGGCCGTATTCGGCACTGGTGACTGGAGGGCCACGCTCCGTCGTGGCCGTATTCGGCACTGGTGACTGGAGGGCCACGCTCCGTCGTGGCCGTATTCGGCGCTGGTGACTGGAGGGCCACGCTCCGTCGTGGCCGTGCATCCAATGCCGGCGGACGCGACCGCAGCGCGTCCCTCCATAACACCATTTGGGCGCGGCCGAAAGCCGCGTTAGGGGCTTTGAGCAACAGCGGTACAAAGCAAAGCGCTTGCCGGACGCGATATGCTTCGCGCGGGCCGAAGCCAGACGTTCTTCCTCCCAGAACGGTCCACTGCTTCCCGCGCGGGGGAAATCGTCGGCCGTGCCTATACAACCGCGCGACAAGCCGCCGCTGGCTCGCCGCTCTGCAATCGCACTGTAAACCATCAGCGGAGTAACAACACATGGCCTTTGAACAGAAGATCAAGCTGGGATTCGTTCCGGCCAACCGGGGTTTCTTCAGCGCCGAACTGGCGGCCAAGATGCGCCAGCAGGCCATCGACGCCATGAACCGACTGGGCGTGGAAGTAATCGTGCCAGGCCCGGAACAAACCAAGGTCGGTTGCGTGGAAAACCGCCAGGAAGCGGAACTATGCGCCGAGTTGTTCCGCCGCGCGGGCGTGCAGGGAATCGTGATCGGGGCGGTCAACTTCGGCGACGAACAGGCCGCCGCATGGACCGTCCGTCAGGCCAGGCTGGATGTGCCTGTGCTGATCTTCGCCTGCCAGGAAGAAGAAACCCTGCGAATGAGCACGCCGCGGCGCGATGCGTTTTGCGGGCTGCTGTCGATCGGCGAAGCCCTGCGCCAGATCGGCGCACGGTACACCGTGGCGCGCCGTCCGGTGTGCTTTCCGGCCGACGAGTCCTTTGCGGCCGATGTGGACTGGTTCGTGCGCATCTGCCGGGTGGTCAACGGCATCCGCAACGCGCGTTATGGGCAGGTGGGCACTCGGCCCGATGCCTTCTGGACCTGCCGCTACGACGAAAAACGCCTCCAGCGGCTGGGGCCGACGGTGGTGGTGATGGACCTTTCGGAAGCGATTGCCGGTGCGAAGGCCATCGCCGACGACGATCCGCAGGTGCGCGGGCTGGTCGAGCAGATCCGCCAGTATGCCGATGTATCGGCGGTCAAGGCCGAGAGCGTGCTCCGCAGCGCGAAGCTGGAGCTGTTCCTCCGCCGCTGGCAGCAGGCCAACGCGCTGGACGGCATGGCCATCCAATGTTGGACCTCGATCCAGGCCAACTACGGGGTGTGCAGTTGCCTGACGATGAGCCGGCTGGGCGAGGAAGGATGCCCGTGCGCCTGCGAAGCCGACATTCTGGGCACGCTTTCGATGCACGCTTGCCAGTTGGCCAGCGGCACCCCGGCAGGACTGGCCGACTGGAACAACCTGCACAACGAAGACGACGAGCTGGTCAATATCTGGCACTGCGGGGTATTTCCACGATCGTTCGCCGGCACGCCGCCGAAGCTGAAAGTACAAGAGATCATCGCCTCCAGCGGGGCCGCCAAGTACGAAGACTCGCAAGGCACCGTGGAGTTCGTGGCCAAGCCCTCGCCGCTGACGCTGTGCCGCGTCACCCAAGACTCCGAAGGCACCATGAAGGCGGCCATCGCCCAAGGACAGATCGAAGACAATCCGGCCGTCACCTTCGGCGCTTATGGCTGGTGCCGCATTCCGGCGTTGCAGCGACTGTACCGCGACGTGCTGTTGCGGCATTTTCCCCACCATGTGGCGATCACCCAGGGACACGTGGGTAATGTGCTCTGGGAAGCGCTGGGCAACTACTTGGGGCTACAGGTGTATCATGCCCGACAAGAGGTGCCGGGACTGTACACCCCACAATTGCCGTTTTAGAGGCCGACGTGTTACCATGTTCCCGCGTTATGCGCATGTTGAGCGGCAAGCTGGAGGGCCACGCTGGTTGTGACGGTGGTTACGCCCCTGACATTGTTGTGTGCGCATGTTGAGCGGCAAGCTGGAGGGCCACGCTCGTTGTGACGGTGGTTACGCCCCTGACATTGTTGTGTGCGCATGTTGAGCGGCAAGCTGGAGGGCCACGCTCCGTCGCGGCCGTGCGCACCGGGCCAACGGACGCGACCGCAGCGCGTCCGTCCGTTTGTTTGCAGCCGTAGACCACGCTAGGAGTACTGTTGCATGACAAGATGCATGCCGTTGTTGGCGGTTGTGATTCTCGCTGTTGCCAGCACGATGTCGCCCCGGCAGCAGGCAGCGGCCGGACAGGCCGCAGCGCCACCGGCGGCGCAGCAGGCCGCAGCCGAGCAGGCTAAGACTCAGCCGGCGGCAAACCAGCCAAAACAACCTGCCCCGGCCGAGCAGAAGGCTTCCTCCAAAGCGCTGGGAACCATCGACTGGGTCGTTATGGGCGGGTACTTCTTGCTGCTGCTGGGGGTGGCCTGGTGGGTGGTCACCAAAAGCAAGGAGACCGCGGCCGACTACTTCCTTGCCGGCCGTAATCTGGGCTGGTTCATCGTGGGGGCTTCGATCTTCGCCTCGAACATCGGCTCGGAGCACCTGGTGGGCCTGGCCGGCTCGGGCTGCACCGACGGCGTGGCTATGGCCCATTACGAGCTGCACGCCTGGTGCTTGCTGGTGCTGGCCTGGGTGATGGTCCCGTTCTACGCCCGCTCGATGGTCTTCACCATGCCCGAGTTCCTCGAAAAACGCTTCTCCCCCACTGCTCGCTGGGTGCTATCGATCATCTCGCTGGTGGCCTACGTGCTGACGAAACTGGCCGTGGGAGTGTTCGCTGGCGGAGTGGTCTTCGACACCCTGATGCCCGAGGTCAAACTGTACCTGCCCGGCTCCGATACGCCAATTAGCGGTTTCTGGATCGGCTCGGTGGCGGTGATCCTGTTGACCGGATTGTACACGGTGCTTGGGGGGATGCGCGCCGTAGCGTACAACGACGCCATCCAGACCATCGTGCTGGTGATAGGCTCGCTGCTGCTGACGATCTTCGGCCTTCAGGCCATCGGCGGCTGGAGCCAGTTGCGCGCCACATTGGATGCCGATCTGTTCAATCTCTGGAAACCGCTCAACCCGGCAGGCGGCTGGGTCTGGCAGCCAGTGATGCAGCGCGACGCCACAGGCCAGATCGTCCGCCAGGCCTGGTATTTCAACGGGAACTATCCGTGGCTGGGGATGCTCTTCTGCGCACCGATCATCGGGCTGTGGTATTGGTGTACCGATCAGTACATAGTGCAGCGGGCTTTAGGGGCGCCCAACGAAACCATCGCCCGACGCGGCAGTATCTGCGCCGCTTTCCTGAAGTTGCTGCCGGTGTTCATTTTCATCATCCCGGGCATGATCTGCATGGCGCTGGCGGCCAGCGGCAAGACCCCGCAATTGCGTGCCGAACTATTGCCCCATCGACCGGCCGAAGCGGCGGCCGACCAGCTGCCGTTCACCCCGCCGTCGCCCCAGCAAGACCCCGGCTTCCGCGAACGCTGCCAGGCGGCCTTCCCGCTGATGGTCAAACACGTGATGCCCATAGGTTTGCGCGGACTGGTGGTGGCCGGTTTGCTTTCGGCGCTGATGAGTTCGCTGGCCGGCGCGTTCAATGCCTCCTCTACGCTGTTTACGATGGACTTCTATCAGAAGCTCCGTCCCAACGCCACGCAGCGCGAACTGGTGTGGACCGGCCGGATGGCCACCACTGCCATGGTGGTCATCGCCCTGATTTGGATTCCCGTGATCCAACAGGCCAAAGGACTGTACCACTATTTGCAGGCCGTGCAAGGGTATCTGGCGCCGCCGATCTTCGTGGTCTTCTTCTTCGGCGTGTTCTTCAAGCGACTGAATGCCAAAGGCTGCCTGGCGGCGCTGGTCGTCGGTTTCATCATGGGCGTGTTCCGCCTAGCGGTCGATACGCCGGTGACGCTGAACATCGGCGGGCTGGGCAAGGGTTACGCAGAAGGCTCGCTGCTGTGGATCGTCAATAACATGTACTTCCAGTACTACAGCGTGCTGGTGTTTCTGGTTTCGGCCGTAACGATGGTGGTCGTCAGTCTGGCCACCGAACCGCCCGCGCTGGATCGCATCAGCGGGCTGACCTACGGCACCATCAGCCAGGAAGACCGAATGCGCTCCCGCAGCAGTTGGAGCTACGGCGACGTGGCGGCCTCGGTCGTAGTGGTGCTGGTGATCATCGCTGCATATCTGTATTTCAGCGGATGAGCGGCTTCGCGGTCTGCGGCGATAGGTAATATGAAAGTCCCGCAAAGACTGCCCGGTGCCACTGCTGGGTTGCCCAGCAGCGCGCCGATACGCTGGTGCCAGCGCTACGCACTCCGCAGCGCGCTATGTCTTGCTGGATTCAAGTGCCGCTGGAGTAAAGTGGATCGCAGCCGTAGCTGCCGCCTTTCAGCGTTGCTGGTTGCTGAAGCATTGGCAGCTACCTATTGATAGCCTGTGCGAGAAACTGGCACTGCTGGACAAGCCAGCCAGCAGTGGAACCCCACTATTTGCCGTGTTGCTGCATTTTACCCAACTGATCCTTTCCCAAGTGCATACCTACAAAACTTACGCACACACTTACAGCGCAACCGACAGGGCAACATTCCCCACGTGTGCAACCAGAGCTTAGGCCGAAACGGTGTTGGGCTGTACCGGTTCTAACAGAAACTGCCGGATACCGGAGGGCGCTGGATTTGTAAGATGCGCCGTATTGCGCCAACGCGACGTGCGCGCGCCCGCACGGTAACGCTGTGAATGCGCGCAGTGCGAGCGCCAGGCGCACATCATGGTTAACCGTAGCAGCAGACCAGGCGCCGATAAGGCCGGCCTCTTACCGGCGGCGACGGAAGGAACCGTGACCGCCGCGGCGGGCGCCTTGGTTCTCGGCCTCGTTAACTTTGATAGTCCGGCCGTCCAGTTGGGCGCCATCCATTTCGGCGATGGCCTGCTCAGCACCCTCGTCAGCCGCAAAGGTCACGAAACCGAAGCCCCGAGAACGGCCCGTGTCACGGTCGGTGATCACTTTGGCCTCGAGAATCTCGCCGAACCGGGAAAACGCCTGATGCAACCCTTCGTCGGTTGTACCCCAACTCAACCCGCCAACAAACAACTTCTTCATAACCTAGAACACTCCTCACAAAGCGCAGTGTAAACGACTGCGCACGGCCAAACACTGACGGGTCTCGCGGGCGTACTCGAACCCTCGCTCCCCGGCGCAGCCATACCGGCTGCCACAACACTACTGCTTTAAGCATAGCAACTCGCCGGCACTTTGCAACAGACGTTTTTTCGGATTTTGCGCCATCGTTGTGTGCATCTGGATTGTAGGTGGAAAATTTGGTTGGTTCAGCTTCGGGGAGGAAGCTTACCTATTTTCCGGCCCAGAAGTACAGCTCTCGGGTGCCACTGCCACTGCTGCCTTGTCCAGCAGTGCGCGCCGATACGCTGGTGACGCCGCTACGCGCTCCGCAGTACGCTTAGCTTCTGTTTGGGAGCGACTGCGGCTGAAGGCGAGGGACATCGCAGCCGTAGCCACCGCGTTTCAGCGCTGCTGGCTACCGGACCAATTGCCAGCTACATATTGATAGCCTGTCCACAGCCTCACACTGCTGGACAAGCCAGCAGGGGCACCCTGCGATTTACCGTGTTCTCGCAGTTTATCCATCTGATCGCCGCACAAAGGCTACCTACAAAACTGACGCACACACCCTATCGGCCGCAACCAAATGGCGGTATTGGAGGGCGCGCTGCGGTCGCGTCCGTTAGCACTGGGAACACGGCCACGACAGAGCGTGGCCCTCCAGGTCACGGCCACGACAGAGCGTGGCCCTCCAGGTCACGGCCACGACAGAGCGTGGCCCTCCAGGTCACGGCCACGACAGAGCGTGGCCCTCCAATTCAACCGAAAAGATGCGCGCAAAACGCGCGCAGGTTCTGCTGTATGGGACTAAGCAGCTCTACAAGGTTGCCGTCTAGCCTGCCGGTTCGGTCAAGGCGCCATAATAACCTTCTACGGGCAAACCGGTTTGCTGGCGGATCAGATCGACCAGGCGGTCTATTTCGGCGTCGGGCAGCGGAGTTGCGCAGCTTTCGGCTGGCGGCCG
>Ga0308412_1000908_pt1 | contig 15779 bp, 9 predicted proteins | sample HotsprottomLayer_FD_202357 | JGI IMG/M metagenome (GOLD analysis project Ga0308412, IMG submission 202357) | Hot spring phototrophic mat microbial communities from Octopus Spring, Yellowstone National Park, Wyoming, United States -... | ecosystem: Environmental > Aquatic > Thermal springs > Hot...
CGGTTCGAGCAACTGGATGGCCCGGTAGTTGAGCTGGCGATAGGCCTCGAGCGCCGGACGCAAGGCCGCCCGGGTCTTGGCCAGCGCCGGCGGGTCGAGCACCACGGTCTCGAATCGCCTCCCCGTGCCGGCGTAGCCGGCAAGCAGCTCGAAAACGTCGGCGTGGCGAAAGCGGACGTTGGCGATCGCGTTCTGCTCGCGGTTGCGCTCGGCGATCTCCAGAGCCGCCTCGGAGCTGTCTACGGCTTCGACCGACTCGCAACGGGCAGCCAAATGCAGCGCGAAACCTCCGGTCGACGTGAAGCAGTCCAGGGCGCGGCCGTGGGCCCAGCGCGCCGCTGCCACGTAATTCTCCCGCTGGTCGAGGAAGGCGCCCGTCTTCTGACCCCGCAGGAGATCCGCCTCCCAGCGAAGACCGTTCATCAGAAAGCTGACGCGATCGGGCACTTCGCCGTACATTACGCCGGCGGTGAGGGGCAGCTCTTCGAGCTGGCGCCGCTTGACGTCATTTCGTTCGACGATGCCGCGAGGGCTCACGAGCTCGGCCAGCACGGCGACGATGTCGCCTTTGGCGCGCTCCATGCCCTGGGTAAGCGTCTGGATCGAGAGGTAGTCGCCGTAGCGGTCGACGATCAAGCCGGGGAGGCGATCGCCCTCGGCATGCACCAGCCGATAGGCATCGGAGTTAGAGACGACCCGCCGGCGCCAGGCAATCGCAGAGGCGATCCGCCTGCGGAAGAAGTCGCGGTCAAGAGCCTCGGGGATGCGGCTGAGCAGGCGGAGCGTGATCTCGGAGCTTGAACTGAAGTGGGCCGTGCCGAGCACGGCGCCGTCGGGCGCCAAAACCTGGACGGCGTCACCCGGCTCGGCCTGTCCGCGATCGATGACGTCGCTCGCGTAGACCCAAGGGTAGCCGGAACGCAGGTTGATGGCCGCCCGGCGGCTCACCCTGACGGCGGCCATTGCACTGCGAACCGCTTCCTAGAGAGCGAAGCGAAGCTGCTCGAGCCGGGCGATGCGCTCGGCCGTCGGCGGATGCGTTGAGAAGAGCTTCATCAGCCCCCCGCCGCTGAACGGCTTGACGATGAACATGTGCTCGTGGGCGGGCATGGCATCCATGGGCACGCGCTTGGACCAGGCCTCGAGCTTGCGCAGGGCCGAGATCAGGCCGTACGGCGTGCCGGTGTACTTAGCCGCGGCGGCGTCGGCGCCGAACTCGCGGGTGCGCGAGATCGCCATCTGAATGAGCAGGGCGGCGATCGGCGCCAAAAAGAGCATCAACAGGCCGGCCCAGGGGCTGCGGCCTTCCTCATCGCGTCCGCCGGGGATAAAGATCGCCATGCGGGCCACAAAGGTAATGGCCGTGGCGATCGTGGCGGCGATCGAGCTCACCAGGATGTCCCGGTTGCGGATATGGCCGAGCTCATGGGCAATCACGCCCTCAAGCTCCTGGTCGTTCAAGATCTCGAGCAGGCCCTGGGTGACGGCCACGGAGCCGTTCTTCGGGTTGCGTCCGGTGGCGAACGCGTTGGGCGAGGGATCCGGGATCAGCCAAAGCTTGGGCATGGGCAGGCCCATGCGCCGGCACAGCATCTCGGTCATCGGCCCGATGCGTCGCCAAACCTGCACATTCTCGGCCGGGCTGACCGGTTGGGCGTGGTAAATCTTCAACGCCAGCTTGTCGGAGAAGAAGTAGCTGAAGGCGTTCATGGCCACGGCGAGGATCAGGCCCAGCACGAGGCCGTCTTGCCCTCCCAAGGCCTGGCCGCCGGCTAACAACAGGCCGCTGAGCAGTCCCAGAAGCAGAACGGTCTTGATGGTGTTCATCCGTCGTGATCCTCTCTACAATTTTGGCACAGGGCGTTCAAAGAAAAAGGACGCATCCGGAGCTCCTCCGGATGCATCCCGGCGAAGGGCTTAGCTAGAGATCTTAACCTTGCGGCTCTTGGCGGCCTCGGTTTTGGGCAGGGTCACGGTGAGCACGCCGTCCTTGTAATGCGCCTCGACCTTGTCGGCGTCGACGGCCGCCGGCAGGGTGAAGGAACGCACGAAGGAGCCGTAGGCGCGCTCGATGCGGTGATAGCCCTTCTGTTTGTCCTCCTTTTCGAGCTTGCGCTCCCCCTTGATCGTCAAGGTGTTGTTCTCCAGGCGCACGTCGAGATCCTTCTCGCTGACGCCGGGAACGTCGGCCCTGACGACGATCTCGTTGTCCTTCTCCTCGATGTCGACGCTCGGGGTCCAGGGGCGCACGGCCACCGGCTCCTCGAAGACGCGACTGACGAGGTCGGGCAACAGGCTCCAAGAGCGAGCGAACTCCTCCATCTCGCGGAAGGGGTTGTAGCGAATCAGCGCCATGGTGTTGAATCCTCCTTTCTAGCTCAATATCTATGCACAACTCTATAATAAAATATTAGCCAAATGATGTCAAGTTTAATGTGGAAGAATATTCCGTTTATATTCAATAAATTACGGAGATCACACCACGGCGCCAACCATCGCAGCCCGAGATCCTCACCATCTCAGCCCGCCATTAGACACGCTCGGCCGCCGGCGTTATGCTAGGCTTTGCGCTCATAGGCGCCGATCATGCGCATCACCCAGATCACCACCCGGGTCGTCAATCTCGGCTTCCGCAACGCCGTCATCGTCCGCATCGACACCGACGAGGGACTCTCGGGCATTGCCGAGACGGTCATGAAGCGCTGGACGCTCGCCATCGAGCAGGCCGTTCAGCGCCTCGGCTGCACGCTCATCGGCCGCGATCCCACCGAGATCGAGGATCTGTGGGAGAAGCTGTACCGGGACTCGTTCTGGGTGGGCGGCGCCGTCCATGCCACTGCCTTGAGCGCCTTGGATTGCGCCCTCTGGGACATCTTGGCTCGGACCTATGGAGCGCCGGTGTACAAGCTCCACGGCGGGCCCACACGACGGCGCGTGCCCGTCTATTGCCATTGCCGCGCCGGGAGCTCGCCGGAGGAGTTCGCCTCTCGGGTCCGCGAATGCGTCCGCCAGGGCTGGCGCGCCATCAAGACCACCCTGCCCGTCTTCTATGGCGTCTCTGATGGCGACCCGGCGAGCTACTCCGGCACGGACGGCCTCCTGAGCCGCACCTGGAAGGAGACCGAGTACTTGGAGCCGGACGTCGTCGATCGGATCCGCGACTATCTGGAGGCGGCGCGCCAAGCCGCCGGGCCCAAGATCGGCATCGCCGTGGATTGCCACGGGCGGCTCAATCTCAAGGCGGCCCTGCGCCTGGCGCGCGCGGTCGAGCACCTGAACCTGATGTTTCTCGAGGAGCCGGTCCCGCCGGAGAACGCCGAGGTGCTGGCGATCCTCCGGCGAGAGTCCCCGGTTCCGGTGGCGGCCGGCGAGCGTTGGGCGACCATCCACGGCGTGCGGGAGTTTCTCGAAAAGCAGGCCGTCGACGTGCTCCAGTGCGATCTGGTCAACTGTGGAGGCTTCACCGCGCTCAAGAAGATCGCCGCGCTCGCCGAGGCGCACTATGTGGGCCTTGCGCCTCATAACCCGAACGGGCCGCTGGCGACGGTGATGAACCTGCACTTCGCCGCCAGCATTCCGAACTTTTTCATCTTGGAGACCGTGGGTTCGGATGCTGACCGGGAGTTGTGGCGCGAGCTCCTCGGCGAGGATCTCCGGCTCGAGGACGGCTGCTTAAGGGTGCCCTCTGGGCCGGGCTATGGCGTAGAACTGAACGAGGCGGCGCTCGAGCGACGTCCCTACGAGCCCCGACCAGGCTGGCGGTAGAGCTGCTGTGAGCCGATCGGCTGCGCCCTCGACCACCGAAGCCCGGCGCACCCTGCCGCACGCCTGGCGCATCGCCATCGTGCTGTTTCTGGCGACGGTGCTCAACTATGTCGACCGACAGGTGCTTTCGCTCAACGCCGAGCATGTCATGGAGGAATTCCGCCTCAACCGGGAGCAGCTCGGCTGGATTCTGGCAGCCTTTCGATACTCCTACGCGGGCTTTCAGATCGCCGGCGGCTGGCTGGTCGATCTGGCCGGCCCGTGGATCATCTACCCGGCGGCGGTCGGGCTCTGGTCGCTGGCGGGCCTTCTGACGGCGTTTTCGCGCTCCAGTTTCCAGCTTGCCGCCTGGCGGTTTCTCCTCGGGGTGGGCGAGGCTTTCAATTGGCCCTGCGCGCTTCAGGTGACGCGGCGGCTGCTCGACGCCCGCGATCGGGCCCTGGCCAATGGCATCTTCAACAGCGGCTCGGCCTTCGGCGCGCTGATCTCGCCCGTTTTGGTCACGTTCCTGACGCTCCGCTACGGCTGGCGCGCTTCCTTTGTTGTGACGGGCGCGCTCGGCGCTTTCTGGGTGATTCTGTGGAGCCGCGTGGCCGGGGCGAGCCGAGCTGTGCTGGCCGCCCCGTCGCCGAGACGGCCTCTCGTGGCCATCCTCGCCGGCATCCTCCGACGGCCGAGCTTCTGGCTGCTCAGCGTCTCGGCCGTCATCGTCAATAGTGCCAGTTACCTGTTGGCCGACTGGATCCCGCTGTACCTGAAAACGGAGCGGCACTTCAGCTTCGCCGTGGGCAACCTGCTCGCGGTGGTCGTCTTTGCGGGCCTGGACGTGGGCAATCTCGCGGTAGGGTTTCTCAGCCGCCGTCTGGCGCAGGCCGGCTTGGCGGTGCCGGTGGCCCGCCTCCGAGCGGTGCTCGCTTCCTGCGTACTGATGACGGCCGCGGCCGGTGTCGGCTATACGGGCTCCGGCGCGCTGGCCGTGGCGCTGCTGGCGCTGACAGCCGTCGGCGTGGCGGGCTTCTTGGTCATTTACCTGACGCTCGTGCAAGACGTCGATCCGGAGAACACCGGCGCCGTGGCCGGGCTGCTTGGCGGCATCGGCAATCTCTCGTACGGCTTGGCGAGTCCGTACATCGGCCGCCTGGCCGATCTTGGGCGCAGCCGTTCGGTGTTCGTCCTGGCCGGGCTGCTGCCGTGGCTGGCGTTTGCGGCCTTGCACCGCGTGCTGCGCGCCGGGGGCGTTCGCTAGGCGTCAGCAAGGAGGTTTCGTCGTGCCTTACCACTTGGAACCGTTTCGCGGCATCTTCCCTGCCGCGCTGACCATGTTCGATGCCGAGGGGCGCTTGGACGAGGAGGCCACGGCCAGGCATTGGGACTGGCTGATCCGCCAGGGAGTCGACGGCCTGGTCATCGCCGGCACCAGCGGCGAGTTCATCGCACTCGAGCGCGAGGAACGGATTCGGCTGTTCCGGCTGGCGCGCCAGGTGGCGGCCGGCCGAGTGCCGCTCGTCTTTGGCAGCGGCCACTACGCCACCCGGCTCACCATCGAGCTGTCGGAGATCGCCGCCGCCGAGGGCGCTTCGGCGCTGATCGTCATTCTGCCCTACTATCAGCGCCCGCCCAAGGCGGCCGTCATCGCCCATTACCGCGAGGTGCGCGCCCGCATCGACCTGCCGCTCATGCTTTACAACAACCCGGGCAACACCGCCTGTGTCGATCTCAATCCGCGCGAGGTGGCTCAACTGGTCGAGGAGGACGTGCTCCACATGGTGAAGTCCACCTACGAGAGCGTCGTTCCGGTGCACGACCTCAGCCTGCTGGTCGGCGAGCGAATGCGGATCTTTTACGGTTCGTTTCTAGCCGCCTTCGAGGCGCTGTGCGCCGGCGCTCACGGCTGGATCAGCGGCATCTTGAACGTCATTCCCAAAGCCGCCCGCAGGCTTTACGAGGTCTGCGCCGAGCAAGGAGACTGTCATAAAGGGCTGGCGATCTGGAAGCGCATCCTCCCGCTGGTTCACCTGTATACCTACCAGATGCTCGGACCGGCCACGGACCTCGCGATCTACCGCGCCATGCTCGACATCTGGGGATTCAAAGGAGGCTACTCCCGAAGGCCGTTTCCGCCGCTTGCGGCCGAGCAGACCGAGGCGTTGCGCGGCATCTTGGAGCGTACCGGTTGGATCGAGCCCGAGCGGGTCTTGGAAGGAGTGGCCTAGGATGGCGGTCGAAGTGGGCCTGGCGGGCTATGGCGCCGTCGCCGAGGTGCACGCTCGGCGCCTGAGGAGGGATTCCTCGGCGCGTATGGCGGCGGTGTTCGGTCCAGACTTGAAGAAGGCCGAGGCCTTCGCCCGCCGCATGGAGATCCCCCGGGCCACCGATCGCTTCGAGGAGCTCATCGAGGTCTCCGAGGCCGTGATCGTTGCTTCGCCGACAGCCTGCCACTTCGAACAGGTTCGCGTGGCGCTCGGCCGCGGGCGTGCCGTGCTGGTCGAGCTGCCCCCCTGCACCTCGGCGGCGGAGGCCGAAAGGTTGGCTGAGGAGGCCGCTCGAAGCGGCGCCGTGCTCCAGTGCGCTCACACGAGCCGGTATCTTGCGCCGTATGAGCGCGTGCGCGAGGAGATCGCCTCAGGCCGACTGGGAGCGATTCTCGCCGTCGACTATACCCGGTGTCTCAAGCCGCGCGAGCGAAGCTGGCAGGACGACGCGCTGTTGCATCATACGGCACATGCCGTGGATCTGTTTCTGGATTGGTTCGGGGAATGCGTGCCCCTGGCGGCCCTGACGTGCCCGACGGAACCGCCACGGCGGCTGGTCGCCTTGCTGGCGCGCGGCGGTACGGCAGGCGAGATCGCACTGTCGGCCTATCTGAGCTACTCCTCGCCGTGGCCCAGAGCCGAGACGGTCATCGACGGCGAATCGGGGGCGCTCGTCACCGACGGCTTTCGCTATCTCCGCCGCAACGGTGTCGAGACGCTGCTCGAGCTCGATCCCGAGGAGACCTACGAATCGGCCATCGAGCGGCAGGACCGGGCATTTGTGGCCGCCTGCCGGGGCGAGCCGGCGGGGATTGGTTGGCCGGAGACTGTGCGGCTGATGCGCCGGCTCGACCGGCTGGCCGAGCTGGCGCACCAGCGCTCGTAACGCTCAGAAGTAATACTGCAACGCGATCTGCACCTGCCGGGGCGCCCGAGTCGACAGGATCCTTCCGGAGTTGATGTTGCCCGACTGCAACGTGGCGTTGACCGCCTGCCCCCACTGCGTGTGGTTGAGGAAATTGAAGAATTCGAAACGCAGCTCGAGGCGGCCCTGCTCGCCCGGTCCCACCCGGATCGATTTCTCGACGCCGAAGTTCCAGTTGGCGATGCCCGGATCCTCGTAGACGCCCAGGTGCGAGTTGCCGAAGGTTCCAAACGGCGCGTTCTCGAAGCAGCCGGTGTTGAACCACTGGAGCCGGTTTCTCCCGCCTGGCACCTTTCGAGGATCGCAGATGCGATTGGGCATGGCCACCGAGAGCGCCACGCCGCTCGTGTCGTTGGTGGTGACCCAGTTGGGCACTCCCGTGGTGAAGTCCAGGTTTCCGGAGAGCGACCAGCCCGAGATCAGCTTGCCCGCGAAGCCTCCGACGTCGCCGGCGAGCGCCTTGCCTGCGCCGATGGGCAGCTCGTAGTGGTAGGCGTTGACAAAGCGCAGCCGGGGCGTCATCTGGGCGGGTCCGCGCCAGATGTCGAAATACTTGTAGTGGGTGTTGCCGATGTCGCTGACGCCGGCCAGACTGGTGACCAGGTTCTTGGCCCAGGTGAAGCTGGTAAGGGTGGTGAGCCCGCGCCAGCGCGTGTTGCGTACCGACACGGAGCCCGCGTTATATTTGCCGCTGCCGAGGGGCGCCCAGCTTTGCACCGTGCCCCACTGCGGGTGGCGGCGCCGCTGCTGGAGCGTCAAGTTGGCGAAGGGCCCCACGGGAAGCTCCGGCGCGTTGAAGTCCATGAACTGCATTTGGTGCGTCAGGTGGCTGCCGGTGTAGGCGATCTCGGCCGCCCAGTCGGAGGAGATCTGATGCTGGATGCTGGCCGACCACTGTTGCACCATGCTCACCCGCTGCTTCTGGCGCACGTAGCGGAAGGAGAAGGGCGGAGTTGCGTTGGGGAACGGAATGGTGGTCGGCCCGGCGAACGGGAACTGGCCGCTCACGCGGATCGGCGGCAGTTGCTCGTTGCCGGCGATGAGCTCTTCGTGCCGCAGGAAGAACGGCGCGATTCCGGTCTGAATGTTCGAGAACTGGTTGGCGTTGACGTTGCCGTCATAAAAAATCCCGTAGGAGCTGCGGAAGACCGTCCGCGGCGCCAGCGTCACCGCAACACCAATGCGCGGCGCAAAGTTTCGCTTGCTGAGCGAGTAGCCCTGACGCGGGATCTTGCCGCTCAGCGGCGCCTTCCGCCCGTAACCCTTGGCCGGATCGAGATAATCGAGCGGGTTCTGGAGCGCATAGAGGATCTCGCCGGTGGTCTCGTTCCAGCTCACCGTAATGTTGCGCGGCACCAGCCACGGCGACCAGTACTCGTAGCGCAACCCGTAGTTCAGCGTCAGGCGCGGATGGATGCGCCAGGAGTCCTGCGCATAGCCGCCGATGTAGTTTCGATGGCCGACGTAGACGGTAGCGAGTTCGAGCAGCGTCCGTTCCGGTGCGCCAAGCAGGAAATCGGCGAAGGCGTTCCCGCCCAGCGCGGCGGCGCCGAGGGCAGCTTCGCAGGCGGCATTGCCGCGCGGGCAGCCCCGGGTGAAGTTCGGGCCGAAGTTGAAGAAGCCCTTGTCGTTTGAATAACGGTCGTAGTAGAAGCGGCGGCCCAACCACTGCGCGCCGAACTTCATGGTGTGCCGGCCGCGGATATAGGACAGATCGTTGCCGATCTGGAAAACATTCTCCGTGCCGTTCAGGATGAAGTTGTTCGAATTGTTGAGATTGAAACCGGTGCCCGAGAAGTTCGGGCCGCCGGGCGCCGGCGACGTGTTCCTGAGCCCGATCAGGGCCGACACATTCGGCACGTCGATGCGCTTGCCGTAGAGCCAGTGCGGCCGCGAGTAGCCGATGAACAGGTCGTTGACCGCCGTCGGCGTCAGGATCTGGGTCCAGTGCAGCACGGCGTTCTGTGAGCGGCCGTCGTTGGAGATGCCCTGGAGCGACTGCAAATTGGTGTTCACCGAGGGGGTGTCGGCGAGCGAATAGCGGCCGTAGAGACGCGAGTTGGCGTTGCGCTCCCAATCGATGCGCCCGGTGTACTGGTCGTGATCGACCTTGGCGGGGAAGGTGCCCGCCAGCCGCGGGATGTTGTCGATGACCGTATTGGGCAGCAGGACGTACTCCTGGAGGAATTTCGCCGTAACAGGGTCGAATCGGCTCTGCGGTATGCGGTTTCCGGGGAAGGGCGTGCGCTGGCCGTTGGCCGGGTTGAACTGCAAGGGGTCGTAGATCACCGGCGTCGGGCCCAGGGCGCCGCCTGGAGCGGGCGGTCGATAGGTGGAGAAGTCGCCGTTGCGCAGCTCGGCCGTCGGAACGGTCTGAAAGTCGAAGGCGGTTCTCCGGACGCGCAGCCCCTCGTAGCCGCCAAAGAAAAACAGCCGGTTGGCCAGGATCGGGCCGCCGACGGCGCCGCCGAACTGGTTCTGGCGATAGGGCGGCAGCTCGCGGCCGTTCAGGTTGTTGAAGAAGTAATTGGCGTCGAGCGCCGAGTTGCGGAAAAAGTGATAGAGCTCACCGTGAAACTCGTTGGAACCGCCCTTCGTGATCACGTTCACGGCCGCTACGCCGTTGCCGAACTCGGCATTCGTGTTCGACACGTGCACCTTCACCTCGCGGATCCAGGAGGGCGGCTGTTGCGGCGGCGCTTGTCCGTAAACGGAGATCTGCACGTTGACGCCGTCGATGCTGACGTTGGTGGCCGAATCGCGATTGCCGGAGGCGATGACGCCGGAGGAGCGGAAGAGTTGGCTGGCCGCAGTCGTTCCCAGCACCGCATTCATCGAGAAGGACGCGAAGGTTATCTGGTTGCCGAGGTTTTGCGGGGAGACGCCCGGTGCCAGAGCAGCCAGATCGAAAAAGTTGCGCCCCATGAGCGGCAGATTCGCCACCAGCTCCTCGCGGATCGTGCCGGCGACTTCCGCCGTCGTCGTCGAGATCAGCTCGGCGCCGGCGGCGGAAACCGTCACCGCCTCGGTCACTTGCCCGACCTCGAGCACGACGTCGACCTGGGCGGGAGCCGTGACTTGCGCCACGCGGTCCTTGACTTCGGCGCGCTTGAAACCTTCCATCGTCACGGTGATGTCGTAGGTGCCGGGCGCCACCGAGGGAAACACATAGAAGCCGGCGGAGTTGGTCTTGGCAGTTCGCTCGGCGCCGGTCGCCTGGTTCTTGATCGTGACGGTGGCGCCGGGCACGAGCGCGCCGGAGGAGTCGCGCACGAGCCCGCTGATGCTGGTCGAGGTCTCCACCTGCGCGAGCGCCGTCGCCGCCGCCAGGATCAGCAGAAAGACTGCCACTTGAGAAATCGGTCGATGCATTGGGTTTTCACCTCACTCGGGTCAAATTGCGTTTGCACCCCGGTTACAAGCCGATCATGAAAGGCCCGGGCGACAGAGTCAAATACAGAGATTCGATTTCGTCCATCGAACGGTGAGATCGTCGGCGGGGCGTCTCAGGCTCCGCCGTGGAGTTTGCGAAAGAGGCGAATCAGCGCGTCGAGCGCCCTCGGGTTATGGTCCGCTTTGAGATAGACCAGACCGATCTCGCGCTCGAGCTTGCGGTCCTCGAGCGCGAGCGCGTGGAGCTCGCCCCGGCCGAGTTCGCCTTCGACGGCGCGGGCCGGCAGCAGCGTGGCGCCGAGGTTGATCGCCACCAACGGCTTGATCACCGCGACGTTCTCCGCCTCCATCGCGATCCGGGGCGAGATGCCGACTTCACGGAAAAAGGCGTCGATCAGCCTGCGCGTCGCCGCAGCACGGCTGAACAGGATCAAAGGATAGCGCGCGATCTCGGCCGCCGGCAGGCTCTTGCGAAGCCCAAGCTCCGGGTGGCGCGGGCTCGCCACCACGACGAACTCTTCCCGGCACAATGGCGTTACCTGGACGCCCGGATAGTCCACCGGCAGCGTGAAGACGCCGAGATCGAGCAGATTGTCGCGGATCTGCGGCAGCAGCGCCTCGGTCGGCCCGGTGACCACCTCGAGCTCGATGTTGGGATAGTATTCGCGGAAGCGTTCGAGCACAGGCGGCAGTAGGTACATGCATGCCGTGAGTCCGCTCCCGATGCGGAGCAGGCCGCGGCTCAACTGGGTCGTCTCGGAGATCTCCAGCTCGGCGTCGCGCAGCTCGATGAAGACGCGCCGCGCGTGCCGCAGCAGGGTCTCGCCGGCGGGCGTGAGGTAGACCCGGCGGCTGACTCGCTGGAAGAGCTTTTCGCCGAGTTCGCGCTCGAGCAGCGCGATCTTGCGGCTGATCGCCGACTGCGCCACATGCAGCTTGCGGCTGGCCTCCGTGAAGCTCAAGTTCTCGGCCACCGCAATGAACATTTCCAGTTGTCGAAGATCCACGGGCGTCTCTTAAGCCGACGGCAGCTCGCCGGAGGCCCTGAGTAGCGTCTCCTGAAGCAGCAGCTCGTGATCGTAGGAGTAGCGAAGCGGCCGGCCGCCGAGAATCGCCTCGGCCAGCTCCCGAAAGTCGGCGATGTAGCGGGGCTGGGGCGCGAGCCGGAGCTCTTGCCATCCGGCGCGGTAAGGACCGTGTGCCGACCGGAAGAAGACTCGAAGCATCGGGACCGGCTCCATCGGCTGGATGAGGAACGTGCCGTCGGCGCCGATCACTTCAAACGAGCGATGTTCGAGCGCCCCGCCCATCATCGCCGCGCTCGAGACCACCGCGAGCGCTCTTTCGTATTCGAACACGGCGAGGGTGTTGTCGTTTAGCGTATCCGAGAAGCGCGAGTGATGCCGGAGCCAGCTCGTCACGCGCTGCGGCCGGCCGAGAAGGGCGAGAACGCGGTCGATGGCATGGCCGGCCAGTTCGAACATCGTGCCTCCCGGATAGCGCGCCTCGACGGCGCGCTGCGCCTGATCCCGGTCGGAGTTGATCGTGGCGCGCACCAGGAAGACATCGCCCAGCCAACCGGCCCGCGCAGCCTCAAGCGCGCGGTCGACGCCCTCGTGGAAGCGCCAGATATAGCCGAGTTGCACCAGACGCCCGCGGCGGCGCGCCGCTTCGAGCAGTTCGCGGAACGGCTCCAGGCGATTGCCGGGCGGTTTTTCAAGATGCAGGTGCTTGCCCGCCTCGACGACCCGGCGGCCCAGGGGCACGGCGTCGTGGACTTCGCCTTCAAAGACGATCAGCTCGATCGTCGGATCGCCGAGCAGCTCCTCCAAGCCGACCCACGCCAGACCGCGCAGCGCGGGGAGATCTCCGCGCCGGCTCCGGACGGCTGCGTCGGGTTCGCAAACCGCCACCAGCTCGTAGTTGGGATTGGCGCGGATTGCCTCGACTTTACCCGCCAGGTGGGAATGCTGGATGCCCAGGATTCCGGTCCGAATCGGTTTGGGCGCGGCCCAAGCAGCCGCGCCCGCCTGGAGAAAACTCCTGCGCTTCATCGCCGCCCTTACGAGAATGCCACAGGCGGGCGGCGATGAAGCAGCCAGACGCGCTTACCAGAGCAGCTTGAGCCCGAACTGGATGTTGCGCATCGGGGAGATGAGGCTCGTGATCGCGCCGGGTCCCCCGGTAATTCCCGCCTGGGAGGGCCAGCGCAGAGTTCCGTCGGCGCCTCGGACCGGCTGGAAGCCGGCTACCGTGTTGAGGCCGCGGACCGGGATGCCGAACTGGGGCGTGTTGAACAGGTTGAAGAACTCGGCCCGGAACTGGAGCTTGGCCCGCTCGCGCAGGTTGAAGTTCTTAAACAGCGAGAAGTCGATGTTCTTGAAGCCGGGTCCCTCGAGAATCCCCATGCCCGAATTGCCGTACTTGCAGGCCTCGGGGATGGCGGCGTTAACGCAGCTCACGATACGGAAGGCATCCGGGTCGAACCACTTCTGAAGCGTCCGCTCGCTGAGCTTGCCGCTGGCGATGCGATCCGGGCGCACCGGGCTGCCTGCCGTATTAATGATGTTCCCTTGCGTCACGGTGAAGGGGAAGCCGGAGCGCAACGTCACGATCCCGTTGGCCTGCCAGCCTCCGAAGAACACGCCTGGAATACCGCGGCTCAAGGGCTGGGGAGCGGGAACGTCGTAGATGAAGCTCATCACGGCGACGTGGGCGGCGCCCCAACCGACACGCCCCTTCTCGGCGGCGCGGTTGCGCGGGTTCTGGTACGTGTTCGGGTTGATGCCGTCACCCTCGTTGCGACCGTAGCCCTCCATGAGCGACTTGGAGAAGGTGTAGGCCAGCGTGAAGACCAGCCCGTGCGAGTACTCCTTACGCATGCTCACTTGCAAGCCGTTGTACCAGGCGTTGGCGCCGCTGTCGAGGAAACGCAGCCGGGTCAGCGGGCGCAGGATCCGGTTGTCGTTGATGAACTGGATCGGCCGCCTGGCCTGCACGGTGTCGGCCGGGCCGGTCGGGATGAAGGGATCCGGGTTGTTCTTCTCCACCGTGTTGTCCATGTGCGTGGTCTTGTTGCCGACGTAACCCACGCTCAGCGTGGTGCGGAAGGGAAGACGCCGCTGAATGTCGAAGCTCCACTGCGTCACATACGGCTGGAAGTTGTCCCGGTTGAGCACGACGGCGACGGTCGGCGAAGCCGGATTCACCGGACCGAACGGGTTTGCGAAGCTATAGACGGCGGCGCCGGGCACCAGCGCGCCGTTGCGCGCCGTGTTCGAGAAGGACGAGCTGCCCGAAAGCGGCGGGTTGAGATTGAGGATCGTGTAGTTATTGAGCTGGTGCACGTTGTAGTAGATGCCGAAGCCGGAACGCACCACCCAGTCGTCCGTGACGCGCCAGGCCAGGCCGACGCGCGGCATGAACTGCCTCTTACTGGGATCGTAAAACTTATAAACCGTACGAATCTGAGCGGGCACGAACTCCGGCGGATTGTTCAGGCCCTGGCGCCACTCAGCGCTCCGCCAAAGTCCGCGGATGTCGGTGGCAGGCGAGTTGTACTCCCAGCGGAGACCCAGATTAACCGTCAGCCGGCGCAGCGGCTTCCAGTCGTCCTGGAAGTAGAGTGCGAAGCGGTTCTGCCGGACGTCCGTGAGCGGCAGGCCCTCGGGGGATTCCGTCGACGAGGGGATGCCCAGCAGAAAAGCGGCGAAAGAGTTGCCGGCCAGGTTGCCTAGGAAGTTGAAGGCGCCGCGCGGGACGTTGGCCGCGCCGCGGAACAGGGAGACGCGCCGGAAGTCAACCCCCATCTTCAGCGTGTGGGCCCCGGTCACAATGGAAAGGTTGTCGTTGACCTGAAACAGATCGTTTTGGTCAAAGCCGTTTCCGCCGTCGCGCTCAGCCAGACCGAGAAAGCCTGCGACGTTCATCGACGGGATGCCGGCCTCCCGCCGGGTGAGCGGCCGGTTGTTGTCCGTGAGCACATTGAAGCCCAAGATACCGATGCGCTCCAGGCTGAAGTCGGTGTTGGCGCGCGGGTTGAAGCTGTCATCGTCGGAGCGCGTGTAGCCGAAGCGCGCCTCGTTGATGATGGTCGGAGTGAAGACGTGGAGCCACTGGGTGGCTAGGTTGTCGTTGCGCCCAACGACTAAGTAACTGAAGTTTGGATTGGTAGTAACGCTGAACCAACGCGGCTGGTTGGTGGCGTAGCGGGCGAACACTCGATTCCGCGGTGAAAAGACATGGTCGAGCCGGAGGAAGTACTGATTGTCGTCGATCGAGTTCTGGCCCGGATTGCGGAAATTGATGCCGGAGATCGGATCGGGCAGCTCGTTTTGGGCCCGGGGCCAGAACTCGAGCAACGCCCGCGCCGCGGGCACGATCCGCGCCGACGGGATGATGTTGCCCGGGAAGGGCGTGGGGTTGTTGGGGTCCGAAAGCGGATCGACGATGGTGATGGGCGGCAGCGGCTGCCCGGCGGCGTTGCGGCGGTTCAACAAGCCACTGAAGTTGCCCGCTCGGAGATTGTCGTCCGGCACAAGCGACGTGAAGATGGTTCCAGGCTCGCGCCGCCGCCGCCCCTCGTAGTTAAACATGAAGAAGGAGCGGTTTCGGCCGTCATAGACCCGCGGGATGTAGATCGGCCCGCCGGCGACGAAACCGAACTGGTTCTGCCGTAGCGCCGTTTTGGGCACACGCGGCGCTCCGGGCGGGGTGAAGAAGTTCTGGAAGAAACCCTCGGCGTCCAACTTCTCGTTCCGGAAGAATTCATAAGCCGAGCCGTGAAATTCGTTGGTGCCGGCTCGCATGACCATGATGAGCTGCGCGCCGGAGTTGTAACCGTACTCCGCCGAATAGCTCCCGGTAAGAACTCTCACCTCTTCCATAGCTTCCGGCGAAGGGGAGAACGGGACGGTGTTGACGCGCGATTCGGTGGCGACGACGCCGTCGAGCGTGGCGTGCTGGTTAGTCTCCCGCTGGCCGTTGGCGACGATGGCGATCGTCTGGCCCGGGATGGGCACGCCGCCGCCGGCGCCCGAAAGGCCGTCGTAACCGTGCCGCGAACCGAACATGACGCCGGGATTCAACACAGCGAAGTTGCCCACGTTGCGGCCGCTCATGGGGAGCTCCACCAGGCGCCGCTGCTCGACCGTTCCACCCACCGTGACCTCATCGGTGCGCAGGGCGGGCGCTTCCGAGGTCACCGTAATACGCTCCGTAACTGCGCCGACTTGCAGCTCGAAGTCGACGCGGACCTTTTCGTTGACCTGCAAGCGGATGCCGGAGCGCGTCTCCGGTTTAAAACCCTCGACCTCCACCGTCACCGAATATTCGCCCACGTCGAGCAACGGTATCGCGTAGTCGCCCGTGGTGGTGGTCACCGTCTCCGTGACCACGCCGGTGCGGACATTCCGGGCTGTCACTTTGGCGCCCGCCACCGAGGC
>Ga0308412_1000915_pt1 | contig 15732 bp, 10 predicted proteins | sample HotsprottomLayer_FD_202357 | JGI IMG/M metagenome (GOLD analysis project Ga0308412, IMG submission 202357) | Hot spring phototrophic mat microbial communities from Octopus Spring, Yellowstone National Park, Wyoming, United States -... | ecosystem: Environmental > Aquatic > Thermal springs > Hot...
TGAGCAATGTCTAGAGAAGCAGCGGGCCAAGCTAGGTGCGGATCATCCCGACACCTTGACTACCCTTAACAACCTCGCGAGGGCTTATGAATCAGCTGGTGATGTTGGCAAGGCGATCCCGCTCTATGAGCAATGTCTAGAGAAGCAGCGGGCCAAGCTAGGTGCGGATCATCCCGACACCTTGATTTCCCTCAACAACCTAGCAATGGCCTTGTTGATGCTTGATGAGATCATTCAGGCGAAATCTCTGCTCACACAAGGTTTGGAAACAAGTCGTGTCAAGCTGGGTGAGAATCATCCTATTGCCCTGACCTTTCTCAATAACCTGGCTAAAGCTTACGCTCAAACCGGTGACGCCATTCAAGCGATCCCTCTCTTCGAGCAAGTCTTGGAAACAAGTCGTGTCAAGCTGGGAGCGGACCATCCCAATACCTTGACCACGCTGAGTAACCTGGCTTTCGCACATAATGAAGCAGGTCATATACAAATGTCGGTTTCTCTCTATGATGAAGCCCTGCAAGGAAAGCGGACCAAGTTGGGTGAGGATCATCCTTCGACTCTCATCACTCTCAAAGGACTTGCCGGGGCTCATGCAGCCGCAGGTGCGTTGGATCAAGCCGCACTGTGCTACGAAGAAGCGTTTCGGAAGTTAGGTCAACGATTCGGGTCAGATCATCCCATGACGTTAGAGACCCTCTTGAGTCTAGCAAGGATTTATCGTCAGAGCGATCGATTTGGCGAGGCGATTGAACTTGTCAATCCAGTCATTGAACGACTGCGTAGCGGACAACCTCGTAATCGCCGACTTCTTGAGAACGGACTTAACACCCTGGGATGGGCTTTGCTTGAAACTGGAAAGCCCGCCGAGGCCGAACCAATCTTGCGTGAATGTCTGAAACTGAATCAAGAACTCGCTCCGGATTCCAAGTGGGTCGCGTTGACACAAACTCTCTTGGGCCAAGCGCTCCTCGATCAAGGCAAGTTGGTGGATGCCCTCCCATTGTTGACGCAAGGGGAAGAGGGACTGAGAACCCAACGACAACCGGTCCGTCCTGGTTCGAAGTCTCAATGGGTCCAATCGGCTCGGCGTTTGGCGCGGTTGTATGAAGCGATGGAATTTCCCGAAGAGGCCGCGTTGTGGCGTGCCGAGGCCGACGCCAGACTCACGCACTTGGAAACCAACCGACCCCAGCCTTGAGACATCGCAACCCCCTCCTACCAATGGCGACGCCGGCGCGGGTCGTCTAGCATGGAGCGTCCCGCGCGTCGGGTCGCCGCCACGCCGTTCAAGGTTGCCGACGTCGCGGGTTTGGTCAGTTCCGCCGCGTTCCTCGGTTTTTGGGAGTACGATCCTCGTGACATTCATCCGTGCGTCCGTATTGCGATCGTTCATGTTCAACGGTGGTTCGTGGAGATCAAGCGGTCAAGGCGCGCTGCTGGCCGCGTGGGTCGCGGTCAGTTCGGCGGCCTGGGGACAGGAGGCGGCTCCCGAGGTGCCGCCGCCCGACGCGCCGCCTCCCGCGGCGGTGCTCCATGAGATCACCGCCCGCGAACTCAAGGCCCATGTCGCCTTTCTCGCCTCCGACCTCTTGAAAGGTCGGGACACCGCCACGCCGGAAAGCCGTCTCGCCGCCGAGTATCTCGCGGCCCAATTGCTGGGCCACGGCGCGACTCCCGGCGGCGATGTTTTGGAGGACGGCCAAGCCTCGTACCTCCAGAAGTTCCCCCTGGCCCGCGTCGCGCCCGACCCCGAAACGACTACCCTAGAGGTGATCGTTGAAACCCCCGCCGAGGAGGAGGGCGGCCAACCCGTCCGAAAGACCGCCACCTATCGCATGGGCCGCGACTTCCAACTCCTTGGCGTGGGAACCCAAACCGAAACCCGCTCCGGCGCGGTGGTCTTCGCCGGTCGTCCCACCGAGGCGGCTCCTGCCGTTGACGAGGCCGGGGTCTTCGTGATCCGCGACCCCTCCGCACCCTCCCGACGCCTCCAGCGCCAAGCCGAGGGAGCCGACGCCCCCAAGCCACCACTGGCCACCCTGCTCTATCGAGGCGCGGGCTTCGACCCATCTCAGGGCCGGGTTCGCTCTTCGCTGACCCTGCTCGAAGCCGAACGCCCCGCCGATCCCACCCTAATCCTGCCCGAGTCGGCCCGCGAACTCCTCGGCTTCGACCCCAACGACACCACCCCCCGCGCCCTGCCCCAGGTCCAGATGACCCTCAACCTCGGCGTCACGCGCGAAGACCTGTTCGATCACAATGTCGTCGGCTTCTTCCCCGGTTCTGACCCCGAACGAACCCGCGAGGTGATCATCCTTAGCGCCCACTACGACCACATCGGCGTCGCGCCCAACGGCGAGGTGTTCAACGGGGCCGACGACAACGCCTCGGGTACCGCCGGACTGCTCGAAGTGCTCGAGGCGCTGGCGAGCGGTCCGCGACCAGCCCGCACGGTCGCGTTTCTGTGGGTCTCGGGCGAGGAAAAGGGGCTGTTGGGCAGCCGCTGGTTCGCCAACCACGTCAGCCTGCCGGAAGGCTACGAGATCGTCGGCAACGTCAATATGGACATGATTAGCCGCAACGATCCACTGGCCATCAGCTTGACCCCCTCCGACAAGCACCCGAGTCATAACACCATCGTGGCCCACGCCGTGGCCGCCTGTCAGGCCGAAGGGATCGAAGCACGGTTCGACGCCGACCAATATTTCTTCCGCACCGACAGCGCTAACTTCGCCCGCAAGGGGATTCCGGTCGTCTTCTTCTTCTGCGGCATCCATCCCGATTACCACCGCGTCAGTGACGATGTAGACAAGGGCGACTTCGACAAGGCCGCCAAGGTCACCCGCGCGGTGTATCGCCTGGTCTGGTCGCTGGCCAACGCCACGGATCGCCCCCGCGTCACCGCCGAGGCCGAGACCAAGACCGATCCCAACATCGGTTCAACCGATTGAAACCGTGTCGAGACCGCGCGACCGTAGAGCCATCCTGTCTCTAAGACGCGGAGGCGCGGGTAAACTCGCCGTTTCCGCGTCTTCCACCACTCGTTGGGAGCAGCGTCGGGCCGCGACCTGTCGCAAACGATTCCTAGCCAACGGAAGGCGGCCCGGCTTGTGAAGACGATGAAACTACCAAGGTGACTGCATGATCGTCATTGTCGATTACGGCATGGGGAACCTGCGAAGCGTGCAGAAGGCGTTCGAGGCGGTGGGTGCCCAAGCGTCGATCAGTTCGGACCCGGCGGCGGTCGCCAAGGCCGAGCGGGTGGTGCTGCCTGGCGTGGGGGCCTTCGCCGACGCCATCGCCGAACTGAGGCGAACCGGACTGGATCGGGCGTTCATCGAGGCAGTCCACGCGGGCAAGCCGTGTTTGGGCGTCTGTCTGGGAATGCAACTGCTCTTCGAAGTCAGCGAGGAGGACGGCCTCCACCAAGGCCTGGGATTGTTGCCCGGACGAGTCGTCCGCTTCACCTCCCGACCCGGCTTGAAAATCCCCCATATGGGTTGGAATACCTTGACCTTTAACCCCGTCAATCTCTGTCCTCTTTTTATAGATCAACCTGAACATCCCTCGGTCTACTTTGTTCATTCCTACTTCGTTCAACCCGCGCGGCCCGAGGATGTCGCGGCGACCGCCGACCACCCCGAGCCGTTCACCGCGGCTGTGGCCCGGGGTAACTTGTTCGGCTGCCAGTTCCATCCCGAGAAAAGTCAAACCGTCGGCTTGAAGATCTATCGCGCCTTCACCCAACTTCCGCTCCAGGTCTCTTGAGCGTGTGAACCCCAAAGGTGAAGGCGAGGCGATCAACGTCGTCCTCCCTTCTCTGGTCGTCATTGCGGTGGTCATTGTCGTGGAACCGTGTTGGCCTCGAATTGGACACAAGAGGTCGCTTGCGGATCGGTTGCCGGGTCGCTAGAGTGGCCGTCGTGGGATGAAGGAATGGGTCGGACGAGGTGAAGATCATGCGAATTTTGCCGGCGATCGACCTCAAGGGGGGTCGGGTCGTGCGTCTGCGTCAGGGGGATTACGGCCGGGAGACGGTCTACGGCGACGACCCGGTTGCCTGGGCGTCGCATTGGCGCGACGAGGGCGCTCAAGAGCTTCACTTAGTCGATCTGGACGGAGCCAAGGACGGTCATCCGGTGAATTTCGCCGCGGTTCGGGCGATCCTGGAGCGGGTTGGCCTCCCGTGTCAGTTGGGCGGCGGGGTTCGGGATGCGGCCACGGTCGCCTCCTGGCTGGAGGCGGGAGTCGCGCGGGTGATTGTTGGAACGTTGGCGCTCACTCAACCGGAGCTGGTCCGCGATCTGATCGCCGCGCACCCCGGGCGTGTTGTGCTGGGGATCGACGCCCGTGACGGCAAGGTGGCGGCCCGCGGCTGGTTGGATCTTTCCGACGTGACCGCGCGTGACCTGGCCGCCCGGTTCGAGGATCTGCCCCTGGCGGCGATCGTCTTCACCGACATCGCCCGCGACGGCACCCTCGAAGGCCCCAACTTCGAGACCACGTTCGACTTGGCCCGCGGCACTCGTCATCCGGTCATCGCCTCCGGTGGGGTCTCCTCGCTGGAGGATCTGCGTCGTTTGGCCCAGGCCGAGGTCCAGGTCGCCGGTTGCATCGTCGGTCGTGCCCTTTATGATGGGTGTTTCACGTTGGCTCAGGCGCTCGAGGCGGCGCGGACCGGCTCCTGACTCCGTTTGATTCCGTTCCGTCCTCTTTCATGGCCGATTGGCCCCGCCACCCGTGTCAGCGGCCCTTCTTTCTCCCTCTCCACGCAAATCGAGCCGCTTTGGCTCGCTTCCCCATCACACTTCGGGGGTGTCGTCATGACCACCTATCACCTCGCCGACATTCGGAACATCGCCCTGGTGGGTCATGGGGCGTCGGGCAAGACGAGCTTGGCCGACGCCCTGCTCTTCGTGGCGGGGGCCACGTCCCGCAAAGGGTCGGTGGACGACGGTTCCAGTCTGGGCGACATCGACGAGGAGGAAAAGCGGCGGCATTTCTCGATCGACTGCCACCTAAGCCACTGCGTCTGGAACAACAAGCAACTCCACTTCATCGACGCGCCGGGCTACCCCGACTTCATTGGTGGCGCGCTGGCGGCCTTGGCGGCTGTCGAGAACGTGATTCTGGCCGTCTCGGCCACCGATGGGCCAGGACTCAACAGCCGTCGTCTCTTTCTGGAGGCCACCAAGCTGGGCTTGGGCCGGATTATCGTCCTGACCAAGATGGACGGCGAACACGTCGATTACAACGCCGCCCTTGCCAAGATCCGCCAAACCTTCGGCACCATGTGCGTCCCCTATAACGTGCCGATCGGCCAGGGACCGGACTTCCGTGGCGTCGTCAATGTGATTGACTCCCACGACCACACTCCCGAAGGTTGTCCGCTGGCCCCGCCCGAAGCCTACAAGATGCTCGTCGAGCAAATCGTCGAGTCGCGTGAAGACCTAATGGAGCGCTACCTCGAAGGCGAGGAGATCGACCCTGAAACCCTCCGCGACGCGCTCCATGACGAGATCGCCCAGGGGGTGATCGTACCGGTGTTGTGCGTCTGCGTCAAAAAGGACCTGGGACTCTCCGAACTGCTCGACCTGGTGGCCCGCTGCGGACTCAACCCCGGCGACGTCAAACATCATGGCTTCCGCGCCGAGGACGCGACCCACACCGACCTTGAAATCGAACCTTCTGAGGACGGCGAACTCGTCGCGCAGGTTTTCAAAACGGTCAACGACCCGTTCATGGGCAAGTTGAGCTATTTGCGGATTCTCTCAGGACGCATCACCAAAGATGGCACGCTGTACAACTTGCGCACCGGCAAGTCGGCCAAGCCCGGCCACTTGTTCATGATTCAGGGAGGTCAGAAGGAGGAGGTTGCTGAGGCGATCGCCGGCGACATGGTGGCGGTGGCCAAGTTCGACGATCTCCACGTCTCCGACACCGTGTCCAGCACCCCCAACCTGCCGTTGCGGGTCAACCCGATCGCCTTCCCGCCGCCGATGGTCCCGCGCGCTGTCGAGGCCAAGACCCGCGAGGACGAAACCAAGCTTTCGGCCAGCTTCGCCAAGATCGCCGACGAAGATCCCACCTTCCAGGTCAAGCGCGATCCCCAAACCCATGAACTCGTCATCTCAGGCATGAGCGAGTTGCATCTAGAGGTGTTGCAAAACCGACTCAAGCATCGTTACAAACTTGAATTCCTCACTCACGTTCCCCAAGTTCCCTACCTGGAGACCATCGCTGGCTCATCTGAAGCCCAACACCGCCACAAAAAACAAACCGGTGGCCGCGGCCAGTTCGCCGAGGTTCACATCAAGCTGCGTCCCCTGCCCCGCGGCGAAGGCTTCCGCTTCATCGACGCTATCAAAGGCGGCGTGATCCCCAACCAATACATTCCCGCCGTGGAAAAGGGAATCCGTGAACAACTTGAAGCCGGGGTGATTTCGGGCAATCAGGTGGTCGATGTCGAAGTGGAACTCTTCTTCGGCAATTACCACGACGTGGACAGCTCCGAACAGGCATTCAAAACCGCCGCGCGGAACGCCTTCCGCAAAGCGTTCGAGGCGGCTCAGCCGTTCCTTTTGGAGCCGACAGTGGTTCTCCACGTGGTTGTTCCCAGCGACTATTTCGGCGCGATCACCGCAGATCTCTCCACCCGTCGCGGTCAGATCACCGGCATGGAGAGCCTCGACGGCAATCAACAGATGATCAACGCCATTGTGCCACTGGCTGAAGTCCTCACTTACTCGACCCAACTCAAGTCGATCACCGGAGGTCAGGGCACCTACACTTTGGAACTCCACGGCTACGATCAAGTGCCCGCCAACCTGCAACATAAGATCGTCGAAAAATATCAAAAGAGTCGCGCGGGCATCGAGGAGGATTGAACCGCATCAGCCGGAGGGAAATGGCCGGACGAAGCGTGCCTCACGAATCAGAGAGGTCCTCTTCGTCCGCCCGGATTCTTACAGAACCACCATGATCCGATCGCTTCAAGCCCGTGGTGGTTGGACTTGGAGGACCAGCACGTCACCGTCGCGCGGTTTCACCCTGCGGGCTTGGCGTTCGCGTCCCAACCGAACACCTGCCACCAATTCCAACAACCAATGTTGGGAACTAATGTTGGGAACCGAGGTCCCAACCAAGCTTGACTTGAGGAATCGAAACAACTGGGCGGGTTCGGTTGGCGATCCGCTTCCTAACTGACCGGGTCAAGCCGTGGCGAGGACCGGCGAGGCGCTGGAGCGGGCCACTTCGTCCCAGGTGACGATGCGTCGTTCGTCCACGGCGCGACGGACCAGAAGACCAATTGCGGTAGCGATCCGGGCCTCTTCGAGCGTGAGGGGGGGCGGAACCCGGCCGGGTGAATCGCTTCGCAAGGCAGCGACGAAGGCCTCGAGAGCCAAACGCGTGTCGGGAAGCGGGCCAGGATGAAGGACGCGGCGGGGTTGGGAGCGGTCACGGAAGGTGAGGCGTCCCGAGGCGAGGTCAAGTCCGCCGCGTTCGCCGACGATTTGGAGAGTGACGCCAGTGAAGGCGTCGTCGGCGGGGTCGATCCAGCTTTGACGGAATTCCAGGCGGAAACCGTCGGCCCATTCGAGGATGGCGGTGTACTCGTCGGTCACGTCGCGTTCGGGCCGGGTGGCGGCGAACAGGTCGCGCCAGCCCACGCCGAAGGCTCGCGACGGCGGACATCCTTTGAACCAGTGGACCACATCCCAGACGTGGACAGCCTGTTCTACCATCCAATCACCCGAACGCGCGCGCTGCCCGAGCCAGCCGCCGTGGCCATTCAGCGGGCCGTTGCTGCTAATCCAAGCGCCGCGAGCGGCGAGCAAGCGACCAAGCTCGCCTCGCTCCAGCACGATTTTGGCCTCGCGGTAGCGGGGGTGGGAACGGCGCTGAAAGCCGACATGGACGGCCAAATCGGGTCGCTTGCGGGACTCGGCGATCAGAGCGTCGCACTCCTCCAGGGTTGGAGCCAGTGGTTTTTCGAGATACACCGAGCGACCGCTCCGCAGCGCCTTCAAGGCGACCGGAACGTGGAGGTCGCAGGGAAGGGCCACAATCACCCCGTCGAGCCGATCGGCGGACGATTCCAGCAGAGCGTCGGCCGTGGCGAAGCCGATTGGTTCCACGCCGCGCCCCTTGCGGATCACCGCGCAGGCGCGCTCGCCGTGTCGTTCTTCGACGTCGGCCACAGCGACCAGGTCGATCCCGTCCAGTTCCAGAAGGGTTCGCGCGAGATTGAGGCCCCGGTTGCCCGCGCCGATCAAACCCAACCGCAGGCGACGGGCCGACGCGCTGGTCGCGGCGTCCGCAGTGCCTTGAGCCGCCAAACTCAGCGCGGTCGTGGCGGCCATTGCCGCGACATTGCCAATCGCCGAGTGACCCACTGCCAACCCCGCCACGGCGGACCGTCCCAGAAACCGCCGGCGGTTGATCGGCGGGGGAAGAGGTGGCGGCGCGTCTGGCACCAAGGGAGACTCGGAACCATCGGCGTCGTGGGAGGTTCGGGGCGGATGCGATTGCGTCATGGGTTGGTCCGCTGTCTCGGGACGCGCGCGGCGAGGCAAACCGGCGGGTCGGGGCCAAGAGAACCAACGGGATGATTGTCGCCGTCGTTCATGTCGATCCCCGCGCGGTACACAGGCCCATTGTATCCTCCCGGTCGAACCGAGAAAACCACAACGACCCGCGGCAAGTTCCCCTCGGCCTCGTCGGTCGTGCTGCCGGGTTTCCCCCAACCCAAAAACCTCCCCCCATTTCGCCTGAGCGAAACGGAGGGAGGTCGGTCGTAACCGTTCGACGCTCGGGAGGGTCAGACAACGCGAATCCAGTCATGGTCTCGAACACGAGATGTCAAAACCTTTTCATTCGTGAAGATCATATCACAACGCCTCTTGATCACTCGACGAATCATCGACGATCAATCAATAGTAGCAGAAGGGGTCGTAGAACCCACCTCGGAACCCTCGGTGGAAGCCGGGATGGAACCCTCGGTGGAAGCCGGGATGGAACCCTCGGTGGAAGCCGGGATGGAACCCTCGGTGGAAGCCGGGATGGAACCCTCGGTGGAAGCCGGGATGGAAGCCCTTGTTGACTCCCACCACCACGCTCTTGCCGCCGAAGCGATCGAAGCCGACGCCAACGCGGACGCTCTTGCCGAAGCCGTCGCCGTAGAAGAATGGGTCGAACACCTGAGCCTGCGCGTTTGAAGCCGAGGCCAGTGACAAGGCGGTCGTCAACGCGACGAGTCGAATCAGCATCGCTCAATCTCCTTGAATCGACATGGTGGGTCTGTCATGAAGTTACGGGAAGGAGCGGGCTTCGAGTAGCGCGAGCCGCGCGTGACCGCCTTGTCTTTGTTAGACCAAGGAGGCCGCGGTCGAGACCAGATCGACGTTGAAATCCGACGCGATTCGATGGCAAGGAATCAAGCGTCGATCGTTTCCGCTCCGCACGTTCGGTCGGTTGGTCGGGACACGGGGCGTCATCGGCGTGGAACGTCCTTATCGATGACCGCCAGGGGTGGTGGTGCGATCAGCGAACCCAAGGGGTCGTTCTCGCTGAGTTCCGCCGCCGCGTCCCGACAACCTCGGCTTCCGCAAACAGCGGCGTCTTCCGTCACAAAATCCGCGCGATCGAACTAGATCGGTCGTCGGCTAGGACAACTCCACGTCGCCTTGGCCAACCAAGTGGAGACCACCCAACGTGAACACCTTCCTTCGATCGGCCTACGTAGGACGAAATGAAGGAAGGAACGTCGCGTGGCCGGGTTAAAGGAGGTGGGCTGGTGAGTTGGGGGTCGATTTCAGCCGTCATCCCTGAAGCTCGTCGCGTCCCACGAATCAACTCGGCTCACACCGCGTGCTGACCTTTGACCGAAGGGGGCGTGCTATCTGAGAGGGTCAGTTCGAGGCAAATCGTGCCGAAGCGGATAGGTCTTGGGGAAAGACGGCGGACTGGGCCGGTGTCGCGGACCGCTCCAGTGATCAGGAGGATAGGGGTGTCGCAGTCCGTTGCAGCCGAGAAAAGACGGCGTGTCGGGAGTCGAGCAAAATTCCTGAGCTTGCGCGGTTGAAGCGAAGGCCAACCAAAGAACCGTCCCCAGCCCGATCAGTCGAATCATCATGGTGGAATCTCTTGTGTGGTGGCGTTGAAGGTCGGCTGAGAGAAACGGGTAACGAGTGAGCTTGAAAAGATTCGATCGTCAAGAGGATTTCGCGCGATCAAATCCTTCGATGGATACCAAGGACACGAAGCCTCGTCGGCGTTGCGTGTTGTGGCGATGGCTGGTGTGTCCCGACAACCTCGGCTTCCGTAACCGAACCTTCGTTTCGTCACGACCGACCTCAACAATCGAAAACCCGCTCGATCGCAACTCCAGGACCATCGCTTCGGTTCGATTGACGGCCCCTAGGTTTGGCGTTGCGCGGAACCGACGGTCCCCCAGGATCGCCGGAACGGATAAAATGAGGAGGCGCGACGCGAAGCGACCCCCACGTGCGGGGTCCGTGGCGTTCCCACCGCCGGTTGGTTTGGTCGTGTCGTGTCCGTGATGAACGTGGGATCGGACAAGATTGGTTTGTTCCAAGCGAGGTCGCCGCCCCGCCATGTCGTTGACGTCGTCCCAGTCGGAATCGTCCTGGAACGCCCCAGGCGCTGCCAAGTCCGATTTCGCCAGTTCTGTCGAGTCTTGCGAGGCCGAGTTCTCGCGGATTGAGGAGGCGATCGCCGCAATCGCTCAAGGTCGTCCGGTCATCGTGGTCGATGACGAGGACCGCGAGGACGAAGGTGACTTCATCGCCGCGGCCGAGAAGGTCACGCCCGAACTCATCGAGTTCATGATCACCCACGGACGCGGCCAACTCTGTATGCCGATCCTGCCCGACCTGGCCGCCCGTCTCGAATTGCACCCGATGGTCGTCACCAACACCGCCCGGTTCGAGACCCCCTTCACCGTGCCGGTCGATCATATCAGTTGCAAAACCGGCATCAGCGCCGAGGAACGAGCCAGAACAATCCGGGCCATCGTGGACCCTGCCACCCGCCCCGGCGACCTGGTGCGTCCCGGCCATCTCTTTCCCCTGGTAGCCCGCGAGGGCGGGGTGCTGCGTCGCGCTGGTCACACCGAGGCGGCCGTCGATCTGGCGACGCTCGCCGGTCTCCAGCCTGCCGGCGTGCTGTGCGAAATCCTCGATGGTGTAAAGGTCGCCGGTCGTGCCAAGCTGCGCGAACTGTCCCAGACCTTCAACCTACCGATGATCTCGATCGAGGCGCTGATTCGCTACCGCCGCCGCACCGAACGCTTGGTCAGCCGTCTGGCCGAGGCTGAGTTGCCCACCAAGTACGGCCTGGGACGCATCATCGGCTACGGCGTCAAACATGAGCCGCTGAACAACCCCGTGGCGTTTGTCATGGGCGAACTCGACCGCGTTGAGGCTCCCTTGGTTCGGATTCATTCCTCTTGCTTCACCGGCGATTTGCTCCAATCGCTTCGTTGCGACTGCGGCGATCAGCTTCACCTGGCCCTGGAGGCCATCGGCCGCGAAGGGGTCGGGGCCTTGATCTATCTGCCCCAGGAGGGTCGGGGGATCGGCCTGATCGAGAAGTTGCGGGCCTATGCCTTGCAGGATCAGGGACTCGACACCGTGGAGGCCAACCTCGCGCTAGGACATCGGGCCGACCTACGCGACTACGGCGTGGGACTCCAAATTCTCCGCGACCTGGGACTGAACAAGGTTCGTCTCTTGACCAACAACCCCAAAAAGGTCAATGCCTTCGTCATCAGCGGACACGGCATCGAAGTGGTTGATCAAGTGCCGATCGTGGCTGAGATGCGACCCGAGCGCCGTCGCTATCTGGAAACCAAGCGCGACAAGCTGGGGCACAAACTGCCGGGCGTCGGTCGTCCGGGCGGTTGTCCTCTGTGCACCTCAGATGGGGAATCCTCGGCGTCGGTCGATTCCACCAAGTGACCAACTCCTTTGGACTCGTTGCTCATTCGCATGGGTTACGTCGAGTTGGCCTCAAGCGACCCCTGAAGTGAGCGTGCAAATGTTTCTCTTCTGTCTTCCGTTCAATCGAGCGCGGTTTCAATGACGAATCTTTGGCGCAGGGCGGCGCGTCGTTTAGCTCGGGAAGTTCGAACCCGAAGCTGGGTTTGGCGTTGCCGGCGGGGAGGCGAAGTGACAATCGCCACGCCGCAAGGACGGTTCGTCCTACCGGCCGATCCCTACGACCCGATCAGTCATTCCCTGTACGTCCATCGCGGCTTCGAACGCCAACTCATGGCCGACGCGATGGACTTGGTTCGTCGCCTGCGGGGCTTGGCCCCCGGTCAAGGGACTGTGCTGGACCTGGGGGCCAACAACGGTGTGGTGTCGATCGGCCTGATCGTGACCGGCCAATGCGCACGGGCGATCGCGGTCGAACCCGAGCCAACCAACTACGCGCGTCTGATACGCAACATCGAACTCAACGGCCTCAAGGAGGTCGTAACGCCGATCCGTTCGGCGGTGGCTGCCCAGCGCTCGACTTTGCAGCTCGAATTGAGTCCCACCAACACCGGCGACCACCGGGCGCGTCCATGCCATCCCGAAACTGCGTGGGACGACCGGAATTGCGCTCCGCCAATCGAGTTGTTCGACGAATCGAGCCGTCGGGTCATCGAAGTGCAAGCCGATCGAGTGGACAGCATCCTTGAAGGTCTAGAGCCGGAAGCGCGACGGGACATTGTGGTAGTCTGGGTCGATGTTCAGGGCTTCGAGGGTGAAGTGTTTCGAGGCGGTCCCGCGTTGTGGGCGACGGGCGTGCCAGTGGTCGCCGAGGTCTGGCCGTACGGTCTGCGACGGGCCGGGATGACTCGCGAGAGCTTCGCCGCCCTGGTCGCCGGGATTTGGAGCGGCGTTTGGGTTCAACGTCGGGGGCGTTTCGTTCGCTATCCCATCGACATGGTTCCCTATTTCTGGGACGAACTCGGCGAAGCGGGCGACTTCGACAACGTAGTGTTCACCCGCGACGCGGGTTGATGCTCTCTCGCAACCCAATCCCCCCTTCCCTACTCCCCGCGTTGGGATTGACGATGGGAACAGGTACAGGTCTGCCACCCCGGAGCGCGCGTCCCCGGAGAAGTGACGGCATACCGGGGCAAGAGCCAGACCATGATTCGACAAACGAGCGACTTGCCCGAACGCGCTGCAGAATCGCCGGACGGGATGGGAATCAAGGTTGGCTGGACCCAGACGCCGGGGCGACGATCGGAGGATACTCAATCTCCATTGGAGGCGGCGGCGCGGTCACGCCGGGGCCTTTGAGGTAATGCTCCATCCAAGCCAACGTGCGCAGATGATAATCATAACGGCTGTGGGAGCGACGGTTGCCGTGACCTTCGCCGGGGTAGAAGATGAGACGCACCGGAGCCTGCCCTAGAGTTTTGAGGATGCGGTAAAGCTCCATCGACTGGCCGGGGAAGACCCGGGAATCCTCCTTGCCGTGTAGGATCAAGAGTGGGGTTTTGCTCTTGGTGGCATGGAAGATCGGGCTGCGCTCTAACATGAAGGTCCAGTCTTCCCAGGGACGTTTGAGCGCGTGAACCAGATATTCTTCGTTGGGGATGTCGGTGGTGCCGACCTTGGACACCTTGTCGGAGATGCCCACGAACATGACTCCGGCGGCGAATCGCTCGGAGTAAAAGGTTGAACACCAGGCGGTGGCGTAACCGCCGTAGGAGCCGCCAGTGATGCCCACCTTGGTGGAATCGACCAATCCGAGGTTCACCAGATGATCGACCGCGTCCACCAGGTCGTCGAACTCCTTGCCGGCCGCGTCGCCTTGACCCAGCTTGGAGAAGGCGACGCCCCGCCCGGTCGAGCCACGGTAGTTGGGATAAAACACCGCGAACCCCCGCGCCGCGGCCACCTGGCCGGGGTTGGCGTAACTGGTGACCCAGCCGTTGGGCACCCGCGCCTCGGGGCCGCCGTGGACCGCCAAAATGAGAGGATGCCGACCTCGGGACGGCTCGTTTTCAGTGACACCCAGCGGCTTAATCAGCACCCCGCGCAGTTTCAGGCCGTCCCGCGCGGTGAAGGTTTCGGCGGTTTGTTCGGCCAGTTCGACCGTCTTGAGCCAGGGGTTGGAGTCAGTCAAACGTCGCAGCTTGCCTTGCAGACCGGTCCCTTGATCCTGAAGTGTTCCATCCGGGGTCAGCGTCGCCACGTAAATGTCCGGAGGATGCGCTGGAGTGTCCACCACGAAAGCCAAGGTGGAGCCCACCAAGTCGAATGCGCTGACATTCACCGCTTGGTCGCTGAACAACACGGTCTCGCTTGCGCCGGTCTGGCTCCGCCGGATCAGGCTGATTCGAGTTCCCAGATCGTCGTCAGACACAGCGATGAGATCGTTCCCGTTCCAGGCGAACGCCTTAACATGAATTGGCGCATCTGGCAGGAGATCGACGAGGGGACCGCCTTCGGCAGGCGCGACCATGAGACGTCCTTCGGAGGGGTCGTGGACATCCTGCCCCGAGATCAGTCCCAGGGTCTTGCCGTCAGGACTCCAGGTCACCTGGCCGAGTTTGCCGGGGTTGTCCAAACGGGCGAGGACTTCCCCCTTGCCGTCGTTGGCGACGGTGTCCACCACAGTCACCTTGCGTGCCATGTAATCGTCGTCCACCGTCGGCGTGGGAGCCAGCGCCACGACCAAGCGGGAGTCACCCGCGACTGGCGACCAGTGCAGCTCCGAAGCCGATCCGTCCAGGTCGAGATAACGGGCCTTCGCGTTGATGATGCCGTCGGGTTCCATCGTCACCACCCCTACGCGGGTAGGCAACAACCCATCTTCATAAACTTCCTGGACAAACCCCTGGTTGCGGCGATCTTCCACCTGCTTGGGGGTAGGCGTCTTCGACAAAAAGGCGAGTTGCCGACCATCGGCAGAAAAGGCGTAGCCGGACAGGTCGGTTTCCGCCTCGAAGAGCTTGCGAGCTTCGCCGCCGTCGATCGGGATCACATAAAGAGCCGTTTTGGTGTCCCCACCGCGACGGGCCAAATGGGCGATTCCCTTGCCGTCAGGAGTCCACGAAAGAGAGGAGACCGACGCCTGACCCGTGATGAAAGGCCGCGGCTTGTCGGTGCCCTTGACATCGGCGACCCAAAGGTGCGAAAAGGCCGGGCCATCCTCGTCAACTCCCGGAATCCGCGGATTGGCCAGCGAATAGGCCACCGTGCCGCCATCGGGACTCACCACCACCCCGGTTGCCAGCTTGAGACGCGCCACCTGCTGAGGCGTCAGACCCTCGCCCCACGCCGGGAACGTATTCCACACCCCCCCTACCAACGTCAACGCCGCTGCCAATGCAACTGTCACGACCCGCCAGCCAACTCGCTCAACTCGGAACGGGTTTTGCAATTCGATTTTCTTTCTCAACATGAAGTTGGTCCTTGGTGGTCTGTCAGCGAAAAATCGGGTCGATGCGACCCGCGAGGTGTGTGATACTCCAAGAAGGTGTCGAATGCCACCAGGTCGTGGGAACGATTCAACCGCATGAGGCGATACGACCGATCGAAACGGGGTGTTACGTGGGGAAAGCGGGTGGTTTGGATGTCACGGAGGGGAAGCATTCGGGAACGGTTTGAGGGAGGACAGGCGTGTTCTGCGCCCGTTGCATGGGCACGAACGTGGAGTGAGGGAGGTGGGTGATGGCAGGGGGGCTCGATCCGCGAATTCCGG
>Ga0308412_1000917_pt1 | contig 15720 bp, 17 predicted proteins | sample HotsprottomLayer_FD_202357 | JGI IMG/M metagenome (GOLD analysis project Ga0308412, IMG submission 202357) | Hot spring phototrophic mat microbial communities from Octopus Spring, Yellowstone National Park, Wyoming, United States -... | ecosystem: Environmental > Aquatic > Thermal springs > Hot...
AGCGATTGTGCATTAGTTCGGTATAGAACACATATATCATTTAAGTTTTTATTTTTATCAATTATTTTTAAAATTTTTATGATTACTACTTCTGCTTCTTCTTGATCTGTATCGCATTCGACAAGCTCGATGAGTTCGCCTTTTTCGTTTTGAGTAAATAATTTTTTCTTTATTTGGTATGAATTGTTTTGAATTACTGAGTTTGCAGCCTCCAAAATAGTTTGAGTAGAGCGGTAATTTTGCTCGAGTTTGTAAATTTTCACATTATGATAGGCATCTTTGAAACTGAGGATATTTTTAATATCAGCACCACGCCAACCGTAAATACTTTGGGCATCATCGCCAACAACGCATATATTTTGGTATTTTTTAGCAAGCAATTGTATAGCGACATATTGAGCGTGATTAGTATCTTGATATTCATCAACTAATATGTAGCGATAAGTATCCTGATAACTTTCCAGCACATCTCGATTTTGCTCGAGCAAACGTATAAAATTCCAGAGCAAATCATCAAAATCCATAGCATTATTTGAACGAAGGCGTTCATCGTAAAGTTTGTAAACTTCTGCAATAGTTTTTTGATTAGGGTATTTAGCATCAGAATGCAACTTCTGCCAATCAATCAATTGATTTTTACAGTTTGAAATAATACTGCGAGCTATTTGCGGAGATGTTGGACGCTCTGGTATGTTGTTTTCCTTGAAAATTTTTTTTACTATTGATAGTGAGTCTTGCTCGTCGTAGATGGAAAAATTATCTTTGTAGTCCAAAAGCTCAGCCCAACGGCGAAGCTGACGAGCAAATACCGAATGAAAAGTGCCTGCTGTGATCTGGCTTGCCGCACGAGAGCCTACGAGCTTGCTTATGCGATCCTTCATTTCGTTTGCAGCTTTTCTTGTGAAAGTAAGAGCAAGTATATTCCACGGCTTAACACCATTTGCAATAAGATAAGCAATTTTGTGAGTAAGCACTTTTGTTTTGCCGCTACCAGCTCCGGCAACAATAAGCATAGGACCGTTCATTTGGCGGACGCATTCGGCTTGCTCGGGATTAAGCCCATCCAAAATTCTATCAATATCTGAAGTTATTTCTAATTCCACAGATTTTTCCCAATACAAAATTCTCAAACTTCAAAATTACTTATAAATAAGTTATTAACCAAAGCGATTAGCCCCAGCTTTTGAAAGCAACACGCCCACCGACAATAGTAGCCAATACATCAATTTGAGCCTCTGGTTCGTTTTCTAATATATGAGGATTCTCTGAAAGGACTGTGATATCAGCAGTTTTGCCAATCTCAATGGCGCCAAACTCATTTAATTGATTAGTTGTCAAATGCGGTGTACGACAATACGCACTCAAAGCTTCGTCCATAGTCAAGCGTTCTTCTGGAGAATGCACCTGCCCATCGAGCGAAGCACGCCTTGTAACAAACGCGCGCAAACCTTCCAACACAGACGGTAATTCAATTGGGAGGTCGCTCCCTGCAATAAGAATTGCCTTAGCATCCAAAAGCGATTTCCATCTATAAGCATAACGCAATCGAGAACCGATCCGACGCTGTGCCATACCGTTTGTGTCCGATGTGTAATGATACGGCTGAACTGAGGCGATAACATTAAGCTCGCTGAACCGCTGGACGTCGTTCGGGAGAATAATCTGGGCGTGCTCGATGCGAATTCTACCACGCCCACCGAGCAAGCTATCCTGACGCAATTTTTCGGCTACATTTAGGGCGCAGCTGACTGCTCGGTCGCCTATTGCGTGGAAAGCAACGTCGAAGCCGCTCAATATGCCACGCTTTGCACGGTTAAATAACGTTTGCTCATCAAGCAACATAAAGCCTTGTTTCGCTGGTGCATCATCATAACCACGCCAAAGTGCTGCACCGTAAGAACCTAAAGCACCATCGACGAAGTATTTCAACCCCTGGACACTAAAATATTTGCCTTTGTATGCAAGAACACTATCTCGCAACCATTCATTATTTTGAGCACGCACGAATGATTTTACACGAATCGGCAACCTACCATCGAGTTCGAGCTCCTGAAAAATTGGAATAAAACGCGTCTCTACGTCCATATCGTGAGCTTGAGTGATACCGTAGCAGGCAAGCTCGCGAAGACCTAATTCTATGAAAGAAGTATATTGCTCGAGCGAATAATCGGGGATGTGTTTTTCGACAAGCTGCATAGCATTGTCCAAAAGAAGCCCAGTGGGTTCGCCATTTTCGTCTTTGACAATTTCACCGCCGATGGGATTATCTGTTAGTCGATTAATTCCTGCAATTTTCAAAGCTGCAGAATTCGCAATTGCACTGTGCCCATCCTGACGAGTCAAGTAAACAGGATTATCAGGAAAAGCAAAATCCAAATCATCTTTAGTTGGGAGTTGCTTTGTGTCCCAATTTTCGTGATTCCAGCCGAAAGCCGTTAGCCACCCACCACGCATCAGCTTAGAACGACGCAATCGCTCAATACATTCATTCAAGCTGCGTGCTCCTTTGAGCGAAGTTTCGCTAAGCCGCATACCATAACCACTAACGTGCCCGTGGCAATCTACAAATCCCACCACAGCTGTGCTACGCTCTGGGAATTTATGCAGAACGCCATCAAGTTCGATCGAAAGACTATCCGATGGAGACAAATCTGTGATTATCCCTTTCGTAATAGTAATTTTACCTTTGAAAGTAAGCATATTTATTAGGAAATTTTTAATAGAAACTAAAACAAATATAATTTAATTTTGTGAATTTAAAAATCATTTATAAAAAATTTTTCTTTTGATAAGTAATTCAAAAAACTTATATTTGTAACCTTAAAATTATGTTTATTTAAATTTTTGAGATTAAAATGGCTAAACAACAAACATTCGGCGATAAAGTAAAAAAGAAAAAAGTTGATGAAAAAATTAATGTAAAAGTGATAAAGGGATATCGTAGCGAAATCGGCACAATTCGCTTTTTGGAAAAATTTGTAAAAGTTGATACACTTGATCAAATAAATAATTTGGATATAAGTAAGTAAAATAAATTAGGTTAAAAATGAAAAAGGGAATTCATCCATATTATCATACGGTAGAAGTTGTGATGACTGACGGCACAACTTTCAAAACACGCTCGTGTATAAACAAGGACCGCCTTGTGCTCGATATCGACTCGAAGTCGCATCCATTCTACACAGGCAAGCAAGTGCTTGTCGATACAGCAGGGCGTGTTGATCGCTTCAACAAGCGTTTTGAAAAATCTAAATCAATGATGGAAGCAAGGAGGAAACAATAAATGAGTATTTATCCAATGCAAACTGGTGGCACATTCAAGCCAAACAAACGCACAGTTCGTAAAAAACAGAATCCACTTAAAGATGCTAAAGTTGTGGATTATTTAGATGTAAAGCTTTTGCAAAAATTTACAAACGATCAAGGTAAAATTCTTCCACGTCGCATCACGGGCGTTACTGCATATCAACAGCGTCAAATAGCAAGAGCTATAAAGCACGCACGTCATCTTGCCCTTATGCCATTTGTAGCTCAAGATATTGCATAAAGTTAAATTTTAATCGATATAAAAATGTGGCTGCATACGGATGGTGCAGCCATTTTTTTATTTTTTATTCAATTTCCTCAGTCATATTTACCTGATTTTTATAACCATCAAACAATTCACTCGTACAAAAATCATTATTTCAGCTTCAATTTTTCTGTATTATTACCGATTTTATTTAGTATAATTTCAGACAAATAAATTGTTTGAGATATAGCATATTTTTTTTATTTTAGTTTGTTTTAAATTTCAGTGTTTCTATTATGAGCAAAACCATATCTGTTTTTTATAACATCGATAGAACTTATGTAACTCTTGTTGAAATGAAAGATGACGGCTTGGAGTTACTTTATTTGAATTCAACCGAGAATAGAATAGATTTGGAAAATTTGGAATCAGATGAATCATTACTCGGATTTCAGGAATTATCAGAAATTTTCAATCATATTGGGAACGATTTTAATCGTATATCAATTACACTCCCCGCTGAAAACGTTTTTGTAAGCAAAATACCCGGAGATGATGATTTATCAGTTCACGACATTAAACGGTTGGTGAATTTTGAGATACGCCAGAATTTCCCGCAATTCACATTCGAAGACTTCGCTACAACGGTTGTGCCGCTTGCACCTACAATTGAAGGCAAAACAATGCTTCTTTGCGTTATTGTCCCGAACGATATTTTAGCAAATGCTACTCAGCTTGTTAAAACATTAAGCCCACACATAAACAGCATTGATATAAGCCAACTGAGTGCACACAATGCTTTTCGGTATAATTACCCAGAGCTTTGGGATAAAAATGTCGTTCTTGCAAGCATTCAGAACAAATTTATCGATATAAGCCTAAGTAAAAATGGTATTCCTGGATACTACAACCTGGCGTCATTTTCAAGCAGCGAGCAAATAAATGAAATCGTTGAAAAAGAATTCCAAAAAATTTTAAACGAAGCAGCGGAAAATATTGATGCCGTTTATTTCTTCGGCGCAAATTTGACAAAAGACATATTTATGGCTTGCTGGGAAACAACTATGCTCGTTGGAGCAGAAGCCAAACGGCTTAATCCATTCCGTATGATGAGGACTGCTCTCGGCAAACGCGAACGCGAATATGCATCTCGGACTTTCCATTTATATCCCCCTTGTGTTGGTGGTGCCTTACCTGTTTATCATCAAAGAATTAAGCTTTTCTAAAATGAGAATAATTAGCGGTATCTACAAAGGACGCAAAATTCCCGGCAAAGTGCCACCTAATGTTCGCCCAACGCTCGATGCGCTACGAGAGACAATTTTCAATATAATTGCGAACTACACTGGCTTCGATGGCAAAGTAGTTTGCGATCTTTGCTGCGGGACTGGTGCGATGGGCTTGGAGGCTCTAAGCCGTGGAGCTGAGTTTGTTTACTTTGTCGATACCTTCAAATCCGCCCTTGCATTTGTTCAAAATGTTTGCAAAACGCTAAAAGTCCCGCAAAATAATTATAAAATTGTGCTACACCGAGCAGAAAATTTTTTACTTACAGATAAAATCGAGAAGAAAATAGATTTAGTCTTTGCCGACCCGCCGTATTCAGCTAACATTGTGAATAAAATCATAAGTAGTTTCGCTTCGAGCGGAAAAGTTCCTGCGAATGCATTTCTATCTTGTGAATTTGGACTTAGCAATGCATTAATTTTGCCTGATAGTGTTGTTCTGCTTTCCGAAAGAACATACTCTATAAGCAAATTTGCATTGTTACAAAAAATTACTAATTAATAGTTTCTTCTTCATAAGGAGCTAAAGTTTTAGGTAGTTTCACAAAAAAGGTAGTCCCCTCGCCAATTTTGCTTTCAACCCAGATTTTCCCAAAATGTTTTCCAACAAATTCAGCGCATAGAATTAGCCCCAAGCCTGTGCCCTTCTCTTTGTTTGTACCGAGTGTGGTTACTTGCTCATCTATTCTAAATAGCTTTTTCATGTTCTCCTCTGAGATGCCAACTCCTGTATCGGCAACGTAAAATGTAACGCTTTCGGCATCTTCTTCTCTGATACCGAGAGTTATTTTCCCACCAGCAGGTGTAAATTTAATCGCATTGGACACCAAATTGCGTATCACTGTTGTTATTCGGTTTGGATCTATCACGATTTTATAGTTTTCGGGAATCGTATTTATAATTTCGACTTCTTTTTGAAAAGCTTGATTTTTTAGAGGTGATGTTGCCATCTCGACTAAGTATTTCATGTCTGTTTCAGCTGGCATAAATTTTATAGCACCACGCTGCGAACGCGACCATTCGAGCAAGTTTTCCAGCAAGGCATATAAGCTATCGGAAGATTCTTTCATTAATCCGAACATCTCTTTTAATTCTTCTGCTGTAAAGGAATCATAGGATTCATTGATCATATTCGTGGTTAATCGAAAGCTACTTACTGGATTTTTCAAATCGTGTGCAATAATCGAGAAAAATCTGTCCTTTTCTTTGTTCACTTGCTCCAGGGCAAGATTTTTATCTGTAATTTGTAAATTATTCTGTGTCAATAGCTCATTTAGGCGTGTTATCTTAACATTTCTTCTAACTATAGCAATCAAAGATAAAATTATCAAAGTAAGAATGAGAATAAAAGAAACTACGATAATGACTGTCGCTTGCTTGTTTGCTTGAATTTGTATCTCTTTATTTCTCAAATTGCTCTCATATTCTGCAACTTTAACTTGTGCTTCTGCTTTTGTGGACATATATTCTAAACGCGTATCGTAATATATTGATAGATATTTGTTAACATTTTTATAATCTTTTAAATCATTATAAACATCAAAAATTATTTTGCTCGATATTATTATGTAGATGGGTATTTTAAATTCTTTGCTCAATTCTAAGGCTTTTAGAGAGTATTCAAGAGCTTTTTTGTAATTCTTTTCCTTGTAATAAATATTTCCAATTGCGTAATAAATTAAAGGCAAATCTATAAGATTTTGCATTGATTGGGCAATTTGCAAAGCGTTGTTTAATATCTCTTTTGCTTTTGGAATATAGCCAATATTATTTTGAAGTCCCGCATCAATAATAGCAGTAGAAATATAAAGCTTCTGATCGTTGCAAAGCTTTGTATAATAATAAGCCAAATTTAAATATCGAACAAGAGAGTCGTAAGTATTTTTGATTTTTTGATTTTTAGCTAAAATGCTATAAATCTGACTTGTTGTTTCTTTATCTTTCCATACTGCTAAAATTTCAGGGGCATTATGATATTTTTCGAAGTAAATTGCCGCCAGACGATTGTATGTTTTTGCAAGCCCGATGGTATCTTTTAGCTTTGAGAACATATCTTCAGCTTTTAGTGCATATTGAATAGCTAAATCATAAAATCCCAAAGCGCGGTATGTTTCTGCAATAGAGCGATATGTTTCAGCTAAATTTGGCAAATCGTTTAGATCTTTGAACAAATTCTTAGCACTGAACAAAAACTCAACAGATTTTTCAAGATTACTCCAAATACGCCATGTTTTGCCTTTGTAATATAAAGCTTTTGCTTTGTAACGTGGATTGTTTAGCGAATCGGCTAACTTATTAGCCTGCTCAACTTTAAGTAGGATACTTGCATCAGCAAAATCAGATAGCTCATCAAATAACTGAAAGTATAAATCCAATTTTTTTTGCGGATTTTGTTCTATATTTATCCGTGTCTCTAAGCTATCTATTTTAGTGTTTGAAATTGCATTATTTATAACAATGATGAACAATAATATAATTATTAAAGTAGTTAATTTTGAAAAGGAAAACATTACAAACCTATCTTTGAAAAATTAATTTCATAAAAATTAAAACGTATTATATTACAAAATGTTGAATAATTTCATTGAAATTTATTTGTTTTTTACTTGTTGATTTATGAAAATTGTTTTAATTTAAGAAATTACAAATTAATAGCATATGAATTTATGCGTAATTGATCGAACAAGTGAGCAAAATAATGGAAACATTAACACTAAAGGAATTAACAAAGCTAATAAAGAACGACAACATTAGTTATTCGCTTGGGGAAAATACATTTTTAAGAAAAGCATTAGCAACAGCGATTTTTCTAATTTCTGATTTGACTTTGCTCATTGTTTCATTTGCAGTAGCAGTAACGATTTCGAATGCATTTTTAACTGAGAAAATTGAGATAACAAAAAATATAATTAATCTTATAATTTTATCTTTGCCATTTTTCCTAATAGCCTATGCTTTGCGTGCTTTATATCCAGGCTATGGAGTTGATATAATAGAAGAGCTACGCTCGCTATCGTATAGCACAACGATTGCGTTTATCATTTTCGGATTGCTTTCTTATTTAGTAAAAGATATCAGCTACGAATTTCGTCTTTCGGCAATGTTATCCTACATTTTGGCATTAATCCAATTGCCAATAGGTCGAACACTTGTAAGACGCATTTGCTCGGATAAAAGTTGGTGGGGCATACCTGTTGTTGTCATCGGAGCTGGACGTGCTGGCGAACGTGTAATTGACTCGCTTACAAAGCAGAAGCAAATTGGATTACGTCCGATAGTTGCCGTTGATGATGATATTGACCGTTGGGGTTATATCAAGGGCGTACCAGTTATTGGTGGACTTGAAATAATCCCTGACGTCGCAGCTCGGCTTTGCAACGAGCACGCAATCATTGCAATGCCTCGTGTTCGCGCTCCTCGTCAGAAGGAAATAATCAACAAATACTCCAAATATTTCGCCCATATTACCATAATCCCCGATATGTTCGGGCTATCGAGTTTATGGGTGTCCGTGCGTGATTTTGGTGGCATTTTGGGCTTCGAGTTGCAGCAAAGATTGCTTTCTCGATCGGCTCAAATTAGAAAACGTATTTTCGATATAATACTTGGCACATTGCTTTTGTTGCTCTCCTCGCCGCTTATGTTTGTTATTGCCATTCTTGTAAAGCTCGACTCGCGTGGCAAAGTATTTTTCAAGCAGGAGCGTATGGGAATTGGCGACTCGCGCTTTAAAATTATCAAGTTCCGCACTATGCACAGCGATGCAGAGCAACGCCTTGCCGCAATTCTCAATTCGAACCCAAACTTGCGTAAAGAATACGAGATCTATCATAAATTGAAGGACGATCCTCGCCTTACTCGTGTTGGTAAATTTTTGCGTAAATATTCGCTCGATGAACTCCCGCAGTTTTGGAATGTTATCCGTGGCGATATGAGCCTTATCGGTCCGCGTGCATATATACCTTGGGAAAAAATCAAGATGAACGGACACGATGAGATAATTCTCAAGGTTAAGCCTGGTATTTCAGGGCTTTGGCAGGTTACCGATAGGAACAAATCAAGCTTCGAAGAGCGGAACTTGATGGACGTTTATTACATCCGTAATTGGTCTATGTTCTTAGATATATACATACTTGCTCGGACAATCGCAGTTGTTTTAAGTGGTAGGAGTGGTTGCTAAATGCATTATATCGCAGTTTATTGCGGCTCATCTAAAGGTAAAAGTCCAATCTACGAACAAGAAGCAAAAAACTTTGCCCGAAAGCTTGCTGATACAGGTTTTGGTTTGGTTTATGGTGGTGGTGCAATTGGTCTTATGGGAATAATCGCAGACGAAATGCTTGCCTGTGGTGCTGAAGTAATCGGTGTTATACCTCAAAAATTGCTCAATATGGAGGTAGGGCATACACAACTAACCAAACTACACGTTGTCGAGACTATGCACCAAAGAAAAGCCTTGATGAGCGAATACGCTTCTGGCTTTGTTGCCTTGCCCGGTGCAGTTGGCACTCTCGAAGAGCTTTTCGAAATTATTGTTCTCAATCAATTGAAATATATTAACAAACCTTTTGCTTTTTACAATATCAATAATTACTATGATAAATTAATAGAGTTCCTACGTCATACATACGATGAAGGATTTCTCTGGAAAGCGACTTTCGACAGTTTCTTCATATCGAACGAAGCAGATAAAATTGTACGTTATTTTAATGAAAAAATAAATTATTGAAACTATTGTCTTTTACAAATGTTAATATGCAGTAAAAAGTTATGAAAGCACTAATAGAAAATGAATATGTGTTGCTTGCGGCTCGACTTATAGTTGGCACTTTGTTTATAATCGTAGGCATAGCAAAAATTGCAGATCCTCAGCTTTTCGCAAAGGAAATTGCTAACTACCGTTTAATACCTGAATTTATGGTAAACTCAATTGCAATTACTTTACCTTGGATAGAGCTTGTATCTGGGCTTTTGCTAATATTAGGCATACGCTTGCGTGCAAATGCTGCAATTATCACAATTTTACTGCTTATGTTCAATATTATGGTGGCTATTGCTTGGGCACGCGGACTGGATATAAATTGTGGTTGCTATTCCCATATAGCGCAGGAGACAGTCGGACTTAAAAAAATTCTGGAAAATATAGGATTTATGATATTGTCTATAGTTATCTATATTTTCCCCAAAAATAACTTGTCTTTGGAATATTTAATTTTGCAGTCTGAAAAATAAAAAAAAGACTATCGGCTATAAGGCAAGGGGATTATTTAAATGCTATTCGCATTCAAACGACAATGGTTAAGTTTAACCTTTAGCCGATAGTCGCTATTTTATAAATTCTTCATCACTTTTCGAATAACTTCAAGCCCTTGGTTTATTTGATCGCTTGTTAAGTTCAGTGGTGGACGGAAACGTACTGATTTTTCGCCGCACGGGAGTATAATCAAGCCTTCATCGAAGCACTGACGTGTAAAGCGAGTGCGATTTTCGGACGTATCAAAATCAAAAGCGATAAACAAACCACGACCTCTAACATTTGAAATAAATTGTGGGAACTCGTTTCTCAGTTCGTAAAGTTTATCTATTAATTCTTTGCCTCGCAAAGCAGCATTCTCTACCAATTTTTCTTCGTGGATAATTTCAAGGTAACGGGTTGCGCGCACCATATCGACAAGATTGCCGCCCCAGGTGGAGTTAATTCGGCTGGATACCTTGAAAACATTAGTTTCAACTTCATCGACACGATCTGTAACTATGATACCGCATACTTGCATCTTTTTCCCAAAGCACAGGATGTCAGGCTTAGCTCCGAGTTGCTCGTGTGCCCACATTGTGCCAGTAAGCCCAACACCTGTTTGCACTTCGTCAAAAATAAGCATTGCGTCGTTTTCATCTGCAAGCACGCGTAATTGTTGCAGGAATTCAGGACGGAAATGATTATCACCGCCCTCGCCTTGAATTGGCTCGATGATAATTGCTGCAATATCATCAGGATTGTCTTTAAATGCTTTCTTTATTTCGTCGAGCGACTGACGCTCCAATTTTATTACTTTTTCTAAATTTTCATCATTAAGAGGGAAAGTTATTTTCGGATTTGTAACTCTTGGCCAATCGAACTTTGGAAAATACTTGATTTTAACGGGATCAGTATTAGTCAATGACATTGTGTAGCCTTCGCGCCCGTGGAAAGCTTCTCGGAAATGGAGAATTTTCGTCCCAACTTCGCGCGCATAACCTTTGCGGAAATTTTTCTGCACTTTCCAGTCGAATGCTACTTTTAATGCGTTTGTTACTGCAAGAGCTCCGCCCTCGATGAAAAATGAATACTTAAAATAATCAGGAACTGCATATTCGAAAAATGTTTTAACAAATGTTGCCATTGCATCGGTATAAATATCCGAATTCGAAATTTTATTGACAGCAATTCTTCCGATATAATTAATAAAATCCTCGTCCATCATTTTTGGATGATTCATTCCAATGGGCATCGATGCAAAGCAGGTGAAAAAATCAATAAATGGCTTACCAGTGCGAGCTTCCAATAGCAATGTGCCACGGCTTTTCTCTAAATCCAATATAAAATCAAAACCGTCCGCTAAAATATAATTGCGTAACTCATCTAAAACTCTTGTCGGTTCAACGTAAATTTGTGGAAAATAACCCATAATAAAGATTCCTACTAAATAAAGAACATACAACGTAACAAACTTAACAAATAAATGTTAACTAATTGCTCTTTATTATATAGGAATTCCAGCGGAAAGCAAAATTGTAAGAAGCAGGAACTTTTTGAAGCGACATAAAGAAAGAAAAGAGCCCCCACGAATTGTTCCGTGGTTTGAAATACTGTTGTTCGCTATAAGTGTAGCCGCTCTCATTAAATCAAATATAATATTTAAAATTATATTTTCAAAAATTTTTATTTATTTTCAATAGTCATTTTACTTTTAAAAATAACAAAATATGCCATAAGTAATTGAATTATTTATGGCATATTAAATCTTAATTTAAAATTATGTCCTATTTTTGTCTTTAATCATCTTGTAATCAAAAGCAGTTTTCTTCCGACTTTCCCATCTATAAAACGAGCGCCAATATAATAACTGCCAGAAGTAAGCTGAGATAAATTAATATTTTTCGCTAAATTCAAACCTTCAAACTCCATAAACTTGTTGCCTAAAACGTCTGTAACTTCAATTTTTTCGATCTCTTTGGAGGTATTTATCGCCACAAAATCCACAGCTGGATTTGGAAACAATTCAAATTCAAAATTATCGCTATTTTCTAATATACTTGTTTGGTTTGCTGTGCCTTTGCCTTTAATCTGGAATTGATTTGTGCCAAGTTCAGCGTCAGTTGTGAGAAAAAGATTACCAGAATATGTTGTTGCATATTTTGGAGAAAACGCAACAACTATTTCAGCAGATTTGCCAGGATCAACTCTAATTGGGAGAGGTGTTGCAAGTGAGAAACCTTGTGGGACATCAGCAGCAGTTACATTGAAAGCTTTCTCTCCAAGGTTATTTATAAATAAAGTGGTCTGGCTCGTTGTGCCGAGTGGTGTATCCTTAAAGTTGCCATTCCCTGAAATTGTCATAATTGATTGCGATTTTATAATAGGCTGAATACCGTATAGTATTTCTTGATTGTCGTTAAAGGTTCCAGAACCAGAACCAATTCCGCCTGTACCTGGGGAAAGTGCATTCAATGCGTAATAGCCATTATAGGCACCACCCCATCCCCAGTTCATACTGAAATAATCATCCTCCCGATAGCCATCACAAACCCAAGCGTGCCCACCTTCGGGACCAGCTCCCGTATATATTATTGGTCTGCCCAGTTTTAATTCATTTTTGATTATATTCAACCAAGCTGCATCGGTTGTATCACTCTTAGGCAAGCCAACAAGTGTCTGCGCATCGTATTTCCAGTATGTTTTTAGAGCATATTCTGAGCAATGTTGCTTAGGTGAACGTTTGGAAATAACAAAAGCACCGCTTGCATCCACACCGTAACGCATCTCGACACTAACACCAATGAGAAAAATAGCATAAGCAAGCTCTTCATTCGTTGTGAAAACTTGATTAGGGAAAGATTTCCAATTTATTGGCTCATCAGAAAAGCTTGCCGAAATAGTTCCCAATTTGTAATGATTATACGAGTGGCTACCCACGCCGACGCTTGGATATGCCCAGTAGCGCATCACTTGTGCCATTGCTATTGCAACGCAACCTGCAACTGTTCTGCTTTGACGTGAATCGTCATACGGGCAGAAGGCATTGTAAAATGGCGCTTGGTTCCATTTCGTCCTGGTGAGCGGCGATACTGCGTCGGGTGTGTTTAATATATCAACTGCACCACTTGAAAGCAATTTTTCCCACTCTTTTCTGAAAGCTATTGATTGTGGTGCATTCTGACGAGCGTATTCTATTTGCTTTTTGTATGTATTAAGCCAAAATTGAACATTTTCTGGAATTTCGCTGGCTCGAAAGTCTGAGTCGAACGAAAAGCCAAGTATTGGACGAACTGCATCATCACCAGCAACAATCACAAATGATTTGCCATCACCCGAATACACGTAAAAATATGGCTCTGCAGCTGCTCCATCAATCCCAGAAATATCATCCTTTGCTACATACAACAGCTTAATATCTTTTTGGGATAAAGTTTCTACTTTCCCAGCACGGAAAAAGTTTTCAGCAACTTGATTTGCAGTAGAAATTGAGATTGGTTTTGAAAAAGAAAAATAAATACAAACAACTAATAAAAAAGCGGAAAATAAAATCGTTTTTTTCATTTAAAAAATCCTAAAAATTAACTAAGAATTACAATTAGGACACACAATGAGTAATTTGGTTACAATTTATTATAATCGGTAATTCACATTTAAATTTAAAATAAAAACTTGGATCGAGTGTTAATATTAAGAATTGATAAATTAACAAAATTTTATTAATTTTGTAAACTTTTTACAAAGGTTTTAAAAATGGAAAGAATATTTTTAAAATCAAAAATACATAGAGCAAAGATAACTCAAGCAGAGCTTCATTACGAAGGTAGCCTTACGGTGGATACTGAATTATTGAAAGCAGCAGATATTGCTCTATACGAACAAGTTTCCGTTGTGAATATTAACAACGGCGAGCGTTTCGAAACTTACGTCATCCCAGGCAAACCTGGCAGTGGAACGATCTGTTTGAACGGTGCAGCTGCCCGCAAGGGACAGGTCGGTGATTTAATTATAATCATCAGCTATTGCCATCTTTCGTCCGAAGAAATGAGCCAACATAAGCCCACAGTTGTATTAGTTGACGAGAATAACAAGATAAAAAGTATTACTCATCCCGAAATTATGTAAATGAGCCCGTTTTCCATTATAATACTTGCTGCCGGCAAAGGCACTCGGATGAACAATCCCGAAACTCCAAAAGTTTTAGCCGAATTAAACGGCAAACCTTTAATTTCTTATGTCCTGGATACATCATTAAGCCTTAGTCCGCAAAATATTTACTTAATCATTGGTTACAAAAAGGAACTTGTTCGAGATTACGTTGCACAAAATTATAAGAATGCTTTAGATAAAATCATTTTCGTAGAGCAAAACAAACAGCTCGGCACTGGGCACGCTGTGAAACAAGTAGAACCCGTGCTGCACAAGCACACAGACGTTCTTATCCTGGCGGGAGATGTTCCAGCAATTAAAGCAAGCACACTTGCCCAATTTATAGCTGAGCACCGTAATCAACAGGCGGATCTTTCCGTGCTTTCAGCAATTGCAAGCAATCCAGCAGGCTACGGACGCATTATCCGCAGAAATGGTAATTTCCTACGCATTCGTGAAGAAAAAGACGCATCTCAAGACGAAAAGCTTATCAATGAAATTAACAGTGGCATATATTTCCTAAATACTGAATTTCTCTTCCCAGCCCTCGATAAAATTAAGCAAAATAACGCTCAAAGAGAGTATTATCTTACAGATATTATTGAAATCCTAAAAAACGAAGGCAAAAAAGTCGTTGCAACTCAGGTGGCAAACTTCAATGAAATACAAGGTGTGAACACCCACCAGCAGTTGCAGGAATTATCCCAGCTTATGCAAGCGTAAATTACTTGGCAAGTCGTCCATCTGGCAAAATCATCGGATAGTCAGGTAAAATTTGCCCTTTTTCTATTTTTTTAAGCTTATTTTTAATGAGCATTTTTCTTAGCGGGCTTATGCGCTCGAAAAAAAGTATTCCTTGCAAATGATCATATTCGTGCTGAAAAACTCGTGCCATAAAATCACTAAAAGTTACTTTAATTTCCTTCATATCCAAATCATAATAAAGCACTTCTATCTCTTTTGCTCGCTCAACATCTTCCCAAAGCTCTGGCACACTTAGGCAGCCTTCCGTTTGCTCTTCGGTTTCTTCGGAAAAAGCTAAAATTTTTGGATTTATTATAACAATTGGATCGGGTTTCTCTTCTTTTTTTATATTTTTATCTATAACAAATATTGATTTTCGCTCGCCTATTTGATTAGCGGCAAGCCCAACTCCGTTGCCTGTGCCTATCATTGTATCAATTAAATTTTGGGCTATAGTGCGAATATCATCACCGAATTCCTGAACATCTTCTGTTTTTTGCTTCATCACTGGATGAAAGCAATTATACACTGGAACAATAGCCATTTCCATACCTGCAATTTAAATTAGTTTAAACGATAAAAATTTGTTAATATTGCTTTTAATCGAAACAAAATTGTGTTATTAACGTATTAAGTTGATATTTTTTAAAAGGAGTAACTATGAAAAAACTAAAAATTTTCCTTCTGATTTTGTGCTTTAGCGTCTCGGCAAGTTTTTCGCAAGAAGTAAAACGCACTGAAATTGGGAACTTGGTAATCGAAAATATACCAGAAATACCGCAAGATCTCAAAGAACG
>Ga0308412_1000918_pt1 | contig 15701 bp, 15 predicted proteins | sample HotsprottomLayer_FD_202357 | JGI IMG/M metagenome (GOLD analysis project Ga0308412, IMG submission 202357) | Hot spring phototrophic mat microbial communities from Octopus Spring, Yellowstone National Park, Wyoming, United States -... | ecosystem: Environmental > Aquatic > Thermal springs > Hot...
TGTGCTGGGGCGCGACCCGCCGTCATCCCTGGATGTCGGCGACGGACTCGACTTCGGGTACGTTGGCGGCGTCTATCCTGCGGAAGAACTTCAGGGTGTGCGGGCGCGCTGGAGTGCAGGGCGCGCATTGCTGCGGCTCGGCAGCGCCGAAACGAACACGCTGGCGCTGCTCACCCTTCGCCTGGCGGCGCCGCACCCGGATCAAACCAGCGTCCCTGCACGCATCTGCGTTGATGGAACCTGTCGCAGCATCTCGTTGAGCGCTGACTGGCGCACGTGCACCTTCATCGTGAATCCACAGCACACGACAATCCTTGTTGAAGTGGAGAGTCCGACATTCACGGCTGCCGACGGGCGTCGGCTGGGGGTGCTGATCGACCGCGTGCATCTGACGCCGTTGGTAAGCACCAGTGCAAACAGGAGTATGCGGCTCGTTGAGTTCATCCCACTACTAGAATCGCTCTCCGCGTACAGGAATGATATAGCTACGGATCAACGCAAGAGCACTTTCACTCATCTTATCGATATGCTCACACATCAAGTTGCGAGCAGACTGACTATCACCATCCGCAATCGCCTGAGCGACGGCGACGTGTTCGTGAGTGCAGGCCAATAGCCGTTCTGGGCGGGTGCCGGAGTTGATCGTCACACGATGCAACCGCCGACGCACATCGCGAATCGACTGACTTAGCAAACAATTGCCTGATGCTGTCAGGACGATGTCGTGCCATATTTTATCAATATTCGACCACTCCTCAACATCATGACGCTCAGCAGCAGCCAGCAGCTTATTTGAAATTTGCACAAGCTGTTGAGCTTGCTCTGACGTGCGACGCAATGCTGCCAGTTCTGCAGCGTGTGAGTCGGTCAATCGCAAAAACTCCAGCATATCCTCTACTTCCTTGATGGTCAGCTCAGCAACGACGAGACCACGCCCGGGAATACTCCGGATAATCCCTTCCTGCTCCAAACGACGTAGTGCTTCGCGTACTGGTGTACGGCTGATCGCTAGCCACTTCGCCAGTCGGTCTTGTGTCAAAGCCTCACCTGGCTTCAGCTCAAGGTTAGCGATCGCCCGCGAAATTGCAAAGTAGGCTTTATCGGTGAGCGAACTTGCATTGCCGTTCAGATCGGATTCCATGAAATTCGCTTCTGCCCTCGGATACATATTCTTACTCAGAGCGTATGTACGAGTTACTCGTTTTCCGCATTCAACAAAGCAGTTAGGTTAAACTGCCAGATGCATTGTACCATCCAGATCACATCCAAGAGATACAGATAAGCAGCCCATACATAGAAGGTACCTTGATTGCTAGTTCATGTTCGTACAGATAAGCGCAATGAGGTCGCATACACCTTCAGTTCAGACCCGGCATTGGTGCATGCGTAGATCCGCTCGATACCCATCCTCTCTAGTTGACTATCCACCGTCTCAGTCGTATGGCAATACCCATGCAATTCGACGGCATCCACAAACCAGACGTGTGGACGCATAGTTGCCCGGCGCATTGGAATCAGCCGCACCTCCTCTCAGCCAGGATGCTGGTCTCATCAGCAGCGCTCTTGGAGGCTTTATCGTCCAGCAACCGCGCCCCGGCAGGCAGCCCATACGCCAGTTTGTGCACCGGGGTCAGATTGCGAAACCCCGCTGGCATTAGACGCAAGGGCGCCAGCATGCCATCCGGTCGACAGACCACATGCAAGCGCCAACCACCTCCCCAGTCCCCACGCTCGCGGGGAGGGGACTGGGAAGGTGGCAGCACAGCACCCGCAGAATGCGCGCCCGATCGCCTTGCGATAGCGTCAGGCACGCACCCGATGGCACACTGGCAGGGAGATGCTCTCAACGATGAACATGTCACCCGTAGTGCACACTTCTCCCAACATCTTCAGATTCCAGACCATCCAATCGGCGAGCTCATGCGGCCGACAACTGAATCGCAAGACGCTAGTCCAGTCTGACAGGTAGCCGCACCCGCCCATTACCTGCACGGACCATTCGTGGTGGGCACTTAAATACGTGGTGGTGACGACTGCAATCGTCACCATCTTAGAATCGGGAGCCCGCACTCACACATCACTACAATGCCTCAGTCGTTCCATCAGGGTGTCAATCACGACAAAGGCGGTTCTCATCCATGTGGCGTCCATCGGCTCCTCCTGGCGATGATGTTGGTTTGGCAAGCGCGACCGTGCCAGAGGTGTCGGTGGACGTCAACTAGCAACCAAGGTTAAGGACACAACCAAGGATGATACAAACACAACCCAATCATTGAGCAGCTTACCGCAAGGTATACAGTTACTGCCAAGATCGCGCATCTTGCGCACATGTAGGTGGGACATTCACGCTCCCGCTATGCACCTGTTTCAGTAACTCTGAAGACGGCTGCACAATAACCACTGGATAGATCTGCCTGCTACGTGAGCAATCCTCGTAGAAATACTAGCCCCTCCTGTGCGAGCGCGTCCTGGCTTCGTGCAAGCGGTCGCCAGATCGCCGCAGCACGTGCGATTGTTTTGACCGAGTTTGCAAACGATTCGATTACAATTGCATTATTATAGCCGATGTCGCGCAAGCCAGCAGCAACTTCCTGCCATGGAATGTGCCCTGCGCCAGGCGTTCCACGGTCATTCTCAGAGGCATGAACGTGGCGGAGCCGCGACCCGGCAGAGCGAATGGCATCACCAAGGGATGTCTCCTCAATATTCATGTGGAACGTATCGAGCATGATCTGACATGACGGATGGGCAACCTGATCAACGATTGCCATAGCCTGCGATGAAAGGTTGATAAAACTCGTCTCGAAACGGTTGAGTGGCTCAATTGCCAGAGTAACGCCACGTTCACTGGCATAAGAAGCCAGATGGTACAACTGGTCGACAAGCACCCTGGTATCGCGATCCCGCTCCCCGGTGGTCATCTGCCAGGTACGCCCGACGGCCGAATACAACGGACCGATCAAGATTGGGGCGCCCATAGTATGCGCTGCATCAATGCAGTGACGCACATACGCAGCACCGTTGACGCGGATGGACTCGTCTGGATGGATGAGATCGCGGTCAGGACTGATTACTGCTGCAACGCTGACTCCCAACCCATACTCTCGGGCCAACGCACCGGCGCGAGCATAGTCGAATCCATCGGGAAACTCAATTGGGAATTCAATCCAGTCGAAGCCCATTGCTGCAACGTGTGGCACGAGCCGCATCACATCGGCATCTGTAAGTGGCGATACCCAGACCCATGTGTTCACACCGAAGCGCATATCGTTACTCCATTGACGAAGATTGGATTAGAAGCAGGCAAAAGGCAACTTGATCCCAGACAAACAAATGTAAGTGATATTTTGTATTTTGCAGCTGTCACCCTCTGCTATTCACAGCCTGTTGTCCATCATTACCTAACATTACCTAACTGTTATTCGTCTCCCATCCTCTCCGAAGACATGCAATCGCTCACGAGTGAGCGTGAAACGCACAACATCGCCACGGCGCAGTGATGTCATACCAGGCACCGTGCTGACAATCGTTTGTTTCCCAGACTTGATGTAGATCACAGTCTCAACACCAAGTGGCTCGATGAGCGTCACCTCACCAGCAAAAGAGCCATCCGGGTCAGGTTGTACATCTTCCGGGCGCAGACCAATCTGGAACCGTGCTGGGAGCATCGTGCCACCTGTCACATCAAACGGAAGAGCTATTGAGCTTCCATCCACATGGATGCAGCCATTCACGTAATCAGCTGGCAATAGATTGATCCGCGGAGTTCCAACAAGCTGCGCAACGAAAGTTGTTGCCGGATGATCATAGATCTCATTCGGTGTGCCAATCTGGACAATCCGTCCTTGCGACAACACAGCGATCCGGTCAGCCATCGTGAGTGCTTCGATCTGGTCGTGAGTCACGAACAGGATCGTACTACTCTGCGTCTTTTGAAGGTGCTTGAGTTCGACTCGTAGCGCCTCACGCAGTTTGAAGTCCAGATTCGACAACGGCTCGTCCATCAGAAAGATACGCGGATTACGCACGATTGCACGCCCGATAGAAACACGTTGCATCTCACCACCAGAGAGGCGAGCCGTTTTACGCTCCAATAGATGGCTGATACGCAGTATCTCAGCAACATGAGTCACACGTGCCTTAATTTCCGACTCTGGCACACGGCGCAGCGGTGCACGCAGGGGAAAGGCCAGATTATCGTAGACCGACATGGTCGGGTAAAGTGAGTACTGCTGAAAAACAAAGGCAACATCGCGTAATGGAGGTGCGAGTCCATCTACTGGCTGGTCATCAAACAGGACACTTCCGCTATCCTGTTGCTCGAGACCAGCGATCACACGCAGCGTTGTCGTTTTGCCTGCACCACTAGGCCCAAGCAGCACAAAGAACTCGCCATCGTGGATCGAAAATGATACCTGATTAAGCGCCTGCAGCACACCAAAATGCTTCGTGATTGACTGGAGCGTTACATTTGCCACAAGCCCTCCGCGTGTAGAGTTCGTCCTGGCATAAGGGAATACACTATTCAGTTATTGATGCTCTGTTGCACCATTGTACCGCTGCATCTTTGCGTTATTTTTATCACTTCATGCGAATCGCCTCCTCACTCGTCGCATCGAAAAAACGTACCAGCGCTGGATCGATGTCAAAGCGTACGATTTCGCCCATCGGATAGATTGTATCGCGTGATGCGCGGGCATGCACAATCATCCTATCATCACCAAGCGCCAGATGGAGCATCGAGTATGCGCCGTGCATATCGGAGGCATATACTTCGGCAACGATAGGTCCGTTGGCACTAATCCTTACAGCCTCCGGTCGAAATCCGACAACAATACGGCTATCTGTCAGACCAGACCGCGCGATTGCCACATGCCAGGGGTCGGGAACCGGATAACGGTTGTTGCCCGGCAATACTACTGCGCCGTCCTGATAAACACCGGGTACAAGATTCATGCCAGGACTGCCAATGAAACGCGCTACAAACATCGTTGCCGGGTCGTAGTATACGTCGTACGGCGTGCCAATCTGTTGAACAACCGCATTAGACATCACCACGATCCGATCACCCATCGCCATCGCTTCGACCTGGTCGTGGGTAACATAGACTGTTGTCGCATGCTGTTGAAGATGCAGACGCTTAATCTCAGCACGCATCACCTCGCGAAATTCGGCATCGAGTGAACCAAGAGGCTCGTCCATCAAGAAAGCTGCTGGACGACGCACAAGCGCTCGCGCCAGTGCCACTCGTTGCCGATCACCACCACTGAGCGCACGTGGGCGGAGATTGAGCAGATGCTCAATATTGAGCATCTGCACAACTTCATCCACACGTCTGTTGATCACATCACGCCTCTCACCCTGCGCTTCGAGTGGAAAAGCGATGTTTTGCCGCACTGTCATGTGAGGATAGAGAGCGAAGAGCTGGAAGACGAATGCGATATCCCGTTCACGACCGGGCTTCTGCGTCATATCCTGACCATTTAGCATGATACGTCCAGCAGTCACTGTTTCCAGTCCGGCTATCATGCGCAATGTAGTCGTCTTGCCGCACCCGGATGGACCGAGCAATGCTACGAACTCGCCATCATTAACCGTCAGATTTATCGGGCGTACAGCATAGACGCCGCCAAATTTCTTCTCAACCTGCTGAAGTTCGATTGTTGCCATTCTGGTATTCTGTCAGGGTCTTGGAACTCAGGTATCGACTGATTCGTTCCACTACAGGCTTCCTTCCCTGCTCAGTGCAGGCGGAGCGGTAGTAGAAGCAAGAGATCGTTCAATCTGGTAAGTGGCTGACAATAATAAACATCAACGTTCCGACCAGGATCACAACGAAGCTATAGGTATACAGCACGAGCGCAAACGGTTGAAACATCATCAAAGCGCCAAGCGCCATAATACTCATTGCAGTTCGCTCCAGGTTGCGCTTATGCCGAATTCGGCGTGAAACCGTGCGCATCTCATTCGACTCTTCACTCATCCATTATCCTCCGGTTACTGAACTATGGCAGATCACCAGCTATTGACGCAGCGCTCCGAAAGTAATGCCACGCAGCAGGTAGTTACGTAGTGCAAAGGTAACGATCACAACCGGGATCAAAAAGAGAAGCGAGCCAGCGGCGATTGCCGACCACTCGACCCCTGCCGTTCCCAGCACTGTCGGAATACTCGGAGGAGCAGTACGAGCTCGCTCACGCGTTAACATTAACGCGAAGGCATACTCATTCCATGCGAAGATCAGGCAAAATACTGTTGTCGCTGCAATACCGGTGGTTGCCTGCGGCAGCACAATCTTACGAAACGCCTGCCAGCGAGTATATCCATCCACCAACGCAGCCTCCTCATACTCGCGTGGAATTTCGTCCAGGAAACCTTTCAGCAACCAGACCGACAATGACAGGTTGAAGACAGTATACAGAAGGATCATCCCCAGATGGGTATCGTTTAATCCTATCTGTGTATACATCAGGAAGATTGGAATAGTGACAACAACTGCTGGCAGCATGCGAGTGCTGAGAATGAAAAATTGCCAGTCAGCGCTGGCGCGCACTCGAAATCGACTGAAAGCATAGGCTGCCAGCAATCCCAGCACAACTGCTGCAATCGTCGAAAGCATCGCAATGATCACCGAATTGACCAGACGCTGAACATACTGACTCGGACCAATGATCTTGAGCCCGCGTTGGAGCATCATCCGGTCAGCCCAGCCAAGATTCGGATCCCGCTCAAGCCTCTCCTGCTGCATCCTGGTCAGCGTCGAGCGTTGTGTAAAGAGACTGACAAACCCTTCGAGCGTTGGTCTGAAGAATATCTTTGGCGGCACAGAGATCACATCTTCGCGTGGCTTGAACGCCGTCATCATCATCCAGATGACAGGAATGAGAAACAGAATGCACACCGCCGTCGCCACAACTGCGCGGATGGCTGTCACTGTACGCGTCCGAACTGTGTTTTCGACCTTCGGCACGTTTAGTCCCCCTTGATCTGGTTCAGATACTTGATATAGATATTGCTGACACCGATGATCAACACCAGAACAATGTACGCCAGAGCGCTTGCCTTACCTGTCTGCCAGTTCGGGAATGCAATGCGATAGAGATTAACCGCCACCAACTCAGTCGCATCACCCGGACCGCCGCCTGTCAGACCCATGACCAGGTCAAATGTTTTGAACGCTTCAATTGTGCGGAACAGTACAGCAATCAGTAACAGCGGAGCGACCATCGGCAGAGTAATGCGCCAGAAAGTAAACAGTGGGCTGGCACGATCAATTTCAGCCGCCTCGTAAAGATAATCAGGGATGGCACTCAGACCGGCAAGACAGAGCAACATGACATATGGCGCCCACATCCAGACATCCACAATCACTACTGCCCAGATTGCCAGCGTTGGATTACCAAGCCAGTCTGGACCGCGCCCCGGCGGATATCCTAGCAGGTAGTTGAAGATACCGTAATTGGGATTGAAAATGAGCTTCCAAAAGAGCCCGACAACGACCGGTGACAGCATCATCGGAGTGAGAATAAGTGTAGTGATCAGGCTGCTACCTCGAAACTTTCGCCATAGTAGCAATGCTAATCCGAAACCAACCAGAGTTTCGAGAGCAACAGACACAACCACATAGAAGCCAGTGTTACGGAAATAGACCCATAATTGAGGATCGCCCAGGATGTCACGATAGTTTTGCAATCCAATAAAATTGGGTGGTTGGTTAGCTATTGCCGAGAAATCAGTGAAGCTCAGACCAAGGCTATAAAGAAGTGGAAAAATATTGAACGCAATCAGTAGCAAGAGGGTCGGCCAGAGAAAGAGTCGCCGGAGTGCGTCGTCGCTGAGTGTGCGCCGGTGGTGCACACCAACTGTCGGAGATACAAACGCCTCCCTGGTTGATTTCGCTTGATCCATCACAGTTCCTCGAGATAAGGGGGGGAGAGCAGAGATTAGAGATCGATCCTATCGCAATTCAATCTCCAATCCTGCTCTGTACGCTACGCTTTCAGCAGTCCAGCTTTCTTGAAGATATCCTCGTGCTCTCTTGCTATCGTTTCGAGAGTGCTCTGTGCTGTACCCTCGCCATTCACAACGAACTTGTGGAGCTCACGCTGTGAAACCTCCAGCAGTTCGCTGTAAACTGGGACAGCCCAGAAGTCCTTCACTTTCTGCATCGACTCAGCGAAAGCTCGATTGAATGGTGTATTTTCCAGGAAGGATTGTGAGTTGAGAATATTGGCGTTGCAGGTATACCCGCCGAGTTCAGCCCATTTCTGCTGCGTCTCATCCTTTGCCAGCCACTTGAGGAATTCCATAGCCGCTGCCTGTTTCTCTGGGCTAACGTACTTAACAATACTAATACCCTGCCCACCAAGCGCCGAGTAGCTTTTGCCCGTCGGACCAGCCGGATTCGAAAAGAAGCCGGTCGTCTTAGCATACTTATTGGTCGCCTCATTTGCCAGTCCGGGGAAGAAAGCGAAGTAGTTCATTGCCATTGCGACCTGCCCACCCACAAAGTGATTGATGCTCTCCTGCCAGAAATCATTCGAGCTGCCAGGTGGGCAAAATCTATACAACTCGCGATAAAACTCCAGGGCTTCCACGTTCTCTGGCGAGTTGAGCACACCCAGAACTTTGTAGTCATTCGTGCCCCACTCTCCTCCCCAAGAGAACATGGTGTTTTGATAGCCCATCGTGATTGCGTCATAGTCCTTTTGGGTGTAGATCGATACACCGTACAGGTTCTTATCCGGCCGTGTGAAGAATTCGGCGATGTCTCGGAGTTCAGCCCATGTTTTGGGAATACCTAGATCACGGTTGTACCTGGCTTTGTAGTTAGCCATTTCCTGCGGATCTTCGAAGAGATCTCTGCGATAGCTCCAGCCGCAGGCGTCGCCTTCTAACGGGTAGGCCCAGAACTTGCCCGAGCCTTTTGGATACTCGGCATAGGCGGTCACTGTAGCGGGGGCTAATGCCCTGCCGTTTAGTTCGGAGTAGAAGACATCGGTCAGTTCAACGTAATGCCCCTGTGTCGCACCCTGACCGAGCCACTGGCTATCGCCAACCACCAAATCGTAGGCGGTGCCCCTGGCAGCAAACTCGGTGAAGACCTTGTTACCAAATGATCCCCAAGGTTCCTGTACGACCCTGACAGTTGCGTTTGGATACTCGGCGACCAACTCCTGCAGATAGTTTGAGGGATCCCACTCTGCCCAAATGATCGTCAGATTTGTACCCGATCCACTAACGACAGGCGATGCGGCAGTCGGTTGATTGGATGGCGCACCGGTGGGAGTTCCAGCCGTACCGCCACAGGCTGTCAGCAGTAGCGTTCCGCCGCCAGCAAGCACGCCGCGAAGGAACATGCGGCGTGAGAGACCCTTACCACGCTGAGACATCTGTCGCGCTCCTTTGCTCGTGACGCCTTTGGATACAATGAGGTATCCAGAGGATACACGAAGCACTCTGGTTTGTCAAGACATGGTTTACGCCTCTTGACAAAGCAGACTCCTTTGTGTATTCTTGGGATACTTCATTGTATCCAAAAAGTTGTCCAACATCGGTTCGAGAGAGTGTTTCGGTAATGTCCTGGCGAAGGTGAGGTTCCGTTCCGTGTTGCACCCATTCCAGATCGAGGCAGTTGTAAGTGAACTTAACGATGCGATTGGGAGCGAGTATGTTTCTGTGCGTCCCAGCGATCGACTAATCTATGCTGCCGATTGGTCTTGGATGTCTCAGGTCTGGTTAGACCGTGCTCAGCCACCAACTATGCCGGACATTATCGTCCACCCTGGTTCAGCCAGGGAGATCGGGCTAGTGCTACAGATTGCCGGACGACATGGGTTGCCGGTTGTTCCGTGGGGTGGTGGCTCTGGTTCACAGGGTGGCGCAGCACCAATGTATGGCGGCATCCTGCTGGATACCAAGCGCCTGAATCGCATCCTGGAGATCGACGAGCAATCACTCACAGTGCGCGCCCAGGCGGGGATCATCGGCACGCATCTTGAATGGGCGCTGAACGAGCGTGGACTGACGCTGCCCCATTACCCGGCGTCTGCTCATTGTGCTACGCTCGGCGGCTATCTGGCTGCACGCGGTTCTGGAGTTATCTCCACCAAGTATGGTAAGGCTGAGGATCTGGTGCTGGAGATCGAGGTGGTTGTGCCGAGTGGTGAGATCATTCGCACATTGCCAGTGCCGAACCATGCCTCCGGACCGAGCCTGCTGCAGCTCTTTGTCGGCTCGGAGGGAACGCTCGGCGTGATCACTGAAGCAACAATGCGAATCGAGTATATGCCCGAGGTACGCCTGTTCCGTGCTGTGCTCTTTCGCAATCTGGCGCCAGCACTCGAAGCCGGGCGGCGAATCATGATCCAGCGACTTCAGCCGTGTGTTATGCGGCTTTACGACCCGGCATCAACGGCGACGATGCTTCGGCGAGTCCTTGGATTGGAGATAGAAGGCGCCTGTTTTATTCTCGGTTTCGACGGCTGGTCGGAAATCGCCGCAGCTCAAGAAGCGCGTGCGCTGACGATTTGTAACGACCTGGGCGGCGAGGACCTGGGACGTACTCTGGGTGAGCACTGGTGGCAGCACCGTTATGACTTCTACTACCCACCACTGGCCCTCGCGCTGCCGAAAATGTTCGGCACTGTCGAAACAGTCTGCACCTTCACAAATATCGAGCGGCTGTACGCCACCAAGAAGCGCATCATCGAGGAGAGATTTATCAAGTGGGGCGCGCGCTACATTGCGCACTTCTCACACTGGTTTCCATGGGGGGTGATGATTTATGATCGCTTTGTGATTGACTCACCACCAGAAGACGCGAGAGAAGCATTGCAGTTGCACAACGCAATCTGGACAGCTTCAGCGCGTGCGTCGCTGGCACATGGCGGCGTATTGAATGAGCATCACGGCATTGGCTGGAAGCTTGGTCGGTTGATGCCGGAACTTTATGGTCCGGCCTGGCCAACATTGCTGGCTATCAAGCGCGCCCTCGATCCTCAGAATATTATGAATCCGGGCAAGCTTGGTTTTCCTGTGAAGCGAGTCTGAGGGCAAGGCATCCGCTTTTACCATCTCTCCGCGCTCGATGGACGATATTTCTCTCACAACTGAATATTGCCGTTACTGTCTGATGTGCCGACATGTCTGTCCAGTGACGCGAGTGACAGCGAACGAGGCAACCTCACCACACGGCTGGGCGCTTCTCGTTGCCTCGGCGCGGCGTGGACTAGTGACATGGGACGACGACGCTGTAGATCGACTATACCAGTGTGCTGACTGCGGTCTCTGTCAGGTCCATTGTGTCACTGACCAACCGCTGCCTGACGCGCTGATCGCAGTACGTGCTACATTGGTGACAAACGGACAGGCGCTGGCAAGTGTGGCAGCACTGGATGAGCGGCTACGACACTGGGGTAATATCTATTCTAAGGATAGCAGCGCAACACCAATCAGACGTGCACCAGCAGCACTGCTGGTAGGATCTGAAGCATGGCACCGCACTCCGGAGGAGGTGCAGGCAGCACAGCGGCTTCTCAATACAGCCGGGCTTGAGTATGCCCTGGCAGCAGTAGGACGTGATGAGGGCTATCTGGCCTGGACATTGGGATTGCACGATACCGCAAGGGCGCTGGCGCAGACAACTCGGGAGGAACTGACTGCGATTGGTGCACAGCGTGTGATTGTTCTCTCACCGCAACAACTTCACACGCTAATCTATGTCTATCCGCGGCTCGGCATACCACTTCCAGAAGATCTCGAAATCGTTGAACTTACAGCATTGCTGAGCAGACTGGTAAACACAGGGCAGCTTGCACTTCGCCCGCTCACCCTTGAAGCAGTGTACCACGATCCAGCCCAGGCGCCGCGACTGAATGGACGGGGAGATGCGCCACGCCAGTTGCTACGATCAATAGGGGTGACTCTTCACGAAATGCTCTGGCGTGACCGGCGGGCGATGAGTGCAGGAACAAGTGGCGGGCTTCCATGGACGCAATCATCACTGGCAGCGAAAATGGCTCGCAAAGTGCTGGACGACGCAATGCGTACCGGTGTTACCACGCTGATCACTGATGCACCCGAGACACTGGCACATCTGCGGACGGTGGCAGACGGGATCGCCGTACGAGGGTTGTACGGTTTGCTGGCAGAGCAGCTAAGAAGCTCACAGGTAGAGACTTGAAGATCGTAGTCCGAAGGAGATGCAACGATGCAAGTTTCCATGCACAACTGGATGAGGGCTGAGCCGGTTGAAACGACCATTCGACGACTCGCAAAGTATGGCTACGACAGCATTGAGATCAGCTACGACAGTGTGGAACTCTCACCCGGAGCACCCGGTACCAAAGCTGTCAAGCAGATGCTTAAAGATAATGGCATCCGCTGCTATGGTTCAATTAGCCTCATGTTTACTGGACGCGACCTGATTCATGCTGACCCTGCAGTACGGGCGCGATCAGTCGAGTATCTGAAACGCTGCGTTCAGATGGTCGCCGATCTGGACGGAAGTACGATGAGTATTGTTCCTTCAGAGGTCGGTAAGGTCAAGCCGATGGCTTCACCGGAAGAGGAATGGCAATGGGCGATTGAAGGGTTGAAGGAAGTACGCGATTTTGCCAATAAGGTCGGTGTACGAATTGCAATCGAGCCGCTCAACCGATTTGAGACCAACTTTCTCAATCGGCATGACCAGGCGCTACTGCTGGCTCAAGAAGTTGGACCGGATGTTGGCGTCTGCCTTGATGTGTACCATATGAATATGGAAGAAGCAAACATGTTTAAGGCGATTGAGAACGCCGGTCCGAAGCTGTACGATCTCCACGTGGCTGATAACAACCGCATGGCATGCGGTATGGGTGCAATTGACTGGGAGCGACTCATCAACACCTGTAAGCAGATTGGCTATGACGGATCACTCACTGTCGAGTTCGTTCCACCCATTGATCGAACACCAGCCAATCCGTACAAGAATGCGCTTGCCGCAGCAGATGCCACGCTGACACCGGAACAACTCAAGTTTATTGAGGATCATGGCTCTGGCATACTCTCCGAGGAGTTCTACTCCTGGTTAGTTGAGGAAAGCATCAAAACATTGCGGAAATATCTGTAAGATTACACGTTCAGAGTTCAGAGATCTTGACCACGAATGCGAAATCTGAACTCTGAACTCTGTACTCCAATGAAATCAGTCCTGTTGGTTGGTACACTTGATACCAAGGGGCACGAGATCGCCTACCTACGCGATCGCTGCCGGGCGCTTGGGTTGGGTACACTAGTGCTTGACTCCGGGATCCTCGGTGAACCGCTCGGCTGTGAGGCTGACATAACCCGCGCGGAAGTGGCGCGCGCTGCTGGCTATGATCTCCACACGCTACAAACAATTGGAACTCGTGGAGCAGCGGTTGAGCGAATGATCCACGGTGTCAAGAAGCTGACTGTAGAGCTCTTTGCTGCCGGGCGCTTCCACGGGTTGATCTGCCTTGGTGGCGCAGAAGGTGCGGTGCTAGGTGCAGCAGCTGCTCATGTATTACCTGTTGGTGTACCGAAAATCATTGTCTCACCAATTGCTTCCGGTATGCGCCGTTTCGGCCCGCTTGTTGGTCGACGCGATGTGATGGTGCTTCATTCCATCGTCGATATCCTCGGTATTAACCCGATCAGCCGGATAATCTTCGACAACGCCGCGGCGGCTATGGCTGGAATACTGATGTATGGTGCAAACCGGGTGTCCATTATGGGGCAAGGCGGCGATGAAAAGACAAAATCACAGATAAATGTCCCCTTTTCATCGATCCGTTATGCCACTCTCCAGTCTCAAGACTCGAACATCGCATCTCAAGCATACGTTGCCGCAACAATGCTCGGTAATACAACCAGGGGAATGATGGTAGTTAAGGATGAGTTAGCCAGGCACGGGTATGAGACAGTAATCTTTCACTCAAATGGCGTGGGCGGACCAATCATGGAAGAGTTGATGGACACTGGAATGTTTGTCGGTGTGATCGACTATACGCTCAATGAACTATCCGAGCCATTGCTTGGTGGTTTTCAGTCCGCCCCAGAACGGCTGGAGCGTGCCGGGTCGCTCGGATTGCCCCAAATTGTTGTGCCAGGATGTGTGGACTTCGCATGCCACGGGCCACGGCACACAATTCCGGAAGCTCTGCGTGATCGACCAGCCTATTATCATAACCCGGAATTTACCTTGATCCGACTGAACCGCAGCGAAATGGAGGAAGTCGGCGCTACAATCGCCCGTAAACTGAATAGCGCACGTGGCCCAGTAGCGGTCCTCGTTCCACTGGGTGGTCTCTCCATCCCAAATGTCCCCGGTGGCGTATTCTACGACCCTGAAGCTGATACTGCCTTTCGCGCCGCTCTGCGGGCTAACTTGCGTCCGGAGATCTCTTTGCAAGAGATCGACGCACATATTAACGACGAAACATTCGCTAGAGCGGTCGCTGCGGCATTTCTGGAATTGATGAGCAGCAGAAAAACGGATGAATAAGTAACAGAGGACTGATCTGTTCGACCATTGATCTGCTGCAAACCAGCTAAGGAGCTTGCTTCTATGACGGAAAAACTGATATCCCACTGCCTGGCCGATCTGTGCATGCCCGATATTCAGGCATATCTTCGGCGCGATGATACTATCCTTATTCCTATGGCCAGCACCGAACAACACGGACCACACCTGCCACTCTCCACCGATACCGTAACGGCGCTGGAAGTCAGTCGACGCGCAGCCGAGGCAGCGGACGTGCTCTACACACCAGTCGTCTGGATGGGTTACTCGCCGCAACATATGCGTCCGCCTGGCTTCGGCGCTGGGACGATCACGGTGCGTGCTGAGACATTGCTCAACCTGTTGTACGATATTGCGCGCAGCCTTATCCACCATGGTTTCAATCGGCTAATCTTTGTCAACGGGCACGGTTCGAATATCAAGATCATTGACCCGTTACTGCGGCGCATCCGCTATGAGACCGGTGCACTTGTGGGACTCTACAAGCCGTATGCTGAACGTTACATGGGTCTAATTAAAAACCTGATGGAGAACCCACCAGAGGAAACTCCGGGATGGCATGCGAGTGAACTCGAGACATCGCAGATGCTTGCTCACGATCCAAAACTGGTACGTATGGAGCGTGCGGCCAAGACGGAGACACATATTCCTGCCTGGCTTCCGCCATCCTTCAAAAAGGCTGATGGTGCACCGGATGTCGAGTTTGAAGGGTACCAGTACTTTCAGTTTCCGATGGATCATGATGAGTTCAACGACACAGGTGTGATCGGCAACCCGTTGCGTGCCACGGCAGAGAAAGGTGAAGAGGCCTTCCGTCGCTATGCGCAGCACTTGGTAAACGCGATCAACGAACTGCGCAAAGTCGATGTAACAGTGCACAATCGTGAGTTTGTGAATAGAGTTTGAAGAACGGTAAAACAATAGATCACAATACCGGATCTATGCAAAGTGCGTTTCACGTTGCCCTTCTATCACCATCCCTGGATGTCGCGACGGACTCGACTTCTTCAGGTACGTTGGCGGCGTCTATCCGACTGAAGAACTTCAGGAGGAGTATGATCAGGCGTATGCCCATAAAAGCGGATTCATTCAACGACTATTCCCAGTACATCGCTGCGGGCAAGCAAAGACAACGCCTCTGCTTACCCGCTCTAGTGCAATAATACCCCTTTAC
>Ga0308412_1000921_pt1 | contig 15690 bp, 16 predicted proteins | sample HotsprottomLayer_FD_202357 | JGI IMG/M metagenome (GOLD analysis project Ga0308412, IMG submission 202357) | Hot spring phototrophic mat microbial communities from Octopus Spring, Yellowstone National Park, Wyoming, United States -... | ecosystem: Environmental > Aquatic > Thermal springs > Hot...
AACACGATGGTTACCTTTTCTTCCACGCTGCGTTCCTTTGGCTTGAGCTTTCCCATACTTCACCTCGGCTTGCCACCATCTTAGGTGGTCTCGCTTTTGTGAAGCACTACAGCGGTTCCACCATCAGGGGTCGTGTCAAGATTCTGTGCTAAGGGCAGGCGCTGCCTCCGAAACATCTGCTCCAGTCTCTTTGGCTGGGAAACTTGTGATGCCGTACCGTGCTCCCACGGTTCAGCCGCGGGTGCTCCTCAGATAGGGCCATAGCGGCTTGGGGTAGAGGGCCCCGAATCCACCCGCCCCAGCGGGCCTTGAGCCCTCTAAGGCCCCCAGCGCCCCTGCCCGGTACACCCGTCTTCGGCCAACGGCCCGCGATCCCGCACCCACGCCTGTAGGAGGCAGCGCACCCCTCTGCACCTCGCTGCATGGCCATTCAGCCATCGAGTAGACCCTCTGGATGGCTGAAGGCCCACCAGGCCAGCGGTGATGCACAGCAGCGCCCGCCGGAGTCCCCGCTGCCACCAGCTCTTCGACACCTCCTTCCAGGCTAAAGCCTCCTCTGTGGACAAGCGCCAGCAGCCCAGCACCTGCCGCCCGGTCAGCCTCCAGCAGAATCTGCAAACCTCGCTCGTGGTTTTCCTCACCGCTTCCCGCAAAATCATCCGCGGGGTATCCTGATCCATGGGGTGCCTCCCTTCTCATCTGGCGCCCCCCTTTTTACACAAAACCCTGCACATGATTCCTTACACGACCTTTTTACGCCGGCTGAGTAATATATTCACACGTTGTGTCGTCGAGGACGATTCGGCATAGCTGCAGGCGGGGTTGATAAAGCTTTGATGTTCAGCGGCAACCAAAAGGGTGGTGGGTTGTGAGCCATATCTTGTGGCGTCGGATATTGCTGGCAGGCTTGCTGTTGTTGGGCCTGCTCCTGGCCACCGTCACCCGGCAGTCGGCCCCTACCCTACCGGGGGAGTTTGCTGCCAGCATCGCACCTTTATTTGGTTTCTCCTACCGCCTGGGTCAGAATACCCGGGCCAGCCTGGCTGCTCTTTTCGACCGGCGCGACCTACGGGCCGAACGGCGCCGCCTGCAGGTCGAGCTGCAACAGTTACGGCAAGAAAACCAGCGCCTAACCCTGGAGAACCGGCGCTTACAGGCTACGCTGCGGGTACAGGCGGTGCAGGGCCTAGGGGTGGTAGCGGTGGCACCGGTGATTGACGACGACCCTTCGGGGCTGTACCGCAGGCTTTTTTTGGGGGCTGGCTCGCGCCAAGGGCTGCGGGTAGGCATGCCCGTCACAACTGCCAATGGGCTGGTGGGGGTTATCACCGAGGTCACCCCCAACCAGGCCGTTGTGCGCACCATCCTCGACCCGGAGTCGAGGGTAGGGGTTCGGCTGGCGAACGCTCCAGGCCGAGGCATTGCCTATGGCGCACCCCCCCGGATGCTGCGGGTTGAGATCGCGCCGGAAGCCAGTGTCAAGCCCGGCGATAAGGTGGTTTCCGGGGCCATCCAGGGCCTCTACCCAGCAGGGATTACCGTGGGAACCGTGGAAAGGGTACTCCCAACCGCGCCCGGCGCTTTGAAAAAGGTGTTGCTGGTACGGCCGGCCGTCCAGCTTTCGCTGCTGGAAGAGGTGCAGGTGCTGCGACCGCTATGATAAAGGGGTTGGTGCGTGGGGGCTCGAGCCTCCCCTTTCACCATCTCTACCATGCTGAACCCCTTTATGCGACTGGTTTTGCTTATCGTTGTGGCGTTTGTTCTCCAGGGCTTTGTATCTGGCTTGCTGGGCGACGCCTTCCCACCGCCCGATCTAATCTATCTAGCCACACTGGTAATGGTCGCTTCCGTATCACCCTTTTTAGGGCTTCCATTGGCCTTTTTGGTCGGGCTGTTACAGGATCTGCTCTCTGCCGGTTACCCTGGGCTTCATGCAGTGGGGCTTTTACTGGCTGCATACTCCTTCTACCAGCTGTCGCGTCTGGTGCACTGGGAAGAACTAGCGGGGCAAGCGGTCATACTCGGAGGCAGCTTTGTGGCCAAGTGGCTAGGGGTTCTGCTCATCGCCCTGTGGCTGCAGCTAGGACAGTTCAACCCTCTCACCCTTTGGTCGGTTATCGTACCGGAAATGCTGCTGACTCTGTTAATCGCCCCCTTGGCGCTTCGTGTTTTCCGGCAGCTTGCAGATCGCAGCAAATAAGGGTGCTAGATGAACGGCCGTATCTGGATTCTGCTGGGTGTCTTCTATGTATTCCTTGCCATTTTTGCAGTGCGGCTCTGGCAGCTCCAGGTGGTGCAGTACCAGCAGTACGCTATCCGCAGCCAGGGCAACTACCTACGCACCGAAACCACCCTGGCTCCCAGAGGGCGCATCCTAGACCGTAACGGTCGGGTTATTGCAACCAACCGACTGGCAGTGGATTTGCTGTACCTGGGGGGTGAGGTGCTGCTTAAGGAGCGGATCCTCGCTCTGACCGGACTCAAAGCCCTGCCCCAGGTAAGGCACGAGCCGGTGGCCCTAATGGTCAATATTCCCGAAGCCCTCACTCCCACCCTAGCCGAGCTGACCGCCGGGGAACCCAACCTGGTGCTGCTCGAGCGAATCGAGCGCATCTACCCCAACCCGATTGCGGGGCCGGTCATCGGCTACACCAGCCTGCCCAGCCAGGAACAGCTCGAGGAAGGCTACGAGCCGGAGGAATTGGTGGGCGCTTCAGGCCTCGAGGCCGCTTTAGAGCACCAGCTCAGGGGCATCAAAGGGGTGGTGCTGGCCGAGGTCAACGCCCGGGGTCAGCGGGTGCGCTTCGAAGAAATTCGAGAACCCCAGGCCGGTAACGACGTCTACCTCACCCTCGATCTGGACTTGCAAAAAGCCGCCGAACAGGCCCTGCAAGAAGCCGTAAGCGACGTCAACCGCATCCGCCTGCGCCACGGTCTGCCTCTGGCCAGCCAGGCCAAGGGCGCCATTGTGGCCTTAGATCCCCGCAATGGCGAGGTGCTGGCGCTGGCCACAGCCCCCGCTTTCGATCCCAATCTATTCGGTTACCGACCGCGCCCTCACGATAAAATTCGCCAATTGTTTTCCGACAAAGACCGCCCCACGCTCAACCGCGCAGTCAACGCCTATCCACCGGGCTCCATCTACAAGCTGGTGAGCTCGAGCATGGCCTTAGAAAGCGGCTATGTGAGCGCCAACACCGCCTTCCGCTGCAGCCCCTACATCGTGTATGGGGGCATAAGGCGCAACTGGGCCAGGGTGGATATGGGCATGATGACCGTCAAAGAGGCCATCGCCCAAAGCTGCAACACCTGGTATTACCAGGTGGCCATGCTCGACCCCATTGGCATGGTGGACAAGCTGCACAAGCGGGCCCTCGAGCTCGGTCTAGGCCGGCCCACCGGCCTGGAGATCGGCGAACAGGTGGGAATTGTTCCCACCCAGCAATGGAAAAAGCAGAATATCCCGAAAGACCCCCGCTGGTGGCCGGGCGAGACCCTTTCGATCATGATCGGGCAGGGCTACAACAAAGCCACCCCCGTACAGATCGCCCGAATGCTGGCAACGATCGCTCAAAACGGCCAGCAACCCGAGCTGCACCTGGTTCGCCGGGTTGGCAATCAGGAGATAAAGCGGCCCAGCGTTAGGGTCGGTGGTCGTTATTGGCGAGAGCTACAGGAGGGGCTACGCAAGACCGTAACCTGGGGCACCGCCCGGCATGTGCTGGGTGATTTTCCGGTGGCCACTGCGGGCAAGACCGGTACAGCCCAAAACGAAACCCTCACCCCTGGCCTCGAGCACGCCTGGTACATGGGTTACGGACCGGTGGATCCCGCCGACCCTCGCCCCCCGCTGGTGGTGGTGGCCTTCTTAGAAAACGGCGGTGAAGGCAGCGGCGTGGCGCTTCCGGCAGCGCGAAAGGTTATGGCCGCGTACTGGAAGGTCGGGCGGCCCTTGGCTGGACGCTAGAGCCCAACCGTTCTAGCAGCAAAGCAGCCACCCGCTCCCCGCCCATCGCCACCGCCGGCACCGACTGTCCTGGAAAGATGGTCTCCCCCACCCGCCAGAGGTTGAGAAAGGGCGTTTTGGGGCTGGGCGTTCGCAGTGGGTGCACCTGGGGATACCCACCCACCCAGCCGTCCTGTCGCCGGGTGTAGAAGTGGTAGGTGCGCGGGGTGGCCCCCAGCAGCAACACCGCCGATTCCCCGAAGCCCGGTATCAGCCGCTCCACCTGGCGCACAACCCGGGCCTGCCAGACCTTTTTTTGAGCTAGGTAAGCCTCTTTAGTAAGCCCCCGCCAGTCGGCCAGCCGGGTATGTACCGAGGCCGATAGCACCCTCAGGCCCGTAGGAACCAGCGACGCCCCCACCCCCTGTGGGGCGCGCAGGCTGTAGCCCGCGTCCGCCAGGCTCAGAAATACCCAGTCGCCCTCACCCGCCCACTGTCGGTAGGGTGCGCCGGGCGGAACCACCGATTCGGGCACCACCGCGTGCAGCATGAAAGCCCCCCAGCCGTCCGTGGGTGGGGCTCGCTTAGGGCCCTCTGGCACCAAGGCCGCAAGGTCGCCGGGGGTTAGGTTGGCGATGAAGAGGTCTGCCTCCAGCACCTCCCGCTCTCCCCGCCGCCGTCCCCCCAGCACCACCTCGACCGCCTGCACTCGCCCATTTCTAATCCGCAGCCTGTCTGCGCGGTGACGGTACAGCACCCTGCCGCCATACCGCCCCAGGGCCTGGGCTAGGGTTTCCGCCACAGCCCCCATCCCACCCAGCGGCATCACCGGACCCCGATGAGGCAAATCCAGGGCTGCGGCGCCAAACAGGGCATAGGTGTGGCTTGCATCGGCCTGGGAAGCGATCAAAAGCTGCGCATCCAGGAAACGCCGAAAACCAGGGTGAGGAGGCGCATGGTCGGCTATGGGGCGCACCAGGTCGGCTAGGATGCCGGGCAGGCCGGCCCAGTTTTTCACAGCCCAGGGAAGGCCTTTTTGCACTAGCCGCAGCAGCTCGAGGCCATCGGCGGGCGGGAAGGGCAAGCCCTGGGCCAGCCGCCAGAGCGCAGAGGCCCGCCGGGCCTGCCAGGCCCAAAAACCGCGCACGCTATTGCCAAAAGCCTCGAGCTGGGCTTCTAACTCATGCGTTCGGCCCACCGGACGAACCACCGTCCGCCCGCCGGGCAGCTCAACCTGCATCAGGGGCTCACCCGGCGACAGCCTGCGCACCGGAAAGCGAATGTCCAGGCGTCGCTCCAACCGGGTAAAGACCCCTTCCTCGTCGAACCCGGCCAGCAAGGTTGCACCGGCGTCGAAGCGGAAGCCTTCGTGCCAGAAGGTGCCTGCCGAACCCCCGGGATAGGTGTGATGCTCGAGGACAGTGACCTGTAGGCCCGCCTGGGCCAGCAGGGCCGCCGTGGTAAGTCCTCCCACGCCCGCCCCGATGACCACCACCCTCATGAAACCCTACACAGGCCCATGGCCCTACCTTTTCAACCCACGCACATAGGCCAGCACGGTGTCGGCGTCGCGGAAGGGGTTAACGTTGCGCCATATGCGCTCAATGCGGCCTTTAGGGTTGACCAGAATGGTGTCGCGGTTGTAGAAGCCAAAAATCCCGCCCACCTTGAACAGCTGGGCCAGGCGGCCCTCTCGGTCGGGTAGCATGGCGCCCTTCAGGGCCATCTGCTCAATGAAGGCGCACTGTTCGGCGGCCGGGTCGGCGCTCACGCCAAAAATCTCGACGCCAAGCTTTTCAAACTCGCTGTAAAGCTCTGCATAGCGCTTCCCCTGCGCGGTGCAGCCAGGCGAGCTGGCCTTGGGATAAAACCAGAACAGCAGATACTTGCCCTCGCTGGCCAGGGCCGCCAGATCCACTGGCCTGCCGTAGGCGTCCTGTACTTTGGGTAGGTTTACCGGATCGCCGGGGGACAGGGCCAACACCGGCGTCAGAAGTAGCAACATCCACCACAAGTGCCGCATGCCTAAAGTTTGAGGGCAAAGCGCGCCCTCGGCTGTAGGCTAGGCTTCATCTTGGGGACTCGAGGCTAGACAACCGCGACTTCAGATAGTCCAGCACCACCTGGGCATCGCGGAAAGGGTTAACGTTGCGCCAGACTCGCTCAACCTTGCCCTGCGGGTTGATCAGGATGGTATCACGGCTATAGAGGCCCAGCAAGCGGCCCAAACCCAAGAACCCCCCCACCCCAAACGCCCGCCCCACCACACCCGACGGGTCGGGGATCAGGCCACCCTCTAGGGCCAGCTTACGCATGAAGTCGCACTGAACCGAGGCCGGGTCGGCGCTCACGCCAAACACCTCAGCGCCAAGCTGCCGGAACGCATTGCGCAGCTCGGCGTACCCCCTGCCCTGGGCCGTACAACCAGGGGAGTTGGCTTTGGGGTAGAACCACAGCACGATATAGCGACCCCGCTGCACCAGTTCGGCCAGGTCAACGGTCTGGCCCAGCGCATCCTGTACCTGTATCAGCGGGGCGGGGTCACCGGGTTTTAGCTTCATAGTTACAATTATCGGTTCTCTGTCCTGCTCCGGCTGTGGGACAGCCCAATTTTGATCCGGGGCCTCACCGAGACAGCGCACCTTTCACAAAAGCGCCCTCCGATGCGGGTTTGGCACGCGGCCCTTCTGAGCAGGGCTCTACACCCCCTGGGCCGAGCGGCTCATGGGTGATTCGCTTTTGGCCCGCAGGGAGTTGTGCCAGACGGCCATGGCGCGCAAGGGGACATACACCTCGAGGCTGGGCAGGGCTTGCCCCTCCAATTTAATGCGGTGAATTTTAGTGCTACCCCGGCGCATGGCATAAATGACATCCTCCAGCACCACCATCTCCACCTGGCTATTGGGATCTTCGCCCTCGGCTATCGGCAGTGGAAGCGAGAGGAGCACCTCGCCCTCGAGGGAGAGCTTGCGGATCTTCTGACTGTCCGCATCGTAAATCAAAAGCTCTTCCTGGGGGGTCAGGCCCAGACCTCCCAGCAAGCGCAGCTCCTGCGAGTCGCGGCTTTTGCGGAAGGCGTAGCGCGAGACGTAACGACCCTCGTGGTCGAGGCGCTGCACCTGGCGGTTGCCGTAGTCGAGCACGAAGATGTAGTTCTGGCTGGTTAGCAAAACCCTCGGCGACTCAAAGGCACCCCGGCCCTGCCCGGCCCCACCAAAGCGCCTGACGGGGTTGCCCTTGAGGTCGAAGTGGGTGATGGTGCAGGCCTCACCGTCCAGCACCAGCAGGCCCGTCGGCAGGGTTGCCAAGGAGATGGGATAGAGCAGTTCGCCCAGCTTCATGCCGTAGGGGGCAATCGAGTGGGTAAGCTCGCCCTCCTCATCAAAGCGGTGCACCAGGCGCACCGCCCCCCCGCCGTACTCGAATAGGCTGATCCAAAAGCCCCCGCTTTGGTCCACAGCCAGCGCGAGCGGTGGCGATGGGAACATCCCCCGGCCGCTGCCCACCCCGCTCCACATCCGCATCAGGGTGCCGTTCAGGTCCATCAGCCGGAGGGTGCCTTTCTTGGTCTCGACCGCCAGGGCTAGGTAGTAAGGCGCGGTAAGGCCCGGGTCTTCCTCCCACTTACCACGCAACACCTCCAGCACCGCTTCCAGGCCGGGACGTTTTTCTGGGTCTTTATCCAGCATGCGGTAAACCAGATCGGAAAGCACCTGGGGAATCTCGGGGTTGACCTGTTTGGGGGGGGCTGGCATCTGGGTAATCTGCTGGTGGATTACGGCCTCGTAGGCACCCTGGAACGGAGGCTGGCCGCACAAAGCCTCGTAAAATACCACCCCAAAGCTATAGATATCTGACCTATGGTCAATGCGCTGACCTCTGGCCTGTTCCGGGCTCATATAGACCGGGGTTCCAATACGGGCCCCGGTGATGGTCAGGCGGGTCAAGACCTTACCCGCCGCAATGCCAAAGTCCATCAGGCGCACCCCGCGCGGATCCACGCTTCCATCGTCGCGCAGGGCGTTCTTGAGCACCATGATGTTGCCAGGCTTGATGTCGCGATGAATGATGCCCTGGGCATGGATGTGCTGCAAGGCTTCCGCTACCCGGCTCATGATCTGCACGATGCTTCTAATGGAAAGGCGCTTGTTTTCGATGAGCCGATCCAGCCCCTCACCATCGAGAAACTCCATGGCGATGTAGTGGGTGTCACCCTGGTTGCCGTGGTCGTAGACCTTGACGATACCGGGGTGATCGAGGTGGGCCAGCAGCTCAGCCTCGCGGTGGAAGCGCCGCACAAACCGCGGGTCGCCCACGTATTTTTCCTGGGGGATTTTGAGTGCTACCAGACGCCCATCTTTCTTGCTGCGGCCCTTGTACACGGTGGCCATGCCCCCTATACCGACTTTTTCCTGAATTTCGTAGAGACCCTCGAGGCCGGTCACGCTATTTCCTGCCGAAGCCTTCGCGTTGTTTTTGCTTCTGGGCTTTCGAGGGGCTGGTTTGGGCCGCGGCTTGAGGCTAACCTGGGTGACTTTAGGAACCCACATCGCCCCCAGGCCCAGCAAAAAAGGGGCTGCCAGCACCCAGGGCTCGGCCCCCAACACCCCCAAACCCACCAGCATCAGGGCCAGCACGACCAGCATCGGCCAGGTACGGCCAAGGCGCAGCATCAGAGCTGTGGAAATGACCACCAACAACAAAGCCAGCAAGTAACTCATCTGAACCTCGCTGCTATGACTGTGATGTTGTCTGTGCCGCCCCGCACCAAAGCCTTGGCCACCCAGCTCTCGAGGGCCGCTTGCAAATCGCCGGTGATGTTCCACTCCTCTGGGGGCACCAGCCCGTACAGACCATCGGTAGCCAGCACCAGCACCTCGCCGGGGGCAAAATTGACCGAGAGGATATCGTGCTTAACATCGGAAAGCCCCAGGGCTTGTGTTAGCATATGTTTCCAGGGATGTTCTTCGGCCTGCTCGGCGCTAAGCACGCCCTGGCGCACCTGCTGGGCCACCCAGGAATGGTCCTGGGTTAAGAGCGTCCAGCGGCCTGAGGAGTATCGGTAGGCGCGGGTGTCCCCCACGTGCCCAACCACAGCTTGTCGGTTCCACTCGGTAAGCATCACCGCGGTCAGGGTGGTGCCCATGCCCTTGCGCGAGGGCACCCGCTCACCCTCTTGCAATATTCGCCTCTGGGAGAGCTTGAAGGCTTTATCCATGACCAGGTTGAGCCCAACACCCGGGCGGCCGGTTGCGGTGTGCTCCGCATACGATTTGACCGCCGAGCTAACCGCTTCGATGGCCAGCTTGCTGGCCAACTCGCCCGCCTCGGCCCCGCCCATGCCGTCGGCCACGGCTAGCAGTACCAGGTTTCCGGACGGGGTCGGATGCACTGCTACGCGATGAAAGTCCTCATTGCTCCGGCGACGCCGACCAATGTTGGATTCTGTGGCAATTTCGAGCCGTGCCAGTCGCATGACACCTTATAATACCGTCTGAATGAAGGCGGGCCTGGTTGAATTACTTGAACTCTATGAGTACAAGGTAGACGACCTTGTAGCGGGCAACGAACCTAAGGGAGGCTTGGCCAGTTTAGCCCGTTTGCGACAAGCCTTGATTCAGGCCAACCTGCCCGGTCCTCTGGCCAAAAAGTTTCGCGATATCGATGGGCGCTTCAAGGCCCACCGACCCGGCTACAAAACCACCGTAGACGAAAGCGGCACCCCCGACCTGAGCGCCATCCTGGTCGAGGACGAGGGCAGCTCGTTTAGCCCTGAACGGGAAGCCCTGGACAAGCTGGCCGAGGCTGTGTACTGGGGCCGCCTCGAGCGCGACCTGCTGCGCGTAGCCAAGGCCCTGAACCAGGGCAAGCGCGATGAACTGCGCTTGGTTTATGCCATCCTGCAAAACCTCGAGACCTATTCAAAAAACCCCCTTTTTTCCCAGGACTACAACCTTTCGCGCTTCACCCTGGCCCACCCCATTCCGGGCGTCTCGGACCCTCGGGTTCATCTCGAAGACCCCAGCATTGCCAAAAATCTGCTGCTCGAGCTGTTCCGCGAGGCCTTTACTATCCCGGCCAGACTTAGGCTGCCACACGAGGAAACCGTGCCCTATATCCGGCGGTTGGCCCGGCGCATTCTGGATAGCGAGGGCTCGCTGCGGACCAGCAGCCGTGGGCCCAGCCTCGAGGCCCTTCGCCGCGCGCTCGAGGAAGCCCGTCGGCAAAACCTCAGCGTCGGCGAGATTCGGGCCTTAGAGGAGCGCCTGCACCAGGCGGCCGCCGAGGAACGGCGCATGGCGCTGGTCATGGAGGAAGACCGGGCGCGCTTCTCGGCGGCCATCGAACACCTGACCGCCCTGCTCACCCGCTATCTGCCCAGCCCTATGGGCGAGGCTAGCTGGCCGCAAATCCCACAGAAAATCCTGGGAAGCCCAGCCCCAGCCTATGCCCTCGAGGCCATTCCACGCGACGCCAAAGCGCTCAACCTGCGCCTGATGCCCCAACGATTCTTCTTCTGGAACCACGAGGTAAGCATCTCGCAGGCCGGAAAGGTCTTTGGCATTAGCGTTGCGGGGCAGGAAAGGATGATCGAGGAGGACGCGGTCTTCAGCCTAACCCTGCCCGATGCCGAACTGCACGTGGTTCGGTACAAGGACTACTTGCACCTGCGCATCGGGCCCCGGGAGGCGGCCAGCCTATCCAGCCTTCTGGCCGAAGGGCGCGTGCTAGCCCACCTGATGTGGCCTGGGCATCACTTTGCTTATCTGCGCTTGCTGCGGGCCCTTTCGGCCCGTCTAAAGGGCCAGGTCAACTATGCCCTGTTTAGCCCGGACTCGGCCAGCAAATACAGCGAGGCCCCAATAGACAACTTGCAGGACTTTGCCCGCAAGGGCCTCGAGGTGGTGCGGGGCCGCATTGAGCGAAGCCCCCAGTGGGCGGCTGACCTTGCCGAAGTCGGGCAGATGCTGGGGCTCGAGGGCCATGCCCGCACCTTGAACCTCGAGCTTTCCACATGGCTTGGGTTCAGTCCACCCTCTCAGGATACCTTGGGCGATATGCACTCGACCACCGTCGGCGACAGTCCCAGCACCATCAAAGCGGGCAGCACGGTGCTTTCCTTGCGCTACCAAGACGACAAGGTCTATGTTTCCTCCACCGGGTTGATACCGCGCAAGCTGCAGGACCTCTTGGTCTGGATAGTCCCCGAAGGCGGGCTGGTGCTGGCCCGAGAGGGGGCCAGGGTCGCCCACAGCCTGGTTACCATCGATTCCGCGCTCGACACCAACCCCTGAGCCCCTAGCAGGGATGGTTGCTGTCGGTTTAGCTGAACCAAGTTTAACTTTACTACTCTACATTGATTCTTTATCATAGTCCAACCTATGTGGAGCGCATTACAACAGCCCGCATTCCAATGGCTCTTTTTATCTACGCTGCTTTCGCTGGCAGGGGGCCGAATTCACCGCATCGCTCTGCTATTTGTGGCCTATCAGGAAACCCAGAACGCTGTCTGGATCTCACTCATACTGGGGGCCCAGTTCGTCGCCAGCGCCATACTGGGGCCACTGCTGGGGCCGCTGGTCGACCGGTATGACCGCCGAACCCTAATGGCCCTCTCCAACCTGGCACGGGCTTTTCTTATCGCCTGCATCCCGCTTTTTGCCATCGGCTCCCTACCTATGCTGATGGTGATCGCCCTTCTGACGGCTGCTTTTGAGTCGATGTACTACTCGGCTAGTAACAGCGCCATCCCCGATATAGTACCTGAATCGGCGCTCGATAGCGCCAACGGGTTAATGATGTTCGTGCAGCGCTTTTCCGAAATCGCTTTAGTGGCCCTTGCGGGCGTTCTGGTAGCCTCGGCGGGCCCTGCACCGGCTTTCTGGATAGGTTCTATCTCGTACTTATTGGCCGCGGGGCTACTTATGGCCCTCCCCCGCCTGTTTGGTAAAGCCGGTAAAGGCAATTATTTTAGGGCGGTGGCCGAGGGCCTGCGGCCTTTGTGGCAAAATCCTATCCTCAGCCGCACCATCGGAACTTTGGCCCTGGCCGCGGCGTTTGGCTCGGTAGAGGGGGCCTTGGGGATCGTATACGCGATGGGGGCGCTAAAAATTGGCGTGCAGGGCTTCGGCTTGCTTGAAGCCCTAATGGCCGCCGGAGCTGTGCTGGGGCTATGGGTGACGATGCCGCTAATTAAGCGCTGGACGCGCGAGGTGGTGTTTATAAGGAGCCTAGCCCTATGGGGGGTCGTTTTTGCCTCGCTGGGTTTGTTACCCAACCCCATCTGGGCGGGCATCGCCACCATACTGATGGGCCTGCTCAATACCATGTTCATCGTTCCGGCCCGCTCGATCATCCAACTGGCCGTCCCCGCCGAGCTGCGCGGGCGCGTCATGGCCGCTTTTGGAGCCACCATGCAGAGCGCCGTGCTGATAGGAACGCTCCTGGCAGGTTTGTTGGAGCCACGCCTGGGGGTACTGACGGTGTTCTGGCTCTCGGGCTTTACGGTGTTCTTGGTGGTTTTGGTGGTTTTTTTACGGGGGGGAATCCCCCACTTGAAGGCGGAAAATAGGCCTGGCTAAGCGGCTACCCCCAAGCGTCCGATAGATGCCATAATGGTGTAGTTGTTGCGGAGGGCGCCGATGAACATTCAGAAAATCATGAAGGAGGCCCAAAAGGCCCAAAGAAAAGCAGCAGAGGTCCAGGAGCGGCTGGGACAGATGACCGTAGTGGGCAGCGTGGGCGGGGGTTTGGTAGAGGTAACTGCCAACGGACATGGGCAAATTCAGGCGGTAAAACTCAAACCCGAGGCCGTGGATAAAGACGACCTCGAGGCCCTAGAGGACCTGCTCCTGGTCGCTATTCAAGATGCGCAGAAAAAAGCCCACGAGCTATCGGAAAAAGAGATGAACCGTGAGCTTGGCAGCATCGGCAGCATGCTTGGGAACATCTTCTAAGCCAGTGGCAAGTGGCTGTTGGTTGTCGGTAAATCTTAGCTATGCGCTACCCCGAGCGGCTTCTCAAACTGGTGCGAGCCCTGGCCGGCTTACCGGGGGTAGGCCCCAAGAGCGCACAAAAGCTGGGGCTTTTTTTGGTGCAAAACCCCGATATAGCCGCGGAGCTGCTAAGCAGTCTGCAAGCCGCACAAACCCTACACCCCTGCCCCGTGTGTGGCAATCTGGCCGAAGACGAGCTATGTCCCATCTGCGCCGACCCCGAACGGGACAGATCGGTGCTCTGTGTGGTCGAGACCATCTCGGATCTCATCGCCATCGAGCGCAGCGGTGAGTACAGCGGCTTGTATCATGTGCTAGGCGGCGCACTAAACCCCTTGGAAGGCATTGGGCCGGAGCAGCTCAACCTGGAAAAGCTGTTCTCCCGCCTGGAGGGCATCGGCGAAGTAATCCTGGCAACCGGGATGACCGTCGAGGGCGAGGCCACGGCGGGCTACCTGGCCGAGCGCCTGGGCCAGCAGGGCATCCGCTCGACCCGGCTGGCCTATGGCCTGCCGGTAGGGGGAAGCCTCGAGTATGCTGACGAAGTCACCCTGGCCCGGGCCCTGGAGAACCGCCGGAGTTATCGGTAGGCGCCCGCCGCTTGCACCGCATAAAGGCCGGCTTTTTCAACCAGCCGGGTGCTGGAGGTAGCATCGTCACGTAACCAGGTTCCTTGCTGTGTTAGGCTAAAGCTAGGGACGATTGCGGGGGCCTTGCATGAGGATGCTCGAGACCCTAGTACCGTTAGGTGTGCGCCAGGCCGTTCTAGCCAGTCAAGATGGGCTGGTTATCGAAAGCATCGGAAAGGGCACGCCGGATCCCGAGTTGCTCGCCGCCGAACTATCCGCCCTGGCCAGGGCTAGCCGCACCCTTGCCCAAAACCTGGGTGGTGAGCTTCGACGCTTCACCATCGCCACCGAGCAACGTGAGGTACTGGTGGTGGTTTTCAACGGCTATAGCCTGGGCGCTGTGGTCGATCGGGGTGCCGACCGAAAAAACATCGGCGCTGAGCTTTCACGTCTGGCTACGCGTTTAGCAAAGACAATTTAGGGGTGATGCTATGGTTCAAGAATTAATTGGCGAGCTACAAGCCACCCAGGGGGTGGTGGCCTCCGCGCTGGTCGCCGAGGACGGGTTTGTGGTGGAGAGCTTGCGCGCTGAGCAGGCCCCGGATATAGATTTTCTGGGTAGCGCCGCCTCCACGGCCCTGGCCTCTGCCCGAGCTTTATCGCAGGAGCTCGAGCGCGGCGAGGTCGAGGAAGTCATGGTAGAGTACCCCGAGGGGCCAGTCCTGCTGGTTCCGCTCGAGGGTGGGTACTTGCTGGTGGTGCTGATGGACTCCATGCAAAGCCTAGGCCGGGTGCGGTTCCAGCTCAAGAAGAGTATCCCACGCCTCCAGGAGGCCTTATCGTGAGTGAGGTTTCACCCCTACCCGAACTGCGTGTAGACATCGATCGCGAAACCGCCCTTGGCAAGTATGCCAACTTCGCCATCTTCTCGCACCAAAAAAACGAGTTCTACCTCGACTTCGCCCTGATGCAACCCGGCGGACAACCCAACCAGGTGGTGGCGGTCGTCACCTGTAGGGTCATTACCAGCCCCCAGCACGCCAAAGCCTTGCTTCGTAGCCTAGCCGAGAACATCCAGCGCTACGAGGAGACCTACGGGGTAATTCCAGAGGCCATGGACACTTCCAAGGCCTGAGAGCGTCGGATTAACCACCTAAAACTAGGCAGTAGTAAAAGATTCGAGCTCAACGACGTCCTTCCCCCGCCCCATCTCGACCAAGGCGAGTGCGCTCGAGCCCACCCGCTGCGTCACGACCACCCCGCCCAACACCAGCGCCGAGCTCTGTGGCGGGGTCATCCAAAGCGAAAGGCTTTGGACAGCGCATAGAGGGACACATACCAAAAAAATTCCCACCAAGTTTGTCCCCCTATTTTGCTGCACGCCGACGTTTCTCAAACGATAGCCACAGAGCAACACAGCCGCAAACTACTAAAACTAGCCTATAATCGATACCATCGGGAGAACCGTAGGGTAAATACCGCTCTACTTGATCGCCTAGCAAGAGCGCCGTCGCCATCAACAACACCCAACTAGTCAGAGGAAGAACAGAATACACGTAGCGTAACCACTTGAAGGTCAATTCATGCGGGCGTTCGCACATCTCATAAGACCTTGCTCCGATTGCTAGGATTGGAGCAAACGCATAAGACATGTAGAGCATACACCAATAAACTGTGGCTAACCACAGGTTACCATCCAATAGGCGTAGCAGACCAGGTTCGCCGGCCGACCAAGCAAAAACCCCGGTGGCCAATAACGTTGGCGCAAACATCCACTTCGCAATGATTACGACTTCATCTTCGAAGCCGATGTGCGGTCGACGGGTGGTAGTTCTCCACAAGGCCCCTATGCTGCACATGAGGTAGAGAGTCAAGTTTCCCCAAACGACAAACTCCATCCATCTCTCCTCACAGGGGTAGCGTATAAACCCCCAGAGCACTATTCGGTAAGCCCGGTCTTGCGTCACGCACACCCCAAACTCCGCCACTGAGTCCCAAAGCAGAACCCAGCATAGCAGCAGCATCATCCACGGTAAAAAGCTGGGGACACCGTGAAGTGCTGCCCCAAATTTGGACCACCCCAAGAGAGAGACCGAGGGGTGTAGCCTGAGGGGGTAGCGAGATGCGCAGGTGGTCAGCGAAGGAAAAGGTAAAAATTGTGTTGGAGGTCTTGTCGGGT
>Ga0308412_1000922_pt1 | contig 15685 bp, 14 predicted proteins | sample HotsprottomLayer_FD_202357 | JGI IMG/M metagenome (GOLD analysis project Ga0308412, IMG submission 202357) | Hot spring phototrophic mat microbial communities from Octopus Spring, Yellowstone National Park, Wyoming, United States -... | ecosystem: Environmental > Aquatic > Thermal springs > Hot...
CAGGACCACTCGCCATGACGAACAGTAACCTTTCTGCCTCAAACGCTTAGTTTGAGACAGTGTACTCCCATCTACCCGCTCTTGGCGACTTTTTTATCACTCCTCCTAACTTGATTTTAAAGAACTATACCCGATAACGGTTGAAAGAGCAAGGAAACAATGAGAGACCTAATATTCGAGACGTATATCGCTCCCCATATCGAACGGATGGCGAACCATTTAATAAAGACCACTTGAAATATCACTGGATATGTTGTATGATCTTGTTGGTTGAGGAGGGACTGTGAAAAAGTTAACGGGCATCTTTCCGGCTCTGCTGACTCCCTTTGATAAGAAGGGAAGGATCCATGAGGAATCCTTGAGGAAACTCGTACACGTTCTTTTGCATAAGGGGGTGGATGGGTTCTATGTGTGTGGGAGTACGGGCGAAGTTTTCTTGCTCAGCCTCGAGGAGAGAAAACGGACTCTGTCCATCGTAATGGATGAGGTTAAAGGGAGGGCGGCGGTGATCTGCCACGTAGGGGCCATAGCTACCCACTTTTCCATAGAATTGGCCCGTCATGCGGCTGAACTGGGCGCGGATGCTATCTCTTCCATACCCCCTTTCTACTACAAGTTTTCACAATCTGAGATCATCGGGTATTACAATGAGCTGGCCGATGTGGGTCTGCCGATGATTCCCTATAATTTCCCCGCCCTGTCAGGCGTTACCCTTACCAAGGAACTGGTTCGGGAGCTTCGAAAGCATGAGAACATCATTGGGATCAAGTTCACTTCCAGTGATATGTACCAGCTGGAGCGCATGAAGAATGCCGATCCGGATCTGCTGGTCTACAATGGGTTCGACGAGATGTTCCTCTCTGGTCTTGCCATGGGAGCCGATGGTGCCATTGGGAGCACCTTCAATTTCATGCCTGAAAAATTTCTACAAATTCAGAAATTGTTCACGCAGGGAAACTTGGAAGAAGCCCGGGCTGAACAGGCCAGCGCGAATGCCGTGATCGATGCCCTATTGAAGACGGGAAAACTTCTCAATGCTCAGAAGTATATGATCGATCTGCAGGGAATTCCTTTCGGAGAATGCCGGAAACCCTTCGAACCTTTGACGGAAGCGGATAAAGAGTTGCTGGAACAAGTATGGCGCCAACATATTCTGCATGAAGGAAGGAGCAAGCGAGAAGCACATGTTCATTGACCAGATGTTCAGCTTGGAAGGGAAGGTTGCCTTAGTCACGGGGGCTGCACAATGGATAGGGTGGGATATCGCTACCGTATTCGCAGAGGCGGGCGCCTCGGTCGTCATCACCTCCCGGGATCTATCCAAGGCTCAGAAAGCAGCCGAAAGGTTAGCGGCCAAGTATGGGTGTTCGGCTCTAGGGATCGATTTAGAAGTGGGAGATCCTCGAAGCGTGGCGCGATGTTTCGACAGGGTTAAGGAGTGGAAGGGGCGGCTGGACATTCTTGTGAATAACGCGGGAGGCGGGTCGGGCCGCAGTGAAGGGAATATTCTGCGTCGGGATCCCGTGGATCAAGAATCGTTGGTGAGAGCGAACCTTCTAGGAGTTCTATACTGCTGCCAGGCCGCGGCAAGGATCATGACCGAGCAGAGGAGCGGGGTGATTATCAATATCGCCTCCATTGCAGGACTCGTTGGACGGGATCGAAGGATGTACGAACAAAACTCCCTGAAAGGGCAGCCTGTGGATTACGCGGCGTCAAAGGCTGGAGTGATCGGCCTCACCAGGGATTTGGCTGCTGCGTTGGGTCCCTATGGCATACGGGTAAACTCCATCTCCCCCGGAGGATTCGAGAAACCAGGAGAACTGCCCAGGAAATTTGTGGAGGAGTACGCCCAGAAGACAATCCTGGGCAGATGGGGAAGAATGGGGATGGATATCAAGGGGCCTGCTCTGTTTTTAGCCTCCTCTGCCTCGGAGTATGTGACAGGGCACAATCTGGTAGTGGATGGCGGGTTCAGCGTGGTGAAGTAGATCGATGTGAGGAAGATAGGTATGAGGGATTGGCGGGACACTAGGGTTCTGATCGCAGGGTGCGGATCAATAGGTAGAAGACATGCGAGAGTGCTACAGACTCTAGGGATTGCTCATCTTGAAATCATAGACCCCAATCCTGCCCAGAGAAAGGCATTACAGCAGGAAGTAAAGGTTAAGGGGGAATACGCAAACTATCTCGATGCCTTATCCGCACGGCCGGATGTGGTGTTTATCTGTACCCCGGCCGATCTACATATTCCCCTGGCTGTGCAAGCATTGGAAAGGGGGATAGCAGTTTTCTGTGAAAAACCGTTGTCCTATACGAAACGTGGAATCGAACACCTGGAGGCAGTTCTTGAGAAAACCAAGCTGCCCTTCGCGGTGGGATTCTGTTTCCGTTACCATGAGGCGTTGACGGAGGCAAAGAAACTCCTTTCCCAGGGAGCCATTGGGGAAGTAAAGACCCTACGCCTTCGAATGAGCGAGAATCTATCGGAGGTACGCCCCGATTATAGGAACCTTGCCACCCTCGTTACAGGGGGGGTGTACGATCTGACCCACGAGATAGATTTGGCTTTCTGGTTCGCCGGTAAAGAGGCTAAAGTGGCGGATCTCCAAATTCTGGATGGGATTGCGAGTGATTTGGGATTTCAAAGGCCAGATTTTTCTTTCCTTTCCATGAAATTTACCAATCGGATCTGCGCGCAGATCTATCTCGATTATTTCAGTGTGCCCCGGACACGGGTTACCGAGATCATGGGTACCGAGGGAACCCTTCGCCTGGAGTTTGCCGATTGGAATGTGGCAGAACTTGCCCTATTCAGAAAGGATCGGTCCGAATGGCAGGTGCATCGAATCCCCACTGCGCGGGATACCATGTTCAGACTGGAAGATGAAGAGTTTCTTCGCTTTGCAAGTGGGGAAAATGTTTTCCCAGCCTGCCCTTTGGAAGAGGCGATGAAAAGCCTTGAGGTACTGGATCGAGCATTAACAAGGTATACAGAGACAGTGGTCTCTTGAAATACACTATATCAGAAGGAGGGTCCGTATGCGACCAGTAAGATGGATGTTGGTATTGTTCCTGTTGACTGCCGGAGTTCTCATGGTTTTCTCCGCGGGTAGGAAGGAAGCCGCCGGGGAGACTACCAAAAAAGAAGCGCCCCTCGTAATGAGGTTCGGAGTCAACGACAATACCACCAGCATTGAGTACAAGGTGGCGGCAAAGCTCAACGAAAAACTGATGGAGCTTTCCGGAGGTCAGCTTAAGTTCGACATTTTCCCCGACGGGCAGTTGGGAAACGCGAAAGAGATGGTGAACCAGGTGATGATGGGCCTCCTGGATGCGTACCAAGAACCCCTGGGTGGGCTGAACCAGCAGATTCCCGAACTTTCTATTCTGGAAATGCCTTACATCGTGAAGGACTTCGATCACTTGAAGAGAATCGTGAAAAGTGATTGGGGCAAGTCTATTCTCGATAGGCTGGAAAAAAATCACAACATCAAAATCCTCGATATGACGCTGTTCGGGATTCGGCAGACATCCTCCAACCGGCCCCTGCGAAGCATGGCGGATTACAAGGGATTGAGAATTCGAGTTCCCGCTTCCAGAGGACTCCGGGACTGGGCAGAGGCGATGGGAGGTCGTCCTACGGCTATTGCCTTTGCGGAAGTCTACCTCGCGCTGAAAACCAATACGGTGGATGCACAGGAAAATCCCTTGCCCACCATTTACTCCATGAAGTTCTACGAGGCTCAGAAGGCCATCGCCATCGATAACCATCTGGTGCAGGACAAGTCTATCCTCTTTTCCTTCAAGCGGTGGAACAGCCTTTCGGAAAAGCAGCAGGGTTGGCTAAAAGAAGCGGCTGCGGTGGCAAGCGCTGAAAGTGTGAAACTTGTAACCGAACAGTCGGAGTCCCTCATCAAGTTTTTCAAGGAGCAGGGGTTGGAAATTACCTATCCCGATACGGCACCGATGCGAGAGGCCATGAAGCCCTACTATGAAAAATTCGAAGCGGAAAAGAATATTCAGGGGCTTACGGAAAAACTCATGAAAATGTAGTCCCTTTCCGTGTTCAGGAGCCGTTCCGCTGGAAAAGGATCCGGCGGAACGGTTTTCTATCACGGATGTAGTCAAGAAGAACCCAAGAGGGCACCCATGAAATTGAAGGAAGCTCTTGATAAATCGTTAGTTCTGGAGGAAACGGTTGAAATTGTGCTGTTCATCCTTATGTTTCTCACTATCGTTGTACAGGTTCTTTTTCGGTTTCGACCTGTCGCGGAGATAGTCTCCTACACCCCCTTCTGGACCGAAGAACTTTCGCGTTGGCTGTACATCTATATCGTGTTCATCGGTGCAGGTGTTGCCCTGCACCGCAAGGAACATATTGCAATCGAGATTTTTGTGGAAAAGTTACCGTATACGATACGCTTTATGTTAGGACTTTTCATATACATGCTGATCCTGTTCTGCTGCATTCTTTTCGTATACTACGGAAGCATCAACGCTGCGGCGGTATGGAACCAGCAATCCCACAATATTCCTGTGTTCACCTATGGATATCTGTACATCGTCGTACCGATAGCCTTCGCCCTCATGGCGTTACGAGCCCTGGGGCTTGTAGTTCTCAGCGTGATGGAGTACAAGTCCACAAAAAGTGGGGGGAGAGTGTAGCATGTGGGCCTTCTTTTCAGGCTGGATCCTTCTTTTAGGTATGGGGATGCCCATTACCTTCAGTTTGTTGGCAGTAAGTCTGATCTATCTCCTGTTGAAGGATGGGATCCTTATCATTGCCCAGCGAGCGGTAGCGGGGGTAAATTCCTTCGTCCTTCTTGCAGTTCCATTCTTTATTTTCAGCGGCAACCTCCTGAATGCGACGGGGATCACGGACCGCATTTTCAAGTTTGCCAAACACTTCGTTGGCCACATTCCCGGAAGCTTGGGACATGTGAATATCCTGGCCAGTCTTGTGTTTTCCGGTATGTCGGGTTCTGCCCACGCGGATGCAGGAGGTTTGGGACAGATAGAGATAAAGGCCATGAGGGAAGAAGGGTATGACGACGGTTTTACCGGAGCGATCACCGCCGCTTCCAGCGTTGTAGGGCCACTTATGCCCCCCAGCATTCCCATGGTGATCTATGGGGCCATTGCCAGTGTATCGGTAGGGAAACTATTCCTGGGGGGAATCATTCCCGCATTTCTCTGTTCTCTTTCTCTCATGGTCCTGGTCTATTTCATGTCCAGGCGACGGAACTACCCGATATACCCGAAAGCGACTTGGAAGGAACGCTGGGAAGCCTTCGTGGATGCTCTACCCCCCTTGTTCACTCCGGTGATCATTATCGGGGGAATCTTTTCCGGCTTCTTCACTCCTACGGAAGCAGCGGTCATTACCTCCTGCTATGCGCTGTTCTTAGGAGTGGTAGTGTATCGTACCCTCACATGGGAAAAACTGTTAAAGGTAATCCGAGAAACCTTGAGCTCCAGCGTGGTAATTGGGTTCATCGTGGCCTCCATCTCCGTGATGGGCTATGTGCTTGCCCGGGAGCAGATCCCCCAAAAAATTGCGGAGTTTGTGATGCGGAATACCTCCAGCCCCATTGTGTTCATGCTTTCCTTTAATCTTCTCCTTCTATTACTGGGTACCGTGATCGAGACGATGGCCATCTTACTACTGGTGGTTCCCATTTTTGTGCCCATTGCCGCATCCTTGGGGATTGATCCAGTTCATTTTGGGGTAGTGGTGGTGATGAACATGATGATCGGGATCCTATCCCCTCCCATGGGGGTTTCGTTGTTCGTCGTTTCAAAAGTTGGGAACATTCCCTTTCCTCTACTGGCGAAATCCATTCTTCCCTTTATCGTGCCCCTCTTCATCGTTCTTTTGCTATTGATCTTTTTCCCTCCTTTAGTGATGTTCATTCCCAATTTGATTAAGTAGAAGAGTAATGGGATATGACTTCCAAGGAACGGGTCATTGGTCATTCTACATTTTTGAGGAACAAGGCCACTTCGAAGATAGACCTTTGGGAGGGTAAACGGGATGAGGTGGCTGCCAGCTGGAAGGAGGATCAGGTAGAGTTTCATCGAAAGATGGGCTGTTTTGATATCGTAAATCTGATGGCAGAATCGACGGCGATCTTGCCGCCGAAGGATTATGATCCGGAAAGGCCGAAAAAGATCGAAGAGGGTGTGTGGGAAGGACCCAACGGAAGGGTTTACAAGGATTCAGAGGTAACCCAGGACATCCTTTTGGTGCATGATCCCGAAGCAAGTTCCCGAACCTATACGATTGAAAACTTTGAAGAAGAGGAACCTTCCTTCCCTGAGCCCTCCATCTTTGAGGTGATCGACTACGTGATTCAGCATCTTGGGAAGGAGAAGTTCATCATTGGCCCATCGGGAACTCCCGTGGAACTTGTTCTTCTGGGCACCATGGAACAGGCTCTCTGTCGGTTCCTGGAAGATCCGGAACTGGTGAAAGCTGCGGCAAAGTACTACACACAAGAAGGGAATCTTCAGGATTTTATCTATATTCGACCTGGAACGGATGGAGTGATGTGGGGCCAGGACTTTGCCTATAAAAATGGCCCTCTGGTATATCCTGCAATATTCCACGAGTTTCTGGTTCCCTTTGCGAAAGAACGGGTACGTCATGTTCATGATAACTTTCATATTCCCGTGATCAAGCATGCCTGCGGCAATAATTGGTCTTTGCTGGACATGTTTGTGGAGATCGGGTGGGATTGTTATCAATCCATACAGGCGTTGGCAGGGATGGATCTAGGGGAAGAGAAGGAGAAGTACGGAAAAAGGATGGCTCTCTGGGGAGGAGTTCCTGTAGAACTGCTGGTAAGTGGTACCAAAGAAGAGGTGGTGACCGCGGCGGAACAAACGATGGCTCAGGGGAATACTCATGACAAGAGGTCTCTGGACATTGCGTACCCTAGGCTATAAAAATAGTGATTGTTCTAAAGAGGTTGCATGAGGAGAAAGAACGCTTCTCTATCTGAAAAAGTTTACAACATCCTACTCGATCGTCTACTCACTAATGAGCTCATTCCGGGAGAAATACTGAATCGAAGGGATGTCGCTGCAGAGTTGCAGGTAAGTGTTGCCCCTGTCTTGGAAGCGATGGTTCAACTGGAACACGAGGGGTATCTGGAAAGTATCCCTCGGAAAGGAACGAGGGTCCGGCCAATCCGAAAGGAAGATATTCTTGGGCAGCTCTTTGTGCGGGAGGCCATCGAATGTCAGGCGGCTAGATTGTACTGTGGTAAACCCGTACAGGAAAACGAAGGCACCTTAAAAGAGTTGGCCAGAGAGTGCGACAAAGAAGCTTCCCTATCACCCAAGCACTGGGAGGATGAGATCCGTTTTCACAAGTGTCTGGTAGAGCTTTCCGGATGTAAGGCACTGGTTAGGGAGTTCGAAAAAACGATTCGCTTGAACATGTTCTACGCCATGAATAAGTTCATTGAACCCGAATCTCGAACGGAAAGACAGAGCCATGAGGAGCTGGTGGATTTATTGAAGACCGAAGATCCCGATGAAGCGGAAAGGATCATTCGCTATCATGTTCGAAGCGGTAAGCGTAACCTATATAAGGATGTGCCTGATTACAGGAGTGTTTTCTCTGGATAGCAAAATCATGCCGGGTTCATTTCACAGCTACTCACGAATCCTTTGTCTACCCTTTCTTTTTTTGTTCTGTTTGTTCCATTCTTTCGGAGAAGCACCCGTAGACCTTGGAGAGATAGAAGCCCAAACGGAAAAGACCTCGGTGGCGGGGATAGGGGTAGCAACCTACCTGGATCGGGCCTTTATGCAGACCACGGTATCGAACATAGTGGTCTGGGGGTACGATTATGCGGTTTTGCAGGCTCCCTGGGCACAGATTGGCCCGGAAACCTGGCAGAAGAACCTGGAACACGGCTTTGTGTGGGACGGGGCATGGTTTTTCACCAATCAAATTATGCATCCTTACCACGGATCCGTCTACTTCAATGCAGCGCGGTTGAATGGTTTCACTTTCTGGGAGTCTTTCCCGTTTGCCGTGTATGGAAGTCTCATGTGGGAGCTCTTCATGGAGCGGGACTATCCCTCCCTGAACGATTTTATCACCACTCCTCTGGCGGGAACCGCCATGGGTGAGGTTACGTACCGCCTGTCCCTCTCCTTTCTCAACAGTGACGCTACAGGGTACAAGAAGGCGGCACGGGAGGTCGCGGCTGCTATTCTAAACCCTGCCTTACTTATAAACCGTCTGGTGTATGGAGATGATATACTGAAACGGAACCCTCCCTATAGAGAAAAGGTCTCCCTCATCATCTATTCCGGTATCAACCGCACAGGAGATGAGTATCCTCTGTTTCGACGCACCCCGCATCCCTTTGTTGGCTTCTCCCTGAATTATGGGAATCCATACGATGAAAGGGAACGTTATTCCCCCTTTGATACATTCCGGATATTTTCCGATTGGGACTTGGATTACACAAACCCTGGATGGGAAATCTTTGCAAGCGGGATCCTCTATGGCAGAAAGATCTACTTCCCAAATGGAGGAAGAGGGATAGCTGGGATCTACCAGCATTTCGATTATTTACAGAATTTCGTGTACAAGTTTGCCTCCAATGGGATAGGTATTGGAACTGAGATTCGACCCATGCAGCGGATGGAACTCTTCGAACTTCAGGTCCATTTCTATGGGATTGTACTAGGGGCTTTGGATTCTCAGTATACCCACGATACCCAGGGAGGAGAGTATATTTTCGGATCGGGAGCAGCGGCGAAATTAGGTGTTCAATTTATTTTCGATGAGTTTTCCTCTTCCGTGTTCTATTACAAGTATTGGTTTTATACCGTACGGGGTGCAGATTCACACAATACCGTGGGAATATTCTCTTTTTCCGTAGAGCATAGCCTCAAGCAAGATTTACGAATCGGAGCGGAGCTACACGTTTACGACCGATGGTCAAATGTAGGTGTAGATAATTCCCGCCGAGTGGGGGCCCGAACCTACCTGGCGCATACGCTGTAAGGGTAGCGATTTTTTACCATTTTTCCTCAGAATAGTACAATAACCCTCCTCCTTCCTTTGCTACAATAGAAGTCAAGATAGGGTAGACAACCTTCTACCACATGAGACGAAAGAGGTATCTGTATGACTGGAAAAGAATTAATTACTGCCGTATTTACCCATAAACCCGCACAGCGCCCCCCCTGGGTGCCCTTCGCAGGGGTGCACGCGGGGAAATTGATCGGCGTGAAGGCTCATGAAGTGTTACAAAACGTCGATCTACTGGTGGAGGCGCTTCTAAAGGTCAACTCCCTTTACCAGCCAGATGGGCAGCCGGTTTTGTTCGATCTGCAGATAGAGGCTGAAATTCTCGGATGCGAACTGCGCTGGGCAGAAGATGCACCCCCGTCAGTAGCTTCCCACCCTCTGGCCGGCACTATGGAGATCCCCACCCGAGTTCCAGGGAAAGGGGAGGGTAGAATCCCCATCTCTCTACAGGCTATGGAGCGAATGAAGAAGAAGGTAGGAGATACCACAGCCCTCTATGGCCTTGTGACAGGCCCCTTCACACTGGCAGCCCATCTTCGAGGCACGGAAATCTTCATGGACATGTTGGACAATCCATCCTACGTGCAGGGGCTGCTTGCCTATACCAACGAAGTGGCCAAAACCATCAGTGGCTACTATGTTGAGGCAGGTATGGATGTGATTGCCATAGTGGATCCCATGATCAGTCAGATTTCCCCCCACCATTTTAAGGAGTTCATGGACGCACCTTTTTCGGCTCTGTTCGCCCACATCAGGAGCCTTGGCGTTTTCAGTTCTTTCTTCGTTTGCGGGAACGCCACGGCCAACATCGAACCTATGTGCCATACTGGACCGGATTGCATCTCGGTGGACGAGAATGTGCACCTTCCCCATGCGAAGGAGATTACCGATCGGTATGGTATCGTGATCGGGGGAAACTTACCCCTCACCACTGTCATGCTGCTGGGCACCCAGGAAGACAACATGAAGGCAGTGCTTGACTTGATGGATGCTCTCACTCCTGGAAACTGGATCGTCTCGCCAGGGTGTGATATGCCCTATGCTACCCCTATCGAAAACTGTATCGCGGTTTCCCAGGCGGTGCGGTATCCCGAGAAGGCGCGGCAAATGGTAGCGCACTACAGGGTACCGGATCTGAAGTTCGAAGGGAAACTACCCGACTATGCCCATCTGTCGAAACCGCTAGTGGAAGTCTTTACATTGGACAGTGCCACCTGTGCAGCCTGTGGGTACATGCTGGAAGCTGCCAAAGAAGCGGTAAAACGGTTTAAGGGAAAGGTGGATTTGGTGGAGTACAAGTATACGGTGAGGGAAAATGTTGCCCGTTGCAGGGCGATGGGGGTGAAACAACTGCCCTGCCTTTACATCAATGGGGAATTAGTTTACTCCTCCCTCATCCCTGCCGTGGAGGAACTGGTAGACAAGATCCGGGAGAAAATGAAGGATTGAACCGAAGGATTGAACCGATGGATAAAGGGTCAGATCTATACATCTTTACGGGTTTCCTGGGGTCAGGAAAGACTACTGTGTTGCACGATCTATTGTCCCAGATGCACTCACGGAAGGTTGGAGTGATCGTGAACGAATGGGGAAATCTGGGTGTAGACAGGGCTCTCATTCGAAGTTCGGGTGTGGAGAATATCTTCGAATTGGTGGGAGGCCAGATCTTCTGCGCTTGCCTATCTGGAAGTTTCCTGAACACCTTGAATAGTTTGCTTACCCTTGATGTGGCTGCCATCTTTGTGGAAACCTCCGGCCTTGCCAAACCTTCTACTTTAAGGGAACTGGTAGAGGAGGCGGAGAAGCATTCTAACGGCCTTCTGGAGTATAAGGGAATGGTCTGTGTAATTGATGCGGCACGATTCTTGAAGTTACGCTCCGTGGTGAAAGCCCTGGACGAACAGGTGGTGTATTCGGATTATTTCATACTTTCCAAGGCAGATCTGGTTGATCCGGAAACCGTGCAAAGAATCATCCAGGTGCTTCGGGAATTAAAACCTGATGCGGAAATCGTCATCCGGGCGGGGAAACCCATACCGTTCGTGTCGTTCTTCAAGATCGAAACACACACGAAAGTAGCGCCAGAACCCTACGATCCCATTTGGGCAGGCTGGGGAAGAGGGGGGAGGCCGGTAACCATGGAACTTGTCCCTAAGGAACCTATTGGGCGAAAAGGGCTATACCGCTTCTTAGAAAAGATGGCCCCCCATACTTTCCGGATCAAAGGCTTTGTGACGATCCGGGAGGATAAAGGCACGGTGCAAATCGATGGAGTAGAGGAAGAGGTTCACATCCTTCCCGTGGAAGTGGGTTCGATTAAACCCGAAGAAAAAGGGATCACTTTTATATGGAAAGGCACTGCTCCTTCGAGGGATCAAGTACTGGAAATGTGGCGTTCATGCACAGGAACGGAAGGGCAGTAGAACATACAGGCCTGATCGGTAGAAGGATATGCCCCGAAGGTTAGAAGTATCCCATCCGTTCTCCGTACAGGAGGGGAAACTGAAAGCTTTTCATAATACGTATCTCTGGACAGGTACTCCGGAAGTACTCTTCTACTTCTGGAGAGAATAGGTATCCCACAAAGAGGGGGTAGATTTTACCGTTGAGTTTGGTTGAAAGACGGGCTATTTTTTTGGCAAACCTGTCCGCATCTTTCTTCCCCGGTTGTGCTTTACACTCTCCAATGAGAAAACAGGGGCCTTCATCGGAAGTTCCCTCCGCATAAATGTTCACTTCTTCGTACTGTCCTTCATCACAGAGAATGAATCTACGATCTACTACCTGCACCTTCATCCTGTAAGTTTCTTTTGCAAAGAGTGGTATGTAGGGGATCACCCGATCTTCCAGGCCATAGCCCACAGCCATCGATAGCCCACCTACTTCCTTTCGGGTTTCTTCTAACTTTTCCTCGGTTCGGGCTTGAGCTTTTGCAAGTTCCTCCACCCGGGCTTCAGTGCGGGCTTGCGCTGTGGTAAGCTCCTCGAGGCGCTGTTCAGTGCGAGCCTGGGCTGCGGCAAGTTCCTCCACCCGGGCTTCAGTGCGGGCTTGCGCTGTGGCAAGCTCCTCGAGGCGCTTTTCAGTGCGAGCCTGGGCTGCGGCAAGTTCCTGTACTTGAACTGTTAAGGAATCGAGGCGCTTTTCAGTGCGAGCCTGGGCTTCGGCGAGCTCTTCGAGGCGCTGTTCAGTGCGGGCTTGCGCTGCGGCAAGTTCCTCCAACCGCTTTTCGGTTCGTTGTTGGGCTAATGCAAGTTCCTCTACCCTTGCTTCTGTGCGAGCTTGCGCGACAGCCAGTTCCTCTACCCGTTGTTCTGTCCGGATTTGGGCTTCGGCAAGTTGAAGAAGGCGTTGATCGATCGGTTCCAAATGCTTTGCAACATTGCTCTGCGCCTCTTCCAGTTTGGCTATCGAATCGCGGACTTCATCTAAATCCTTTTTCTTTAGACCCTCGGAGACCTCGCCATAGAGGTACCCAAAAGTCTGTGCAATGAGCTGGGCAGCTTCGGAGGGAAGGTACTCTTTAAGAGCCTGGTAAATTCGTAAAGTGTCGATCACGTTCATACCCTAAACAAACGGAGCAACGGTATGTTTTGCTTCAAGATAAACGTATCTTTTTTTATTATCCTTGGCAATAAGTTAGTACCAGCTTCTACTTCTCTGCCAGGTGGTAAATGGCTGATATATCCTCGGTTGTATATCCAGAGATACCCCAAAGTCGGCACAAGGCAAGGGCTTGCTCGGTAAGCTTTCCAAAATCTATATGGCTGATTTTCGCTTCGTGAAGGGTGGTTGGGGTACCGATTTTTCGATACCATGCGACGAGTTCCTGAATCACTCGGTCTACGGCAATTTCGTAGCTCTTCCTTTCGCTTTTCGGGATGTCGTGCCGGTGTGGAGGCAAATCGGATAGACCCAGGATATCTTTTCCAAATTTTAGTATGCGAGGAGCTACTTCCCATTTTTTATACCGCAACCAAGCGGGAATGATAATGGAAAGTCCGGCTCCATGGGGAATGTCGTAGAGACCGCTCAAAGGGTGTTCCAACATGTGGTTCGGGATAGAAGCGCCCTCCACTCCCGCTTTTAGAAGGCCGTTCCACGCCCAGGCACCTGCCCACATGAGGTCGGATCGGGCATCGAGATTCGTGGGGTCCTGCAGGAGAGTTTCCATCGCTCCCATCAACGCACGGCTCATGCCTTCCACTAGCCCATCCTGTACAGGGAAATCTCTTGTTTGTGTAAAATACCCTTCCATGAGATGTGAAAGCATGTCGGTGACGGCATAGGCGGTTTGCTGGATGGGGATATGGAGGGTAAGGGTCGGGTCGAGGAACGTCACTTTGGGAAAGATCTCGTTGGAACGGACACTGAACTTTTCCCCCGTACGGTCGTTAGTCAGGACAGAAACCTGATTCAGCTCGGAGGAAGTGGCAGGAAAGGTTTGCACGGCTATCAGAGGTAAGGCCTTACGTACCGGCAGTTTTCGTAGGTAGAAATCCCATAAGGGTTCTGCATGGCACGCCCCCACGGCAATCCCCTTGCTTTCATCGATCACGCTACCGCCGCCTACGGCCACGATGACTTCTACCCCCGCGTCGCGGGCTTTCCGGGCTCCTTCCTCTGTATGGGAAAGGATAGGATTCGGTTTTACCCCGGCATGTTCTGTAACCTGGATGGAGGCGGCAGCGAACTGCTCTTTAATAACAGGATAAATCCCCGTGTCTTTGATACTATTTTTCCCATAGACAAGGAGGACTTTCTTCCCCCAACGGGAAGTTTCAGTCCCCAGACGGTTCAAGCATCCCTGCCCAAAGATAATTTTTGTCGGTGTTTCCCATTCGAAATTTAACATAGCTCCTCCTGAAGGATCAGTTTAGGCCTTATGTTAGGGCTGGTTTGTTCTGTAGGATCCCTTCGATCTTTTCCATTACCTCTTCGGTTAGAAGGGGAACTACATCGAGAGCTTTCAGGTTGTCCTGAAGCTGTTCTATCCTGGAAGCTCCCAGAATCACCGTACTGACGTGGGGATTCTTGAGACACCAGGCGATGGCGAGCTTATTTAGGGTTGTACCCAATTCCTTAGCCAAGGGAAGCAATCGCTTCACTTTTTCGATATTTTTCTTTCCCTGTTCCGAGAAGAACCGATCCCGAAGCCACTCGTACCCCGGCAGGCTCAGACGACTTCCTGCGGGAATCCCCTCGTTGTACTTACCCGTCAGCACACCCGATGCAAGGGGAGACCAGATCGTAGTACCCAACCCGATGGAGGAATATAGGCGAGCATACTCCCTCTCGAACCTCTCCCGTACCAGCATGTTGTACTGTGGCTGTTCCATGGCTGGGGGACTCATGTGGTACTGACGTGCCAGACCATAGGCTTCCATGATTTCCTGGCTTGACCATTCGGAGGTACCCCAGTAGAGGACCTTCCCCTGTCGTACCAGGGTATCCATAGCAAAGACCGTTTCTTCGATCGGAGTATTGGGATCGGGTCTATGGCAGAAGTAGAAATCCAGGTACTCCACCTGCAGGCGCTGCAGGGCCTGGTTACAGGCTTCGATCACATGTTTTCGGGACAGACCGGTTTGGTTCGGTTTTTTCTCGGGGCTGCTCCCAAAGAACACTTTACTGGATACCAGGTACGAGTCCCTGCTCCATCCCGCCCGCTTCAACACTTTTCCCATCATCACCTCGGATTGGCCATGGGCGTAACCTTCTGCATTATCGAAGAAGTTGACACCCGCATCGTAGGCTACCTTCATGCATTGGTACGCATTGTTTTCGTCCAACTGGGTAGAAAAGGTGACCCAGGATCCAAAAGAAAGGGCACTGACCTGCACCCCCCATTTCCCTAGTCTTCGATACTCCATACTGTCTCCTTGATCATAGTGAAATTCAATATATTGAAAAATCTAGAGACTTTCTATGGGGTTCTTTGGATCGTCCACGAACAGAAGGTAGGAATCTATCAAACGATTGGGGAACAGGGTGGTCAACATCCTTCGGTACCGTTCCATCTGCATCCGATACTGGGTTAAAAGAGCCTGAGTCCTGTACCCTGTTTTGTAGTCGATGAGGGTGATTCGATCCGAGGATACGATCAGTCGATCCACGATGCCGAACTCGCTACTGTCTGAAAGGTGTTGCTCCGTGTATACCGCACCAGGCCGGAAGAGGATCTTTTGCACTTCGGGATGGGAGAGGAACTGCCGGAGCACCTCCTGCTCTTCTTCATCCGCTAATACAGGACTCGGGTAGCCTCCGTCGGAAGTCAACGCGGAAAGTGCCTGGTGTATCCGGCTGCCCCGGGCAGTGGCTGCTTCGATTCTCTCGGAAAGGTAGGCGGGGTCCAGTTCCCGTGGCAGGGGGGAAGAGGGAAGAGGATCGATCCGGAGTGAGGATAGGGTCCTGCAGGGCTTCCCATCCCTGGAAGGTTCGCCCCCTGTGGGGGGTAGCTCAAATGCGGGTTTTCCTTCCAGGGGTGAAGCGGACAGGGGGCTGTACTGGCAGGCCCATCCATAGATTGTTTTCTGCGCCTGGGGTTCGATTGTTGGATCTATGGTCGTTTCACAAGCATCTATCATCAAGCTACTGAATCCACTGGTAGAACCCTCCTTGTTAGCC
>Ga0308412_1000933_pt1 | contig 15636 bp, 23 predicted proteins | sample HotsprottomLayer_FD_202357 | JGI IMG/M metagenome (GOLD analysis project Ga0308412, IMG submission 202357) | Hot spring phototrophic mat microbial communities from Octopus Spring, Yellowstone National Park, Wyoming, United States -... | ecosystem: Environmental > Aquatic > Thermal springs > Hot...
CTTTTTTCCCCCTCGGCGCGTGCGGGCCGGCTCGAGCTGGCGGGATCGGAGCTGCCGGCCGACTACCGGCCGCGGGGCAGCGCGGGGGCAGAAGCGGAGGCATGAGGCAGGCTCGATCGCGAGCATCCCGACCTTTTGACACCAGTCACGGAGCTCAGGCCCGCGGACGGTCTCTTGCATTCGGTCATAGAGGTCGGTGGATACAGCGATGACTGTGTTTGAAATGAGTTGCGCGTCAAGCCGTTGCTCTGACGTGAGCCCGAAGTACATCTTCAGCCCGTGAAGTTCATTCACTCCGTTCGCCAGGGCCTCTTTAATCGCCTCGAATCGGTGTTGTCCGCCAATGATCTTGACGGGGCGATCCGGATCGAAATCAGTGGTGTACTCAGCAACGATGTTGCTGAAGCTGCGGCGCTGTCGTGCGTCATCCTTCATGGCGTGAAAGGCAGCATGATCGGCGACGATTTCGCGGTTGGCGCGATAGTCGGGCTGGTCGTCGGGGTCGAGAGCAACATCTGTTGTCCCAAGGGCAATCAGCTTGTCAGCGGCAATGTGGCATTCGGAATAGAGGGCTAGCGTCCTTGCATCCACGAACACGTGCAGTACATCAGCGGTTTCGGCCGGTTCGCACGCACGAATGAATTCGCAGATCAGCGCTTCCGGGACAGTGATCTTGGTTTGAAGGTCGGGTGGCACGACCGATTTTATTGTCGGCTTCTTCATCGATCAGACCGCTTGGCTGTGTAAACCGCGATTGTACTCCGCTGCCCATGATCGATGTGCTGGCGCTGAGGGTCCTTCTCGCGGGGTGCGTGTCAGCCTGCGCGCTGGCGCTGAGTGTTGTCATATTGTGTGGTCCGCCCAGAGTCACGGCCACGATCGGTCGGTGCTCCCATCTCCGGGAAGGTTCTCCCGGTCGAATTGCTCCCGCTCGTCTTCAATTATGAGCACGGCCATGAACTCATCCGCCCGGATCTCGTCGAGGCCGATTCGGACGCCCAATTTCAACGCAGCCCGGAGATCGAGCGCGCGACGCAAGAGCAGCCCAGCCTCGGAAGACTGCGCGGTGTCGAGTCTGTCGAGCGGGCAATGGTCGCAACGGCTGCCGTCGTCGGGAGCGTCGGGGCAGAGGCCGGGGTCGCAGAGTTCATCGCGACGCAGTGCCCAGTGAATCAGAAATCGCAAGGAGGGTTTTTCAGGCCACTCCCCGCATGTCAGTTTGGGTCGGACGATTCCTCGAAGGCGCCGTCGAGGGCGTCGATGGCGGCTTTTACGGCGACAGCCTGGTGGATGATTGGGACCTCACCCGCGTAGCCTTCGGTCGATTCCACCAGCTTCTTGTAGAGCGTCGCCGCCGGCGCCAGGTTGATGATCAGTTCCTGGCGGTTGTAGGGCAGATCGAGCACGCGGGCGAAGCCGCGGCGGTACTCGAACACGTCCTTGGCCGATGGCATGTGAAGCACGTGGCTCACCGTGCCGCCGAGGACGCGCATCGTCACACGGAAGCCGTCGCCCACCTGGACCACGTCATCGACATCGGCTTGGCTCAACTGCTCGATAACCCGGCTCGCCTCGAAGGCGTCCACCTCGGGCGCATTCTCCTCCGGAACGCGGATCTTCGCGAGCAACGCCGCGTCGGCTTCTGCTGAGTCAGGGATGGTCGTCTCCGAGACGCCGCGCCCCAGTTGCTTCACGATGACCTTGCGCTTCTTCTGGCGCTCGATGCACTCGTCGTCGCTCGGGAACCGCACGCGAACCGGCTTCACTCCTTCGGGCGTGCGGAGGTAGATGGTGATGGATTGCTTTGCATCAAACATGAACGTCCTCTCTACTGGCAGATCCCATCGACACCACACTTGGCCACGGCCGAAACGACGCCGCTGGTCTCATCCCACATCGGGAGGCACTCAACCGACACCGTGACGATGCCGTCCGTCTCGCCGACCTCGGCGGTCGCGAAGGAGACTTTGTGCCAGGTGAGTTCGAGCGAGTTGTTCGTGTCGTACGTGAGCAAGATCACCGCCGTGCCAGCCGTCTGTTGGCGCAGTTTCGTGAGCTCGGTCGAGCCGTTCTCGAAGCGGGCGACGAAGCGCAGCGCGCCCTGGCGGTTGCCGAATTCAAGCCGGCCGCGGATGGCGCCGCTCGAACCATCGCCCGGCGTCTGGAAGCCGGAACCGGGGAAGAAGCCGCCGTCCAGGCGGACATTGTTCTTCCAGGAGGTTTCAAGCGAAACGATGTTCTTGTTCGAGACGTAGTTGACGCCGTTGATCGTGAGCGCGAGCGACGCCGATAGCAGCAGTTTCTCGACCGTCGCCGCCGGCATCGTGATGCCGGAGGGCTCGACATACTTGCCCGACCCAACGAACTCGACGGTGATCTTTGAATTGGCTCGGCCGGGCCCGGAACCAATCGTGATGGTCCAGCCTTCGACCACACAGCCCACCGCCATGCGGTCGACCACCACGCCCGCGCCCGGGCGGATCTGCTCGACGAAGCTGAAGTAGGGCAGCTCAGCCGCGTCGCCCGAGGCTGGAAACAGAGGCGTGCAGGTGTAGGTGAAGTTCGGCGCCGTACCCGACTTGACCACCTTGCCCAAACCATAAGCCATGGCCCACGCGGCGATCTCCGCGCCCAGGTATTTTTCGAGCGTCCCGTTCACATCCCAGGACGTCTGGAAGGACTGCGTGGCGAACTCGTGGCCCTTGCCGAACTCCTCGGCGTCGTTTTCGGTCGAGAGCTTAGGATTGGCGAGCGCGGCATTGAGCTTGCGCAACTGCCACATCTGGACGCCGGTGTTGGCGGTCTGGATGTAAGCCTGCTTCTGCTTACCGAAGCAGATCTGGATTTCCTGCATCCGCGCGACAGACATCAGGCGTTACCTCCTTTTCCGTGACCTGCCGCCAGCCGCGCACCATCCTCGGCACGAGTTCGGCCGGCGTAGCTTCCACCTCTTCCACCTCGCCGTCTGGCGAGCACATAATGACGGTCTCAGTCATCTCCCATCTCCATGAAACTCAGCGGCACTTCGAAGTAATCCAGCCCCTCGGCGTCGGTTTGCCGCTGGATCTGCGGCAGGTTTATGGGGTAGCAAGAAGGATGCACCGTTGCGTTGAGCATCGGCACACCCGCAGATGCCGGGACACCCTTGGTAATCAGCCGGAACAGCCGGTAGTAGCTGCAAGGCGGGTCGCCCAAGAAGGTCTCGCGCGCCCGCAGATAGAGCGTGACCTGGTGCCGCCAGACGTCCACGCCGCCGAAACTCCCTGGCTGTGTGCCTTGCCAGGCGGCCATGATGCCCGGCGCCGGCATCTCGTGGATTGCCGCCGCGAGGCTTGCGCGCTTTGGATACTGATCGTGGTAAGCGAAGATCCGCTGCTCATCGCCCTCCATCTCGGCGACCAGATCCGGGATCTCGCGCAGCAAGACGACCAGGTTGTCGTCCAGTTCCGTCGGGTTGATCACCTTTGCTTACCTCCCAAGGCGCGCTCGACAAGCAGCCGAGGTTTCATGGCCTCAAGCATCTTCCGCGCGGCCTCGACCACGGCAGCCTTGTTCTTGGGCGAGAACACCATCCAGGCCTCGCGCTTCTGGTTGGCCCAGGCCTTGATGCGGTCCTTGCGGGTTGAAAGGCTGGCCTTGGCCCGGTTCTCGCTCACCGTGCGGACCTGAAAGTTGCGCAGCAGGTCGCCGGTGAGGGTCAGGTTGCGGCGGTTGCCCTTGCCCTTGCGCTTCTTGAAGATCGCGTAGCGCTTGGTGAGCGGCTTGGCGGCGGTGTCCTGCGGGCCTTGGGCTGCCGCGAGGCGCGCCTTCACCGCCGCGACGCCCGCGCTGCCCAACTCATACATCTGCCGCTGACGAAAGTTGAGCAGATCGAGCCGCAGTTATCTCTTCTGGTAGACGCGGACGCTCGGCATGCATCGTCCCCATGGACTTCCGCGCAATTGACCGGAAGTCTCCATGACCCGCAAACGAATTCCGGACAATTGTCCGGAAATTGGCTCGCTGAGACACATCCACATCCGCCAGACCTGGCGGAAGCCCCCACTACATGCCGACTTGTGGAAGATCTTCCACAAGTCAGCCGGTCCTGCGAAGCCTGAGCACGGCGGCGCCTTGCGGGTCGGCCTCGATGTCGAAGACCTTGTAGCGGACGCCGCCGATTTCGACATCGTCGCCTCGCACGGGCACGGCAGGCAAGTCCGCCAGCCGGACGAATAGCACCGCATAAACCCCCGGCGAGGCGTCTACGGCCTCCCGCGCCGGCTGGAACACCGCGCGGATCGCGGCCTGTGCGCCAGCCTCTGGCAAGTAAACGACCTCGCGCCCAAACGTCTTGACGACCGCTGCGTCGAGATCCTTCACTGCCGCTTCCCAGCCGCGTATGGTCAGGACTTCGTCCCCTTGACGAGCACTTCCGGTCTGAGGCAGATGGGCAGCGGGTTCGATTGCGTGTGGATGTCGGTACCCCGCTCGAACTTCCGAGGCGCCTGCTTGGCGTACAGCGGCAGCCCCAGCGTGTTGGCCGTTTCGTTGAAGTCCGCCGGCGCGAAGTAGGTCCGGAAAGTCGAGGCCGTGCCGAGCGGGAAGAAGTGCGCCTCGTCATCGGCAATGAACTTCCGGACTGTGCCGGCAGCATCGGTCGCCTGACCCCGGTACTCCTCGAACACAACGCCACCAAAGCTGAAGTTGGTGCGGTTGTCACTGAACAGGATCTGGCCGTTCTGCCAGCGCTGGTAGGCCTCTTTCACTTTCGGGTGCGTCGTGAGGGCGTCAAAGAAGCCCTGCGAACAAAGGCACATGATGCCGGTCATGAACTCACCGCGGAGGTTGTCCTCGATGTGGCGTTTCACCTCCAGCACTTTGCCGATCACTTCGGTCGTGTTGGTCGTCAGGGCGAAATTGACCGTCTTCTGCGTGATCCCGAACTCCGAATACAGGTCGGAGATCGTCGACGCGTCGGCGTCCAGGATCACGCCTTTGAGAGCGCCCATTCGCAAATGCTCCAGCGTGATGGGATGCTTGTTGCGCATGTTTTCGAGTTTCTTAGCGATGAGGTTCGACAGAGCCTCCAGATCGTTTTCAGAGCCGAAGGCGCGCAGGCCCTGGACTTCCTCCGGGAGCACGACATCGTCATGCGGGATGTGCGGGATCACGAAGGAGCGCACCTTGCGTTTCCCCTGCGTGCCGAGCGAGCCCGGGGCTCCCAAGGGCATCGTCGGCAGCAAGTTCAGCACCCCGCTCATCTCCTCAATGAGGATCGTGCGGATACGCACGCCCTCGGCTGGGATGAGGTTCAACTGCTCCAGGCGTCCGTAGTTGTTCGGGACCTTGTTGATGGCGGCCGTCAAGGCCACCATGTTGAAAGCGCCATTCGAAAAAGGATTCAGCATGGGGTTACGCTCCTTGGCGGCCCAGGATGCCCAGGGCTTTCAGTTGGGCGATGGCCGCGTTCTTCTGGTCAGTGGTCGCGCCGGCCGGCCAGGTGATGCCGTTGTCCGAAACGATCGCGTTACGCACCACGGCCACCGCCGACCGGTCCGCTCCGTCGGGCGCCGTGGTGTCCTCGGTCAGGATGCCGCACGCAACGTCCGAGCCGTCCGTAGCCGTGAAGTCAATTTGCTTCACCTTGCCGGAACCGCCGGCGACCGTAATGGTGAAGCTGTCCCCAGCGGCGAAGTCCACTCCGCCGTCGGCAATCGTGAATGTGAGGTGGGTGGCGAACTGCACCCCCACGGTGGCGATCCCGATCAGGATGCCGTCGGGATCTTCAACCGAAAACTTGCCCCCGTTGGTTGCGGGTTCAATGCAAACGAGCTGGTAGACTCCCGGCTTCGCAGCTTGCCCGACGGTCGGGTTGGTGGTGATCGTGCCATTGCCGGTGTTGCCGGCGACTGCGGCTCCTGTAGCCGCTCCCTTGGTGACGCAGCCGAGCACCGTACCGCTGGTCAGAGCCCGGTCGGCGCCGCTTCCTGCCAGCACGGTCACGATGTCCCGGCTGTACTGGTTCTCCTGCTCCCATTTGAGCCAATCGCCCAAGCGCTTTGATTCGGTGATGACGGGCATGAGCTACTTGCCTCCTTTTGTGGCGGCCAGTTGCTCGACGGCCTTGACGACCGGGTTGTTCTCAAGCCTCGCCGTCGCCGTGGTCCCGGTTTCCGCCGTCACGTGCGAGCGGATCTCTGCCGCGTCTGCCGCTACGAGAGCCTCGAGCAGTTGCTGGCGAACCTCGGTGAGGGCGGCGTTACGGGCGAGCAGACCGAGAGCCCGGTTGGACATCCTGGCGAGCGTGCACAGTTCGACGATTTCACGGGCTTCGGCATATCCCTGCCGGCGCGCCTCGCCGCGGATTGCGTCGATATCAATAGGCGGCTCGGGGGTTTCGACCCGAACTGTTTCTTCGGTCATGGTTTGTTTACCTCCTGGTTTCGTTGACATGTTGACACTCGCAACCGCACCGGACTTCCGTGTGGCAGCGATCAGATCAGAGAGGGCGTCACGGAACGTGCCTGTGCGGTCGGCCAGGCCGGTCGTGACTGCGCCGGGCCCGTACTTGAGCGCCGCGCCGAGTTCGCGAACGGCGTCCTCCGTCAGGTGGCGACGCGCCGTCACGGCTGCGACGAACAGACCGTACAAGCGCGCGACCTCGCTCTCCAGCGTGGCCCTTGCCGATTCGGAGAGCGGTTCATCGGGATTGCCGTCCGTCTTGCCTTCGCCCTCGGCGATATAGGTGACCTTGACGCCGAGTTTGCGGTTGTACTCGCTCCAGTCGAGATGCTGGGCATAGACGCCGATTGATCCGGCCCCGCCCGTATACTCGGGGACGTAGATGCGGGCGGCGGAGCTGGCCAGCAAGTACGCCGCACCGAACATGGAGTTGTCAGCCACGGCCCAGAGCGGCTTCTGCCGGCCGAGTTGCACCAGCGTGGCTGCCGTTTCGAATGCGCCGTCGGAATCTCCGCCCGGCGAGTTCACTCGTAGCAGAATGCCGCGAACTTCCGGGTCGCGGACAGCCTGCTCGACTTGGTCGAGAATCTGGCCGTAGGCGGTCGCGCCATAGACGATGGCATCGAACAGCGAGGGCTCGTTCGCCAGTACCCCCGCGATATAAATGACCGCAACACCGCTTTCGATTGCGTACGGCCGGCGCGTCGCGTATGCTGAAACGAGTTTCGCCGCCTCGATCAAGAGGGGCTTTGCGCCAAAAAGGCGCAGGACTTCAGTACGTCGGGTCGTCATACTTCGCTTTCCCCAGTTGCGTCGGAATCGTCGGGCCGCGGATCGGTGTCGTAGCTCAACCCGAGTGCGTCCGCCCGCGCGTTGTCAGCGGCGATCTCGCGGTCGATGGCTTCAGCGTCGTAGCCCTGCTCAGAGACCACCTCGGCGCGGCTCTTGAAGCCTGCGCGAACCGCCATCATCTGGGCCTTGATGTCCTTGAGTGGACCGACCCAGGCAAAGCCCGGAGGAATTCACTTCACGCTGTAATAAGCAGCGACGTCACTCTGCTTCGGCAACGCACCACTGAGAATCGCCAAGTCGATCCACCGCCGCCAGATCGGGCGGCACATTTGGAACACGATCACTTGGTGTTGGAATTGCTCGCAACGCCGCCGGAACTCGAGCAAGCCCGCACGAATCGACGAATAGTTGACGCCCGTCAGACGACCGGTCAACTGCTCGTAAGTGATCCCCATGCCGGCGGCGATCGAGCGCAACTGTACCCGCATGAAGGTCTCGTAGCTCGCCCCCACATCGGCCGGATTGGAGAACTTGATGTCCTCGCCCGGCAACAGGATCTGAAGCGTGCCTGGCTCTAGGCTCGCCACTGGCGCGCCGCTAGCCGCTGCCTTCTCGCCCAGGATGGGACTCGCTGAAGAGTTCTTCACGACGAAGCCGGCGAACATCGCCGCCGTCTTCTTCCGGACGAGCTCGGCGTCATCGTACTGATCCCGCTCGTCAAGCTTGAGGAGCACCTGAGTCAGCCAGGGTTGGCCGCGGAGTTGCCCGGGCCGGATGGGGCGGAACAAATGCAGCACCCATTCCGCGGGCACGCGCACCAGTTCGCTCGATGCCATTGGGTTCGAGACATCGCCTGGATGCTCGCGGTACAGGCGATAGGCCACGCGCTGGCCGATGCCGTTGAACTCGATGCCGGAGCGGAGATAGTTGCCATTCTCCAGCCGCCGTGTCTCCGTGGTCGGCAGATGCTCGGGCTCGAGCAGCTGGAGTTGCAACGGAACCGAAAGGCCGTCCTTGGGAAGTAGCGGCCGCATCCTTATTAGACACTCGCCTGCCTCCATCACCGTCCGGCACGCCAGAGCCTGCAAGCCGTAGAAATCCGTCAGGCCGGTGGCATCGGCCTCGTCGGTCCAGCGCAGCCACAGTTCCTGAATCTTCTCCTTTGGGGCGAGGTCCGGATGTGCCGACTGAGGCTTGATTCCGACGCCGATGGCGTTGCCGACAAAGGCGTCGAGCGCGTTGGTCGCCCAGGCGTTGCGCCGGACCATGTCGCGGGACCGCGGCCGCAGGCTCTCGATGCCGCCTGCGAGCAGCGTGTTGATATCGCCGGGGGATGGATTCCACCCGTACGTGCGGCGGGTAGCCGAGGCCGCTTCAAAGCCGGCCATCTCCGTTCGCCGCCGATTCAGGGCAGCCTGGATTCGCTTCCAAAGGTTCACGGTGTTCAGATGCCCTTGCTGGTGGAAACGTGGATCTGGCGGCTCTGTGGCGCGCCACTCTCTGCGGCCAACTCCGTTTCGGCCGCGTCGATGATCGCCTGCATTTCTTTGAAGGAGCGATACTCCACCTCGCGGTCGGCGAAGCGCACCCGGAGCACGCCGCTTGCGAGCGCGTTCTTCATCGCGGCGATCTGTTCTGCGGTGTAGGGCATGGCCTATCTTTCGAGGAACCTCGACCGGACGACGCGGCGGCCCGGAGCTTCGGCGGCGTCGCCTGTGGCCTGCGCCAAGTTGCGCTCCAAGACGCGCCAGTCGTCTTCGGTGAAGCGGTCCATCCCGAAGATGGCTGCTCCAGCGCGAGCGTAGACGCGCGCGTCGAGCGCCTCATTCCTCCGGTTCGGTATAAGCTCCCAACGGCCATCCACCATGGATTCCGCGGTCAACTGCCGGAAGTACTCTTCGTCGTAATGGGGAAAGTGGCAGAATCCCGCCGGGTACGGCTCGCCACTCCCATCAGCCGGCCTACGCAGCCGCAGCCAGTTGTAGAGCTGCTGTTTGGCCACCGGCGTGCCGAGCAACCACAGCCGCACGCCCCACTTACGGCTGCCGCCATCCACCACCGTCGGGCGCACCAAGAGCCGGTCGGTCGCGCCAGTTCCTTTCACGGCAACCGCAGTCTTTGGATAAGGCGCGGCTGCACCCGCCGCTTCCGACGCGGCGCCCCAAGAGGCCTGTGGATGCTGCCGCACCCAGTCGTAGACGACTTCCGGGTTGTAGCCGGCATCCACGCACATGACGCGGATCGGCATCGCGCGGCCGGAGGCATGCGGGAGTTCACGCTCGAGGATCGCGTCCAACTGACGCCAGATCGCGGGCTCCGCCGTGTCGCCGGGCAACACGATGTAGTCCACCGACCACGATTCCTTGTTGCGGCCCCAGCCGACGATCTCCACTTCAATGCGGTCGCGCTGTACATCGGCGCCAGCCGTGAGGAACAGTGGGCCGTTCGGGACCGTACCGATCCGGTAATCCTCGCGGCGGTCGTAGAGCGGTTGCCAGTCGGGCGCATCCCCGCGCTGCTGCCACGATTCGCCCAGCACCAGGTTCACGAACGACTTCAGCAGTTCGACATCTTTCTGTGCTTTCTCCCAGTCGTCGGCGGCGCGCTCCCACGAGTACCAGCCAACCGGGCTGTAAAGACTCGACAGATGATACCCGCGCGTGCGTCCGTCACCTTCGGCCGATGCCCGCCATTCGCCACGCGGCAGCATCCAACTCTTCTGGTGATTCGCGATTGCCTGTCCGCAATGTTCGCAGAAGTAGGCGGCCTTTCCTGGTTCTCGTTTGGGCCAGCGAAGACGATCGAATTTGAGCACCTGATACTGTTGGCAGTGCGGGCACGGCACCCAGAATCGCCGTTGGTCGCTCTCGGCGAAAACGGCCTCGATGCGGCTTTCACCCATGATCAGCGGTGTTGAAACCATGTAGATCTTGCGCCGCGAGAACGTGCGTGTGCGGGCGCACGCAAGGTTAACCGGGTCACCTTCGCCGTCGACGTCGCCGGGGTAGGCATCCACTTCGTCGAGAAACAGATACCGGACCGCCATCGAGCGCAGGCCCACGGCGCTGTTGGCGCCGGTCATCACCAGCACGCCGCCAGGAAACTGCTTCGACAGGACGGTGTTGCCCGAGTCGCGCGAGCGCGGGCTTTTCACCAACGCCTGCAGCACTTCGCTCTCTTCGATCAGCGGATCGATGCGTTGTTTCGAGTTCCGCTTTGCGAGCTCGACGGTGGGCTGCACCACCATCATTGGTCCAGGCGCCTTGTGAACTACGTAGCCGACCCAGTTGTTCCCGCCTTCTGTCGCCCCGAGCTGTGCTCCTTTGACAAACACGACGCGCTCCACTGGACAGGACGGTGACAGCGAGTCCATGATCTCGCGCATGTAGGGCGTGCGATCGCTGCGGTAGGGTCCGGGTTCACTGGCTGCCTTACCCGACAACCGGCGGTAGCGGTCCGCCCATTCCGACACGGTCAGTAATGGGTCTGGCCGGAGGCCGGCATTGAACGCGTCACCGTAAATCTGTTCAACGGACTGCTGGCTATCCGCCATGATCGGGAAGCCCCGCAATCTCGACCAGGACGGTGCGGATCTCGTTCGAGAGTAATCCGTGAATATGATCCAGATCGATCTTCGCCAATACGCTATCGCCAACCTCGGGCGCAATGCCTAGGTCTTGGCAAACTGCCGACAATGCGCCCGCCAAGTCGGCGCGGATCTGCGCTGCCACTCGGTCCGGAATGATCATCATGTGGTCGCGAACCGTGCGGCCTTTGGTGAACCCGGCGATCGTGACCTGATCCGCAGGCACCAGCTTGCCGATGCGCTCCTCGTATTCGAGCTTCGCCAGGCGCGCCGTGTAAATCTCGCGCACCGCCCGCGATTGAGCGTAACTGGGCCCCGACACACCTGCGTCGCCCGTAGCAACAGGGCCTCCGTAGTTCGTGTTGCGCTCCCAATCGCGGTCGGCCTGATTGACATCAATCTTGCCGTCCGCAGCCGTGCGAATGCGGCCCAACTTAATCGCCTTCTGTACGGCGGCCAGGCTGACGCCCCGGTGCCGCGCATAAGCGCGCTGGCTTACGAGCCCCATGGCTTCTTTCCCGCAGAATGTAGAACTTTCAACTTGCTTTCCGGCCGAACCGAAGGGATGAATGTCATCGATGACACGAACCGCCAAAACCACCAAGCAAAACGCCGCCGGCTGCTATGCCGAACGGCACGCCGAAGCCCAGGACCTGCTGAAGCGCATCGCTGCGCGCCTGGCCGACGACCAGAAGCGCCAGGCCCAGGAACCCGCCGATTGGGGGTACGCCGGCGACCTCGGCCGCATTACCGAGCAACTCACCTACGTGCTCGCCGACCTGGGCGACCGCAGCGCGGTGGACGCCAAGGGACTGGAGTACTGAACCACCAGGAGACTCACCATGACTGCACAACCCTACATCGAATGCTCGCTTTGCGACGAACCCAAACCAATTCATCGCGAACTCGTGCTGACCAACCGCGAGGGCCTTCTCCTCGACCAGGCCCGCTTCTGCCAGAACTGCTGGAACGACATCCGGCAGTCGGTCGAGGACGCGAGCGGCCTTATCGACCGCCGCCAGGTGGACTGAACGCCATGGCCATCACGCGCGAAGAAGTGATCGCCTGGGCCACGCGGAACGGTTGGAGGCTCGACCGGTGGGGCCACTTGAAGAAGGAATTTGACAACGGCACGCACCGCTTGAAACTTAGCCGCATTGCCGCCCGGCACGAGCTCGCAACCCCATTCGGCTGGGCGAGAATTGCCAGCGGCTACTACAAGAACTCGCACCTCACCGCCGACGATCAACTCGCCGGCATGACCCGATAGAAAGGACACCCGCTATGAAAACGTTCTTCATTGACACCGACAACACCATCACCGCCTATCTCGCCGGAGAGGCGATCCCCGAAGGCCAGGCGCGATTCTCGAGCGAGAAGGAACTCTCGAAGATCGCCGCCAACTGGCCCGCCGAGCGGCTGGTCGAGATCTGGAACGGCTTCGCCGGCGTGCCGCCCTTCGGCGACCTCAAGCCGGTGAAGAAGTTCACCGATCGCAAGACCGCCGTCGCGCGGATCTGGAAGGCGGTCCAGGCCCTGACGCCCACCGCCGCGCCCCAGGGCGCCCAGGACGCGCCGAAGGCTGCCAAGGCGATCAAACAGACCACCACCGGCGACGCGGCGAAACCCGCGCGCGAAGGCTCGAAGAAGGCCATCGTCCTCGACATGCTGAAGCGCCCGGACGGCGCCACGTTGCAGGAGATCATGTCTGTAACCGGCTGGATGGCGCATTCGGTGCGCGGCTTTCTCTCCGGTGCACTCGGCAAAAAGATGGGTCTCACGGTCGAATCTCTCAAGACCGCTGAAGGCGCCCGGGCGTATCGAATCAAGCCTCAATAGCCTCAGCGCCGCCCCACCCGCCGCCAGCCTCAGTCGCTGGCGGCTTCTCTCTTCTGCCGTACAAGCCCGTCGATCCGTTCCTCCAGCAGCGCGTTGTGCAGCTCACATTCGGCCCGCCTGATGTACAGACCATTCAGTCGCAAAATGATCCGGCTCTCGAGCTCGGCCAGTTCCTTGCGCACCTCGGCCAGCAAGGCCCGGTTCTGGAGGCTCACGTAGGTGGCGATCAGACCGGAGGCAAGGCCGATGGCCGGCACGATGGCAGTCAGGATCCGCTCATCCATTGCTCACGCTCCCGCTCGAGGATTCGCAACTCCTGCGCCAAATCGTGCAGCGCCAGGCACAGGCCGGTAATGTCCGGATGACCCGCGCGCAGCAGACGCTCCGCCTCGGCCATCTCACGCTCGCAGCGGGCGACCTCACGCCGCCACTGCTCCTCGTTCCAGGGCAATCTCGTCGAACCCTCGCCCGTCGGACTCGAGCACGGCGCGCTTGCCGGAGAACTCTTCAAAACGCCGGATGATGACATCGCAGTACTTCGGCTCCAGTTCGATCAGCCGTGCCTGGCGACCCGTCTTCTCGCAAGCGACGAGCGTCGAGCCCGACCCGGCGAACGGATCGAGCACCGTGTCCCGGCTCTTGCTCGAGTTGCGAATCGCCCGCTCGACCAACTCCACCGGCTTCATCGTCGGATGCAGGTCGTTGGCAAGGGGCTTCTTGACGAACCACACGTCGCCCTGGTCGCGCGCCCCGCACCAATAGTGGTCTGTGCCCTCTTTCCAGCCGTAGAGGATCGGCTCATACTGCCGCTGGTAATCCGACCGCCCCATCGTGAACGTGTTCTTGGCCCAGATGAGGAACGTCGACCAGTGGCCGCCTGACTCGGTGCACGCGCGGTAGAGCGTGTGCAGCTCCGACGACGACATGCAGATGTAGATGGCGCCCTTGGTCACCGCCAGGATGTTCGTACAGGCGTCGCGCAGGAACCTTTCAAAGCCATCGCCGAGATCGTCATTGGTGATCTTGCGTTTCTTGCCGCGCAACTTGTCCTTCATGGTTGCGCCGTAGTTCACGTTGTACGGCGGGTCGCTGAAGACCATGTCGGCCAGGCCTCCGGCGAGCACCCTCTGGACCGCCTCGATCTGGGTCGCATCACCGCACAACAGCCGGTGATCGCCGAGCACCCAAACGTCCCCCGGAGCTGTGACGGCAGCCTCCGGCGCCTCCGGGACGGCATCATCGTCGGTGTTCCCGGTGATGGCATCATCAGACTCGGCCAGCAGCGCTTCGATCTCCGCATCCTCAAAGCCCAGCAGGTCGAGATGGAAATCGTCCTCGCGCAGCGCTTCGAGTTCGACCCGCAGCATCTCCTCATCCCAGCCGGCGTTTTGAGCTAGCCTGTTGTCGGCGATCACCAACGCGCGCCGCTGCGCCTCGCTCAAATGATCCAGCACGATCACCGGGACTTCGCCCAGGCCGAGCTTCCGCGCGGCCATCACCCGCGCGTGGCCCGCAATGATGACCCCGTCGGCCCCGACCAGCACGGGGTTGACGAAGCCAAATTCGGCGATCGAGGCCGCGATCTGCGCCACCTGCTCCTCGGTGTGCGTGCGCGGATTCCTGGCGTAGGGAATCAGCCGATCGACGGGCCAGCGCTGGATCTGGAGGTCGGGTTTCACTTCTTGATGTAGGGCGCCTCGGCCGGCGTGCCGTCGGGATTGGCGAAGTGGGCGAGCACGGCAGTGAGACCCTGCACGGCGGACAGTCCGACCATGGCCCAGAACTTGCCGCGCCCGGGCAGCAGGTCAATCGAGGCGTTCAAGCCTTGCGCCACGAGCGCCAGCATCTGAATCGCAACGTTCAAAGAGAACTTCATCTTCGTGAGCTCCTGGAATTGGTGAACAAGCGGCCGCAGCCGCCACCAGAGGCGCAGTTCGCGAATCATCACGTCCTCAAAAATCGGGGCGGCCCCGCGCAAGTAGTGCGGGACCGCCCCTTCATGCGCCCGGAGGAGAAAGACTACTTGTGGTTGGCGAGCGCGTCGGCCACCGCCGCCGCAACCACCGCGCCGATGGCTTTTAGCGACACGTCGTCGATCGAGACCGCCCGCGCGGTCAGCGTGTCGCCCGCGCCGGCCTGAACGGAATTCCATTGGCCGTCGATGGCGATGTCGCCGTGGCGCACGGCCTGCTTCGAAACGAGGTTGGCCGTCTCGACGGCGTTTTGAAGAGCCTGCGAGGCGATCTGGTTCACGCGCGTTTGTTCGATCAACGCCTGGCGCGCGGCCTGGATGTCGAGGTCCTGGTAGACGTCATAGGTCCGCTTGATGTTGGCGAACGTCACGCGCTGGTTCTCGCTGTGGGCGGCCCCGGCTGTAGCGCTCGTGTTCTTGAACGATTCATCCGTCCCGGTCTCGAACTCGCGTTCGGCCTGGTTCGGCGCGGCAACTTCAGGCATGATGATTCACTCCTTCACGTGTTGGGTTCGAATGGTTTGCCCGTCACTGCATGCACGGGCGTGAGCTTCAAGGTTTCCTGCATGCGGCGCAGGATCACGTCGCAGTAAGCCGGGCTGATCTCAACGCCGTAGCCCGCGCGCTCGAGCAACCCGGCGGCAACGAGCGTCGTGCCGCTGCCGGCGAACGGATCGAAGACGGCGTCGCCCGTATCCGAAAACGCCTTGATGAAGAACTCCGGGATCGCGCGCGGAAACGGCGCCGAATGGCTCCCCTGCGAGGACTCGGTCTTGGCTTCGATCACATTCGAGGGCCGCGCTAGGCCGCCGTGGCGGCCCTCCATGTCGTTGGCGTTGCGGCGCGTCGTCTGCCACGCGGCGTGGTTCTTGCCCCGGTCGGCCGCCGCGCCGCGCGGGCCCGTGCCGAGCAGCCCGCTCCCCGAGGTCGACTTCGGATCGTCGGGCGAGTAGTCGAAGCAGTCATCAGACCAGTGGGCCACTTCGCGCGGCCGGAACTTGAT
>Ga0308412_1000937_pt1 | contig 15615 bp, 8 predicted proteins | sample HotsprottomLayer_FD_202357 | JGI IMG/M metagenome (GOLD analysis project Ga0308412, IMG submission 202357) | Hot spring phototrophic mat microbial communities from Octopus Spring, Yellowstone National Park, Wyoming, United States -... | ecosystem: Environmental > Aquatic > Thermal springs > Hot...
GCGCCAGGCTTTTTCGGTGCTGTGCCGCTGGCAGGCCGGCCCGACTGGCCAGCGCCGGCCGAATCGCCCGGCTTGTGCGCCGGCTGCTGTTGCGCCTTGCTGGCCGAATCGTCACTTGGCGAGCAGCCGATCGAGGCCGCCAGCAGTCCCAAGCCGACAATCCACAAGCACAGCGTCCAGCGGCACGCCGCGATTGTGCCCGCTGCTGCGTCCCCCGAGATGCCGGCAGCGCGGCGACGGCTCCCGTCCACGGGTGATTGCGCCCTTGGTTGCCCACAAGCGGTACCGGACACGATATTGCCTAATCTGCCGATGGCCGCAACCAAATAAACGGACTCGCTACCCTCTTATGGAGGGACGCGCTCCGTCGCGTCCTTAACTACTTAGGAACACGGCCACGACGGAGCGTGGCCCTCCAGATCACCTGAAAACATGCGCGCACACCGCGCACAAGTTGCGCCGTAACGTACTACAGCGATAGCACGAACTCCACCAGGTCGTCGATTTGCTCCGGCGTCAACTTCACTCCATTCAGTCCGTGTTTGCCCTTTGTGAACACTTCCTTCATGGTGGAGTAACGACCGTCGTGCATGTAGGGGGCGGTGCGCCACGACTCGATGAGCGTGGGAGTGTCGAAATCGTCGCGCCGGTCCAGCTCGCCGCGCGAGCCAACGTCGTACATCTTCATATCGGTGTAAAGCGGTTCGGGATGGCACTTGGCGCAACCCACCTTGGGGTCGAAGAACAGCTTGCGGCCCCGCTCGGCGGCCGGACTGAGTTTGCCGTCGATCAGATAGGGGCTGGGCACGGGCTTCAGCGATTTCAGGTATTCGTCCATCGCCACGGCTTCTTCTTCGGGACGCACGGCGAACAAGATGTGCGTAATGCCGGAGCGCACCGCCTCTTCGGCGCCGCCGCGGACCGCTTCGGTCATCGCCGGGGGTGTCTGGTGTGCCAGCAACATGCTGCGGTTATTCTTGGGGTTGCCCATGCCGTCGTTCAGCAGGTCCCAGTTCAGTCCGTCCACCCGGGCGTCTGGATGGCAGCTTGCGCAACTTTGCCATTGCTGGAAGCAGATCGTCGCGTCGTTAAACAGCAGCTCGCCGCGGCGCTGGACGGTCAACTGGGGTTTAGGCCCGAGGGCGATTTCCTGCACTGCGCGGGCAGGGCTGACCGATGGCGACAGATCGACCGCTGCCAGACTGTCGCTGAAATACTGGGTAACGTAGGCGGTCTGGCCGACGACCGCTACTCCGCGCGGCCCGTGCCCCGGCAACTTGATCCGCCGGCGCAAATCGACCAAAAAAGCCAAATCGTTGGGCACATCCAGGGCCGTAAACGAGCCGGAGTAGATGATTCCCGGCTGCACTTCCTTGACGCCGCCGGATTGAATAGCCTCCAGCTTTTTCAGCACGCCAGGCAGGTCGATTACGCTTATTTCCCGCGTGCCCGCGTGGGCGACGACCAGCGTCTGGCCGTCGGCAGTGTGCAGTCCCCAAGGGTTGGCTGCGCCAAGGTCCACGTTGTCCAGCAGGATGGTGTTGATGAGCTTCTTGTTCGCCGCGTCGATTATGCTCAGCGCGTTGGTGTTCATCCAGCCGCGCTCCAGTTGAGTGGTCGGCAGTTGGTAACGCGCCAGCAGATGGGTGGCCAGCACGTGCTTTCCATCGGGTGTGATGCACACCCCGCGCAAACCGGTGCTGCCGTTGGGCAGCCGTATGTTCGAGAGCTTGAGGCTCTCGGTGTCCAGCACCGAAATGACCGCCGCAACGTCGTAAGAGTTGCTGGGATCGATCGGCAAATGATTGATCACGAAAAGCGTTTTTCCGTCAGGAGTGATTACGGCCCCCACCGGTTCACGCACCACCGGTACGCGCGCCGTTTCCTTCTTTTCCGCTAGATCGAACACCCACACGTCGTTGTTGAAGCGGTTGCACACGTACAGACGTTTGCCATCGGGCGAAACGGCTACTCCCGTGGCAGTATGCCCTGCCGGAAGTGTGAAGCTGATTTTGGCCGAGGCTGTATCGATGGCGCACACGGTGCTTTTCGGCGCTGCGGCTGTAACGTAAAGCGTCTTCCCATCGGCGCTCAGCACCATGCTGGTCGGCTCGGCCGGCAAGGCAATCCGATGCAACACTTTGCCCGCCGGCACCTGCACCACAGCCACCTGATTGGCGTCGCGCTCGGCCACAAAGAGCGTCGTACCGTCTTTGTGGGCAACAATAGTTTCCGGCCCCAGGTAAGCGCCCGGTTTGTCTTCAGCCGCTTCGCCCATCGCCAGCAGACATCCCACAAGCAAACAAACGGCGCAATACATGGCAAGCTTGTTCATCGTGCAAATCCCTTGGCGAGCAACAATGGCGGCCACTAACGCTTATTGAATATCGATTATCGATATCGTCGCTGCGGACATCAGCCTACCACGGCCCGGGGCGTTGGCCAGCGATGCGAAAGAACACTCTCCACTTTGCAACAGCCGGCGAAAACCCACCGGTAGCAGGCGGCCACAACCAAAGGCGGCGATGCTAATTCTGCACTGGCCGCTTCGCAGTTTGGGCTGACTGCTACCGATGCATCCTCTGGCAGGAAGACCTGCCGCAGAGCATTCGGGTCGGCAGGTTGAACTACGTCGCTTTTGCAGTTACGCTAAGCGTCAGTTACACTAGGCTACCAGGCAACAGCTAATATAGCTTGCCGACGCGCGCAAAGAAAGATGTTTGCGGCGAAACCTGCGACTGCACAATTGCCCGCCCAGAACGGCAGCATCCCACGTCCGGCCGTAGCCTCGCAAACGCCACTCGAACAACAAACGCAGCGGCCGGTCCGGCCACGAGAAGCACTAGCGGCCGGTGATTGCTACCGAGCAGTGCGACGAGTTGGCGACGCTCCAGCCAAGGCTAGTGCGGCGTTGTGGCGGGAGGCCTTTGGGCAGCGTTCCGTAGCCGCCGCGGCAAAGGTTATCGGAATGGCCCGCGAATAACATTTGGTTGGCGTCCGGCGGGCGGGCGATCGCTGCGTCATGCGCAGGCGCCACGCGCAGCGTGGTCGTTGGTGAAAGCCTTCGTTTGGGAAGCAAAGCGCAGCGGGCAGCCGTTTGGCGGAGACGATCGTTGTGGCTTATCGAAACCCGCCGCCAGCAAGGTGGCAATGTCTTGTGGTTCTTGACCGCCCCGATCCGTTCACCTCTTGCTCACCAACCGACCGCTGATTGCTTCCCGGCATGCGGACAGTTAGCGGAACGGCAGTTTCGGAATCGGGCGCTTTGGGCGGGGCTGCCAAGTCGCCGTCGCCGGCAGCAGCTCCCGCTGCCCTTTCACATGACGATCTGAAACCGGAGGCCGACTACGAAAGAGTCTCGATAAATTCCGGAGGGACTCGAGATATATTGCAGCACCGGTTGCAGCGTCATCCAGGGGGTCCACTGGATTTTGTAGAACAGTTCGGTTGCGGTTTCTTGGCCAGTGCCTCCTAGGTTGTGGTAAAGGTGATGGACAGCCGCACCTATGCGGTCTTCATCGCGGCGGGGAAACAGTCCCCGATACAAAAGTCCGACGGCCAGATAGTCTTTACAGTCGGTTTCCGTCCGCGGAAAATCTGTGTGGTATCGGAAAAAAACTCCTAAACCTTGTTCGTTCTTTTCATCGCTGGGGTCTTCTCGATACAGCACTTGTTCCACGTCGCAGTAGAGGGTGTATTGTTCAGGCAGAGACTTTTCCGGCACATCGATCGCAGAACGGTGCGAAAAACCGAAATCGATCATTCCCGGCAGGAAGCCGCCCAGTTTATGCCTCCGTTCCAATTCCAAAATGGTGAAGGTGGTTCCCGTATTGGAAAACCCCCAGGTGCGGCCATTGGGATAGCCGTCCCATACGCCCGCTTTGGCCGATAAAGATTCGGCAAGTCTTAGCACCACCACCGCAGCCAAGCTGTTATCGGGATAAGTGGGGCCGGGCAACGTGGCAGGAATTCCAGCGGCCGAATGAACGAATTCGGTGGCCATTTCGACCAGGTGGAATTGCTCGTTCACATCTTGCTTGCCTAGCCGGATGGTCACCAAATCGTCGCCCAGCGTGGTTTCCCACCAGTACTTGGACACTTGGGTGATATTGCCGTACGAGTCGATGGTGCTCAATATCTGGGCGTCTCCGACGTAATCCAGGCTCAAGCCGCGTCCATGCGTGTGCTGAAAGAGCAGATGAACTTTACCGGGCAGCCAAGGCCGTATTTTCTCCAAATCCACGTCCATCGTAAGATCAAACAGGCCCGCGTATTGGGTGGCGCCGCGGGTTCGGATGCCGCCACGGGTATTACTCAATATTTCGCCGGTGTAAAGATATTCAAAGGAAACCGGCCCCCTGCCATGCAACCGGTCGCCCAACAGCCTGGAAGGTTTTTCCTCCTCCCGGTTGTCCGCCTCCTCGCCAACATCTGCGTCCTGTTCAGAAGCCCGTGATTCCAGATCCGATCCTGGTGCCGCAGGTTCCGGCTGGCTTGCCCCTTTACCACGCCCAGCGGCCGGATAGACCTCTGGCAAGCGAGTCAAGATTTGTCCGGTGGATGATTCCGAACGCCACCCGATAGTATCTTGCCCGTATGTAGAAACTATCTCTGCCTGCCAAGCTACTACGAAGCTCCACAAGATTACGTTGCGTACAGGAGGCAGAAATCGGTTCCTCAAACTAGTGCTTTCCACGGTAAGCTGGCGAGATTTTGTCAGCAACGCAGAATCGGTAATGCGACGAGGGCGTTCCCCCGTCTATCGGGCTGGCTAAGGGTATCGGAGAAGAAATGTATCGCCTTTAGAAAAGATAAAGCAGCCGCCAGAGTCCCTCAGTCCCCATTGGATACCCAAGCTTGGCCCCACCAAGGATGATTAAGTAAACAACTGACGTCCGGGCGCGGCCATCATACGAGCCATTGGCTCGCCAACCACCCACATGGTGGTCGGTAGCCCATCAACCGAATTCGAGCCAAGCAATCGAACGGCAAGGATCGTCGGTGGACTTTGATGCTTCAGGAAAAGCTAGAACCCATGCACCTGCCCACCGCATGACCCTAAAGCTCCCCTTGTCGCCCGAACTCCGGCTGGTGCGCGACCTCCGGGCATGTCCAGCAGAAGGACGATTGATGCTTCACGCGCCGGTGGCAAACGCAGCGTGGCGGGGCTTACTGCTGGCGGGATTTCTCTTCGATGGCCTTCTTTTCGGCTTCGGCCTTCTGGCGGGCCGCTTTTTCTTCCTCGGCCTTCTTCAGGGCCTCGCCGGCCTTCTTCTCCGCTTCGGCAGCCTTCTTTTCGGCTTCGGCCTTTTCTTGGGCCAGTTTGTCCATAGCGGCCTTCTGCTCGGCGGCCACGCGCTCGGCCTGGGATTTCTCTTGCGCCAGCTTCTGGATCTGTTCGGTAAGCTTCTGTTTTTCTTCAGTGAGCTTGCGTTTCTCTTCAGCGAGATTGTGCTTCTCTTGGGTGAGTTTTTCTTTCTCTTGTGCCAGTTTTTCCCTCTCTTGTACCACTCCTTCTTTCTCTTGCAACAGCTTTTGTTTCTCTTGCGACAGTGTGTCGGCTGTTGCGGCCTTCTGCTGGGCAGCCTTGTTTTCGGCCTCGACCTTCTGGCGAGCGGATTTCTCTTCGGCCAGTTGCTGCTGAACTGCCTGGAGTCGCTCCTGGAGCGACTTGATGTCGGCTTCCAGTTTTTGGCGGGCGGTACGTTCGGCAGCCGCTGCTTGCTGAAGAGCGTTCATGTCGGCCTCGGCCTTTTCGCGGGCCGCCTTTTGCTGCGCTAGTTGTTGCTGCTGTGCGTTGCTTTGGGCCTGAAGTGCCTCGCGGGCAGCCCTTTCCTGAGCCAGTTGCCGTTCGAGCGATTTGTTTTCCGCTTCGGCCTTTTCGCGGGCCGTTTTTTCTTCCTCGGCCTTCTTCAGGGCCTCGCCGGCCTTCTTCTCCGCTTCGGCAGCCTTCTTTTCGGCCTCGGCCTTTTCCTGGGCCAGTTTGTCCATAGCGGCCTTCTGCTCGGCGGCCTTGCGTTCGGCCTCGGCCTTTTCGCGGGCAGCTTTTTCTTCGGCTGCCTTGCGCTCGGCCGCCAGCTTTTCCGGGTCCACCGGCGGAGCCAGCCGACCGGACATCAACTCGTACATCAACCCCAGCAGCACATCGGTGGGGATGCAATACGTTTCGGTCCGGCCGCCGCGGGCGATATTCACACCGACCACTTTACCGCTCAGATCGACCACCGGCCCGCCGCAATCGCTCGGGCGCACCACGGCATCGTGCTGGAGGACTGCCGGAAAGTCATCGTACCGGCCGCTTATGCCCACGCCCATGCGATTCTGCATCTCGCGTTTTTGCGTTCCTGGGGTTTCGATCACTCCCAGCTTTACCGCGATGGCCAGCACCGATTCACCCCGCTTCACGTTCAGCCGCACCAGATCGCCCACCCTGCGCTGCTTGATGGCGGCCACCAGTTCGGCACCGTTCTTGATAGGCTGGCCATCGACATGGGTGATGACGTCGCCGTCTTTCAGGCCGGCTTTCTCGGCGGGGCTGTTGGGCAGCACTTTTTCGATCTGCGCCGGCCCCTCCGCGCCCGGCTTCAGATTGACCCCCAGCACACCGCTGATCGGCGGTATGCGCCGCTGCGGCACGCTCAGCACGCCCAAGGCCAACGGGTCTTCGGCCGTGCCGGCTGCGGCCAGCCACTGTCCGACCCCGGGTTTGCTGGTGCTCCAGGGAATGACCGGCAGGCCGCTGGCGGGAATCTTCAGCATCGCCAGGTCGTGTTGTTTGTTGATGCCGACGATCGATGCCGGCAGCTCGCGGCCGTCGGCCAGCCGGCACACCACATTGCCTTTCAGCTCGCTGGCCTTGGTGAGTATCCAGCCGTCGGGACCGACGATCGTGCCCAGCGCTGCGTCCTGGCCGTCGCACTTGATGCGTACAGTGCAGCGGGCGGCTTCGGCCACCACAGAGCGGAAGGCGCTTTTCACCGGGGTGCTATCGCGGCCGTAAAGCTCCTCCTGCCACGAATCGCCCTTCAGCAGCCGGTCCCAGTTCTCGCGGAAGATGTCCACCGGCACGTGGAGGTTGACGTCGGTCGGGCCGGCAATGCGGCTGTGGATGCCGATCACACGTCCCTGAAGGTCGAACAGCGGCCCGCCGGAATCGCCGCCCACCAGCGTGCAATCGGTCTGGATAACCCCTTCGCGGATGCGCAGCACTCGGCCCACCCGCACCACCGGCGGCCGCCCCGGCTGGTAACCCAGCGGATGCCCCAACGCCACGCACCAAGTGCCGGACTTCAGATCGGCCGAGGTGCCCAGTTCCACGAATGGATACTTGCCCGCATCGGTGATCTTCATCATCCCTGCGTCGGCGGTAACGAACATTCCCAGGGTTTTTCCTTTGGCGGTTTTCCCATCGTGGAAGAAGAAGGTCACGTCCTGGCCGGGTTTCCCCACTACATGCCCGGCGGTCATCACCAGACCATCCTCGCTGACGATCACGCCGCTACCGGCCGAATTGCCGATCCGCACGCCCACTGTAGCCGGCAGAACCTTGGCGATGACCTTTTGCACTCTTTCTTCCAGCGCTTTGACGTCCTCCAGCGAGCGAGGGGCGCGCTGTTCGAGCGGCTGCTGCGGCGCAGGCTGCTGCGGTGCAGGCTGCTGGGGCTTCGGGGCAGCTTCGGCCTTCGGCGCCGGCTGCTGGGCTGGCGCAGGCGATTGCGCCGCCGGCGGTTGTTGAGCCGGCGGTTGTTGAGCCGGTGGTTGTTGAGACGGTGGTTGCTGGGTTGGTGGGGTTTGCGGCGCCGGCTGGGCTTGAGGCGCCGGTTGCTGCTGCGGCGCCGGTTGAGTCTGCGGCGCGGCTTGGCCTTGGGGAGCCGGCGCAGATTGTGGAGCGGTCTCTGGTTTCGGCGCCGGCTCAGCTTGCGGACTTGGGGCCGCTTGCGGCGGCTGGGGCACGGCCTGCGGCTGGTCTGCCGCCGGCAACAGTCCACCGAATACTACCAGCACCACCCCCAGCAGCCAGACGCGCAACATCCGCAGCCGGTCGAATCGCCACTTGCCGGACATGGCAAACACCCTGTTAAGGCTTCGGAATGCAACTTAAGGCGGGACAAACCGTTCGAGGTTTTATTATGCTCCGCTGGCTGTCGACTCGCAAGTTGCGACTGTGCTGTGTTCGGCCACGGCTGTCGCAGCCAGAAGGCTGGGCTGTGCACCGATCGGCACCGTGCACCGTTGCGCACCAGTGACGCTTTAATCTCTCATGGCGGAAGACGCGCGCGTCATGGGTGCTTGTTTTCAAGTGATATGAACGGCCACGCTCTGTTGTGGCAAGGCGCCCGGTGCTAGCGGACGCTACCGCAGCGCGTCGTTCCATTTGGTTGCCGCTGGATGCCTGCTTAAGGGACTACGCCCTGATATTCCCTGGCCTGCGCGGTCCCCGATGAAAAGAAGGCCTGTCGATCTTTGCGAAGGTAGTGACCGGCTGGTATTACGTTTATCTGGTGGTCGGTGTCGCCGCGTTTTGCGAATGTCAAAAGACTGGCTGGTTTTCGGGTAGCACTTTATTGCTATTTGCAATACGTAGTAACACGGGAGACTGGAAAAAGACTCATTTGAGGCGGTCACTACGTGTCGCAAAAATCAATAATGAAAACTCAATGCTGCTCCAGCCGTTGTCAGCGCCCAGCAGACCAGCATGACACACGCCGTCTCGACGCGCAAGGTGCGGCTGCCCAGTTCCACGATTTGCCAACCGTTCTGTCGGGCAACGGCGACTTCGTCATCGGTGAATCCCCCCTCGGGGCCGACGGCCAGAATAAACCCGTGCACCAGGGATGTCTCAGGCTGATCGGCCGGTGGGCAACCTGCACCGCGGCTTGATGGTGTTGCCAGTTCGGTCTGCTCTGCGCTGCGACTGTCAACAGGTCCGACGTGGGGAAACGATGCACTCCGATCGGCGGTTGCTTGCGGCGTACCCGGCCTGGCGGGCCGCGGTTGCTCTGGATGGGGTTGTGGATGGGCCATCATCCGAAGCGCCGCACTATCGGCCGACCGGCAGAACTGGGTGCATTGCTGCGGCGGGGTGATCTCCATCAGCCGGTTTCGGCCGCATTGCTTGCTGGCCTCGATAACCACTCGTCGCAGCCGGTCCAGCGAATGCTGGGTGGGCTTGGCGACGCTGCGGTCGCATAACAGTGGTACAAACTGCGTCACACCAAGTTCCACGGCCTTTTCCACCAGCCAGTGCTGACGCTGTCCCTTGGGCAGCGCCACGGCCAGCGTCAGCGGAAAGCCCACTTCGCGGTCTACGTGGCGGCCCTCGAGCACCCGCAGTTCCACCTGATCGCGGCGCACGACAGCAACTACGGCGACATACTCTACTCCAGTGCCGTCGAAGAGGATCACGCGATCGCCGGGCCGGGCGCGCATCACATGGGCCAGATGGTGAGCTTCCGGGCCGGTCAGCACCACGTGCTGGCCGTCGACGGGACACTGGACAAAAAACCGCTCGGACACTGACCGGCCTTTCAATACTGCTGCGATTGCCCAGACCGCCCAGCCGCACAAACTCACCCGTTGCTAGCCGTGGCGTTGCGATGCTGCCAAATCGGTGCCGCGCCAGTAGATGCTGAGGGGTTGGCCTGTCCCAGAGCACATCTGCACACCACCCGGCTTGCGCTCAACATGTTGTACCGATTATACCGAAGACAAAAAAGACACGTGACCGACCGCGCCCAGGGGTCCACCGATGTACCAAAGTTACTGGGGCTTGAAGTTTGCGCCGTTTTCCAATGGCGCGCACGCAGAAAACCTTTACTACAACGATGCATTCCGCGAAGCGCTGGCAAGGCTCCGCTATCTTGTCGAGCTGCGCCGCCGACTGGGCCTGCTTACCGGCCCGGCTGGAAGCGGTAAATCGCTGCTGCTTGGGCTATTTGCCGGGCAATTGGCAAGGGAGGGAAAACAGCTTGCTACGGCAAGCCTGGCAGCCGTACAGCCTGGCGAGCTACTGTGTATGCTTGCGGCGCAGTTTGGGTTGAATCTCGATCCGTCGGCAAGCATGGCGCTGCTGTGGCGCAAACTGACCGACCGCCTGCTGGAGTACGCCTATCAGCAGCTACAGGTGGTAGTATTGCTCGACGACGCCGACGAAGTGTCGGTCCCGACTACCTTCCAGATTTCCCGGCTTGCCCAGCTTGACTTATCCCCCCAGCTTAACCTGACGATGGTCTTGGCCGGCCGAGAGGATCGCATCGGGGCTGTCGGGCAGCGACTGCTGCAATTGGTCGATTTGAGGATTGACCTGCCGGCGTGGGAAGAAAACGATTCGGCACAATTCATCCGCCGCTCGTTACAGGCGGCCGGGTGCGCCTCGCCCGTGTTCGACAATCGAGCCATTGCCCGACTGCACGAGCTTTCCCAGGGCAACCCTCGTCGGCTGGCCAAACTGGCCGATCTTGCCCTGCTGGCCGGCGCGGGCCAAAAAACCAGGCACATCGACGAGCAACTGGTGGAAGCTGTGCACCAAGAGTTGCACTTGTGCCCGGCGGATGCTGCTGCTGAGTTGTCAAGCAATGGGCGCTGGTAGCCGAGGCGCGACCGGTCCGTCGTTGGTCACCACACGTGAAAGATCGCACCAGGGCCGACCTGTTGGAGGAGGACCGGTTACTGCACCAATGGAGGGTCGGCCAGCGGCCGCCAGTATTCGTCGTGGATTCTGGGTACCGCGGGGTTGATGGCCACGGGGTTCATGCTTTCCACCCGGCCGTCGCCGAACAGCACGTTCATAGCGCCGCCGTGACGTGCCCGGCCGCCGCCCCAGCCAGTCCAATGCGGCGAGTTGCGCATCTTCGGCGTCACGCTGACCAGGTCCCAGGCCGAATTGCCCACCACGTCGGCCACCAGGCGGCAGTATTCGACCAACAGAATCTTCTGGCCGTCCTGGACAAAGCGGTGGACTTTCGAGTTTATGCCGTAGCTGACCACTTCGGCTTTTTCAAAGCTCCACTTATGACCGTTGTTCTCGTGGAACGGGTCGCATGGGCGGCCGTTCTTGTCCACCACTACCCGGCCGTCGGGGTCCAGAAGCTTGTAAGTGTATCCGTGTCCATCGCTCCAGGGATAAGAGCCTTGCATCTCCCCGTCCACGTCAGGATCGACCAGGATGAAGATGTCGGCCATCAGGCCGTCCCATTGTGCCGGGTTCATCAGGTCTTCGGCCACGATGGCGAAGCTGTCGCTATTGGCCGGTTTGACCCTGCCGCCGGAAATGGTGATCCAATCCACTGGTTTGCGCAGGTCGCGGTGCCAGCGGACCCGCGCGCCGTCTTCGCGCAGAAAAATCTTGTAGTTGGTGTTATACACATAGACGCAGTAGTTCTCGATGCCGCCAGAGCCGCTGCCGCCGCCGGTAGCCCCGCGGCCAGCGCCGACGGTAAGTTCTTCGTTATCGTCGTTAGGGCAGATGTAGAATGACGACTGGTTCTCCAAATATGGCAGCAAGGCGGCCGTCCACTGCCGCGGCTTGATCACCCGTTTGCTGCTTCCCTCCATCGTGCTACAGAAGCGCTGGTATGCACGTCCGATTTGATAGAGGTTGTTGGCGCATTGGGCGCGTCGGGCGGCCTCGCGGACGCCCTGTACCGCCGGCATCAACAAGCTGATCAGCAGGGCGATGATGGTCACCACAATCAACAACTCGACCAGCGTAAACGCACAACGTGATTGACGGCGCATGGCACACCCCCTTATGTACCTTGGCTGGGCCAGCTCTTTGGCTTGACCGCTGTCATTACGATGGAATCCGACTGCGCAAATCCCCTTTCAATGTACCGGGGACGGACTACTGCTGGCCGGACTTCTGCCTATCCTTGAACTTGTGTATCAGCACCCCCATTTTCTGCCATTCTTCGCGGAACTTCTGGATGTACGGGCGGCGGATTTCCGGCGGGTCTTCGGGCCGGTAGCCCACGTCCACCTGTAACAGCCGCTGCACCGCCAGATGCGCACGAGCACGAACCAGATACGATTCGTCGTCCAGCGCCTCCAAAAACATTGGCATGCTGTCGAAATCCCACTCTTGCGCCAGACCGGTGATCATCATGGCTTTGACTTCCGCTGCCTCTGCCCCGCTTTGCTGGCCGGTGGAGGTTGCCGGCGACTGGCTGCCGGCGGCCGGGTCGGCCGTGGGAGAATTGTGGCCGGGCGTCGCCGGTCTGTGATACTGCCGCAATACCTCGCGCATGTGCTCCACGGCGGCGTCGGAGGAACGCACCAGCTCGCCGGCGGCCTTGACCTTCTCTTCCGGGGTGGGCGCAGAAACTGCTAGTTGAGCGAGTTTTTCCGGCGGCAGCTTGCGCGGCCCAGAAAATAGTATCTTCCACCCGTAAACCGCCGCAAACGCGCCCAGAAGCACCACCGCTACTAACAGTAACGACGTCCTGAAACTCATAATATTGCACCAACGGTCTTGGCTGCTGCGAGATAACGTCCTGAGCAATGCTTGTATCAAAACTGGCAAGCAGTGTTTTGCTGCCGCTGGCGACCGTTGCCGGACTGCGAGGCACGAGAAATCACACAGCCAGCCGCACCATGGCAATAGGCCGGGGCAAACGACGTCTTGCAATACTGACTAGAGCTGCCTACTGCCCGACGGCACTTCTACCACTGCGTCGCCATAGTGCCGCCAAACGAGTGCACCACATCCCCAGAAATTGCCGCGCCGACATGGCCGTCGCACACTCCACCAATATCAAGATACCGGAAATGCCTATTGGAGGCAATCCTTTCGGGGCCTGAATCCGCCCGAAAGGCAATGCGACAATTACCGCCTGGGGAACAGCCCAATTCCTATGAAGCCAACGGGCGACTGCTATAAAGTCGGTCCGCGAAATCCCGGGGCCGGCACAGTCGCTCATTGCCCGATCAGCACGTTTACCAGCAAGTCGCGGAAACCATCCAGGTCTTTCCAGCGAGAAGCTACCAGCATTGGCGTGCCGCTGTCGTCGATGCGCGTGTGGCCGTCGTCGGTAACGACGATCTTCAATTGCTCGAACTCCACCAGCGGCCGCTCGCCGGGATACGCCAGATAGATGGCCACCGTGTCGAAAAGCGTGGAACTGGCAGTCAATTCCTCCAATTGCGTCTTCTTGGCCCAGATTCGATAGTTTTCCATCAAAGCCTGGACCAGCGGGTCTTTGCTCTGGCGCAACTTGAGGAATCTCTCGCCAGAAAGATTCACCAGGCCACAGGTATCCAGCGGGGTGATGGTGGGCTTTTTCCACGGGGCCGAAAGCACCCGGCGGCATGCCTGCACGTTGGCACGGACGTTGTATTCGGCGTCGGGGGTCTTTTTGCCGCCGTAGCCGATGCGCACGCTGCCGTGCATTCCCACGAACTGCGCCTTGCCGGCGATATCCGGCCGGCGCTGGAGCACTTCGCCCATGGTATGCAGCGGCCCGACCGATATTACCGTGATCGGCTGCGACGACTTCTCGATGGTTTCGATGACAGCGGCGACGCCATCCTGGTGAACCTTGCCCGGGTAGTCGGCCAGCTTGTAGTCGGCTACCCACTCCTGCTGGCCGCCGTGGCCGCTCGTTCCCCCTGCCCCCAAACCGATGGGAATGTCAGTCCGCTTGGCCACGGTCAGCATCTTGGCGATGAGCTTGGCCCGGTATTCGGCCTTGCCGCAGGTGGTGGTTATCAACTTCACGTCCAGTTGTGGGCTTTTCAGCAACATGACCAAGGCCCAGGTATCGTCGATGTCGTCGCCGATGTCGGTGTCGAAGATTACCGGGATTTTTTCCGCCGCCATGCCGACATCCCCAAGCAACCCCAAAGCACACAAGCTCAACATAGCGATTACCGCAAAGCTTCGCATGACTGAACCCTCTGCTGACTGAAACGGTTTGATACACCCTGACATGTTGCGTGAGCGACGCTCCACAAGGGCAATGATTATTTGCGCGGGCTGAAGCGACACGTTCTTACCGCGAAAACGTTCCACTGCTGCCCGCGCAGATCATACGCTCCGAAGTGCCTGCAAAACCTGTCTGGCAGGCAAAACACACACGCGCCGGCTGATCGGACACCGGTTATCATCGCCGAGGGCCGGGCGGTTTTCAAGCTGTTCGGCCTGTTGTGACGATTTCCCGGATCGGCTTTGGTCGCTCGGTCTGTGCTGGGAGCGTTTCGCGAAACCCGCTACCGGGCAGAAGCTTGACTTGCAACTCGGCTGCTTGCATACTGCCAGCAGCGTGCCGGTAACGCACTGCGTGCACGGCAATTGCACAGACGCACAGGGCGAACGTGTGCGTTTCGTCCGGTCATCGACGCTGGCAATAATGCCAGCATCGGAAACGAGAAGTCGCTTGCATTTGAAACGGGCATGTTTCGACGGCGGTGAGATTCTTTCACATACCAAACCAAACACGAACAAGGATCGACCGATGAACACAGCACAGGGCAAACAGCGGACTTCGGGGTTGGCTTCACGGCGCGAGTTTCTGGCGCGCGGGGGAAGGTTTTTTGCGGCCGGGAGTCTGGCGGCGGCAATCGCGGCCCGAAGCTACGCCGCCGAAGATAACACCATCAAAGTGGCACTGATCGGCTGCGGCGGGCGGGGCACCGGGGCGGCCGACAACGCCCTGAGTACCAAAGGGCCGACCAAACTGGTAGCGATGGCCGATTTCTTCCAGGGCCGGCTGGAATCGAGCTTGAAGAGCCTCAGCGGCCGCCACGCCGACAAGCTGGACGTTCCGCCCGAGCGCCGCTTCGTGGGTCTGGACGCCTACAAGAAGGCCATCGACGCCATCGCTCCCGGCGGAGTGGCGCTACTGGCCACGCCGCCGGCCTTCCGGCCCATTCATCTGGAATATGCGGTCCAGAAGGGTTGCCACGTGTTCATGGAGAAATCGTTCGCTGTCGATGGCCCCGGAGTCCGCCGCGTGCTGCGCGCAGGTCAGGAAGCGGAAAAGAAGAACCTGAAGATCGTCGGCGGCCTGATGTCGCGGCACTCCATCCCGCTGCAACAGGCCATCGCCCAAATCCACCAAGGGGCCATCGGCGAAGTGATAACCTGCTGGGCGTATCGGATGCACGGTCCAGTGGGCTTTGCCCCCAAGCCGGCCGGCGCCAGCGAGCTTGCTCATCAAATCCGCAACTACAGCAATTTCACGTGGCTTAACGGGAGCTTCTTGCTGGATTGGCTGATCCATAATCTGGACGTATGCTGCTGGGTGAAGAACGCCTGGCCCGTGTCGTGCCAGGGACAGGGCGGCCGGCAGGTGCGCACCGAGCCGGACCAGCTTTTCGATCACTACGCGGCCGAATACACCTTCGCCGACGGCACCCGACTGTTTGCCCAAGGGCGCCACATGAACCGCTGCTGGGGGTTCTTCGGCTGCATCATCCACGGTTCAAAGGGTTCTGCGGTGTTGGGGGAAGGGATTGGGCAACCGCGTCTGTACAAGGGCTACAGGGCGTCTGCCGACAGCGTACTGTGGGAACACAAAGGGGCGGCGCCGAACCAGTATCAGGTGGAACATGACGTACTGTTCGCTGCCATTCGCGAAGACAAGCGGCACAACGAGACCGAGCGCTGCGCTTATGCGG
>Ga0308412_1000946_pt1 | contig 15540 bp, 14 predicted proteins | sample HotsprottomLayer_FD_202357 | JGI IMG/M metagenome (GOLD analysis project Ga0308412, IMG submission 202357) | Hot spring phototrophic mat microbial communities from Octopus Spring, Yellowstone National Park, Wyoming, United States -... | ecosystem: Environmental > Aquatic > Thermal springs > Hot...
TCCTTAATAAAAATAAAACTTGAAGGTTATAATATTAATCCTGAACTCTCAAAAAAACTTACAAAACAGATCGAGGTTAAAAAAGTAAAAGTCTCACCGGAAGGTAAAGAGAATCTTGATCTCGAAAAAGTTTTTATTGGAACTTTTGCATTCGTCTGGTTTCTTGTAATGTCATTATTAATGGTTGCAGGTTCTCTTGTGCGTAGTGTTGTTGAAGAAAAATCAAATCGAATAATAGAAATTCTATTGTCATCTTGCTCAGCTCAAGATTTAATGGCTGGTAAAATAATTGGTTTAAGTGCATTAGGATTAACTCAAATTTTCGTGTGGATTTTAATTGCAATTTCTGCCGTTGGACCAATGATTTTCGATTATGTTCAACTTCAAAATTTTGGATTTGTATTAATTTATTTTGTACTTGGTTACCTACTTTATTCATCATTATTTATTGGAATTGGATCTATTGGAAATACTGAACAAGATCTGCAGTCAATTATGAGCATTCTTAGTCTTCTCATAGTATTACCAATAATTCTATCAGTTCAAGTTTTTGAAAATCCATCTTCAAAGTTCATCGATTATCTTTCATACTTTCCTCTGACTACCGCACCGCTGATGACAATTAGAGTTAGCATTCTGGAAGTCAGTTTAACCGACAAGATTTTAACAATTGGTATTTTGATTTTGTCTATTTATGCATCGATCTGGTTTTCGGCAAAGATTTTCCGTGTTGCAATTTTAAGTTATGGCAAAACGCCAAACATTCAAGAAATTATTAAATGGCTTAAAATTAAATAATGTTAGTTTTATCAATTCTCTTAGCAGTAATTCCAATAATTGCCTATGTATTAATTTTATGGTGGCTTGACAAATACGATAGAGAGCCAATCAAACTTCTGCTTATACACTTCTTATGGGGAATGACTGGTGCAATATTTATTAGTGGATTCTTTAGTTTAATCATTAATCAGGTTTTGGGATTTATGATTGTTAACGAAGATACTAAAGAATTTTTTGCAACTGTTTTTACCGCACCAGTAATTGAAGAAGCTTCAAAAGGGCTTTTTCTAATTCTAACAATCAGCAAAAAAAAGTTTGATAATCTAACTGATGGAATTGTTTATGGTGGTTCAATTGGATTAGGATTTGGATTGACAGAAAATTTTCTCTATTTCTTTTTCTCAAATAATAATATTAAAGACCTTCTCACTTTAGCAATTGTTAGAAACATTTTCTCAGTTTCAGTTCATTTCATAAGCACTGCCACTTTTGGTTGTTTGCTTGCATTAAGCAAATTCAAATCACTCAATAGAAAAATTCTTTATATGTTCATCGGATATTTAATTGCTGTCTTCGTTCATTCTTTATGGAATTTTATGGTTACTTTCAGTTGGACTTTCGCATTTGGATTAATATTTATCGTGGTAGCTTTGATTATAATTTTTGGTCTAATTCAAATTTCACTTTCATTTGAAAAGAATATTATTTTTTATGAGATGAATGATGAAATCTTAAATGGCAGATTAAAACCGAATTTCGCTTCCATTATACCAAGTTATAAATTACGAAATACAAAAGGTTGGATAAAAGAAAATCTGAGAAAGGATTACATCAATCTTGCGACAACACTAGCTTTCAGAAAAAACCAACTTAGAAATATCACATCAGAAAAATTGAAAAATTCATACATTAATGAAATTGAAGATATAAGAAACAAATTAAGGCAAATCGAACTGGAAGCCGAAGACTTAATTTATTCTGATTAAATCTTGACTAAACAAATGACTTCAAATATGAAAAAAGTTGCAATACTTGGTGGTTCATTTAATCCAATTCATATAGGACATTTAATTTTGGCTAATACAGTATGCGAAGAATTTAATCTCAACAAAATTATCTTTGTACCCTGTTACATACAGCCATTGAAATCAGATAAAGATTTTGCATCTCCCATAGCTCGTCTTGAAATGATTAAATTAGCAATTCAAAGCAATCCAAAATTTGAATTATCTGATATTGAAATAAAACGGAAAGGAAAATCTTACTCAATTGACACCATAAAATATTTCAAGAAAAAATATGACGATTTGTATTTTGTAATTGGTGCTGACAACATTAAAGATTTTAACGAATGGAAAGAACCGGACAAAATTTTAGAGCTTACAAAATTGGTTGTCACTAATCGCGGTGGAATTAATGAAAAAATTCCGAAGAGATTGAGAAGGAAAAAAATTTTTGCATGCAGAATTCCGGATATCGAAATTTCAAGCACTATGATTAGAAATTTTATTCGTTCAAATAAAAGTATTAAATATCTTGTGCCTGAAAAAGTTGAAAGGTATATAATCAAAAACAAACTCTACAAAAATTATGGAGAATAAATTGAACATTCTTGTAACTGGTGGAGCTGGTTTTATTGCTTCACACATTGTAGATGCATTCATCGAAAATGGACATAATGTAACTATCATCGATAACTTAACAACAGGTCGAGAAGAAAACATTAATCCAAAGGCAAAATTTTATAATGTTGACATTCGAAACGACCTTACACAAATTTTTGAAGAAGGAAAATTCGATGTAGTAAATCATCACGCGGCACAAATTGATGTTCGTCGATCAGTAACTGACCCAATTTATGACGCTGGAGTTAATATTATTGGAACATTAAATTTACTTCAGAATTCTGTGAAGTTCGGAGTGAAGAAATTTATGTTTGCTTCAACTGGTGGTGCAGTTTATGGCGAGCAAGATTATTTCCCTGCAGATGAAAATCATAAACTACAACCACTGTCTCCTTACGGAATTTCAAAACTTGCTGTCGAGAAATATCTTTATTTCTACAATGAAGTTTATGGATTAAAATATACAATCCTACGATATGCAAATATTTACGGGCCACGACAGAACCCACTCGGAGAAGCCGGAGTGGTTTGTATTTTCCTTGACAAAATTTTAGCCAACGAACAGCCTATCATAAACGGCAGTGGTGAACAAACCAGAGATTATGTTTATGTTAAGGATGTGGTTAAAGCAAATTTATTGACTCTTGATGAAGAAGAATCAGAAATTTATAATGTTGGAACTGGAATTGAAACAAGTGTAAATGAACTATTTAAACTTATCAATCAAAATTTTGATAACTCAATTAAAGAAGTTCACGGACCAGCAAAGCCTGGTGAACAAATGCGTTCTGTAATTACTTCTGAAAAACTCTTCAAGAAATTTGGATGGAAACCTTCAACTAATCTTGAAGATGGTTTGAAAGAAACAATTGATTATTTTAAATCTCTTATTCTAAAATGAATATTGACAAATTAATCGAAGAACTTTCTCACAAAGACAAAAAAGCAATAGCTCGAGCTTTAACTGAAATTGAAAACAACACAAAATTAGCTCAACAAATTCTTGACAGAGTATCTTCAAAGTTCGGGCAATCGTATCGAATTGGAATCACTGGTCCACCCGGTGCAGGTAAAAGCACTTTAACTAATGCATTAATAAAATTATTAGTCTCAAAAAATTTTTATGTAGGAGTTATTGCTGTTGACCCAACTTCTCCATTTACTGGCGGTGCATTATTAGGCGATAGAATTAGAATGTCTGAGATTGGTACTCATCCAAATGTCTTTATAAGAAGTATGGCTTCACGGGGAAGTCTTGGCGGACTTAGTCAATTCACTTCTGAAGCAGGTGATGTTTTTGATTTTGCAAGATTCGATTTCACAATATTCGAAACGGTTGGAGTTGGTCAATCCGAACTTGATGTTGCAAATAATGTTGATACGACTATTGTAGTTCTTGTCCCAGAGTCAGGCGATTCAATTCAAGCAATGAAAGCAGGCTTGATGGAAATCGGCGATATTTTTGTAATGAACAAATCAGATAGAGCCGGTGCCAACCAGGCAGTCGCTTCACTTCAATTTATACTTTCATTCAAACAACACGATGAAAAAACCTGGCTACCACCAATCATAAAAACAATTGCTTCAGAAAATTCCGGTATCGATGACCTATATCAGAAAATTTTGGAGCATAAAGATTTCTTATTACAAAACGGACTATTACGAAAAAAGAGAGAACAACGATTCAAAAATCGAATCAAAGACTTGATTTCTAATTACTTAAAAAAAGAATTGTGGAACGATGACAGAATGAAACTACTTGATGAAAAGCTCCAATTAATTTTTGAGAATAAAGAGAAGGTCTCAAATGTTGTTCGTGAGTTAGTTGATAATTTTAGAAATGGGCAATGATAATTCCAACATTTAACAACTTTGCAATTACTAATATTTATTTTTTACAAAGAAATAGTAATAAACCAGCAGAAGAATAGAACTGAAAAATAACTCTGCATAATCAATTAATCCATATTCATTTTTGAAGTAGAATTTATAAAAAATGTGGACAATTGCTGCCAATACATTTAGTATTAAAATACAGAGTATAATAAAACTCAGCTTAGTCTTGAAAAATTTCTGCAATTTATAGTTAATATGCTCTCTCATTATTTTTGAAACAAGAATTAAAATTTTTAATGTCTCTCTTTCTTTCTCAAAATAATTTTGTGAGAAAAAAATTAAATCAGTCATTTGTATTATTTTTTAGATGTATTATTAAAAATTCTAATAAGACCAAAATGAGCGAGCATAAATGGGATTTGCAAAAGCCCTAATGAAAGATTCTAAATTTTAATATTGACTGCAAATTCAATTCTTGTTCCTATCTCCTTATTAATGCAAAACTCACATTAGAACCCGTCTTTTTCAGTTACCTTTCAAATAAGAATATTATAATAAAACTTCCAAAGATTTTATATCATCATTTTTTTATCTTGCACTTAGAATTCAGTTGTTCCAGTAATGAATATCAATTCAAATTTAATTGAGCATATTTTTATAAATCTCAGCTCAGACAGACGAGAAAAAAATTTGAACATCAGAAAAATAAAATATCTATCCGTAATATTTTCAGCTTTCAAAAATCTCACAAAAAGTCAGTCAGGAGGAAGTAATGTTTGGTTACAATCTTGATGAGCAGCTTATATTAATTCAACAATCAATTCGTGAATTTGCGGAAAAAGAAATTCTGCCTTATGTGATGAAATGGGATGAAGAACAAATTTTTCCAAGAGAAGTCTATACCAAACTCGGCGAAATGGGATTTATGGGCATTTTAGTTCCGGAAGAATTCGGAGGTGCAGGACTTGGTTACACTCATTACGCTTTAATTGTTGAAGAACTCGCAAGATATGACCCATCAATCTCACTTTCAGTTGCAGCACATAATGGATTATGTACCAATCATATCAATTTATTTGGCAATAAAGCACAAAAAGAAAAATATTTAATCAACTTAGCTCAAGGTAAATTTATCGGAGCCTGGTGTTTGACCGAACCAACATCGGGAAGTGATGCTGGAAGTTTGAAATCAATTGCAAGAAAAGAAAATGGCAAATACATAATCAACGGTTCCAAAACTTTTGCAACTCACGGTTCAGTTGGTGAAGTTGCTGTCATATTCGCCAAAACAAATCCAGAAAAAGGTAAAAAAGGTATCTCAGCATTTATTGTTGAAACAAATTCTCCAGGTTACATAGTGCTTAAAAAAGAAAACAAACTAGGATGCCGTGCAAGCGATACAGCTCAACTTTCATTTGAAAATTTAATCGTGCCTGAAAAAAATTTATTGGGCAATGAAGATGAAGGATTCATAAACGCATTACAAGTCTTGCAAGGTGGAAGAATTTCAATCGCGGCAATGGCTTTAGGTTTAGCGGAAGGCGCTTATGAATTGGCATTAAAATATTCAAAGGAAAGAGAACAATTTGGCAAATCAATCTCGGAGTTCCAGGGAATACAATTCAAACTCGCTGATATGAAAACAATGATTGAAGCTGCTCGACTTCTTGTTTATCGAGCTGCCACATTAAAAGACCAGGGAAAAGATGTTACTTACGAAGCTTCAATCGCAAAGCTTTATGCGAGTGAAGCAGCTGTCAAAATAACTGAACAAGCTCTTCAAATTCACGGTGGTTATGGTTTCACAAAAGATTTTCCAGTTGAAAAATTTTATCGTGATGTTAAACTTACAACCATTGGTGAAGGAACTTCCGAAATTCAAAGATTAATCATTGCTAAATCAATTTTAATTGAGCTATGACAAAACTCAACAGACAAATCAAAAAAGATTCAACATTCTTCGAAAGACAGGATTATCACAAAAATTTAATCAGAATTCTCAATGCAAAAGCTGAAAAAATAAAAGAAGGTGGTGGGAAATCCGCAATTGAAACGCACAAGAAAAAAGGAAAATTATTCGTTCGCGATAGAATTAGACTTTTAATAGATGAAGGAACTGAATTTTTTGAACTTGGAATTTTTGCAGGGAATGAACTCTATGACGAATATATTCCAGCAGCAGGAACAATAATTGGGCTTGGTTATGTATCTAAAAAATTATGTGTGATTGTTGCAAACGACGCAACAGTAAAAGCAGGTGCATGGTTTCCGATTACCTGTAAGAAAAATCTCCGCGCTCAAGAAATTGCAATGGAAAATCGGTTGCCAATTATCTACTTAGTTGATAGTGCTGGTGTTTATCTACCAATGCAGGATGAAATTTTTCCTGATAAAGAACACTTCGGTAGAATTTTCAGAAACAATGCAATAATGTCTTCAATGGGAATTCCACAGATTGCTGCGATAATGGGACCTTGTGTCGCTGGCGGTGCCTATCTTCCAATTATGAGTGATGAAGCCATTATCGTTGAAGGAACAGGCAGTGTTTTTCTTGCTGGAAGTCATTTAGTAAAAGCTGCAATTGGAGAAGAAATTGATAATGAAAGTTTAGGCGGTGCAGATGTTCATTCTTCCATTAGTGGTGTAACAGATTACAAAGAGAAAAATGATGAAGAAGCAATTCAATTAATCAGAAGTTTGGTTGATAAAATTTCAGGACAAAGGTTTGAAGGTTTCAATCGAACAACTCCAAAACCACCAGAAAATCCACCAGAAGATATTTTAGGTATACTTCCCACAGATACTATAACTCCATACGATATGTATGATGTTTTAAGTTGCATCGTTGATGATGGTGAAATTGATGAATACAAAAAAAATTATGGTAAAACAATCATAACAGCTTACGCAAGAATTGATGGCTGGGCGGTTGGTATTGTTGCAAATCAACGCTCGCTTGTCAAAACTCGGACAGGTGAAATTCAGATTGGTGGTGTAATTTATTCTGATAGTGCCGATAAAGCAACTCGATTTATTATGAATTGTAATCAGAAAAAAATTCCTTTAATTTTTCTACAAGATGTAACTGGTTTTATGGTTGGTTCTAGAGCTGAGCATGGTGGAATTATAAAAGATGGCGCAAAGATGGTTAATGCAGTTGCAAATTCAGTTGTACCGAAATTTACCTTCATTGTCGGTAATTCATATGGAGCTGGAAATTATGCGATGTGTGGTAAAGCTTATGATCCGAGATTAATTTTTGCATTTCCAAATGCTCGAATTGCAGTTATGGGCGGAAATCAAGCAAGCAATACTTTGCTGAATATTAAAATCAATCAAATGCAAAAGGAAGGTAAAGAAATTAGTGATGAAGACAAGAAAAATTTTCTAAAAGAAATTTCAAATCGCTATGAAAAACAAAGTGAACCATTATATGCTGCAGCAAGACTCTGGATTGATGAAATAATTGACCCGAGAGAAATTAGAAAAATCATCTCAATTGGAATAGAAATGGCAAATCACTCTCCAATTACAAAACCATTCATCACTGGAGTAATTCAAACTTGAAAATTTTTATAATATTTCTAATCCTGTATTCAACAACTTTTTGTCAAGTTAAAGATATTTATGAATATGGAAGCAAGGTCAATGATTACATAGCTAATAAGATTTTCAATAGTGATGACAGGCAAATCAATTTAGCTCAAATTGACTCAATTTTCTCCTTTGCTCTCTCAATCGCAGATTCAAATGTTGGTGATGCACTTCTTTTTTGCAGTGTTGGGACAATGACATACCCAGTATTCAAAATGAAAATTCCTTTCTTAAATTTTTTAATCCCCTTTTCAATTTTCAGTGATTATGATGAGACTTCTCTCAGAAAAAAAGTAGATAATCTGCCTTCTTATTTGTTTGAAGATTCCCCACAAACATCATTTGGCGATAAAGATAAGATTGTTCATTTCTTTTCAACTGCATACTTGAGTTATATCTTCGGCAAAAATTTTTCAGAACATTTCGGAGCCTTTGTAGAAGAATTCGAAGAAAGTTTTAAGATTGAAGGTCAAGTTGATTATAGAGATATGCGAATTAATCAACTCGGTGCAGAATTTGGTCAGATGCTTCGTTGTAAAATAATTTCTCCAAGTATTATTTTAGCAAAAGAAAAAAGTCTGAGTTATGGAAAAAATATTAATAATTGATGACGATTCTTCCATCTGCGAATCAATTAAAATGATTCTTGAATACGAAAATTATATTGTTGATTTTGCCTCAAATGCCATTGAAGGAATTGAAAAAATAAAATCTAATGATTACAAAGCTGTTCTTCTCGATATAAAGATGCCCGAAATGGATGGATTGGAAGCAATAACAAAAATTAAAGAAGTTAATGATGCAATCTCAGTCGTTATGATTTCCGCTCATGCAACCTTAGGCAACGCAGTTGAAGCAACTAAGAAAGGCGCCTATGATTTCATCGAAAAACCAATCGATAGAGATAAACTTCTGATTACAATCAGAAATGCTGTAAACCAGACAAATCTTCTTTTAAAGAACAAGCAATTAAAAGAAAAAGTAGAAAGCAAATACGAAATCATTGGTCAAAGTTTAGCTATTAAAAATATTATTGAGACCATTAGAAAAGTTGCTCCAACTAATTCAAGAGTTCTTATCACTGGAGAAAACGGAACAGGTAAAGAACTAATTGCCCACGCAATTTATCGTTATAGTAATCGTGCAAATAAACCTTTTGTTGAAGTTAATTGCGCTGCAATCCCAAATGAATTAATTGAATCTGAGCTCTTTGGTCATGAAAAAGGTGCATTCACTGGTGCAACTTCTCAAAGAATAGGAAAATTTGAGCAGGCAAATGGTGGAACACTCTTTTTAGATGAAATTGGTGATATGTCTTTTAATGCTCAAGCAAAAGTCCTAAGGTCGATTGAAGAAGGTGCAATTGAAAGAGTCGGTGGTAAAAACAAAATTCCTGTCGATGTTCGAATTATAACAGCAACTAATAAAAATTTAATGAAAGAAATTGCTGAAGGAAGATTTCGAGAAGATTTGTTTCACAGATTAAGTGTAATAGTAATCAATGTTCCACCATTGCGGGAAAGAAAAGAAGACATTCCTATTTTAATTGACCACTTCACTAAAAAAGTGTGTGAAGAAAATAAATTCAACGAGCGAAAATTCAATGAAGATGCAATTGAATATCTTAAAAATTTAGAATGGAAAGGAAATGTTCGAGAGTTAAGAAATTTCGTCGAAAGAATTATTATTATGAATCCAAAACAAGTTTACAGCTTAAAGGATGTGAAAGAGCAGCTATTTACATACACAAAATCGGATTCAGAGATTAATTTTTCCATCGATTCATTTCAAGATTTCAAAGATGAGATGGAAAAAATCTTCATTCTCAAAAAACTAAATCAATACAATTGGAACATCACTAAGACGGCAGAAGCAATTGGTATACAGAGAAGCCACCTTTATAACAAAATTAAAAAATATGGTTTAGAGAAGGAGCTAAAGTAATGGATTGTATCTTCTGTAAAATTGTGCAAAAGGAGCTAAATTCTGAGATAGTTTTTGAAAACGACAACATTGTCGGTTTTAACGATATAAATCCCGTTGCTCCTTATCATATTCTCTTTGTTCCTAAGAAGCATATTGACCGACTCACCAACACTGAGTTAGCTGATATTAATTTACTTGGAGAATTAATTTATCAAGCAAAAGAATATGCAAAGAAAATTAATATTGATATTAGTGGTTATAGACTTGTTTTCAATACAGGAAAAGATGCAGGGCAAGCTGTATTTCATATTCATTTACATTTGATTGGCGGTAGAATGATGTCTTGGCCACCTGGATGATAAGTTTTACTTTTCATTATTAAATAAATCTTAGAGATTAAAATTTATCGCAAGTCTATCAAAACAAAATTGAAAAATTATTTTATTGAGTAAGTTTAAAAATAAAAAAGCCCCGAAGTCTTCGGGGCTTGACATTTACAATGACAACCTTAATTAAGTTTAAAGATAATCGGAACAGCAACTTTTACTCTTACTGGCTTTCCTCTTTGTTTACCTGGTTTAAATTTAGTTTCTCGAATAGCTTTTTCTGCCGCCTCATCACAACCAGCACCAATTCCCTTTAAGACTTCTGTTTTGGTTACATTACCATTTTCATCGACATAAGCCAGAATATAAACTTTTCCTTCAACGCCTGCTCTTTTAGCAATTTCTGGATAAACTATCTTTCTTTGAATTGCCTCAATTCCACCAATTGGTTCAGGCATTTCTTCTACAACTTCAAAATACTGAATATCCTCCTCAACTATTTTTCTCTCTTCTCTCGGTGGTGGTGGTGGTGCCTCAATTTGCTGAGTTAAATCAATTTCTGTACTGCCAATCTCAACATCTTCAAGAACATTATCCGATGGTGATTCAATTGGAATTGGCGGTTTTGGCGGTGGCGGGGGACGATTCTCCTGCTTGGTTTGTGCAATATCTTCAACATTGACAAGCTCTTGAATTTCTAATCCCCTCTTCTCTCCCCCTTCAATCTTAGGGAAAAATTTAAAAGCAATTATTAATAATGCTAAGGAGATAATTAAACTAACTTCAACATATCTTGTATATTTTCTCCTTAGGTCAGCTTTTGGTGTTTTATATACTGGCATCGTTAATTTCCTTTAAGTTTGGTTCAAAAATAATTTTTGAATTTCTATTTAACAAGTTCAATTATCTTACTAATTGTAATTAATCGAGTTCCTTGCCAATTGATTCAATCATCTCAATTGCATCAGGAATAAAATTAATTACATCACTTGAAATTAAACTTAGCTTTCCTTTTTTGATTGCTGAAATATCTCCCGCTAATCCATGTAGAAAGACACCAGTAATTGCTGAATCCAAAGCTGATAAACTTTGAGAATAAAAACTGCTAATCATTCCGGTCAGTACATCTCCCATCCCGACAGTTGCCATTCCACTATTTCCAGTCGAATTTATGAACAAATTTCCGCTAGGTTCAAAAATTATAGTTGGCGCTCCTTTTAGAACCAATATAGTTTTATATCTTCTTGAAAATTTCAATCCATAATCAAAAATATTTTCTCTTAATTCTTCAATGCTTTTCTTGGTAAGTCTTGAGAATTCACCTAAGTGCGGAGTCAGAATAGAATTCATTAGAGATAATTTTCTATCATCAATGAAATGAGCAATTAAATTTAATCCATCAGCATCAATAACTTTTTTCTTATCGGGATAAGCCAATAAAATTCTTCTCAAAAATTTAAGTGTCTCCTCATTTTGACCAAGACCAGGTCCAATCATTAAAACATCTGCCCAAGCAATTTTTGATTTAATCTCATCGAAATCATTTTCAACAAAGAAATTTCCGTTATTATTTTTTAGTGGAAATGTCATCACTTCTTTTAAACTTTTAGCGTAAACATTGAGAAGTTTTTGTGTCGTTAAAAGAAGCACTCCACCGCATCCTGACCTTAGAGCAGATTCACAGGACATTTTAGCAGCGCCAGTTAATCCAGCTGAACCAGCAATAGCAAAAATTTTTCCGACTGAATATTTGTGTGCGTCATAAGGTCGCTTAGGTAGTCTATCGTAAATGTCTATATCTTCAATCAAATGTTTTTTTATTTTTTTTGAATTACTCAAAACATTCGGATAGCTAATATCAACAATTTCAATTTTGCCAGAAACTTTTGGACCATCATTTATAAATAATCCAACCTTTGGCAATCCCATCGTCAAAGTATAATCAGCGTTAAAAGCTCCACCTAGGATTTTTCCATTATCGCTTGAAAGGCCTGTGGGAATATCAACAGCTAACTTAATGGCTTTATACTTATTTGCCCAATTGACCGCTGATAGATAAGGTTCACGGATTTCTGAATTTAATCCCGTACCAAGTAATGCATCAATAATTATATCGAAAGGTTCATCGAAAACATTTTTAATTTTATTTAATGATTTTGGATTGATAAAGATTTTTAAGTTTTTATCTTTCTCAACAATTCGTTGAATGATTTCAAAATTAATTTTGGCATCACCAGAGATTTTTTCAAGATTGCCAATTAAAACAACGCAGACATTGTAGGCACGATTCGTAAGATGTCTTGCAATAGCAAATCCATCGCCACCATTATTGCCATGACCACACAGAATCAAAATGTTTGTAATGCTTTTTTTAAGAGATAAATCCGAGATGAAATTGACAACTCCCTCAGCAGCATTTTCCATTAAAATTAAGGAAGGAATATTAAAAAGTTCTGTTGCTAATCGGTCGAGTTCTTTTATCTCGTCTGCTGTTGTGACTTTAATCATCTTAAGGTAAAAATTTAGTAATAATATCTAAAACCAAATGCGGAGTTAATCCAAGTTGAATGACGAATAAAACACAAACAATCAAAACAAAATAATCGCCTGCATGACTAAATAAATTAATTTTCTCATCACTACTTCTAAAATACATATAGACAACAACTCTCAAATAAAAATAAGCCGAAATAACGCTCGAAACTACACCAATAATTGCAAGATAAGTCATATCTGCTCTAATAGCTGAAAGAAAGACATAATACTTTCCAAAAAATCCACCGAATGGGGGCAATCCTGAAAGCGAAAACATTAAAATTGACATAACTGCAGAATACCAGGGATGAAGACTTGCTAAACCTTTGTAATCATTTAATGTAACTCTTTTATCAAAATCATTTTCAAGAATTGATACCATAATAAATGCTGCAACTTTCATAAATGAATAAACAATTAAGTAAAAAATCACTCCGCCCATTCCGAGCTTATTTGCTGCAGAGATTCCAATTAACATATACCCAGCATGAGCAATACTTGAATAGGCAAGCATTCTTTTCAAATTAACTTGAGCAATAGCTGTAATAGAACCAATCAGCATTGATGCAATTGCAAGCCATCCAATAATTTTAGAAATATCTTCAAAATTAACTCGAGCTGAAAGTGCACCATACAGAACAACAATCAATGCAAGAAATGCTGCTGTCTTACCTGCAGTTGACATAAGTGCACTCACAACAGTTGGACTCCCCTCATAAACATCGGGCACCCACATATGAAATGGAACCGATGCAACTTTAAAAGAAAATCCAATTAACAATAAGATTAAACCTAAATTAAAAAGTGGTTTATAAAGTAAATCCGGAAAATTCTGTATAATAATTTGAATGCTAGTTGTTTGTGCAGAACCATAAATCAATGCAATTCCGTACAATAAAAATCCTGATGCAAAGGCGCCCAACAAGAAATATTTTAATGAAGCCTCGCTATTGAAAATAACTTTTCTATTAAATCCTGCAAGTACATAAAAACTTAAAGACATTAATTCAAGTGCAAGAAAAGTTAAAATCAAATCTCGTGAAGAGACCATCAACATCATTCCGAGCAAAGAACTTAAAACAAGAATGTAAAATTCACCATGATGATAATTTGCTCGTTCAAGATAATTTCTTGATGATATAATAACTAAAAATGCTGTAATGGAAAGGACGAAATAAAGCAAATTAGAAATTCCACCACTATGAACCATTCCGTAAAAATTAAAATCTTGAGCATTAATGTTTAAAAGTGAATAAACCGCAATAAATATTAAAGTAAACAGAGATAACCAATAGATTAGGTTCTCACTTTTTTTGTAAAATGCTTCAATCAAAATTGTAATTAAGATTACAAATGAAATTAAAATCAACGGCAGAGTATTTAGATAATTTTGTAGTTCCATAGTCAGTCTATAATAATTTGATTTTCTTCAGGTAATTCAATGCGAATTAAATGTTCATCTTCTATGTAAAGTAAAATTTTTATGTGTTTTGAAAAATCAAAAATGTCTTCCGACTTTTCACAGATAATAAGTTTTATATTTTCATACTCGGAAAACTCGTGCTGGATATCTTTATATCTTTTGAAATAAATATCTGTAAAATTATCATGCTCAATAATTTCAACTTCGGGACTTGAAGAAGAAAAATCGGTAATAATTTTATCCTCAAAAATAATTTTCAAGAATTCACACTTAAATGGAAGAATTACTCGATTATTGTAATAGATACCATTTCTTTTTTTCTCTAATGCTTCCTTAACAGTGCTCATAAATTAACCTCTTCCATAAAAGAATAATAGCCAGATTACCGTAAAAACAGGAATCAAAATAGGAAAAGAATACTTGACAACATATCCAAAGAAAGACGGAAGCTTAATTCCAGAACTTTCAGAAATAGATTTGACCATAAAGTTTGGTCCGTTGCCAATGTAAGTCATTGCCCCGAAAAAAACAGCTGCAACAGAAATAGCCATTAAATAAATTGGGTCCTGAGTTTCGAATTCTTTCACATGCTGGAAATTCTCAATATTTAATCCAAACTTACCCATAGCAGCACTTAAAAAGTTAAGATAAGTTGGTGCATTATCAAGTATAGAAGAAAGAATTCCTGTTCCCCAGTAAAAGATATCAGCAGTAAGTTTTTCACCATACTTATGTGTTTGATATGCAACAAGTTGAAGTGCTGGAATCATCGTTGCAAAAATTCCAACGAAAAGAAATGCGACTTCTTTTATTGGCTCAAAATCAAATTCATTGCCCTTCAGAGCTTCTTTATCTGCTCGCTTATAAGAAATGAACGCAACTGAAAACATAATAATTTCTCTAATTCCAAAAGGAAACGGATGTAGGGAAGGTACAAAGTTCAGAACCGCAGGGTCAATGAAAACTGAAATTATTATTATCAGCAAATAAATAAAATTCTTTTTACCACGAATCTCAATTCGGCCTGTGTATGCCTTATCATGCGAATAAGCTCTTGACTTATAATTATTCACATCAAACAGATAAAATATTGTCAGAACAATTATAATCGTTAATAACCAAATATACCAGATATGAGTTACCACCCAGAAGAAATCAATTCCTTTTAGAAAACCTAAAAACAAAGGTGGGTCACCAATTGGAGTTAATCCACCACCTATATTACTGACAATGAAAATAAAGAAAATTATATGATAAGGTTTAATACGATTTCTGTTCATCCTGATATAAGGTCTAATCAGAAGCATTGATGCACCAGTTGTACCAATAAAATTTGAAATCACAGCTCCAAATAATAACAATATTACGTTCGCAATAGGTGTAGATTTTCTATCTATCTTGATTAAAATTCCGCCTGATGCAACGAACAAAGATGTTAGAAGAGCTATAAAGGAAATATATTCCTCCAGTGTATGAAGTAAACTTAATGGGTCAT
>Ga0308412_1000962_pt1 | contig 15456 bp, 15 predicted proteins | sample HotsprottomLayer_FD_202357 | JGI IMG/M metagenome (GOLD analysis project Ga0308412, IMG submission 202357) | Hot spring phototrophic mat microbial communities from Octopus Spring, Yellowstone National Park, Wyoming, United States -... | ecosystem: Environmental > Aquatic > Thermal springs > Hot...
AAGGTCTGGCCATCGGTCTGGGCCTGCTCGGCACCGGTATGGCCCAGAGCGCCATCGGTGCGGCCGCCGTGGGGGCCGTGGCGGAAGACCGCCGCAACTTCGGCACTGCCCTGATTTTCTTCCTGATTCCCGAAACGTTGGCTATCTTCGGTCTGGCTTTCTCGTTCCTGATCAACTGACGTGGATGGCCGAGGGTGCGTAGTCTATCCGCCCCCGGCCATCGGCAGAAAGCCTAAAGAGGAGCCAAATGTCAAAACTAGAGGACATTCTGCAAAACGAAGTGGCCGCCGAGATCGGGGCCATTGCGGCTGAGGCCGAGGCCCGGGCCAAAGCCATTGTGGAGGCCGCCTTGGCCAACGCCGAAGCCCTCAAGGCCAGCAAGCTGCGGCAGCTCGAGGCCCAGCACGCCGCCGCTTTGCGCAGGGCTGAGAGTGCTGCCGAGCTGTTGCTGAGCCAGGCCCGCATTACGGCCAGGGGCCAGGTGATGGATCGGGTGCGGGCTGAGGTAGGGGAAAGCCTGCACCACCTGACCCAGAAGCCGGAGTTCGCCTCCATCTTGCAAAAGCTGGCCGATGAAGCCCTAAGCAACCTTGGCCGGGCCGAGTCGGCTGTGGTCAACCCGGCCCATGCGGCCTTGCTGAGCGAATGGGCCCAGCGCCATGGCTTGCAGCTCAAAACCGACCCCTCCATCCGCGATGGGGTTCGGCTGGTGGCGGTAGGCGGGCGGGCCTTTGTGCAGAACACCCTGAGCGAGCGCCTCGAGCGGGCCTGGGATGCCTTGTCGGCCAAGGCGGCCAAAGCCATCTGGGGGTAGTGTGCTGACCCGTAACGCGTTTGCCTATCTCAACGCCCGTGCGCGCTCGCGGCGAAGCCAGATGGTTCCCGAGGCCTTTTTCCAGCAGGCCCTGAACCAATCGTTCCCGGATTTCCTGCGCTTGTTGTCGGAAACCATCTACGGGGCCGATCTGGTGGGTGAATCCCTGGCCGATGTGGACCGCGCGGTGAGCAACCACCTGGCCCGCACGGTGGGCGACCTGCCGGGGCTGGTCTCGGGCGAAATGCGGGCGCTGGTGAGCCTGCCGCTGTTCCGGGCCGACCTGATCAACCTCAAGGCCATCTTGCGGGGTAAGCAAAGCCACAAAACGCCCGAGGAGATCAAGGCCACCTTGTTGGGTGGAACCCTAAAAGAGCCCCTCATCAACGCCATGATCCAGGCCCCCGATGTGGCCAGCCTGGCCCAGATTCTACAGCTACCAGGGCATCCCCTGGCCAAGGCCCTGCGCGACGCGGCGGCGGGCAACCCCGACCTTCTGTCCCTGGAGGTAGCGCTGGATCGGGAGTTTTTCGCGGCCTGTTTTGAAAAGGCCAAGAAGCTCCGACAGGGCCGGATTACCGCTTACTTTGCCCTCGAGGTAGACGCAACCAACTTGACCACCGCCTTTAAGCTGCAGGCCTTGGGCGCCAACCTGCCCAACCTGGACGACTATTTTATCGCTGGGGGCAAGTACGTAGGACGCGCGGTGTTTGGCCGGATCGCTGCGGGAGACCTGGCGGCCCTCGAGGCGCTCGGCGGCACCCCTTTGGCCCCTGTCGCGGGTGTTCGCACCCTGGGCGAACTCGAGCGCGCGCTACGGGAAATTTTGCTGAATCGGGCGGCTGCAGGTGCCACCGATAGCCTAGGGGGTGGGCTGGTGCTCGATTACATTCTGCAAAAGCAGTGGGAGGCCAGCCGCATCCGCTTGCTGGCCCGGCGGGCCTACTACAACCTGCCAGCAGAAGCTGTGGCAAAGGAGTTCGCATGAAAATCGGTGTGCTGACCGACCTCGAGACGGCCGCGGGTTTCCGCCTTGCGGGCCTCGAGGCCGTCACCGCCACCCCCGACGAGGCGGCGCGCAAACTGGTCGAGATGATTGAGTCCAACCGGTACGCGCTGGTGGCGGTGGACCAGCGCCTGCTACCCGACCCCAACAAGGCCACCGAGCGGGTCATGCGGGGGCGCAGTACGCCGGTGTTGCTCTCGCTGCCCAACCTACTCGACACCTTTAGCGGTGGGGGCGATGCCAAGGCCTACATGCGCCGGCTGGTGCGCGAGACGATTGGGTTTGACATCAAGCTGTAGTCGAGCTATTAAACCTCCAAAGGAGGAACACAGTGGGAACCATCAAAAAAATCGCAGGGCCGGCGGTCATCGCTGAGAACCTGCAAGGCGCCAAGATGTACGACATCGTGCGCGTCGGCCACGAGAAACTGGTAGGCGAGATCATTCGCCTTGACGGTGAAACCTGTTTTATCCAGGTCTACGAAGACACCAACGGTCTGCACGTGGGTGAGCCCGTCGTGACCACGGGGCTGCCCCTGGCCTTGGAGCTGGGGCCAGGTCTTCTAAACGGTATCTTTGACGGGATTTTGCGCCCGCTGGACAAGATTCAGGCTGTTTCGGGTATCTTCATCAGCCGGGGTATCGAGGTCTCCTCGCTGGATCGCGCCCGCAAATGGGACTTCACCCCTATGAAAAAGGTGGGCGACGAGGTCAAAGGGGGCGATATCCTGGGCACGGTGCCCGAGTACAGCTTTACCCACAAGATCCTGGTGCCACCCGACAAGGCCGGCCGCGTTAAAAGCATCGTTGAGCCGGGCCAGTACACCATCGACGACACCATCGCTGAGCTCGAGGACGGCACCAAGCTGCGTCTAGCCCACTATTGGCCGGTGCGCAAGCCGCGCCCCTTTACCCGCAAGCTCGACCCCAACGAGCCCTTCCTGACCGGGATGCGGATTCTGGATGTGCTCTTCCCGCTGGCCGCGGGGGGTACGGCGGCCATCCCCGGGCCCTTTGGCTCGGGCAAGACCGTGACCCAGCAGTCCATCGCCAAGTTTGGCGATGCCAACATCGTGGTGTATGTGGGCTGCGGCGAGCGCGGCAACGAGATGACCGACGTGCTGGTGGAGTTCCCCGAGCTGGAAGACCCCCAGACCGGCCGCCCCCTGATGGAGCGCACCATCCTGGTGGCCAACACCTCCAACATGCCGGTAGCGGCCCGCGAGGCCAGCCTTTACACCGGCATCACCCTGGCCGAGTACTTCCGCGACCAGGGCTATAAGGTCTCGCTGATGGCCGACTCCACCAGCCGCTGGGCTGAGGCCCTGCGCGAGATCGCCTCGCGCTTGGAGGAGATGCCCGCCGAGGAGGGCTACCCGCCCTACCTGGCCTCGCGCCTTTCCAGCTTCTACGAACGGGCCGGTAAGGTGGTGACCCTGGCCGGGGAACAGGGGGCGGTCTCGGTGATCGGGGCGGTCTCGCCGGCGGGCGGCGACTTCTCCGAGCCCGTCACCCAGTCCACCCTGCGCATCACCGGGGGCTTCTGGGCGCTGGATGCGCAGTTGGCTCGAGCCCGCCACTTCCCCGCCATCAACTGGGCGCGCTCGTACTCCTTGTTCGTGGGCAGCCTCGAGCCCTGGTACCGCGAGAACGTGGCCCCGGACTACCCTGAGGTGCGCACCCAGATCATCACCCTGCTGCAGCGCGAGGCCGAACTGCAGCAGGTGGTGCAGCTAGTGGGCCCCGACGCCCTCCAGGACGCTGAGCGGCTGGCGCTGGAAATCGGCCGCATCGCCCGCGAGGACTTCCTGCAGCAAAACGCCTACGACCCGGTGGACGCTAGCTGCTCGATGGCCAAGGCCTACGGCATCATGCAGATGATCATTGCGGCCTACAAGCAGGGCGAGCTGGCCCTCTCCAAGGGGGCCACCATCTCCGACTTCCTGAACGACCCGATCCTCGAGAAAATCGGGCGGGCCCGCTACGTGCCCGAGGCCGAGTTCCCCGCCTACAAGGCCGAGTTCGACCGGATGATCAAGACCGCCTTCATGGGTGCGGTTAAGGCGTAAGGAGGTTCTGATGCTCAAGAAGGAATATACCGCCGTAACTTACGTCTCTGGCCCGCTTCTGTTCCTGGAAGGGGCAGCCGACCTGGCCTACGGCGCCATCGTGAACATCGACGACGGAACGGGCCGCATTCGCGGCGGCCAGGTGATCGAAGTCTCCGACCAGTACACGGTGTTGCAGGTCTTCGAGGAAACCTCGGGGCTGAACCTCGACAAGACCACGGTTTCGCTGGTGGAGGACGTGGCCCGCCTGGGTGTCTCCAAGGAGATGGTGGGCCGGGCCTTCAACGGTATCGGCAAGCCCATCGACGGCCTGCCCCCGGTGGTGGCCGATAAGCGCCTGCCCATCAACGGCGCCCCCATCAACCCGGTGGCCCGCGAGAAGCCCGAGGAGTTCATCCAGACCGGGATCAGCGCCATCGACGTCAACATGACCCTGGTGCGCGGGCAGAAGCTGCCCATCTTCTCTGGCTCGGGTCTGCCGCACAACGAGCTGGCTGCCCAGATCGCCCGCCAGGCCAAGGTGCTGGGCGAGGGCGAGGGCTTTGCGGTGGTGTTCGCTGCGATGGGCATTACCCAGCGCGAGGTGAGCTACTTCATGCAGGAGTTCGAGCGGACCGGGGCCCTCTCCCGCTCGGTGCTCTTTTTGAACAAGGCCGACGACCCCACCGTGGAGCGGCTCCTGACGCCGCGCATGGCCCTGACCGCTGCCGAGTACCTGGCCTTCGAGCACGACTACCACGTGCTGGTGATCCTCACCGATATGACCAACTACTGCGAGGCCCTGCGCGAGATCGGGGGGGCCCGTGAGGAGATCCCAGGCCGCCGTGGCTATCCCGGTTACATGTACACCGACCTGGCCTCGATCTACGAGCGGGCGGGCGTGGTACACGGCAAGAAAGGCTCGGTGACGCAGATCCCCATCCTCTCCATGCCCGGCGATGACATCACCCACCCCATCCCCGACCTGACCGGCTACATCACCGAGGGCCAGATTTTCATTGCCCGCGACCTGGCCCAGCAAGGTATCTTCCCGCCCATCAACGTGCAGCCCAGCCTCTCGCGGCTGATGAACAACGGCATTGGCAAGGGCAAGACCCGCGCCGACCACAAGGAACTGGCCGACCAGCTCTTCAGCTCCTACGCCCGCGGGGTGAGCCTGCGCCGCCTGGTGGCCATCACCGGTGAGGACGCCCTGACCGAGATGGACAAGAAGTACCTGCGTTTCGCCACCAACTTCGAGCAGAAGTTCATCAACCAGGGCCAGAAGGAGCGCTCCATTGAGGAGAGCCTGAACATCGGCTGGGCCCTGCTGGCGGACTTCCCGGCCTCCGAGCTCAAGCGCATCCGCCGCGAGTACATCGAGCAGTACCACCAGAAGACCGGCAAGCTGGAAGAGCTGGTGGGCGCATAAGTGATGAGCTGATAGCCAAAGAAAAAGCCATTGGCCATTAGCTATCCGCTATTAGCGTACCGGAGGTGCATATGGCTGAACCTGTCTCACCGACTCGCTCCACCTTGCTGGCCAAACGTGATCAGAAGCGGCTGGCCTTGCAAGGCGTGGAACTGCTCAAGAACAAGCGGGACGCCCTGATTGGCGAGTTCTTCGCCCTAGTGCAGGACTCGCTCAAGGCCCGCGAGGCCCTCAACAACGCCGCCAAAGATGCTTACTTCAGTTTGCTGATTGCCAAGGCCTTCGACACCCCTGAGGCGGTGGAGTCGCTCTCGGGCACCCCCCTCGAGGTGCACATGGAAGTGGAGAGCCTCTACGGGGTGAAGGTACCGCGAATTTCCGCGCCCGAGGCGGGGGGAAGGTTATCGTTCAGCCCCATCGGGGTGGGGGCCAAGACCCTCGAGGCCGCCACCGCCTTCCGCCGCCTGGCCGAGGCCATCATCGCGGTGGCCAACACCGAGAACCGCCTGCGCAAGATCGGTGAGGAGATCAAGAAGACCAACCGGCGGGTGAACGCCTTGGAGCAGATCACCATCCCCGAGATCAACGAGCAGATCAAGTTCATCACCGACACCCTCGACCAGCGGGCCTTGGAAGAGGTGACCACCCTCAAGCGCATCAAAGCGGCCATTCTGGCCCGCGAGGCCGAGGAGCTGGGCATTGTTTCGGCGCATATCGAGAAAGGCGCCGGTCTTTAGGCGGGGGCGGCCTCCAAGCAGCGGGGCAGGGCCTCGAGCAAAGCCGCCTGGGCCTCGGGCGGTTGGGCCGAGAGCCTGAGCCAGTCGGGTAGACCGAACGAGGTGCAGTCGCGCACCCGAATGCCTTCCGACCTCAGTCGCCGGGCTACCAGGGTAGCCCGGCCCACCCTGACCAGCAAAAAGTTGGCCGAACTTTCCCGCACCTCGAGGCCCAGCGCCCGCAGGCCTTGGGCTAGCTGCCGGCGCAGATGCCAGAGCTGCTGGCGGGTGTGGGCCAACCAGTTGCGCGATTCGCTCTGCAGCACAGCCTTCAAGAAGGCCTCCCCGTGCACGCCCACTACCCAGGAAGGGGCCAGGTTGCGAAAGTGTACCAGACTTTGCGGGGCGACCAGATATCCGGCCCGTACCCCTGTAAGGCCGTGGGCTTTGTTGGGGCTGTACAAGCGCCAGGCATTGCTGGGCAAGGGGGGTGGGTCGGGCAACAAGTTGTAGTAGGCCAGATCCAGTACCAGGGCAATTTGGTGTTGCGCAGCGATATGCGCCGCCTCGTCAATAAATGAATAGACCTCGCCGGTGGGGTTGTTGGGCACGCACAAAAACGCTAGGGTGGCTTTGGGCAGTAGGCTCAAAAAGGTCCGGCCATCGGTGGCCCGCAGCAGGGGCAGTTCGGCAGGCTGGGCCGCACGGGCGTATTCGCTAAAGGTGGGCGGCAGGATCAGCATGGGCCCGCGCAAATAGCGCCAGCGTGTCAGCCGGTGGATCAGCTCGCTGGTGCCTCCACCAACCGCAACCTGTTCGGGTGCGACCCCATGAGACTCGGCCAGCGCCTGATGTAGCTGCGTATACAGCGGGTCAGGATAACGGCTGGGATCGGCTGCCTGTATGGCAGCCAGGGCGTGAGGGTCGGGGCCCAGGCTGTTGGCGTTGGTGGAAAAATCGTACCGGGACACGGGGCCTGCATCGGTGCCCCCGTGGATGGGCGTGAGCACGTCATCAATCATGTGCAAAGATTATGGCGCATGGCGGCGAAGGGTTATGTGGGCCATCCTAAAGTTAGAATCATCCCAAGAGGGTTCACTCTCTGAGCAAAGCGCCCATAGCAGCCAGAAGCCCTGCAGCCAAACCTGCCTGGGCGGCCCGGCGCAGCCCGACCCGTAGGTCATGGGCGGTAGGTAAGCGTCCGTTGGGGTGCAAAACGTAGACGCCTGGCTTGCCTAAACGCACACCTAAGCGCAGGGCCAGGGCCGCCATGGGCCAGCCGCCGTTGGGGGAGGGGGTTTTGCGGGCTTCTCGCACGAGCGCTTTCCAGGGACAGCGCCAGCCACACAGCAGCAGGCCGGTGATGCGCGCTGGAATGTAGCTCAGGAGATCGTCGGCGCGTGCGGCAAACTTACCCGCCCACTCCCAGCTTCCCCGATACCCCCACAGCGCATCGGCGGTATTGGCAAAACGGTACAGGGCAGCCCCTGGCAGACCCAGCAGACGAACCAAAACAGGGGGGCCACCAGCGAGTCGTTGAGGTTCTCGGCCAGGCTTTCCAAGGCGCTTTCGCGCACCTCATCCGGGGATAGGGTCTCGGTCGGGCGGCTGACCAGGTTGCGCAGGCGCTGCCGGGCTGCCTCGAGGCGGTTCTGCGAGAGCAGCGCTTCCACCGCCTCTACCTCGTCGAGCAGCATTCGCAAGGCGAACAGGGGTTTGAGCAGCAAGGCCAGCAGCAACGGCTCCAGGATACCTGCAAGCTGCTCGAGCCCCCACGCTAGGGTTGCGTAGGCCCCCATCACCAGGGCAGCCCCCAGCAGCCAGTAGCCTGCGCCCAGCAAATAAGCTATGCGGGGGGGCCTCGAGGTCAACCCTCGTCCCACCCGCTTCAGGTAGGCCCCCATCCAGACCACGGGGTGCAAGGGGGCCGGGGGCTCACGAAAAAACCAGTCTACAATCAGGGCCAGCAGGACGGCCATGCAATAGATTAGACCGCAGCGCTCTGGTTATGGATGGGCTTTGGCCGCCCATTCTGATCCAGGGCCACCATCACAAAACCGGCCCGGCGAGCCAGAATACGCTCCTCTTTATCCATCGGCTCCACCCACATCTCCACCTCCAGGCGCATGGAGCTGCGGCCCACCGAGCTAACCCAGGCCACCAGCTCCACAATCGAGCCTTGTGGAACGGGGTGGTGGAAATCGATGGCGTTGGTGTGCACCGTAACCACCTTAGAGCGGGCGTAGCGGGTGGCGGCCACGAAGGCCGCCTCGTCCATCCAGGCCATGGCCGTGCCCCCATACAGGTTGCCATAGTGGTTGCAGTCGGGCGGGCGCACCAGGTGCACGGCGCGGGTCTCCTGCTTCATGCCCGGCCCCTTTGCCGCGCCCGCTCCTCACGGTAGAGGATGTACGCCCGCGCCACCTGGGGGTAGCTGTGCATCAGGCCCTCTTCCACCATATCCTGAATTTGCTCGATATGCAGGCTTTCCTGCCGGGCACGGCGTTTGATGGGCGCTACGATAACCCGTTCGATCATGGCCGGATCCAGGGCCAATCCGGTAGCGGTGCCCGCTTTTTGCACGGCCCGCACGATGCGCAGTTCGTCGAAGGGTACGCTTCTTCCATCGCGCTTGGTCACCGGCTTGCACTCAGCAGAGAACCCTTCGAAGACGAAGTCGGCATCGCTCAGGGGTTCTACCCGGATGGCTTTGACATAGCCATTGCCCTTGGTGGAGAAAAAATCGTGGTTTTTGGTCTCGGTGCGCAGCCCGGCCAGCACCACCGGGTTGACCTGTTCGGCGCCCACCTCGAAGTAGGGCTTTAGCCCCAGGTTCATCAGGGCTTTGTCGGCGTTGTAGTGCGAGAAGGCCCGAACCGCCTCCTCCAGGCCGAGGGTCTCGTACACGGTCTGGGTGTAGCGGCGCTCGAGGGCCTCGAGGCCCTCCAGCATCTCGTACACCCCCCGCTCCGCCTCTTTCTGCGCCCGCTCGCTCAAACCGGCGTAGACCTCCTGGGCCAGCAGGCCCACGTACACCCCGTGGATGCTCTCGTCGCGGATGATGAGCGAGATGATCTCGCCCGAGTTCACCAGCCGGCCCTGGCCTGCTAAGAGCAGGGGGTAGAAGAAGCCCGAGTAAAACAGAAAGGACTCCAGGAACACGCTGGCCGCCAGGCCCAGGTAGAGGCTCTGGGGGTCCTCGACCCGCCGGTAGCGCTCGAGCACGAAGCGCTGCTTCTCCTGCAAGAGGGGCTGTCCCCGCACCCAATCGAACAGCTCGCCGATTCGCTCACTGGTGCACAGGGTCGAGAAGATGCTGCTGTAGCTCTTGGCGTGCATGTGCTCCATGGCCCCCATGAAGCCCAGCACGGCCTTGGCTTGCAGCTTGGGAATGTGCTGCGACAGAAGGGGCATCCCCACGCTTCCCTGCACGGTGTCGAGCAAGGTCAGCCCGGCCAGCACCTGCTCATAAACCCGCTGCTCTTCTTGGGTCATGGTCATCCAGGCGAGCTTGTCATCGGCCAGCGGGACCTCCTCGTCCACCCAGAACTGCCGCACGTTCTGGTCCCAGAACATCTTGGTATAGCCGTCCTCTGGACGGTTCCAGTTGACTGCCGGAAGGGTTGGGCTCGACTCGCCCCAGGTGGGGTTCAGGATCTGCTTCATCTCCAGCTCCTTTGATCAGACGGCGCAGGATAGGCACTCCTCCACCAAGAGGTTCTTGGTGCGGGTGTAGTAGAGGCTTTTGAGGCCTTTTTTGGCTGCGTAGACGTAAAGCCGGGCCAGCTCCCGGGTGCTGGTTTCGCTGGTCACGTAGAGCACGGTGCTGATGCCTTGGTCCACATGGGCCTGGGCCTCGGCCACCAGGTCGAGCAGGCGGTACATGTTCATGCGGTAAGCCGACTTGTAGAACCAGTAGGTTTCCTCGGAGAGGAAGGGCACGGGGTAGTAGGTGGTGGCGTTGCCGTAGGTGCGGGTCTCCACGTGCTCGACGATGGGCTGGATGGAGGGGGTGGCGTTTTGGATGTAGCTGATGGAGGCGGTGGGGGCCAGGGCCAGCCGGTAGGCGTGGTAAAGCCCATGCGCGCTTACCTCTTCCTTCAGTCGGGCCCAGTCCTCGGGAGAGGGCAAGGGGATGTCTTGGAAAAGCTTTTGCACAGCCTCGGTGCGGGGGCGGAAATCTTCTTGCAGGTACTTCTCGAAGTAGCTTCCGTCGGCATAGGTGCTTTGCTCGAAGCCGAAGAAGCGCACATTGCGCTCCCGAGCGATCTCCATGGAGCGCTTCAGGCTGTGATAGTTCACGGCAGCGAAGAAGCTGCGCACGAAGTCGCGGGCCTCCTCCGCCTCGTAGGGGATCTGGTTCTTGGCCAGGAAGCCGTGTAGGTTCATGGCCCCCAGGCCCACCGAGTGGAAAGCCAGGTTGGCCCGATAAACCCCCGGCACCTGCCGCACTGCGCTCGCATCAGAGACCGCTGTGAGGGCGTCCATGGCGGTGTGCACGCTTTCGGCCAGGTTCTTCTGCTCCATCACGTTCACGATGTTGAGGGAGCCCAGGTTGCAGCTTATATCGAAGCCGGGTTCGATCACCTCCCCTGCGTCGCCCACCAGGGTGGGGGTCTGCAGCTGGAAGATCTCGGTGCAGAGGTTGGACATCTTGATCTGGCCTAGGGCCTTGAGCGGGTGCGCCCGGTTGGCGTTGCTCTTGTAGATGATGTAGGGGTAGCCCGACTCGAACTGGGTCTGGGCGATGCGGGTGAGCATGGCCCGCGCCGAGAGGGCCCGCTTCTTGACCTCGGGGTGGGACAAAAGCTCGTCGTAGCGCCGGTCGAGGTCCATATCGTCGAGGTGCTCGCCAAAGGCCTTGTAGACTGAGTAAGGCGCGAAGACGAAAAAGTCCTCGCCGGCCTCGGCCAGCTCGAAGAACTTTTGCGGGACAATTAGGCCCAGCGAGAGGGTCTGGATGCGGCTTTTTTCGTCGGCGTTGATCTTCTTGGTGTCCAGAAACTCTTCCACATCCCAGTGGAAGATGTTCAGGTATACCGCCCCGGCTCCCTTGCGCTGCCCCATCTGGTCGGCATAGTTGAAGGCATCCTCCAGGAGCTTCATCACCGGCACCACGCCCTTGGCGGCATGGGCCACGCCCTTGATGGGTTCGCCCCGCGCGCGCAGCCTCGAGAGGTTGAGGGCCACCCCGCCCCCGATCTTGGAAAGCTGCATGGCGGCGTTCAGGTTGTAGCCGATGGAGTTCAAGGAGTCGTCCACCTCCAGCAGAAAGCACGAGACCAGCTCCCCCCGTCGAGCCCGCCCAGCGTTGAGAAAGGTGGGGGTGGCGGGCTGGTAGCGCTGCTCCATCATGGCCCGCACATAGGCCTCGGCTTTGGCTGCGTCGCCTTGGCCTAAGTGCAGGGCTACGGCTAGCACCCGGTCCTCGTAGCGTTCCAGGTAGAGCTTTTTGTCGTCGCTCTTGAGGGCATAGTCCTTGTAGAACTTGGAGACCGCCATGAAGCTCTGGAAGCGGAAGCCATAGCTATAGGCTAGGTCGGAGAGCTTCAGGATGGTGGCTTCGTCGTAGCGGGCGAAGAAGTCCTCGTAATACCCCTCGGCGATGAGGGTTTTCATCCGTGTGATGGGGTCTTTGAAGCGGCGCAGCTTGTGCAGAACCTCTTCCTCGAAGACCTGGGCGGCCTCGAGGTCTTTCTCCAGCTGAAAAAACCCGTTTTTCTTATGCAGCACCGCACTGTTGAGCTCGAGATAGCGCACCCACAACCTCCTTTACGATCGCGATATCCCTGGCCGTACCGGCCAGTTCAAACCTGTGCACCACAACCAGGCCATAGCGCTCGGCCAGCACATCGCCCGCTCGGGCAAAATTGCTGCCCCAGTTGCGGTTGCCGCTCACCGCCACACCCTGGATGTAAGGCCGGTTGCGCTCCACAAAGCGGAGCACCTCTGGGGGCGCCTGGCCGAAGCCGGTGGTGTAGGTCAGCAGCAAACAAGGCTCCGCCACCTCTTCCGCCCCGCTCACAAGGCGCAGTCGTCTAAAGCCCAGCCTCTGTACAAAACGCTCGACGTTACCGGTTTTGGATGCGTAGACGATCAGCAAAAAACCCTCCTAGAAAGCATGACCCTGAACAAAGGGCTCTGGCCCGGAAATTGCGCCCAGCAGAGGTCCAGCGGGGCTTCTAGCCGCTGTCTATCCGTACGGGGAAATTCATCCAGACCATCCTTTCCGCCCCTTGCGCGGAGGCGAGTGCTGAGGGCTCAGAGCAGGCATTCGGGCTATCACCGTTGAGCGACAGCGGCGAAATTGCACCGCACTTCCCCTGTCTTTGAGCCCGAAACCACATCTTGTGGTTTCTGCAGAGGAGCATACTACATGTTGTTTGTTTCGCGCAAGGCGCCCAACCTACCTCAGGCGGAAAAGCGCTTTTCGAGAGGCGGGGGTTTATGTTAGACTTTGAAGGCTTGTGTTTTGAACCCCTCCGCAGGGGGTCAAATAAAAACCCAGCCTGTCTTGCAACGCAAAACTTTCGGAGGAAGGGAATGGAGTACCGCATCAAAGCCCAAACCCGTAGGAATGAGAAGCCCATGGCCCTGCGCGAGGCTGGCAAGCTGCCGGGAGTGGTCTATAACCGTAACGAGAACTACAAGGTCGCGGTAGATCTCAAGGAGTTCAACAAGGTCTTTATGGCGGCGGGGATTCATCAGGTGATCACCCTCGAGCTCGAAAACGGCGAGACCGTAGACACCCTGGTGCGCCAGGTCAACCTCGACAAGCGCCGCCGCCGTCCCGAGCACGTTGACTTCTACGCCCTCACGGACGAGCCGGTGTTAATGTGGATTCCGGTTAAGATCGTAGGTACAGCCCAGGGGGTGCGTGAGGGAGGGGTGCTTCAGCTCGTCAACAACGATGTGCAGGTCAAGGTTTCGCCCAAGGCCATTCCGCCCCACATCGAGGTTGACGTCAGCCATCTGCGGATTGGCGATAGCATTCACGCCGATGAGCTGAGCCTTCCTCAGGGCGTCAAGCTAGCCATGAATCCCCGTGACACCATCGTCGCCATCGTGCCGCCAGAGGACGCGGAGAAACTGGAAGCCCAGGCTGCGACGACCCCTGGCGAGGTGGAAGTCATCAAGAAGGGCAAGACTGAAGAAGAGAAGTAGGCCTATTACCCAGGCTTGGGCCGGAGGCTGTTGATTTTGAGGGCTTTCGGCCCTGTTTGCTTGTATGTTCCTGATCGTTGGACAGGGGAACCCCGGAGCGCAGTTCGCCCGAACCAAACACAATGTAGGGTTCTGGGTGCTAGATCGGCTCAGCGCGGATTTCCGCCCCAGTGGCAAGGCCCTTATCGCTGAAATAGAGTTTCAGAAGATCTCGGGTCTGTTAGTCAAGCCCACCACCTTCTACAACGCCGCCGGCGAGGCCGTAGCCCCCTTGGCCCGGTACCATAAGGTTCCACCCGAGCGCATTCTGGTGATCCACGACGAGCTAGATCTGCCCCCCGGCCGGTTGCGCTTCAAAGCTGGTGGGAGCAACGCGGGCAATTATGGTTTGGAATCCATTTCCACCCACCTTGGTACACGGGATTTCCACCGCCTTCGCATAGGCATAGGCAAGCCGCCGTCGCCCGAGGCGGGGGCAAGCTGGGTGCTCTCGGGTTTTCATCCCGATTTAGTCCCGATAATCGAGAGGGTGGTGGCCATTGCCGCCGAAGCGGTGGGGCTGTGGGCCACCGAGGGCCTCGAGGCCGCCCAGAAAAAGTACAATGGCCTCCGGCTCGACCTGACCTAACCAAACCGCCCGGTGACGTAGGCTTCGGTGCGGGGGTCACGCGGCACGGTGAAGATCTCGTTGGTAGGCCCTTCTTCAATCAGCACGCCCAGGTGCATGAAGGCGGTGCGGTCGGCGATGCGCGCGGCCTGCTGCATGTTGTGGGTCACGATGACCAGTGAAAAGCGCTTCTTGAGTTCCAACAATAGCTCCTCGATGCGCTCGGTGGCGATGGGGTCGAGGGCGCTGGTGGGCTCATCCAGGAGCAGCAGCGGGGGCTCGGTGGCGATCGCCCGGGCGATGCATAAGCGTTGTTGCTGGCCGCCCGAGAGCCTGAGCGCAATCTCGTTCATCTTATCCTTGACCTCTTCATAAAGCACGGCGCGCTCGAGGGCCTGCTTCACCGCCTGCTCAAGACCCTCTTTTTGCCCTCTCAGGCGCAGTCCAAAGGCCACATTCTCGAAGATGGTCTTGGGGAAGGGGTTCGGCTTCTGGAAGACCATCCCGATGTGGCGGCGCACCTCCACCGGGTCTACCTGCGGGTCGTATATGTTGATCCCCTCGTAGATGACCTGGCCCTCGAGGCGAACCCCCGGCACGAGGTCGTTCATGCGGTTGAGTGAGCGCAGCAGAGTAGACTTACCACACCCAGAAGGCCCGATGATAGCAGTGATCTTGTTGCGCGGGAAGTTGATGCTTACGTCGTAGAGGGCCTGATGTTTGCCGTAGTAGAGGTTGAGGTTACGCACCTGCACAACGGCTTCTTCCGCCGGCACTGGCTCGCGCCGAACAGTCTGGTGTCCGATAGCAACTTCTTGAACCATGCTTACCACTCCACCCTAAAGCGCCGACGTACCCAAAAAGCCAGCGCGTACAAACCAGCCAGCGTCAGGAGCAGTACGATGATACCGGCCGCTGCTGTGTTAGCAAACTCGCTCAGGTTAGCTGAGATCCAGAGGTAGATCTGCACCGGAAGAACAGTGTACTCGGATAGTGGCCCCCGTGGTACGAAAGCCACATAGGCTGCTGCGCCTACCAGCAGCAGCGGGGCTGCCTCGCCGATGGCTCGAGCTGCGGCCAGGATGACCCCCGTGGCGATGCCGGGAATAGTGGCTGGGATGACCACCCTGGAGATGGTCTGCCACTTGGTAGCTCCCAGAGCGTACGCCGCCAGGCGCACTGAGTCGGGCACCGATCGCAAGGCTTCGCGGGCAGCAATAGTGATGGTCGGCATAATCAGTAGGGCCATGGTCAGGGCGGCGGAGGCTAGGGTGGGGCCCAGGTTCATACCTCTTACGAAAACCGCCAGCCCCAACAGCCCGAATACGATGCTGGGTACCCCCGCCAGGTTGCGCAGGTTGACCTCGATGAAGCGAGTCAAGGCGTTTTTGGGGGCGTACTCTTCGAGGTAGATGGCCGTGCCCACTCCGATGGGAATGCTGAGGAGCAGGGTCATGGTCAAAAGCCAGACGGTACCGAACAAAGCCACCCTGAGCCCTGCTGAGATGGGGTTGCGCGAGGGGTCGCGGGTAAGGAAGGAGTAGTCGAGCCAGGGGTTGAGCCGCAGTTGTTGGTTTTCCTTCAGGCCCGTTTTTAGTTCGTTCCAGCGTCTTAGACCTTCAACAAGAGTGAAATTTTCTACGCGCACGTCGTCAATGCTGCTAACCACC
>Ga0308412_1000967_pt1 | contig 15423 bp, 15 predicted proteins | sample HotsprottomLayer_FD_202357 | JGI IMG/M metagenome (GOLD analysis project Ga0308412, IMG submission 202357) | Hot spring phototrophic mat microbial communities from Octopus Spring, Yellowstone National Park, Wyoming, United States -... | ecosystem: Environmental > Aquatic > Thermal springs > Hot...
AGTAGCAGTCATCTGGTTAAATTGATAATGTTAACAAGCAGCCCTGTTACAGAATGGACGGGATTATTAACGAGGTCACAAAAGATAGTGTAGCAGCTGGTCTGCAGCATGTGATCCGTGTATGTCGCTCCGGGCAGCTGTCTAGTGCGGCGCCTGTGCTGCCGCTGCTGTTTTCTTTGTACGGCAAGCCATATACACTTGCCGAGCACTTCGTATTTGAGGAAATGTATACATTTGTTCAGCCGCCGCAAATGGTGTTCATGACCGGGCGCCAGGTTGGGAAGAGTACAAACCTCGCTGTGCAGAGTATACTTTTGTGCAGCTCAGCTCCATTTATGACAGTAGTGTTCGTAACGCCGCTGGCCGAACAGGCTAGGCGACTGAGCACTATGTATATAGCTACGCTGCTGGACGATTCGCCGATCGGTAAAGTGCTAGTAACGCCGGGGATGATTCGTAGAGTATTGCACCGCGATTTCTCCAACAGATCGAGAATGCTGTTCACTTATGCGTTCAGGGATGCAACGCGAGTGCGCGGGCTTCCAGGATCGCGGCTAGTCATTGATGAAGCACAAGACATACTTATAGACCTGCTGCCCGTAATACGCGAAGTTATAAGCCATTCGCAGTTCGGCCAGCTTGAGTTGTGCAGCGGTACACCCAAGACATGGGATAATACGCTCGCAGCCATGTGGCAGGATAGCTCGCAGGCCGAATGGTTTATACCGTGCTCACACTGCACCACCGGCGGCTTTCCTACATGGAACATCCCGTCGCCAGACTTCCATCTAGAGCGTATGCTCGGTCCGCAGGTAGATGATATATCAGAGAGGTATCCAGGAACGATCTGTCATAAGTGTGGACAGCCAATATCTCCACGACAGGGGCGCTGGGTACACCGATATCCTGAACGCAGATGGAGGTATCCTGGGTATCATGTTTCGCAGCCGATTATGCCGTATTACTATGCGAATCCTGAGAACTGGGGGCGCATACTGGCAAAGCAGCGCGGGGTTGGACCAACACCAATAAACATGTTCTATAACGAGGTGTTGGGCTGGCCGTATGATTTGGCTGCGAATCTATTGACAGAGAAAGAGCTGCGCGAGGCGGCAATTTTAGGCCCTAACACAGTCGAACATGCAATGTCGGTTCGCGACCGATATGTAACCACCGTGTTGGGAATCGACTGGGGCGGGGGCGGAGAACGAGGCATTAGTTTGACAACGCTTTCGCTAGCAGGAATGCGGTATGATGGCAAGATCGACGTAATATGGGGTATAAAGCTGTTGACGCCGCACGACCACATACGCGAGGCTATAAATATCTTTGATTACTGTCGAAAGCTAAGACCGAACTTTATCGCTCATGACTATGCCGGCGGCGGGGCGATCAGAGAAACATTGCTGGTGCAAGCTGGCATATCGACTGATAATATCCTGCCAATGGTATATACTATGGCCCCGGCAAGATTCCTCTGCGTCAAGCAGCTTGCGCATGGCGGATATGCGCGCGACTACTTTATGCTTGACAAAACCAGGGCCATACAGCTCGTATGCAACGCAATACGTGTAGGTATTATACACTTCTTCGATTATGACTATATATCGCCAGATGCGCCCGGACTGTTGCGTGACTTTCTGGCGTTGTCTGAAGAAAAGATCAGCACCAGGGTTGGAGAAGTATATCGTGTTACAAGGCATCCGTCGAACAGCGACGACTTCGCACAAGCGACAACGTATGCGTGCTGCGGTCTGTGGCAAGTAACACAAAAGTGGCCAGATCTGGTGCGCGCCATTGATGAGAAATATGGTGCGGGCAGTTCTCAGACTGAGGCGGAATCGTAGCGCGGTGTGGCGAGTTTGTTAATATTAACAAACAAACCCACACACCCGCTCAGATGTGCGGGTTTGTATTACGCGCGCCACACAGACTGTTTTGCAGCGTAAGTCAGTCAGTAGCGTCCCACTCGCTTTGCTGCGGTCCGACTCTTAGGACCAGCGGGCCTGGAGTATCTTGCAGCGTAGTTCTGAGATCTTTTACGTTCAGGCGGGCGCGTCCTTTCTTATCGACCGTGGTGATGTACCCGTTTACCATGACTGGCTGCCCAGTCATATCCTTCGCCGGGCGTCCGTGCTCGTCAAAGAATTCCAAGTCAAGATGTTCGTCTTTCGGCATATCTCTTGGCAGCGTCAGTTGTGCAACATAGCGACCGCTCGGTGCGCGCCAGCGCATTATTTCCAGGATCGGCGGCGCATCAGCTGGCGCGCGCCCAACAAATAGAAGCGCGGCGGACGAATGCTGTCCACCCATTAACAATCGTCTGAGTGTTGTAAGGATGTCGTCAACTGCCATTCTTCGTCTCCTCTATAATGCGACATACGAATACATTATAGGGCGGTTTGTTAATATTAACAAATGGTTGTGATGTTGGGGCGATAAACTATAGCTAAGAAAAACCCACGGCCAAAGCCTGTGGGTGTGCGCCAGGGCCGGCACCTAGTGCGCAGCCACTGGCTTGTTAACAGGTGGCAGCTAGTCAATCGGCTGCCACTTTGTGCGCTCCGCCCCCACTTCTAGGGTGAGGGCATGGTGTGGGCGCAGGTGCCTTTGGAGATTGTGCAAATCAACAAAGGCGTTTTCGGGGGTAACAAAGTACCCCCAGACGCCCCCCAGCCAAATAGGCTGAAGGTGTAGTGCATCTGACCGACCGTCAACCCGGACGATGAGAAAATCATCGTCCGGTCGTTCCTTCGGAATTTCCAGACGGGCGGTTGCCTGCCCGTCCGGGGACCTCCATTTTAGGGTAGTCAGTACAGGGCCCCGCCACCACGGGGCCCGCCCAACAAACACAATCGGTGCGGCGAAATATTCGCCGCGAGCAAAAATACGTCGGAGAAACTTCATCATTTCTATCCTCCTCGTGAAGAGGTTACCAAATGGAACCGCACCGCGCGGTTCCTTCCAAATGTAAATGCCACAAATTACCCATAAAATTAAGTACCAATTAGCCTTAGTAATAACCCACTGTTGTGCATATCTACTATGTGCATTACACTAGATAGAAAGGAGGTGCCTGGGGTTAACCAACTAGTTTTCGGACCGTAAATTATTTATCTTATGTGGGCGCGTTGAGTACCACTTTCGGGTCGTCACCACACAAAAATGTCGGCTATAGGCGACTCACTGGTCCAACGAAAAGCCCATGCCGACGACAAAGACCGGGCCTGTCGCCCGGTCTTTTTCGTTTATGTTTGCGAACGGCACAGTGCTAATCGCATCGGACTGTGCTATTAGGGGCTGTTTCCCAATAGCGATATTGTTGCTACGCGCGAGGATAATATCATGCGCGATTCTCGTTTATACATAGACAACTCGGGGATTGCGGCGCTCGCAGCTGGATTATTTGCTTTTGGGCTGCTGAAAATGGTGCTTGACGTAGTAGCAACCACGCTGGTGATAGCAGCGATCATTACGCTGATCTGTTTTACCATCTGGTTGTTATGGAAGCTGTTCGGCAGCGAAGAAGGCGGTACCGAATGTTCCGGACGTAGCGAGCGTTCGTCGCGCCGAGGGTTGTCATATAGTGCGCGCGACTCGCTGCCGCATAAAAAATCGGCACAGCGACATTACAGCCAAAAATGTCGCAATGGCTCGCGCAGCAACGGGTCAAACAAGCGCGGAGGCAACACCGTTGATAGGCCAATCAACGCCATCGTGTTGCCAAAGGATGCGCGAGCGCTAATCGTTGGCGGCAAGCTTCAAAACTTACCGCCGCGTTAGCTATTTTGGCAATGTATAATCGAAGCGCACGGTGCGCTTCGATTATTATTACATATCGATTTAGTTAATAATTTTTAGTATAATGAGAACAGCGTATGAAATGATACGCATTGCATAACTCCGCTTGTTTATAACGGGTGAGGCATAACCAATGCATACAAAGCGGGCAGTAGACTGGAAAGCGATCGGCGAGACCTTGTTGACGCCGGAAGTGCTGGGCGCCATTATCGGCGGCACAGGCGCCCCCCTTGCTACGTATCTTGCGCGACGTAATAAAGAGATGCCGAAATGGCGGCGAATCGCCGAGCTGTTCGGCGCCGCGGTATTAGGCGCAGGAGCTGGCGCAGGTATAGGATACGGCGGTAAAAAGCTTATGAGCGCATTTAGCCCGCCGCCTGCGATCCGCCCACCGGATAATAAGCCTATAACGACGCCCAAGCAAGATAAGCAGGAGCAGATCGAACCCGGCTTTAATAGGCCATATGTAGACAAATACTTGGAAAGTGTAAAAAGACTGCTTCGCGAGCTGAGTGGTCCTTCTTATGATCATGATAGACTTAAGAATTATGTTAAAGAAGTCGGCGAACTCACAATAGATTTGCTTTCGTCGTACGGTTACCCTGGAGATTGGACCCAAGAGGAGCGGGAGGCTTCAAGAAAGTATCTACATAGAGAATTAAGTAGGCTGCGCAGTGAGGCGCTCAAAAGCACTAGGTGGGCAGATACTGATAGGGATTTGACCGATATACTACAGGATATAAACACGTCTACCTATAAGCTGGAGCGTCTAATGGAGCGACTGCCCCGACATGAGTGGGATTTTTTCCGTGCGCCATCAGCGCTGTTCTGGTTAGATTGGCGGCTTAATTTGTAGGACGAGGTTTGCACATGATTACAAAGCGGGCAATTGATTGGAAAAAGCTTGGCGCGGCGCTGCTGAGGCCGTCGGATATTACCGGCGACATTAACAAGTCGTTGGCGGCCGATATACAGAAAACTACACCCGCAGCGCCGAAACCCTATACGCCCGCGCAGATGCCGGCGCCTATTTTACAAAGCGCTATTCCATCGACACCAAAACCCGATATACGCATACAAACACCGGCACCTGTGTTACAAACTGCTGCGCCATCAGCACCCAAAGTTCCATCAACACCAGAGCCCGATATGCAAAATCAGATGATGGTGAGCATTCCGGCCGAAGATACTCACGGTATGTCACCCTGGTTTAAAAAGATACAAGACTTTGATTTTGATAATTACTTGGAAAATCTTACTTACGTGTTTAACATGCTTGCGGCCGGTGTTGATCCTGATGAAAAGCCGGCGTTAAGAGAGATGATTGATGATGTTCAGGACCGCACTATCGATCTTTTGAGGGCAATTAGGCAGAATAGACCTCCGGAAGACTTATATAAGCTGATGGAAAGGCGGCTTAACGATCTCGGCCACCGCCGTCGCCGGCTTTTTGGCATGAAGCCGCATAATGATGAGCCTCTAGATGAAATGCTGGAAAGCATATGGAACGTGATTGAGCACGTGGATCAAGGGCGTCCTAGCCGCAATCTTAGGGACTTGCTCGCTGGTGCAACCGTGTTCGCAGATAAAAAATACGTGGATGAGTACATAAAAGATATGAAAGATGTACAGCGCATGATTTCGTCGGGCGTGGATCGTCATAATCCAGAGTTATTCAAACGACTTGTGAAAATTAGAGATCGCACTAGAGCGTTTTTGAGGTCAATTGGGCCGTATATGAGTCCGAAAGAAGTAGCCAATCTGGAGCGGCTTAAAGCGGAGCTAAACGTTATCAACCGCAAAGCATACTGGGAGCGTAACATACCGCCGCCTAATGAATATGAAGATGAGCCTATAGATAAAATGCTAAAACACATATGGGAAGACGCTGTGCGTTTGACTCGCTAATATATCTTTGTGACAAGACTAAATTTGTCGCATATCGGAGGACGCTAATCCTATGAATATTAAGAGATTTTTCGGCCTTAGTGAGCAACAACTCGCGCGACTCACATCAGCGAAACTTGTAAAGTCCGCAAGCGCAAACACAGCCGAGCCCGATTATTACGCAGACAGCGTTAATAAACGCTTTCCGCTAGACACACCACAAATGATTTTACTGTCGGCAGCGGCGTTTACCAAACTAGCTGCCGATATGCCCGAACATCGACGTAAATCGGTGAAACAAAACATATTGAAGGCTGCAAATGCGTTCGCTATCGACGATGAAGTAAAACGGATGCTTGAAGGGCCGCCCGCCGAGCCGACTTCGGATGTCAAATACGGGCTGATCGTTAAAAAGGGAAATACGGTACGCAAGTTGTACCCAATGCGCAGCGCTGCCGAAGTTAAGCGAGCCGCCGAATATTTTGTTGCACACCGACACGAGCTTCCGTGGCATTTGCGACATCAGATGGCGTACAACATTCTAGACGCGGCTGCTCACTTTGAGACTTCATTGCATGACGCCGAAGGACCTATTACCAAGAGCGCATGCGACGGTATTTCATCCAAAGACGACGCACTTAAGCAGATCAGGCAAAGAATTACATGGGCCAAGCGCACTCCAAATGCCGATATTCTCGTCGAACCACTAACCAAGCTGGCGCAGGCAATCGAGCAGCATGGCGGCATGGACTTCAGTTCCAGATTTTCTCTGGTAGAGCTGCTTGACAGAATGGATCGTGCGTACAAGTGGAATAGATACTATGATGGCAATAATATGCCTGAGGATGCGCTGTTCGGGTTTACACGTAATGATCTGCGGCTTGTAAAGCAGGCATTCGTCGAAAATGCGCGAGCCGGCGTGATATATGGTCTGGACGACATTACTAGCAAGATTCCGCGAGATGTATTGGAGGCCGCTGTCGGCACCAGCACGATGGCGCGTATGACTGACGATAACGGTCATCTGGACCCCGTTCGCATGTCGAAGGTATTGGCTGGTCCGGTTGGTGACACATTCCATAAACTTGCTGCTGCTCATGGCGTAGTGCCGTGTGGACGTATACAGTCCGAGTTTAAGTTCCCGGATGAAGTGAAGCGGCAACTTGCGGCTGCGCATGATCGCCGCAAGCGTGCTAGCCTGTGGGGGACGGTTAATGTCGATTAGTGTTCTGGCGCTGGATATAGGAACTAACACTGGATGGGCCCACTCGTGTGGGGCTGGTGGTGTGTGGGACTTATCAGTAGGCCCGGATGAAAGTACTGGCTATCGACTAATAAAGCTGCGCGGGATGCTGAATGATATTAAAAGCAAATATGGCGTAGATCTGGTAGTATTCGAGGCACCACGCAATCTGCGATATGGGCATGCAACGCGGGTTCTCGCGCAGTTTCAGGCTGTGATAGAAATGTGGTGTATTGATAATAACGTCGAGTATAAAGGATTTTCGCCTACTGAGATAAAGCGCTACGCTACTGGCAGCGGGCATGCTAATAAAGAACAAATGCTAAATGCAGCCAAAAAGAAGTGGCCTAAGATACGCGATCCCAATCATGCCGACGCAAGATGGCTGCTGGAAATGGTTTGCGATACGGTTCTTGGCGAAAAAGTGCGTTAAATAGTTAATATTAACTAACCATGAGTAACGAAGATCGCGATATTGTACTTCTACGCGGTATGTCCGACGCGTTTGCGCGGGCTGTCGATCTGCTTAGCCAGGGCGTCAACCCGCGCTTTTATTTAGTATGTGTTCGTGACGTCGGCGCCCCGACTATTAAAGAATTCGATACCATGCAGCAATGCTTGGATGCAATACAAGAGCTTCAAATAGAGCAAATCAACAATCCAGACAGTCCAATATACATTAACGTGTTTGAAGGCAAACAGTGGAAGCTTACCAAGACGCCGGCGCCTGGCATAGTCGCGGGCGATAATTTCGTACCGCTTAAGCCAATAAAGGCGCCGGTGAGCGAAAATGGATCGGTTAAGAGTTTGTTGGATGTAATTCAAATGTAAGGTATGTAATATGGCGGCCAACGTACAATCTTCGGAAACGTTTATCGGCGAACGGCTCGGTGCACCATATCGTCAGATACCCGGATGGGAGACGGTGCGACCTCCCGGCGCCGGATACCTGGTTATGGCTAGAGTCAATGATGTCAGTCCTGATTTTGATCCAAACCGTGTAAGTCGCCCGATTATTATAGACCCGGGCACGGAGTACGAACGTATGTTTGACCCAACTACAGGTGCGGTTATTCCTCGTGGGCGCGCAGCACATGCAATGGCTGCCGCCGGTAAAGTCGTAGGTCCTTCTCTATTTAACAAAGTAGAGCAGAAACCGCCGCAGCCATCTGTGCAACCTGTTGCTGCGCCACAAAGCGGACAGGTATCGCGCACATTACCAAAGCGCAAAGTAGAAATGGAGATGGAAGGCACGCCATTCAAAACGATGGCGAGCTTTCATGAAATTATTGAGATTCAAACCGATAACAGGGTGAGCCATATAGCTTTCGTGTGGGATCTATCAGATGATTCCACGCGTACCGCCATCTTGCGGGTACCCGATGGACGGCTGGCTGTCGCATTGGATGGTGATAAAAGAATATTTCTGTGCAGCCTGGACAATCCGGTTGTTTTCACATTTCGCGGTTTCGAGCTTTGCATTCTAGAGGTGCTAAAGGAGGTTAACTATGGGGATGACTAAAATCGGCGCTGTTATGAAAGGCGTTACGAAGCCTGAAAAGCCGAGCGCCAAGCCGAAAACACTGAAACAGTTGGCCAACTGCCCCCAGGTGCGGTTGGCTAAAAAGGTCGAAAAGCGTGTGCAAACATAACTGACGTTGCCAGGCGGGTTCGGGCAATAGTATAAGGCTGACGATCATGCTGCAAGGTTCTGAAGATTTAATCCCTATGGCGTGGTCTGGTGAGCGGGAACAGGCATTTCCTGCTCCGTGGTTCGATTACGCATCGACGCAGATGCCGATATCGATGATTGACGCACTGCGCTGGTGCGAGTTTATCGTATCCACGCAGCCTGTATATCGTTCGGCTATCGAACGCGTCGTGTCGTACTTTATTACTGAAATCGATGTCAGCGGCACGGACGATGCGGGCAAAAAGAAATATAAAGAGCTGCTCGAAAACACGCTTGGTATATATAGCCATCTGAAGGCCATCGGAATCGATTTTTTGACCTACGGTAACAGCTTCATCAGCATTATCGAGCCGATGCGCAAATATTTCTCGTGCGGCAACGAGAATTGCGGGTTCGAGGCTCCCGCAACTGTTGTGCTGGAAAACAACGAATTCAGGGCTCAATGGCGTAATGGTGTTGTAAGTGCACAGTGCCCGAACTGCAATCGTCGTACTAACTGGCACAGCATTACCCGCAAAAATCTGTCTGGCGACAATATACAGATCAAACGATGGCCGCCTTACGAAATACTCATTGAATGGTGCCCAGTCACCGACAAGACGCGCATTATCTGGCGTGTTCCTGGTTACTTCCGCCGGCAGGTTATGCGCGGCGATCCGTTTGTAATAAGCAACGTTCCTGACGAACTTCTCCAGGCAGCGCTGCACAACCAGGATGTGCGTTTTTATCCCTCAGAGATTCTGCATCTCAAAGAGCCTTGTCTTGCCGGACATTACGTGCGCGGCTGGGGAGTGAGTCGTGTTCTTACTCATTTCCGCCAAGCATGGCTTCTGGCCGTCTATCACAGACACAACGAAGCCATCGCGATGGATTACATTATGCCGCTGCGTATTATCAGCCCAGAAACCAAGGGCTCGGTAATAGGCGACCCGCTGCTTATGGGGGATATGGGCAAGCTTTCCTCCGACCTTGAGTTTATGATACATGCGCGCAGGTCGGATCCGACACGATGGGCGATATTTCCGTTTCCGGTGCGCTATCAGTTTGTCGGCGGAGAAGGCTCGCAGATGGCGCCTGTTAACCTGATCGAGCATACGAGGAACGATATGCTCGAATCTATCGGAATACCGGTTGAACTATATAGGGCCAATCTATCGCTTAATAGTGCGCCTATCGCTGTGCGATTGTTTGAGACATGCTGGTCGCACCTGGTATTCATGTTTAACCGATTCTTGCAATGGACAGTGGATAGGATTGCAAAGTTGTACGGATGGGACCCGGTATCTGTAAAGCTGATACGGCCATCCATATCCGACGACATCAACCGACAGATGGCCAGACTGCAACTCATGCTGTCCGGTATCGTATCTCGTTCTACGGCGCTCAAGCCGATGGGCGTGGATTTCGAGGAAGAAGTGCGACGACGGATGGACGAAGAGCGCATTCTGGCCGAACAAACGGCGGAGGCCCAAAAAGAGATCGAGCAAGAGTCGGCAATGCAGCAGTTGCTGGCAAATGTTGTTGGGATGGGCGATATGTCGCAAATGGCTGCCGGGATGCCTGGCGGCGCGATGCCTGCTGGTGCACCGGGCGGTGCTCCGCCACCTGTCCCGCCATCACCGGAAGCGGCAGCTGTGGCTCAGATGGGCGTCAGCGGATCACAATTCTCTCCCGCAGATATCGAGGGCATGGCGACTACGCTGGCGCAGCAGATATATACACAACCACTCGGACAACGTATCAGCTCGCTGCGTAAGTTGCGTATGCAAAGTCCTGTTGTACACGCAGTTGTCAAAGAGAAAATCAGGCAGATGGACGCTGCCGGAGAGCAACAAGGGCGCGAGGCAATGCGTACATCTGCAGCTCAGGGCGGCATGATGCCGCGTTAGTTAATATTAACTAATTTTCGACCATGTTTCACAATCCTGGTAGAAGCCTGATTCATATACGTCCGGAAGAGCTAGCTGCGCGTTTGCGGCAGCGGCGAGATGGTACGCCGCTTATACGCGCTATTGAGCGGATGAAAGAGGAAGAACAGCAGCGACAGGCGCGGCCTGCGGAAGTGCGCCTGCCGGTTCAGGACTTTGATATACCGCTTAAAGATGATACGGTAGATGCGGTTCCTGTGACGTGTGAAACGCCACAAGAGATAACTGTTGAAAGATTGTTGGGTTTGACCGATGACCAATAGTGCGCTTAAACAGCGAGCAATATTGATGATGGTGAAGATGGGGGTGGTCGATGCGGGTGTCGGTGTCGGCATTCCGCAGGAAATTGTCATACAAAGCATCGACCTCCCGATGCGGACTACGGGAGAGATTGATACAGAGGCATTAAAAACATATGTTGCGGAGGGAGCAAAAACGAATAGAGATTCTTGGGTCAGCATTGGTGCGGGTGCGATGTTCCCCCGCGCTCAACCCATAGGCCCGACCTTGGAAAACTTGCCGCGAGCGAACACTACCCATATCAATCGAGATCAATTAGCAGACATGCTGCGCTTCGTAGGCAATCAGGCCGATTTTAATACGCTATCCAGTCTGGAAAACAAAAAACCGCATGAATTAATCAACGTGTACAACGAGGTTATAACTAGGCAACCAGAACTGGGTGCTGCACGTATACGCCTGTCACAACAGGAAATGGATCGAATAAATGGTCTAATGCAGCGCGTGCAGTCGCAGGCGGCCGCGCAGGCCAAGGCTGCGCCTGAACCCATACGCGGGGCGTTTGATCCTGACAAGACAGATCCAATTATAGCCAAGGTGATGAAAGAACTTGAAAGTTTTCCAAATAAAAACGACCCGCAAGCCGTGAGAGATCACTTCGCGGGTAAAGTAAAAGCGCTGCAAAATGATATTCAGAACGAGCTTAAGAATAATCCAAAGCAAGTGCCTTATAATAAGCTGGCAGAGATTGTACTATATCAGCAGCTGGCCACATTCAAAGATAATAAAGTCCCGAATAAAAACAGTCTGCAAGCGGCTTTAGATACGAATGACGATAAGTATATAAGCGCAAATGAATGGCGTATCGCATACAACAACGTCAGACGCTCCCTTGGCTTGCCGGAGTTGACGCATCCGGATCTTTGGACATGGTTTACTGAGTTTTTTGGTGATTTACCGACGATCCAAAAGGTTGCATTAGTTGTTGGGGTGCCTTTGTCATTAATTGGACTTGTGGGCACATTAATAAGCGGTCCGGACATAATGAGCCTGCTTGTATTCGGGCTGGGACTTGCGGGCATCATATGGCCGCTATATACGTCCGGAACGTTATCGCAGGTGATCGATTACCTGGCAGGAGGTGGCCAGCAAATGCAAGCTGGCTAATTGATCGTTTATTACAGTAACAAACCCTCATATTTAGGAGCAGATCATGAACATGAATGAATGTGTGAAGCGACTGGCGATTTTGTACATGGTAAAATCCGGGCGCATAGCAAAATCTGCGCAGGGCAAGACTAAGCTATTGTCAGATCTGTGGCGCAGATTTACTGGGCGGGCACAATACGTGCGCCCAGGCATGGCGAAGATAGAAGGCGCGATCGAACAAGCGGCTCCTTACCTGCGTCATGAGTTTACAACAGCATACCGCAAGGCAGTGGAGGAGTCGATTGATGCCGTGCTGGCGCGAGAAAATGTCCCACCCCGGGTGCGGAAGTTGGTGCTGGAAGCCGCTAGAGATGAGTTTAATAACGCGCGATTAAGTGAAGGCCGCTCTATTATGGAAGCAACTGATGCTGCGCAGAAAGCTGCGCAAAAAACATATAATCTATTGGTTAAGAACCGTAATATAGATCTTATAAATATACCGTTTCGCAGTCCAGACATGGACATGATAATATCGCAACATTATGGTCCTTTGCAAAAAATACTGCGGGATCTAGGAGATCTGGATGAGTACCCCTATGTCTCCTCTGAAATCATGGGACACCTTGCGGAAGTGGGAGGTGGACCTCGCCGCGCTAAACTAGAACTTGCGGGGGAAATAGAAGAAGCGCTGGCAGCTCAGAGGCCGATGAGTGATATTGCAAGAACTGCCGCGGGGCGCGCGCTTCAAATAGGCGGCGCCGGGCTGGGCGCATATGAAATTGGCAGGCGCGTTGTGGGCGCCGGTTCTAGCAACAAGCAGCCATCATCGCCGCAGGGCGTGCCCGCGCAGCCACAGAATGTCGGCGCCAGACAGGCTGCGCCAGCCAGCGAGCTGTTTGATTATGGCGCCAGACTATTAGATGCGAAGTAGGGTTTTTATTAACTATGTGGCAGACCAGTACGATAGCGCGATTGTGTAATGCTGCACTGGCTGTCAAGATGGCGCAGCGCGGCGATGCTGCGTTAAACAAAACACCTGCAGATCAGCCTACGCAGCAGCCACAGGCGCAGCGGCCGGCAGGTCCGGTTACATACCAGTCTCCAGTCGCGCAAGTATATGGTCCGCAACAGCCGCAGCATTTGCACACGGACGCGGCTTCATTACGACAACCGGCGCAGACTGCAGCCGCGCCTGTGCCGCAACTACTGCCGACCAATGCTGCGCAAGACGTTGTATATATTAGACATGGCGGTAAACCTCAGCGGGCGCTCATACTGCCTCCAGCCTGGCAAACGCACACGTCTGATCAGGATGTATCTGCGTTGCCGAGCGATGTCGGCGTGTATGAATTCCCAAGAGGTCGTGCGCCGCGGGACATTCTGCACGGCGCAGACCAAGGCATGTCTACCGCGCCGGCTAACGATAAGGAATACCAGGCGTATCGTCGCATAGATGAACTTGCTAGTGATCCGTTCGCGCGGCGACGAGAAGAGTACGATAAAAATCGCAAAATGTGGGAGCAGCTTTACTACCGCGGCGCCGCCGGAAATGTGCCGAAGTGGTCAGGCGACCCATATAGCCGTCCGATGGTTTATAGCGCAATCTGGCCGGAAACGGCGCAGCCGGCCGAAGATTATACCGTCGGCGAAATGTTAAATGCTATTAGAGACTACGACTGGTACGAGTGGGGTCCGTTCATGTATGCGTATTCGCGCCGCGACGGGAAGCTGGTAGATAATGCAGAAACGCGCAGACTTGCTGTGATGATGGCGCCCTTAATCGCACTCAGCAACCGGCGCGGACCATTTACGCTTGCAAGTGCTGATAGAGCGGGTGCTTCGCACGGCAAAGAACTGTATGGGGCATTAGCCGCCATGGCGGGTAATTTGAAGTTTGATAACAATCTGCTGAGTACGCTTTGGGCGGTTTCAGATGCAAGACCCAACAGCGATCCGTATGAACTTATTGCCAAGCACGGTGCTGATAGCGTAATTAACACATTTTTAGATGCGCATACGACTGAGTGGGATGTGATTGAAGGATGGCTATACCCGGTTGTGCCGGTCGATAATAACAAAAAGCAATACAGGTTAGTAACCGATAGGTTAGTAACCGGTACGCGTGTCAGTGAACTAGTATCCACTGTCAATTCATTACCAGCGTATTACGCGTTTGGCGTGATACGTCCGCACGAAAAAGCGCGCGATAAGTACACAAGGGTCGCACCATATTTGAGTGCGGCGGCCGAGGAACAGATCGATAAGGCTGTATCTCGCAACGTACTGCCTAGCCGGCTTTCACGCGATCTGTTCGGCGTGCCTTCGCGCGATACGTTAGGCGGTAAAGATGAACAGCGCGGCGGAAGTTGGCGTTCGATCATCGCTCTTTCGGGCGACGCCCACAGTTATGTAAGGGTTAATAAGCTGTTATTTGCCCAGGAATGTATGTGGGAAATATATAAAGCAGGGCAGCTGAGCGGTAAAGATGCCACGTACTCTGTTGAAGGTATTGTGAACCTTGACAAGGAGCGCGGCGGAGGATGGCTGTCGAAGTTTAATGAAGAGGTTCGAGACGTCAAATGGGCATACGAGCCATTTATGCGCTTGTATCTCCCCGTATCCGGTCATTTTAATATTGTCGATGAGAATGGGAGAGTTGTTAAAGTTGCCGTTGACGACGTTGTTGATATTAACAAAGCCGACGCAGTATATCGCAAAGCTGCGTTAGAGCACACCGCTATGTTGAACCGTTTTCCTGCTAACGTGCGCGAGTTTATAGTGAGCAATCCGCGCGATCCGAACTATGTGCCAGTCAATGTTGATACTTTCTCGAAAAAATATCTAACAAACGCTGAAAACAAAGATGCCAAATACAGAGTTCGTGAATCCGATACTAAATATTTTGTAACGCGGTCGATTGATTACTTTAGCATGGATCCGAGAACACAAGCGTTTGCGCTGAGTAAGACAGTAGATGATTTCGTTTCATTTTGTGCATTAATGCCGCGAGAATTGCGCATCAGATGGTATGTGGACGTTGCATTGGCGTCGAACTTTTTCTGGACCTACAAGGACGGGAAATGGATTCCGTCCTACCCTCGATCGGGAATTAATCTGCCCGGCGAGGGAAGACTGTCGCAAGAGGAGGCGGACGCTCGTGTTGAAGAGTTGAAAAGGTTGCAAGACATCGTAATACGCAGGATGAATGAGGCGCCTTTGCCAGTTCAGCGTATGATGGTCGCTGCAGCACCATCAATAGTTATGGCGTCGTACCAAGGACAATTGTCCGAAGCCTACGATGAGCAGCGAGAAAACGCATTTGAGGCTGCCATGCTGATCACTGACATGGTTCTGGTTATACTCACATCCCCGTCGAAGACGCTTTCCTCGCTTCCGGCGGGACTGGCTTTCGGCTATTTCGTAGATCCGCACAGGGTAGTCAAGTGGGTGTCCGCGCTAATAGGCGAGGACCTAAAATCGGA
>Ga0308412_1000970_pt1 | contig 15401 bp, 11 predicted proteins | sample HotsprottomLayer_FD_202357 | JGI IMG/M metagenome (GOLD analysis project Ga0308412, IMG submission 202357) | Hot spring phototrophic mat microbial communities from Octopus Spring, Yellowstone National Park, Wyoming, United States -... | ecosystem: Environmental > Aquatic > Thermal springs > Hot...
CACCAGCTTCATCCGATCCATGATTCCAGCCACCAGACCCAGGTGGGCCAGGTCGTAGACCTGAAGATCAGCATTGGTTTCCACCCCAAAATCCTAAAGTCAAGGTAGAGGGGTGCGGAATGTGGGATAAAAGGGCTGTCTCAGGCTTATTTCAGGTTTATTTAGCGAAGAAGGTGTATAGATTGTAGCTGATTCCGAGTTACCACAGCCGCCAACACCGGATGCCAAACGCGGTATCCGGTGTTTGGTTTTTGCATTTTGACTGCTTGGCCTAGGCACACGACAAAAGCCTCATACAAGCCTGCGGCTGGTCTTTCCTGGTTTCTGGGGTAGAACACGCGGGCCTGGTGAGTGGGGTTGGTATCTAGCTGGACACAGTTCTTGAAGGGTATGGCTTTGGCTTGAAAGAGCCATTCCCCCACCTGAGTCGGGTGGGTGTATCCGAAGTCGAAGCCTCGCGAAAGGGCAGCGTTCTCTCAGCGTTGGGCGTAGCAGGTGTGGGCCTGTTGTGGATCGGCCCGGGTAATCAGCAGCGAAATAAACCCCAGCAGATGGGTTCGTCGCCCCCAGGGTTTGACCGGTTTGGGCAAGGCCTATCACCGCTCATGGCGCGGACGTCGGAACAACTGTTCGACGGGCCGCTTTTGACCCGATGGCCTGCTTTGATCCGCAAGGTGGGGGGCAGCTTGTACCGCGCAAAAAGCCAGGGCCGGCCAACGCCCAACCCACCAGGAGCGAGCCCAGTCGCTCCCGCAGGCCACTGCTGCCCGTCTCGCCCAGGAAGCGCCGTACCAGAGGGGAGGCCACCCCGATGAACAGGGCGGTAATGGCTCGAGGATAGGCACCCGATGGTTTCCGGATTGAACCTGAAACCGACCACTTGGCGGGGCAGTCCCTGTCTTTATGGCTCCTAGGTGCTTATCGCAGGTTTCTGCTCGGCATCAATACTCCCATATTCCGACAAAGATACTTGATTTATTGGTCTCCACTTGCTAGCGTTGAGGGTGCGGTGCTGGTTGGCAAAGTGCACAACAGCGCTACCTAGCCAAGATGGCAGCCCCAAGGCTGCTCTGCTGATGTACTTTACCGTTCTGCTTTCGACACTCTATTCCTAAGCTAGCTACGATGTTTTCTAGCCTGACCCGACCCATCCCCAAACCCCTGCTAGCTGTCACCTGGCTAGTGGGTTTAGCGGTGGTGTTGCCTATGCTGTACCTGGTGCTGCGGGCCGCCGAAGCCGAGCCCCGTCAGCTCGCCGAGATTGTGCTGCGGGAGCGCAACCTGCAACTGCTAGGCAACACCCTGGCGCTGTTGGTGGGGGTCATTGCCCTCACGACGGCGCTGGCCCTCCCGCTGGCCTGGATTACCAGCCGCACCAACCTGTGGGGTAAGCGCTTTTGGACGGTCTTGCTGGTTTTACCCCTGGCTGTGCCGAGCTATGTGGGGGTTTTTGGATTTTTTGGGGCCACTGGGGCAAGCGGCTGGCTAGAGAGCCTGCTGGGCTTCCCCTGGCCGCGACCTACGGGTTACTTGGGGGCTTTGGGAGTGCTAACCCTTTTCACCTATCCCTATCTGTTTTTGAACCTGCGGGCTGCACTGTTGGGGCTGGACGCGGGCCCCGAGGAGGCCGCCCGCAGCCTGGGCTATAAAGGCCTCGAGGTCTTTTGGCGGGTGGTGCTGCCTCAGCTACGGCCCGCCTTGTATGCGGGCTGGCTAATGGTCGGACTACACGTACTGGGCGACTTTGGGGTAGTCAGCCTGGTGCGCTTCGAGACCTTCAGCTATGCCATCTATCTGCAGTACTCGGCCTCCTTCGACCGAATCTACGCCGCCTGGCTCTCGCTGATGCTGATTGGGCTCACCGGAAGCCTGCTCTGGCTCGAGGCCCGCCTGCTCAAGAACCTCTCCCTGAGCCGGGTAGGGCGTGGTAGCGCAAGGCGACCCCAACCGGCCAGGCTGGGGGCCTGGCGGCTGCCCGCGATGACCCTGATGGGGGTGCCCCTCGTGGGGGCTCTGGTGGTGCCGCTCACCTCCATTGTGTACTGGCTGGCACAGTACCCCGACACCTATCTGAATGGCTTGGGTAGCATACTGGAAGCCTTGCGAAACTCGTTTCAGGCTGCTGCTCCCGCAGCCGTGCTGGCCACCTGTATGGCCCTGCCCCTGGCCTACCTCGGGGTGCGCTACCCCAGCCGGCTCTCGAGGCTTCTGGAGCGCACCGCCTACATCGGCTACGCCACACCCCCGCTGGCTTTTGCTTTGGCCCTGATATTCTTCAGCCTGCGCGGGGTGCCCTTCCTTTACCAGACCCTGGCCCTGCTAATTCTGGCCTATGCGCTGCACTTCCTGGCCGAGGCCATCGGCCCCATCCGTAGCGCGCTCTACCAGGCCCCACCTCGGCTCGAGGAGGCCGCCCGCAGCCTGGGCTATAAACCCCTGCAGGCCTTCCTGAAAGCCACCTTCCCCCTGCTTAGGCGGGGTATGCTGGCCAGCATGGCCCTGGTGTTTTTGTCGGCGGTAAAGGAACTTCCCCTCACCTTCTTGCTGGCTCCAGTGGGGTATTCTACGCTTTCGACACGTATCTGGGGCTACACCTCGGAAGCCATGTTTGCCGAAGCGGCCCCCTATGCCCTCCTGATCGTGCTATTCTCGGCCGGATTGGTGGGCCTTTTGCTCTCTCAGGAACGACGATGAAGACCCCAAGCGTCGTACGCCCCTCCACCGAGGCCCTGGCCCGCGCCCCCATCCTGCAGGTGCAGGGCCTGACCAAACGCTTCCACCCCGATTTCCCTCCTGTAGTACAGGCGGTTAGTTTTACGGTGGATCAAGGCGAGGTGTTTGCCCTACTGGGGCCCTCGGGCTGCGGAAAAACCACCACCCTGCGTCTGATCGCGGGCTTTGAGCAACCCGACAGCGGCCAGGTCTGGTTGGAGGGCCGGGAAATCACCCACCAACCCCCAGAACAGCGCGGCATCGGCTTTGTTTTCCAGGACTATGCGCTATTTCCCCATCTGAGCGTATTTGAGAACGTGGCCTTCGGTCTGCGCCACCTGCGGGGAAAAGAGCGGCAGGCGCGCGTGATGGAGGTGCTGGGCCTAGTTGGCCTTACCGTCTTCAAAGACCGCAAGCCTGGCGAGCTCTCGGGGGGGCAGCAGCAGCGGGTGGCCCTGGCCCGCGCCATCGCCCCCGGCCCTAGGCTGGTGCTGCTCGACGAGCCCTTTAGCAGCCTGGACGCCGCCCTGCGCCAGTCCACCCGCGACGAGGTGCGGACGCTTCTCAAGCAGTCAGACATTGGGGCTATTCTGGTCACCCACGACCAGGAAGAGGCCCTCTCCATTGCCGACCGGCTGGCCGTGATGCGGAGTGGGCAGCTCGAGCAGGTTGGCACCCCAAAGGAGGTTTATCATCGCCCCCGTACCCCCTTCGTGGCCCAGTTTCTGGGTCGCACCAACCTGATTCCCGGCAAAGCCCGGGGCCTCGAGGCCGAAACACCCCTGGGGCGCGTTATGCTCCTTGAGGAGGCCCACGGCGCGGTGCTGCTCTCCTTGCGCCCCGAAGGTCTCGGTCTGGCCGTCCCCTTAGGACACCTAGGCATAGACGGAAAGCAGATCGAGGGTATTGTGCTCGCCCGTGAGTTTAAGGGCCACGACATGACCTACCGCGTCCAGCTTGGCAACCGCGAGCTCATTGTGCAGGAAAGCCCGGAAAGCCCCTTTTATCCGGGTGACAAGGTGCGGGTGCTGGTGCGGGCCAAAGCGGTGGTGGTGGGGCGGGGCAGGTGAAGGGTTGCAGTGAGGACGCGCACGCGGCAAACATCATGTCTCCTAACCAGCGAGCGGCCATGAATCGTTGCCTATAAAATGACAATCGCCTTGGAAGACCTCGAGCCATCTGAAAACACCCGCCCCAGGCGCATTCTGCTCACCCTCGAGTATGACGGTACTGGCTTCGCTGGCCTGCAAACCCAGGCCCAGGGTGAGCGCACAGTGCAGCAGGAGCTCGAGGCGGCCCTGAGAAAAATTCCAGGCGCGAAGCCCAAAATCTGGCCCTGTGGCCGCACCGATGCTGGGGTGCACGCCCTGGCCATGCCGGTGCACTACGATACCCTGGACCGCATCCCCGTTGAGAAAATTCCATATGCCCTAAACAGCCTGCTGCCCCCGGACATCCGGGCGCTGCGGGCCCAAGAGGTGCCTTTGAGCTTCCACGCCCGCAAGAGCTGCCTCTGGCGTGAGTACCGTTACCGCATCCTGCAGCGGCGGATGCCCCCGGCCCTCGAGCGCCATCGCGTCTGGTGGATTCCGCAATCGCTCAACCTAATTCCCATGCGGCACGCGCTGGAATCCCTGGTAGGTACCCACGACTTCAGGGCATTTGCTGTAAAGGAAGAGCGCGCCACAGTGCGGGAAATCTACCGCGCTCACCTCGAGGTCTGGCCCGCCCAGGACGGGCAGGAAATCTGGCTCGAGTTCGTGGGCACAGGCTTCTTGCGCGGCCAGGTGCGCAGCATGGTGGGCACCCTGGTAGAGATTGGCCTAGGCAAACGGGACTCGAGCAGCATCCGAGCCCTGCTCGAGAAAGGGTCGCGTAAACACGCCGGTGCCACCGCTCCCGCCCATGGCCTGTATTTTGTGCAGGCCGGCTACCAACCCTACCGCCAGTGAAGCTGCAAGTAGACCCGCACCACCTCCACCGGGGCCCTGGACACGTCGAGGGCCAGGCGAAACCGCTTATTCCAGCTATACGCTACCCCAACCAGCAGCTTGCGGGGCTCCCGCAACCAGGCCGCTAAGCGTTCCTCTGGCAGAAAGGGGCTACCCGCTCCCAGGTAGGCCCACTCCGGGTTCCACCACACGAGCGCTTCGAACCGGCTTTCATCCAAGGCCACGAGCCAGGCTTGGGTGACGGCCTCGCAAGGACAGCGCAAAAACCAGGCCAGGGCCTGCCCTAGCGGCAGCGGCCAAGCAGCGCGAACCCAGAAACCTCTATCCAACTGCCAGAAGACTTCTACCTCTCGCCCAAGCAACCCCAACCTGGGGTTGAGCCGCAGCAAGGGCGCTGGTTCACCCCCGCTGTCCAACGCGCGCACAATTTCCACGAAGGCGCCCACTTGCACAACATCGGCCTGCGCGCCCCAAAAGACCCGTCCTCCGGCCAGCCCTGCGTTGGGCAGATAAGCCATCTGCACATCCAGCCCCGGCAGTTCGGCAGGCCGATAGCGACCAAACACCCCCCACAGCCCGTCCCGCCCTAGCAAGGTATCGTCCCAGGGGCCGCCCAGGTAGCGACGTTTGCCGGCGCTCAGCGCAAAAGTCTCCCACTCACGCTGGGCATAGGCTTCCAGGAGCCCTAGCTGCAGCGCTGCGTCGTACCACAGGCCCAGGTCAACCCACAGCCCTACCCCCTCCCAGCTCGCCTGGGCTCGCAGGCGTCCCCCCAGGGCCAGCCCGGGCTGTACCGAAGGGCTCGAGAAGGCCAGACCCCATTGCACCAGCCCGGAAGGCTCGAGGCAGAGCAGCCTTTCTTCAGGGGTTCGACACATCCACGAAATCCGGAAATCCGCAAGGCTCTGGGCCAGGGCAAGCTGCCCGAGTATGCACAAACCAATGGCTAAGAGGCGCATTTTTTCACGATAGCGCTCTTCGAGGTGAAATCCCGGTTGAAAGCCACACAGCTTAGCAAACGATCGGCAGGGCCAGCCCGCCCACCGATTACACAAGAACACTCCTAGAGCCGGCTACGCGGGTCGAGCGCGTCGCGCAAACCGTCGCCCAGGTAGTTAAAGGCCAGCACTGTCAGGAAGATCATAAAGCCCGGGGCCAGGGCCAGCCAGGGTGCGGTAAAGATGTACTCCTGGGCATTGGTGAGCATATTGCCCCAGGTGGCCACCGGCGGCTGAATTCCAAATCCTAGGAACGAAAGGGCCGCCTCGGTCAGAATGGCCCCCCCAATGGCCAGGGTAGCGTTCACAATTAGGGGGGCCAGGGCGTTGGGCACTAGGTGGCGGAACATAATGCGGGCCTCCCCGGCGCCCAGGGCCTGGGCCGCGGTGGTGAAATCCTGTTCGCGCAAGCTCAGCACCGCTCCGCGGATCAGCCGGCCCGTGCCGATCCAGCCAAACAACACAATGATGGTGATGATTATGAAAACCGAAGCCGACTCACCAAACACCTCATCGGCCCACTGCCCCACCACCCCCTGGGTATCCCGCAGCAGAGCCGACAGCACCAGTAGCAGGGGCAGCTCGGGGATGGTCAGCATAAAGTCCATAAAACGGGAGATAATCACATCCAGATCAATCTTACCCTGGCCAAACAAACCCCAGCCCGCCATTAGCAAGAGCACCCCCCATGCCAGGACCAAACCTATCAAAGAAAGCAGGTTGTTCAGGTTGAAGGTGCCGGAAAACAGGGCCTGAGCATTGGCCCCCGATAGCTTCCAGGCCAGGTCGGCTGCCAGGTAGAGCAGCCCGTAAAACAGCACCCACGACACCACCCGCCACAACGCAAACGGCCAGGGTCTCCAGCCGCCAGCCGCCTTAGCGAAAGGACCTACATAAAAGCGAAGGGGTCGGCCCGAGAAGTAGCCTGCAATAACCCCTAGGGTGGTGCCCAGCAGAGCAGCAGCAAAAGCAGCCACGAACCCCACCAAAAGCGATATACGCGCGCCGTAAATAATGCGCGATAACACATCGCGACCTAACTCGTCGGTGCCCAGCCAGTGCTCCCGGGTGGGGCCGAGGAAGTAGTAGTCCGCCAGGTTCTCGCCCGTAGGCTGGGCAGTGGGGCTATAAGGGGCAATCCAGGGGGCGAAAATGGCTATCAAGATCAGCGCAATCACTACCCCCAGCGAAACCATTGCCGCCTTGTGCTTGCGGAACCGGCGCCAGGCCAGCGTCCAGGTGGATTGGGGCTTTTGTTTAGAAGTAGTGGCAACAGCAGCCATAAAGCCTCCTAACTATAGCGGATGCGGGGATCCACCACCGCGTACACAAGGTCGGCAATCAGGTTGAAAACGGCCGTAAGCAGAGCTAGAAACGCCAGAGCTGCCATGGCCACGTTGTAGTCTTTGTCAATAAGGGCGTCGAAAATAGCCCGCCCCATGCCGGGGTAGGAGAAGATGGTCTCGGTAATCACCGCCCCGCCAAACACCCCAGGAATCGCCAGGCCCACCAGCGTGACGATGGGAATTAAAGCGTTGCGCAAGGCGTGCTTATAGAGCACCACGCGCTCGCTCAGGCCTTTGGCGCGAGCAGTGCGCACATAGTCCTGGTTCAGCACCTCGAGCAAGCTAGCCCGCATGTAGCGTGTCCAGGCAGCCATCTGAATGGTCGAAAGGGCCAGCACCGGCAGAACCAGCTTAAAGGCCCAGTCCCAAATGAACTGAAAGAAGGTAATCTCACCCCTGAGCACTTGCACCCATTGAAAGTCGGAAACGCTTTGCACGGGAAACTTGGGGAACCAGGGCACCCGCTCTGGTATCCAAACCGCAAATAAGAATAGGAGCAAGATACCTAAAAAGAAAATCGGCATCGAAAAACCCACGAAAGAGAGGAAGGTAATCACGTAGTCGGACCAGCTGTACTGCCGCACTGCCGAGAAAATGCCCGCCGGAATAGCCACCAGCAAGGCCAGGATTAGAGCGGCTCCCGACAAGACCAGCGTGCGGGGCAAGCGCTGGCCGAAGATGATCTGCCCGGCTGGCGAAGCGTAAGTGCGCGACTGGCCAAAGTCGCCCTGCAAGGCCCGCCCCAGCCACTTGAAGTAGCGCACATAAATGGGTTGATCTAGGCCATAGGCGCGGCGCAGCTGCTCGAGCTGTTCGGCAGTGATCCGGGGGTTTTGCTGGCGAAGCTCATCCAGCGGATCCCCCGGCTGTAGGGCCAACAAGGTGAAAATCACTATGGAGGCTGCAAACAACAGCGGAATCATCTGCAGCAGTCGGCGAATCGTGTAAGTAAACACGCCCTACATAATACCTTTTCGGATAGCTCTATGTGCGTATCGCGGAGCAGCTTATAAACTCTATGTAACCTTAGCGCCAGCCGGACTGAATAGAGGGTTTTTGTTACTCACAAAGCATCTGTTTTGTACTCTTGCGCTTCACGAATCCACCGATCGGTGGATAGAAGAATGCCTCCCATCCGGGAGGCAACTTTGCGCAAGACCAAGTAATCAGGTCGAGGGTGGCTCGGTATGTAAAGAGTGCCCTGCGGGCTGTGCTCAGTTTTACTTGATGGGCTGGCCGTACTTGGCCTGGTCGTAAACCTTTTGAGCACCCCTAGACTGCCAACCGATCAGCCAGGGCTCGATGGTGGGGTAAGCCGAGCTAGCAAAAGTGGAAGAAACGTAGTTGAGCAGGCCCACCTTGAACACACGGGCATCGGACTGGAAGTAGAGCGGTATCATCGCCACCTCATCTGCCCAGATCTCCTGCATGCGTGCGAACAACTGCTTACGTCTGTTCACGTCGAATTCCGTAACTGCCTGGATACGAAGCCGGTCATACTCCTCATTGCACCAGCCCCCAAAGTTCAGGCCGCGGAAGCCATTCTCGCGTGTGGGGACATAGGTCACCTTGCCTTCTTCGTCGCGGCAAGCCGAGCGTACCCCATCGTCGGCCTGGCCCATGCTGAAGGCAAAGTGTAGGAAGCCTGTCCAGGTGCCTTCCTGGGCCCGGGCTCGATATTGCGCACTCAAGAGTACCGCACTAGGGGCATTATTGATGCGCACCGCAATCCCCACCTGGCGATAATTCTCCGCCACAAACTGCTGGATGCGCTCGCGCACCTGGTTGCCGGAGGTGGTAGCCCATTCGATCTCGAAACGAACTGTACGCCCATCTACGGTGCGCTGCAAAATGCCATCCGGTCCTGGGCGCCAGCCCAGTTCGGCCAGCAGTTGGCGAGCCCGCTCAGGGTTGTAGGGGTATTTGGTGACGTTGGGGTTGAACATGGGGTTCTTGGGCGAAACCCAGGTGGGGGCCACTGTGTAGAGCCCGTCAAAGAAGGCCTTGGTGATGCCTTCCCGGTTCATCGCGTAGACCAGCGCCTGGCGGGTCTTGACGTTATCTAGCATCAGGTCACGCACGCGCTGTACGTTGGTGAATTGGTTGATCTCCAGGTGCTCGAAGAATGGCGTCTCGACCGCCCAAATCTCGAAGCGGCCAGGTGCGCGGCTGGTAAGCTGTTTGCTACGCCCCTGGTCGAAGGTGATGGAGACGCTCGAGGCCGCATCAATCCCACCGCCCAGAATGGCCACTAAGAGCGAGTTGGTGTTCTGAATGATGCGGTAAATCACCCGCTGTACGTACTTATCCTCACCACCTGGCGGCTTGATCCAGAAGCGTGGATTGCGCTGCATCTCGATGGTGCTGCCCGGCACCCAGCGAGTCAGGGTGAAGGGGCCCGAATAGACCATCCGGCCGCTGTTCAGGTACTGGGGGGTAGAGAACTGGGTGAAGAAGTTGCGGAAAATTTCGGCCTGCCGCGCGGTATCGTTGATCTGGGCCGCCGCCGCCTTGGCCTTATCCCACTCTGCGCGCATGATGTGGCTGGGCGCGTAGTAAACCTGGTTGATGTCCAGGTCATAGAAGTAGGCTGGCTCGAGGGTTACCGTAAAGTTCCGCGCATCCCGCACCCGCAGGGTAGCCCGGTCGAAAAAGTCTATGTTGGTGGAGGGCACGCCCTTGGTCTTCCCGATCTCGAAGTACAAAGCCACGTCTTCGGTGCTGATGGGTCGCCCATCCGACCAAACCGCATCGGGCCGGATGGTGTAGTCGAGCTCGAGGCGTCGCACCCCTGGCCGAACGTTGGTGAAACGTAAACGCCCGTTCTGCTGCGTGGGCACCTCGGTCACGACCACCGGAACCATGTTCAAGTCGCGGCTAACTTGCACTATTGGGGCAAACAGAAAGTTTTCGATCTCGAACTTGATGGACTGGTTGGAGATGGCGTTGACCACATCGCCAGCCAGCACACGGGGCTCCTGGGCTGCCCCGATGATCAGGCTGTTATCCTGTGGGCCTGCCAAAGCCAATCCAGTCAAAACCATCAGCGCAACGAGCTTACGTTTCATCGCTCCTCCTTATCAGCCAGTCTTCGGCTGGGCCTGATTGTATTGCCCACTGGGCAATTTTTGTACCCGCTGGATAACCATGCTTTATACATGCACCCAGCATGATTTCAGCCTACAAAGGGCAAAACCAGGGGTGTTCCCCCTGGTTTTGCTACCAGCGTTCAGATCTTACTTGATGGCTAAGCCGCCGGCCTGGGCTTGATCGTGGCGCTTGACCGCACCGCGGCTGGCCCAGCCGATCTCCCAAGCGTTCCAGCCAGGGTAGCCGTTGCCGCCAGAGTAGGTAGCTGCCACATAGTTCACCAGCCCGTTGCGCACCACCAGGAAGTTGGAACGGAAGCGCAGGGGCAGAGCCGGGAGCTCTTCCGCCCAGATCTCCTGGGCTCGGGCAAAGAGCTGCTTGCGGCGCGCTTCGTCGAATTCAATCACACCCTGGCTGGTCAGGCGGTCGAATTCGTCGTTGCGCCAGTTGCCGATGTTCTGCCCGGCGTAGTTGTTTTCCTTGCTGGGAATTTGAACTGCGCCAGTGTTGAGGTTTTTGTGCTGGAAGAGGCTACCATCCTCGGCCAGGCTGCTCACCCAAGCAAACATGAAGAACAACCACTTGCCGTCCTCGCCCCGCTGGATGAAGTCATCGGCGAAGACCACCGCACTGGGGGCGTTGGCTGGTTTGATGGCGATGCCTACCTGCCGCCACTGCTCAATGAAGAGCTGCTGGGTACGTTCACGAACAGCGTTGCCAGCAGTGGTCACCCAGTCCATCTCAAAGCGCACCGTGCGGCCATCCACCGTCCGCTGCAGGATACCGTCGGGGCCGGGGCGCCAGCCCACCTGGGCCAGCAGCTCGCGGGCGCGGGCCGGGTTGTACTCGTACCTCTTCACGTTGGGGTTGAAGAGGGGGTTGGAGGGCGCTACCCAGGTATGGGAAACCGGCTCGGCGCCATCGAAGAAGGCCTGCACCCAGGCCTCGCGGTTGATGGCGTGCAGCAGGGCCTGGCGGGTACGCTTATCATCCAAGGTCAGGTCACGCACACGCTGTACGTTGGTGAACTTGTTGATGTCGATGTGCTCCCAAATAGCGCCCGGAATGGCCCAGATGTCGAAGCGGCCTGGCGCGCGGCTGGTGAGCTGCTTACTGCGGGCCTGGTCGGCCGTAATGCCTACGGTCGAGGTCGCGTCGATACCACCGCCCAGAATGGCCACCAAGAGCGAGTTGGTGTTCTGAATGATGCGGTAAACCACCCGCTGCACGTACTTATCGGCGCCACCCTGAGGAACCATGGCGGTGAAGTTGGGGTTGCGTACAAGCTCGATGGAGCTGTTAGAGACCCAGCGCTGCACGCGGAAAGGGCCGCTGTAAACCATGCGACCCGCGTTGATGGCCTGCACCGAGCTGAACTGCTGGAAGAAGTTGCGGTAGAGTTCGTTGAGGCGCTGGGCGTCTTTGCCGGGGTCGAGGGGGGCGGCAGCCGCCTTGACCTTCTCCCACTCGGGGCCCATCTTGTGCACGGGGGCATAGCCGATGGGCGAGCCATAGGTGTCGTAGTAGTAGGCCGGCTCGAAGATGACGGTCATGTTCTGTTTGTCGCGCACCCGCAGGTTGACCCGCTCCCAATAGTCGGGGTTGTTAACGGCCATCCCCTTGGCCTTGCCGACCTCAAAGTAGAAGGCAAAGTCATCGGTGTCGAGCGGATCGCCATCCGACCAGCGCAGGTTGGGCTTCAGGGTGATGTCCATCTCCAAACGGCGCTTCCCGCCACCGATGTCGGTCACCCGTAGACGACGGTTGGCCAACGTGGGCACCTCGGTGGCCAGCACCGCCTCGTTCTCTGCACGCAGGTTTTGCACGATGAGCGGGGAGAACAAATAGTTTTCAATCTCGATCTTGATGGCCTGGTTGGAAATCACATTCAGGAAATCGCCGCCCAGGACCCGTGGTTCTTGGGAAGTCCCAATCACTAGGCTGTTATCGGCGGGGCCTGCCGTGGCTGCACCGGCCAGCAAAGTTAGACCCAGTGCAACAATCTTGCTATAACGACTCATCTAGCCTCCTTTAAGATTCCGCATGGACGCGGAATCACTTAACTATGGCGTTTTGCCGTCCCAATTATAGCCATCCCGCTCAAACCGTCAAATAATCGTCGAGCACTCGGGGCCTACATATCTGGGTTATCTGACCATTTGAGCAAAACCATCCATCGATTGGTGGATACACCTTCCATCGCATCGTGGATCGGTTCGCCAGGCTAGCGTCCAGCAAGCTAAAAAAAGCCCCGCCAGGCACAGCGGGGCTTAGGGCTAAAGTTAGCCGCTACAGCAACCCCCACCCCCTTCGCCAGCAGGGGCTTTGGCCCCGTCGGTGCGGAAGGAATGGCCGCAGCCGCAGGAAGAGGTGGCATTGGGGTTATTTACACTAAAGCCACCACCCATAAGGTTTTCAACCCAATCCACTTCAGAGCCAACCAGTAACGGCAGGGACATCCGATCGACCACTAGACGCACCCCGTGCATTTCAACGATCGTATCACCCTCGAGCTGCCGCTCATCCACTGCCATGCCGTACTGATAGCCACTACAGCCGCCCGACTTGATAAATACCCGAATAGCCGCCTCGGGCTTGTTATAGCGACGGAGAATTTCCTTGGCGCGTTCAGCTGCCAGGGGTGTGATAGATAGCACAGTCTGCTCTTGAACCACAAAGAACCTCCTGCCCCAAGATTAGCAGGGTGGCAAAGCCAAAACGTAAGCAGGTGCACCCCTCCCAGCCTGCTGGTAGTATGTGCATATGGACATTGCCAAAGCCCAAAAAGCCCTGCAAGAAGCCCTCATTCCCGGCTGGCTGCTCTACAGTTTTCAGGGAAGTAACGCACTGGCCCTGGAAGCTCTGGGGCTGGAAGGGTTGATGCTGAGCCGTCGCTTCGCTTATCTGATTCCGGCGCAGGGCGAGCCGGTCTTTATTGTCCACGCCATTGAAAAAAGTTGCTTCCCTAGGCTGCCAGGCCGTTGGGTGGTGTTCTCGAGCTGGGCTCAGTTTGTGCAGGCGCTCGAGCAATACGTAGCCCCATTGGGCCGCATTGCTATGGAGTACCATCCGGGCGGAGGCATTCCTTACCTTTCGCGCATTGACGCCGGCACCCTGGAGCTGCTGCGGGGCATGGGCCTCGAGGTGGTCTCCTCGGCGGAAATCCTGCTGCATTTCCAGACCTGGACGCCGGCCAACTTGGCCACCCACAAGCGCGCCGCCGCGGGCATCCGGGACGCCCTAGAACATGCCCTGGGCTTCGTGCGGGCCCGGCTCGACCAACCCCCCAGCGAGCTCGAGGTGCAAGCTGAAATTCGTAAGGTGTTCGAGGCCAGGGGCCTGGTTTTCGATCAGCCGCCCATAGTGGCCTTTGGCCCCAACGCGGCCAACCCGCACCACACCGCTGGGGAAAGCCGGTTGGAGCAGGGCCAGGTGATGCTGATTGACCTGTGGTGCAAGGAACCCGGCGGCCCTTACGCCGATGTAACCTGGATGGCGGGCTGGGCGGTCTCGGACGAGGTGCACAAAGCCTGGGAAGCGGTGCGCGGCGCGCGGGATGCCGCCCTCGAGTTCTGCCGACAGGCCTGCGCCGCTCGGCGACCGCTTAGGGGGTTTGAGCTAGATCGGGTGGCCCGGCAGGTCATCGAGCAGGCCGGCCTGGGTGCGCACGTCCTCCACCGCACCGGTCATCACCTGGGCTTCAGCACCACCCATGGCAACGGGACTCACCTAGACGACCTCGAGACCCACGATACCCGCCCCCTCATTCCGGGCCTGGCCTTCACCATCGAGCCAGGGGTCTACCCCGGGCCTTTTGGCATCCGTAGCGAGATCAACGTTTACCTACATCCGTCGGGACCTGAGGTCACTACCACTAAGCAACAGGAGATGGAGCGGCTTTAGTGGATACTCACACATTTATTAGCGGGGCCCCCGCCGGAAGCTGCATCAAGAGCTGCCCTTGCATCCGGTTGGTTTTGACCTGCCGCCTCAGGTGCACGTTGAGACGGGGCTAGGCCCTCGCGCTGCAGCCACCCCATGCCTCGGTCGTTGTATGCTTTCAGGCGGTTATGGAACGACCCCTGATGGTATTTAGCGGACAGTCCAACCTTCCCCTAGCTCGGGAAATAGCCGACAATCTGGGAGTTCCGCTTGGCAAAAGCGTCACCGAGCGTTTTGCCAATGACTGTCTTTTCGTTCGATATGAGCAGAGCCTACGTGAGGGCGATATCTTCATTGTTCAGTCGCTCACCCCCCCGATGCAGGATCACCTGGTGGAGCTATTGATGATGATCGACGCTGCCAAAAGCAGCAGCGCGGCGCGGGTCACCGCGGTGATCCCCTACTATTCCTATGCCCGCAGTGACAAGAAGGACGCCCCCCGCATCTCCATCGCAGCCCGGCTGGTGGCCGACCTGATTCAGGCCGCCGGGGCTGACCGGGTGCTGACCATGACGCTTCACTCAGCCCAGGTGCACGGCTTCTTCAAGGTGCCCGTAGACCATCTTTCTGCCGAGCCGGTAATTGCCAACTACTTCGCCACCCGCGTAGAAAAGCTAGAGAATGCTGTGGTGGTTGCACCCGATGCCGGCGACCTCAAGCGGGCCAGCTCGCTGGCCCGCCGCCTGGCGCTACCTATCGCTTTCATCGATAAGCAGCGGCTCTCCGATACTGAGGTGACCTCGAGGGGGCTGGTAGGCGACGTGCGGGACAAGACTGCCCTGATCATAGACGACGAAGTCTCGACCGCCGGTACCCTCGTGCAGGCCGCCGACTCCCTGATGCAAAACGGGGCGCGGGCGGTATATGCCGCCTTCACGCACGGCGTGTATGTGGGCCCCGCCATTGAACGCATCGAAAAAGCGCCCATCGCCGAAGTGGCCGCTACCAACACCTGCACCTACAAAGCCCGGCCAAGCGACAAAATTAAGCAGCTTAGCGTGGGACCCCTCTTCGCCGAGGCCATCTGGCGGATTCATCGGGGGGAATCTGTCTCGAGCCTGTTTACCTGATATCTGGGGTAGGCTTGGCTCTATCGCGCTCCTCACAGCGATCAAGCTAGCAGCAGGTTTAAAACACTCTCCTTCTTTGAGCCCCCTATCAACACCGGTGACTGTGTGCTTTTCAGCCCAGTGGCCTCCCGGAGGAGAGGCCAAGGCTACAAAGATCGCGAAATCGACCACGCAGAGGGCTTTGAAAAGACAGTCTTCAAAAAAACCTAAGGGGCTATCTTAGGACTTACGCAGTTGCCTTCCTCCTCCCTGCTGGGCTACCCTTTTCTGCAAAACATATAGGCTAAAGGA
>Ga0308412_1000971_pt1:0-12500 | contig 15388 bp, 15 predicted proteins | sample HotsprottomLayer_FD_202357 | JGI IMG/M metagenome (GOLD analysis project Ga0308412, IMG submission 202357) | Hot spring phototrophic mat microbial communities from Octopus Spring, Yellowstone National Park, Wyoming, United States -... | ecosystem: Environmental > Aquatic > Thermal...
AGGCATGCGCTGGAGCCGCCAGGGTGCTGAAAACCTGCTGCCTATACGTGCCGCAATCCTCAGCCAGCGCTTCGATGAACTGTGGACACGTGTCTACAACTCGCCCCTAAATTGAGACGCACCCTGATCAAGCAAAGTGCTTGACAGAGGCTGCATGCGCCTGTAAACTGCACACGTGTGCACCTTCTCCAAGAGGTTGAAACCGAGGGCAAACTTGGCGAAAACAACCACCACCGACAGACAACCCAACCGAAGAGCCGTCTCGATTCAAGACATCGCCCAGGCAGCCGGCGTTTCTCACTCCACCGTTTCTCGTGCTCTACGCAACAGCGAGCTGATCAGTGCAGAGGTGCGACAGCGTATCCAGCAGCTTGCGCAGGAGATGGGCTATACGCCCAACGCCGTCGCGCAGAGCCTCAAACGCGAACGCACCAACACCGTCGGCCTGGTGGTGACTTCCATCTCCGACCCGTTCCTGGGACGCGTGGTGCGCGGCATCGAAGACACAGCACGCGCAGCAGGCGTGAGCGTCTTTTTAAGCATCTCCTACAATGAACCGGAGCGGGAGCTGGAAATCATCGAGAATTTTCAAAGGCGGCGAGTCGACGGCGTGATCAGCTCCACTTCTCGACTGCATGGGCCCTATGTACAGCGCCTCATGCGGCTCAACATCCCGACAATTGTCATCAATCAGCAGGCTGAAGCCGGCTCTGAGCCGTTACATTTTGTCGATGCCGATGACTACGGTGGGGCGCGGCAGGCGGTTGCCCATTTGCTTTCACTTGGCCACACGCGCATCGGCTATTTAGGGGTAGGCAGTCGTATTGCCTCGAACCAGCGGCGCATGAAGGGATATTGCGACACGCTGAATGAGGCCGGTATCCAGCCTGAACCTGGTTGGATTCAATCTTCGCCGGCAGTTCTGTATCATTCTCACACCGACGACGTGCAGGTTGGTCAGGGAATGCTGCCTGATTTGCTACGTGCCGGTATGACGGCCGTCTTTTGCTATAACGATATGGTGGCCGTCGGCGTTCTCATGAAATGCCGCGAATTGGGCGTGCGCATCCCACAGGAGCTGAGCGTCGTCGGCTACGACGATGTGGAGATCGCCGCCTATGTCACGCCGCCGCTGACGACGATTCACCAACCCAAGCTGCGACTGGGCGAGCTGGCGATGCAGATGTTGCTCGACTTGCTCGACGGCCGGCCCGTGCAGGATCAGGTGCTACCGGTGGAATTGGTCGTGCGTGAAAGCACCGCCCCGCCGCGAAGAGAGGGAAAGTAGAGAATGGGAGAACTTGAGAGCGGGAGAGCAGGAGAGGAGAGAGCAGGAGAGGAGAGAGCGGGAGAGAGGGGACGGTGCATCCGTTGCTCACTTTGTGATTATCCAAAGTATCGCTCCTTAACCCACCAGCCGATGGCCCGTTCTGCAGCATTGTTGGTTCCATCAATCCGCTCTCCCCGTGACCCCTTCCAGTGCCGATAGCGCATCAGCCGCTTCCAGAGATTCCAGCGGTTGAGCAAAAGCAGGCGGATGCGATATGCCACACTGGCCTTCTGGCCTGCAGAAGGAGAGGTTGCCGCCAGATAGCGCTTGAGCATTGACGACTCCTTTACAGGTATGGTGATTCTTGTGTTGAATATAGACAACGCAAGGCGGTTGTGCATACAGAGTAGCACAGTGGTCGCCAGAGGTTACTGTACAGGATGGTCTCCGCGAATGCAATGCTATTCCACCCCGAAATTTGGACAGGATGCTAACCCCAATCGTCCCCTACTGGCCGAACAGGCAAAAGAAGCAGATTGAAAATGCAGTTTTGTCGTGCTAACTGAGAAAAGGAGTAAAGAATGAACACAACTTTGCAGGACCTCTCGACAGAGGAGTTTGAGCAACTCATCGAGCGCGCTATAGACCGCCGACTTCAGGTGTGGCTGGAACAGGTGCTGGATGCATTGGCCGCTTTGGATGACGAAGATAAAGCCGTCCTGCGTCCCGAGTTCGCTGAATCGTTACGGCGTTCTATTGCGCAAGCACGCGCTGGCGAAGATATCCCCACATGGAGCGATATCGCTCTTTAACCCATCAGCCGCTTGCCTGCTCCACTCGTCTCTCATTTTTTAGGGTCTTGACAAGCATCATCGGCTGTGATATTGTAATGCACGCTGTGCACACGTGTGCATAAGCTCACGTTCTCTCCAGCACTTAAAGTTTTCATCGGCGCCAGGCGCCATCGACCATACCATCAACCAGCCGTCGTCGCGCCGGACGGCGAGCTTTTGTTGCCCGGCCGCGTACGGTGCACAGAATTTTTGGAGGAAATGCATGGCTGCGCCCAGCCCACTTTTGCGGACGGTGTCCACCACGCCGACCGACTATTGGAACGACTCCTGCTCTGTGGAGGAACTCACTTACGCCATTGGACACGGCGCCGTCGGTGCCACGACCAACCCCAACATCGTTCTGAACGTACTCAACAAAGAGATGCACCTCTGGGAAGATCGCATCCGCGCCATGATTGCCGAACATCCGACCTGGTCGGAGGCTGAGGTGACATGGAAGCTGATCGAAGAGATGGCGGCGCACGGCGCCGGGCTGCTCTATCCGATCTGGGAGCGCGAAGGAGGGCTGAAAGGGCGTCTTTCCATCCAGACGAACCCGATGTTCTATCGCAACTGTGAAGCCATTGTCGCCCAGGCTCGACATTTCGACACGCTGGCGCCCAACATGCAGGTGAAGATTCCGGTAACACAGGCGGGCGTGATGGCGATCGAAGAGGCCACCTACCACGGTGTCAACATCAACGCCACGGTCAGCTTCAGCGTGCCGCAGGCGCTGGCCGTCGCCGAGGCAGTGGAACGCGGGCTGAACCGCCGCGCCGCCGAAGGTAAGGACATCGACAAAATGCGGCCCGTCTGCACCATCATGATCGGCCGCGCCGATGACTGGATGAAGGTGCTGGCGGCACGGGACGGCATTGCGATCGAGCCGGACTATCTTGACTGGGCAGGCATCGCCATCTTCAAAAATGCCTATCGCATCTGGCAAGCGCGCGGCTATCGCACCCGGCTGCTGGCTGCAGCCTACCGCCATCTCGGTCACTGGGCCGAGCTGATCGGCGGCGACATCGTGCTGACGATCCCCTACGAATGGCAGCTCAAAATCAACGCCTCCGACATTCCGGTCATCGAGCGCATGCAGAATCCGGTTGACCCAAAGATCGTAGAAGCGCTCTACACCAAGATTCCCGACTTCCGCCGCGCCTACGACCCCGACGGCATGACTGTCGCCGAGTTCGACAGCTACGGCGCCACCGTGCGCACATTGCGCACATTCATCACCGCCGTGCATGACCTGATGGGCGTGATCCGAGACTTTATGTTGCCAAATCCAGATATCAAGCGCGGACTATGAAGCAGTACACTCCACAAAATCTCGTCATCCACCCCGGCAATTCCACCGATCCGGACGTCATCGTTGAGGTGACGCCTGAGAGCGCTGGCTGGGAGACGATTCACTTTCAGGCACGACGGCTGACGGCAGGTAAAAGCTGGTCATTTCAATGCGGAGCGCAGGAGCTGGCGATCGTGATGCTGGGCGGTGTGGTGGATGTGTCGTCCAATCGAGGAGAATGGCCAGGGCTGGGCGGTCGCACCAACGTTTTCGAAGGATTGCCCTATGCGCTCTATTTGCCGCCGTACACCGATTTCACCGTGAGCGCCGTCACCGACTGCGAGTTCGCCATGAGCTGGGTAGCATCCAAAGCAGACCATGCGCCGGCACTGGTGAGACCATCGGACGTTTCCGTGGAAATTCGTGGAGGTGACCACGCCACCCGTCAGATCAACAACATCATTCCGCCCGGCTTTCCCTGCGAGCGACTGGTAGTCGTGGAGGTTTACACACCGGGGGGCAACTGGTCAAGTTACCCGCCGCACAAGCATGATGTGCACCTGACGGACGCCGAGGGCAAGCTCATTCAGGCCGACCTGGATGAAATCTACTTTTACAAGCTCGATCGGCCCGAAGGCTACGCGCTTCAGCGCATCTACACCGACGCTGACTCCCCGCTGCAGAAGGCCGGCTATCCGATCGACGCCGTGGTGGTGGCCCGCAACAACGACGTGGTGCTGATCCCGGAGGGCTATCATCCTGTCTCCAGCCCGGTGGGCTATACCACCTATTACCTGAACGTGTTAGCAGGGAGTGCCCAGAGTCTGGCGGCTATCGACGACCCACAGCACGCCTGGATCAAAAGCTCATACCGAAGCATCGATCCGCGCGTGCCGATCTATCCGGTGGATGCCCATCAGATTCGATAGCTTCGATAGAAGGCCGGGTGGAAGATGATGGCGGCAAATGCCACGCAAGCTAAACGCTACGACCTCCTCAGCATGGGGCGCTCTGGCATCGACCTGTATGCCAACGACATCGGCGTGCCCTTCGTTGAGATCAAAAGCTTCGCCGCCTACGTAGGAGGATGCCCGACCAATATTGCAGTCGGCGCGCAACGCCTGGGGTTGCGCACTGCGCTGCTGACGGCGGTGGGGGAGGATCGCGTCGGTGACTTCATCCTGCACTTTTTAAACAAGGAAGGTGTGGAGGCGCGCTACATTCCGCGCAAACCGGGGCATCGCACCAGCGCGGTGCTGCTCGGCATCGAGGGGCCGGATCGCTTTCCGCTCACCTATTATCGAGACAACTGTGCCGACATCGAGCTGACGATCGACGACGTACGGACAGCGCCGGTCGCCGATTGTAAAGTGCTGGCGATCGCCGGCACCAACCTGAGCAAAGAGCCAAGCCGCAGCGCCACCCTGTACGCCGCCGAGAGCGCCCGCGCAGCAGGCGCTGCCGTAGTGCTCGATCTGGACTTTCGCCCCGACCAGTGGAACGATCCGCGGGCCTATGCCATCAACATCCGCATGGCGCTGCGGTTGGTGGATATCGTGCTGGGAACTGAGGACGAAATCAACGCCGCCATGCTGAGCGAAGCGGGCCAGGTCGAACTGACGCACTGGCAGGTCTCCAACGCGCGCGTGGCGGGCGACGTGGAGACGAACATCGCCACACTGCTTACGTTGGGGCCGAAGGTGCTGCTGCAGAAGCGAGGGGCGGCAGGGGCACGGGCGCATCTTGTGCAATCTTCTGGCGCAGTGGAACGCTTTGACGTCCCCGGCTTTCCGGTGAAGGTCTTTACGATTCTCGGCGCAGGGGATGCCTTCGCTTCCGGCGCCATCTATGGCTATCTGCAGGGATGGGACTGGTACAAAACCGTGCGCTTCGCCAATGCCTGTGGCGCATTTGTGGTCACTCAACACGGCTGCGCCAATTTCATGCCGACGCTCGAGGAAGTGGAGGCGTTTGTAGCGACGCATGGAGGATGGTAAAAGGAGGAGAAATTTGTGACAACTTCATCGACAGTGCGCCTGACGATGGCGCAGGCATTGATTCGCTTTTTGAAAAACCAGTACGTCGAGCGCGATGGCGTGGAGGCCCCATTCTTTGCCGGCTGTTTTGGCATCTTTGGACACGGGTGCGTGGCCGGCGTGGGCGAGGCGCTATTGACGAACCCAGATTTTCCCTACTACCAGGTGCGCAACGAGCAGGGTGCAGTTCATGCAGCAACAGCCTACGCGAAAGTCAAAAACCGCCTGCAGACTTTCGCCTGTCTAAGTTCCATCGGACCCGGCGCCACGAATATGATCACCGGCGCGGCCACGGCAACGATCAACCGGCTGCCGGTGCTGCTGCTGCCAGGCGATATCTTCGCACGCCGCAATGTGGCGCCGGTGCTCCAGCAGCTCGAATCGGAGCATACGCAGGACATCTCCGTCAACGACTGCTTCAAACCGGTGAGCCGCTACTGGGATCGCATCCATCGCGCCGATCAGTTGCTGACCGCGCTGCCGGAGGCGATGCGCGTGCTCACCAGCCCGGTGGAGACCGGCGCGGTCACGCTCTCGCTGCCGCAAGACGTCCAGGCCGAAGCCTATGATTATCCTGTCGGCTTTTTCCGCAGGCGCGTCTGGCACATCCCGCGCAACCGCGCCGATCGCGCAAGCCTGCGCCGCGCGGCAGAGATGATCCGCGCCAGCAAGCGACCGATGATCGTGGCAGGCGGCGGCGTAATCTACGCAGACGCCACCGAGACGCTGCGGGCATTCGTCGACGCCACCGGCATCCCGGTCGGCGAGACCATGGCGGGCAAGGGCAGCCTGCGCTGGGACCATCCGCTCAACCTGGGCGCCATTGGCGTCACCGGAACGCTGGCCGCCAACCGCATCGCCAGAGATGCGGACCTGGTGATCGGCATCGGCACGCGCTACAGCGACTTCACCACAGCCTCCAAGACGGCATGGCAGAACCCTGACGTGCGCTTCATCAACATCAACGTCGCCGAGTTTGATGCGGGAAAACACTATGGCCTGCCGGTGGTGGGCGACGCCAAAGTCACGCTGGAAGAGCTGAGTGAGCTGCTGGAGGGCTATGCCGTCGATCCGGCCTATCGCGCCGAGGCCCGGCGCCTGCACGACGAATGGGACGCCGAAGTGCAGCGCATCTATGACATCCGCCTCAGCCCGCTTCCCAGCCAGGGCGAGCTGATCGGCGTCATCAACGAGCTGGCCGATCCGGATGCCATTCTCGTCAACGCTGCTGGCTCGATGCCCGGCGACCTGCACAAGCTGTGGCGGGCGACGCACCCCAAGAACTTCCACATGGAGTATGGCTACAGTTGCATGGGCTACGAGATCGCCGGCGGCCTCGGCGCCAAGATGGCTGCGCCCGATCGCGAAGTCTACGTCATCGTCGGCGACGGCAGCTATCTGATGCTTTCCTCGGAGCTGGTGACTGCGGTGCAGCTCGGCATCAAATTGATCGTCCTCCTGTGGGACAACAGCGGCTTCAAGAGCATCGGCTCGCTCAGCCGTTCGTTAGGCCTGGACGGCTTCGGCACGCGCTTCATCCGGCCGAAGGACGGCATCCTGGTGGGCGACTCGGCGGGTGACGCCGTCGAGACGCTTCAGATCGACTACGCCATGAACGCACGCAGCCTGGGCTGCAACGTCATCGAGTGCGCAACGCGCGATGAATACATCGATGCAATTCGGGCCGCCCAGGCTGCAGATCGCACCACAGTCGTGGTGATCAAAAATGACCGCCTGCACAGTGTACCTGGCTACGAAAGCTGGTGGGACGTTCCCGTGCCAGAGGTGAGCGAGCGGGACTCGGTGCGCGCAGCCCGCGAGGAATACGAAGAAAAACGGGCGAAGGAGCGGTATTTCTGTGAGTAGGGATAACCAGATTGCCAGAATCTTTTGTGGAATCGCATAAAATCGAGTGATCTGTCAAGCGAGATTGTTGGAGATGCAGGGCGGGCCAGAGGTCCGTAGGCGCAGCTCGTAGCTGCGCATCCCCGGTCGACCCACGGTCTTTAGGGGACTATCGAGAGCGTGAGGCCAGAGGCCGTACTCACTCATTTCTCTCTCCTCATCTCTCTCCCCTCATCAAGGAGGGTCCATCGAGAACGTGCGGCTACGAGCCGCACTGACAAGAACAGGAGAATCTGATGGCTGAGAAATTATTGAACTACATCAACGGCGCATGGCGCGAGTCGAAGGCGACCACCTATCTCAACGTGCCCAATCCGGCCACCGACGAGGTGCTGGCAACGGTTCCACTCTCGCCGCCGGAAGAGGTCGATGAGGCGGCGCGGCTGGCGCTGGCGGCCTTCCCCGGCTGGCGACGCACGCCGGCCACGGCACGCATCCAGTATCTCTTCACGCTCAAGATGCTGATGGAGGAGCACTTCGAGGATCTTGCGCGTTCGATCACGTTGGAGAACGGCAAGGCGCTTGACGACGCGCGCGGGGAGATGCGTCGCGCCATTGAAAACGTCGAGGTCGCGTGCGGCATCCCCACCATGATGATGGGCGACTTCTCTGAAGATGTGGCGAAAGGGGTCGATGAGTACATGATTCGGCAGCCGGTAGGCGTGGCTGCCCTCATCTGTCCATTTAACTTTCCGGGAATGATTCCGTTTTGGTATCTGCCCTATGCCATTGCCTGTGGCAACACGGTGATCGTCAAGCCCTCGGAGCGCTGTCCGATCACGATGCAGAAGGTTTTTCGCCTGCTTGAGCAACTCGGTTTGCCCAAAGGGGTGGTCAACCTCGTCAACGGCGGCCCGGATACCGTCAACGCCCTGCTCGATCACCCGGCCATTTCGGCTGTGACCTTTGTCGGTTCCACACCGGTTGCGCGGCATGTTTATGCACGCGCTGCGGCCAACGGCAAACGCGTGCAGGCGCAGGGCGGTGCCAAGAACCCGATCATCATCCTCCCGGACGCCGACGTGAGCCTGACGACGCGCATCGTCACCGACAGCGCATTTGGCAACGCAGGCCAACGCTGCCTGGCCGCGTCCCTGGCGGTTACGGTGGCCGGCGCAGAAAAGACCTTTATCCCGGCGCTGGCGGAGGCGGCCAGCAAACTGGTCGTCGGCAACGGGTTGGAGCCCGGCGTCCAGATGGGGCCGGTGATCACGCCGCAGAGCAAAGCGCGCATCGAGAGCCTGATTCAGAAAGGGCTGGAGGAAGGGGCTGAAATGGTGCTCGATGGCCGCAACGCGTCGATTCCAGGCCATGAGCGCGGCTACTTCCTCAGGCCAACCATCATCGCCGATGTGCCGCCGGGCAGCACAATCGCCAGAACTGAGATTTTTGGCCCCGTGTTAGGCATCATGCGGGTTGAGACGGTGGAAGAAGCCATTGCATTGGTCAACAGCGGCGAATACGGCAACATGGCCTGCATCTTCACCAGCAGCGGCGCGGCGGCGCGCAAATTCCGCTACGAGGCCGAGGCGGGCAACATCGGCATCAACATTGGCGTGGCGGCACCCATGGCCTTCTTCCCCTTCAGCGGCTGGAAGAACAGCTTCTTCGGCACACTGCACGCCCAGGGCAAACATGCGGTCGAATTCTTCACACAGACCAAAGTCGTCGTCGAACGCTGGTTGGAAACGTGGGAACGGAAGTTTTGAGCGCCCCGGTGCCGGTACCGTAAAAGCCGGAGACAATCAAGTGGGCAGCAACGGCGGGGTGTTGTTGTAAGCTGTTTGATTCACGCTCAATCGGAAGGCATGCACAGCCCAAGATGATGGGGTCAGCAACGCACTCCGCCGGGTGATGCAAATTACACGGATTCGGTTCAACAAATAGCAATCGGCAAACGATCAGAGAAAGGAGGTGCGCTTCGCTACCCAGGATAAAGGATTCAGGCTCATCACTTTTTTCAATCGGTTTTGAACCCAACTAAAGCTCATCACAATTTTCGGTTCACTCACACACCACAAGGAGAAACAACCATGAAGCAATCCAAACTTTTTGCCGCTGCGCTCACGCTGATGGTGCTGGTTGCGTTGATCATCGTCGCCTGCGCGGCGCCGCCAGCGCCGACCGCTGCCACCCAGGAGGCTGCACCGGCCGCCGCCGACATGCGCCCCTATCGCTTCGTCGTGGTCAGCCACGGTCAGGCTGCCGATCCCTTCTGGTCGGTCGTGAAGAACGGCGTCGATGCCGCAGCCAGGGACATGCGTGTCACGGTCGAGTATCAGGCGCCGCAGACCTTCGACATGGTTGCCATGAAGCAGCTCATCGACGCAGCGGTGGCCAGCCGACCGGACGGCCTGGTCGTCTCAATCCCAGACCCCGACGCGCTCGGCGACAGCATCCGCGCAGCCGTGGCCGCGGGCATCCCGGTCATCTCGATGAACTCAGGCAGCGACGTGGCGAAAGAGCTCGGCGTCCTGAACCATGTCGGCCAGACCGAGTACGAGGCAGGCTATGGTGGCGGCGAGCGCATGGCAGCCGCCGGCGCAAAGAAGGCCATCTGCGTCAATCAGGAAGTCGGCAATGTGGCGCTCGACCTGCGCTGCCAGGGCTTCACCGATGCCATGGCTGCGGCTGGCGGCAGTGTTTCTGTCCTGGCCGTTGAGCTGGCCGACCCGGTCGACGCGCAGCAGCGCATTACGGCTGCCCTGCAGGGCGACCCCGAAGTGGACAGCGTCCTGACGCTCGGCCCGACCGGCGCTGCGCCGGCCATGGCGGCGCTTGAGGCAATGGGCAAGATGGGCGAAATCAAGCTGGCCACCTTCGACCTCAGCCCCGAAGTGTTGGCGGCGATCCGCGACGGCAAGATGCTCTTCGCCATCGACCAGCAGCAATATCTGCAGGGATACATGCCGATCGTGATGTTGACGCTCTTCAAAGAGAATCTGAACACGATCGCCAACCCGGTGATCATGACCGGCCCCGGCTTCGTGACGCAGGAGAATGCAGCGCAGGTCATCGACCTGGCGGCGGCAGGCACGCGCTAGTTCTAAGGATGAGGTCACTGCAAGCTTCTCATCGCTGTGATGTAAAAGACGCAGAAACTTGACCCGTTGGATCTGCGACTTTCAACAGCCCTGATGGGAATTTTGCAGTGAAGTGGGGGATTGAAGGGAAAGCCAGGGGTTGCGCAGAAGGATGAGCCGCTCTCGAACAATACAGCCTTTCAGGCAGACTGGAGCTTCCTGAGAGATGGGCCAACTGCGTAACCGCTTTCCCTCATCCCTTCTTTCTGTCGACGGAGGAACCAGACATGACAAGTCGTACGCTCCCCAAGACAACCGATGAGCGCCTGGTGGAGGCGGGGTTGCTCAAGCGGTTGTTGACGCGACCGGAGTTGGGAGCCCTGGGCGGCGCCATTCTCGTGTGGATCATCTTCGCAGTGATTGCGGGGAATCGCGGATTTCTATCGCTTCAAGGCACAGCCTCCTATTTAGAAGTGTCTTCTTACCTGGGCATCCTGGCGGTCGCTATCGCCCTGCTGATGATCGGTGGAGAGTTCGATCTGTCGATCGGCTCGATGATCGGCGCGGCGGGCGCCACCATCGCAGTGCTTGGCTCTGTGTTCGGCGTTCCCCTGTGGCTCGCCTCGTTGATTGCACTCGGCGTGGCGTTGCTGGTGGGATTCATCAACGGCACGATGGTGATCCGCACCAAACTGCCGTCGTTCATCATCACGCTGGGCAGCCTCTTCATCCTGCGCGGTCTTACGATTGCGCTGACGCGCATTTTCACCGGCCGCACGCAAGTCGGCAGCCTGGATCAGCTCGAGGGGTATGAGGTGCTGCGCACGCTCTTCGGCGGCTCGATCTCGATCGGCGGCGCCGCCTTTCCGATCTCGATCGTCTGGTGGTTGGCTATCACAGTATTGGCGACATGGGTGCTGATGCGTACCCGCTTCGGCAACTGGATCTTCAGCGCCGGCGGCAACGCCGAGGCCGCGCGCAACGTCGGAGTACCTGTGAACCGCGTAAAGGTGACGCTTTTTATGGCGACCGCAGCAGCCGCCTGGCTGGTGGCAACCATTCAGTTGACCGTCGTCAAGTCGGCGGATACGTTGCGCGGCACGCAGCAAGAGTTCATCGCCATCATTGCCGCAGTCATCGGCGGCAACCTGCTCACCGGTGGCTACGGCTCGGCGGTGGGCGCAGCGTTGGGCGCCTTGATCTTCGGCATGGTGCGACAAGGCATTGTCTACGCCGGCATCGACGCCGACTGGTTCCAGGTCTTTTTAGGCGCTATGCTGATCGTGGCCGTCCTGGTTAACAACTTCATCCGTGACCAGGCGGAGAAGGCGCGGAGGTAAGCATGATGAACAGAGTTCCCCTGCTGGAGGTGCGCAACATCTCCAAGTATTTCGGCAATGTGGTTGCGCTCAAAGACGTTTCCATGAGCGTCTACGACAGCGAGGTGATGTGCCTGCTGGGCGATAACGGCGCCGGCAAATCGACGCTGATCAAAATTCTCTCCGGCGTGTACAAACCCGACGAAGGCGAGTATCTCGTCGAGGGCAAGCCGGTGAATTTTAACTCCCCGCGCGATGCGCTCGATCACGGCATCGCCACCGTCTACCAGGACCTGGCCATGATTCCGCTCATGAGCATCGCGCGCAACTTCTTCCTGGGTTCTGAGCCGACCAAAGGATGGGGGCCTTTCCGCCGGTTTGACATCGACTTCGCCAACCGCACCGCGCGCGCCGAAATGGCAAAAATGGGCATTGACATCCGCGATCCCTCGCAGCCGGTCGGCACGCTTTCGGGCGGCGAGCGGCAATCGGTGGCGATCGCACGCGCCGTCTACTTTGGCGCCAGGGTGCTCATCCTCGACGAGCCGACCGCAGCGCTGGGCGTCAAGCAGGCAGGCGTGGTGCTGCGCTACATCGCCCAGGCACGAGCGCGGGGGCTGGGCGTGATCTTCATCACCCACAATCCCCATCACGCCTATGCAGTCGGCGACCGCTTCACCATCTTGAAACGCGGCCGCACCTTCGGCACGTTTACCAAAGATGAGCTGAGTCGTGAAGAAATGGTGCGCATGATGTCCGGCGCCGACGAGCTGGACGCCCTGAGCCATGAGTTGAGCGAATTCGCCCGCCGCGAGGCCACAGA
>Ga0308412_1000978_pt1 | contig 15343 bp, 13 predicted proteins | sample HotsprottomLayer_FD_202357 | JGI IMG/M metagenome (GOLD analysis project Ga0308412, IMG submission 202357) | Hot spring phototrophic mat microbial communities from Octopus Spring, Yellowstone National Park, Wyoming, United States -... | ecosystem: Environmental > Aquatic > Thermal springs > Hot...
CTGCCCGCCGGGGCGGCCCGGGCGACCGTCGCCGCCGCGCTCGGGCTGGGACTCGGCATCGTCGTCACCACCGCGACCCGCCTTCGGCTCCCCGCCCCGGCGGCCCTGGCGCTGCGGGTCGTGGCCGTCGCCGTCCCGCCGGCCCTCGCCCTCCCGGTGGTCTGCGGCGTCGGCCCTGCCGGGGCGCACGTCACCGTGGAGCCCCCGGTCGCGCCTCGGGGCGGCTTCGCGACGTTCGCCTTCACCGTCCCCAACGAGCGCGACGACGTGGGCACCACCGGGCTCGAGGTCGTGTTCCCCGCCGACCACCCGATCACGACGGTCGCGGTGGAGCCGGTGGCGGGCTGGACCGTGACCGTGCAGCGGCGACCGTCCCCCGGTGGCACCGCCGAGGTCGTGGACCGCATCGTCTGGCGGGGCGGGCCCATCCGGCCCGGCGAGTTCCAACGGTTCTGGATCTCCGCCGGGCCGCTGCCGCGTCGCGGCTCTGGGCTCGTGTTCGCCGCCCTGCAGACCTACGCCGACGGCGAGATCGTGCGCTGGATCGAGCCCGTCCCAAGCTCGGGGGCGGAGCCCGAGTTCCCCGCCCCGCAGCTGCGCCTGCGCGCTCCCGGCGAGGCGAGCGGCGCCGGGGCGGGGGAGTCCGGTGCCCGCGCCCGCACGGACCCCGACACGCGTTCCGCGTCGCGCTGGTCCCGGGCCGCGCTGGTCCTCGCCGCGGTGGCGCTGGCGGTCGCAGCGGTCGCGCTCAGGCGTGCGACCCGAGGCGGGGACACCCGTCACCGGTCGACTTGACCCCGGTCGGTGCGGACCGCTACCCTGCGGCCGAGCCCGAGTCGGGGGAAGCCGGTGAGAATCCGGCGCTGACCCGCAACTGTGTGCGCCCAGGGGCGCGAGCCAGATCGCCCGTCGGGCTCCACCGGAGTTCCGGTGCCGTACCCGTGGCCGCTTCGGCGGCGTGAGCACGGCCCTCGTGGAGTGGGGCCGACGGAGGTATCCCATCATGTTGTCCATCCGTCCCCGGCGCCGCAGTGTCTTCGCGTCCGCGTGCGCCCTCGTGTTCCTCGTCGTCGGGCCGGCCGGTCCCGCCGGCGCGTTCCCCCCGTCCCGGGTGACCCAGGCCCGGGACTGGCTCGTGACCCAACAGCAGCCCGACGGCGGCTTCGAGGTGGCCGGGTTCCCGGGCTTCGAGACCCCCGACGCCACCCTGGCGCTTGCGATCGCGGGGCAACCGAAGCGCCGCTGGAGCACCACGGCGGCGAAGGCCGCCGTCGACGCGGTCCGAACCGGCGGCCGCTCCGCCCTCGACTGGGCCGGTGACTTCGCCGAGGGTCCCCTCAGCGCCGGGCAGGCGGCCAAGCTCGTGGTGCTGGTCGCCGCCCCCACCGGCACCAGCCTCGACGCCTTCGACCCCGACGACGACGGCGTCGCGGTGGACCTCCTCGCCAAGATCGACGCGGGCTACAACCCCGTGACCGGCGCCTACGGGTCGTTCAACGCCACGCTGTTCGCGATCCTGGCCCGCCACCTCGCCGGGCTGCCGGTCTCTGGGGCCACGGTCCAGCACGTGCGTGACGCGCAGGAGGCGGGCGGCGGATGGAACTTCGCCGGTGACCCCAGCGGCGGCTACGCCGACGTGGACACCACCGGCCTCGCGATCCAGGCCCTCGTGGCCGCCGGGGCGGCCGGGTCCGACCCTGCGATCCAGGCCGGCTTGCGTTTCCTCGCCCTCGGCCAGAGCGGCAGCGGGGCGTGGCCGTCGTTCGGCAGCGACGACCCCAACTCCACCGCGCTGGCGATCCTCGCCGTCCGGGCCGCCGGGCACAACCCGGCGAAGCGCTGCTGGCGCGACGCGGTGGCCCCCGAGCGCGCCGCCGACCCCTACGGCAACCCGCTGCGGTGGCTCCGCGCCCAGCAGCAACCCGACGGGCGGATCGCCAGCCCGGCCGACGCCTGGGGCGTCAACACCTTCGCCACCAGCCAGGCGGTGCACGCGCTCGCCCGCACGTGGCTGCCGGTGCGGGCCCTGCCGGTGACCCCCTGCGTCTCGGCATGACCAGAGCCTCGGGGCGCCGTCCGGGTCGGGACACCCAGCCCCGGCCCGGGCGGCGCGCCGCCGCGCTGGTCACCGGCGTCCTGCTGGCGACTGCGGCGGCCGCCGCGCCGGCCGCCGGGCAACCCGAACCGGCGGTGGTGCGGGCCGCGGCCTGGATCGCCACCCAGCAGCAGGCCGACGGCGGGTTCGAGCTCGCCGGGTTCCCCGGGTTCGAGACCCCCGACGCGGCCCTGGCCCTCGCCATCGCCGGGCAGCCCGGCGGTGCCTGGGACCACCGGGCCGCCCGGGCCGCCATCCGCGCCGTGCAGACCAACGGGCGTTCGGCCCTGGACTGGGCGGGCGACTTCGCCGAAGGACCGATCAACGCCGGGCAGGCGGCGAAGCTCGTGCTGCTGGTCGCCCGACCGGTCAACGCCGACCTGCGGGCGTTCAACCCCGACGGTGACACGCAACGGGTCGACCTGCTCGGCCGGATCGACGCCGGTCGCCGGCGCGACGGCTCCTACGGCACGTTCAACGCCACCCTGTTCGTGGTGATGGCCCAGGCGATCGCCGGACGGCCGGTCGCCGGAACCACCGTGCGCCTCATCCGCGACGCCCAGCAGCCCAGCGGAGGGTGGAGTTACACCGGGCGCGCCGCCGGCGACGACCCGGACGTGGACACGACCGGGTTCGCGATCCAGGCCCTCGTCGCCGCCGGGGTGCGACCCTCGGACCCGGCCATCGTCGGGGGCCTGCGGTTCCTCGCCCGCCGGCAGGGTTCGAGCGGGGCCTGGGCCGCCTTCGGGGAGGCCGACCCGAACGCCACCGCGATCGCGGTGCTGGCGGTGCGGGCGGCGGGGCACCAACCGCACCGGCACTGCTGGCGGGATGCGGTGGCCCCCCGCCTCGCCGGCCGCCCCTACCGCTCGCCCACCGACTGGCTCCGCTCGCGCCAGCAACCCGACGGGCGGATCGCCAGCCCGGCCGACGCCGCCGGGATCACCACCTTCGCCACCAGCCAGACCGTCGCCGCCCTCGCCCGAACCTGGCTGCCCGTGCGACCCGCGCCCCTCGTGCGGTGCCGGTGAGCCGGGCCGGCAGGGTGCGGTTCCGGGCCCTGCGATGGCGGGTGACGGACGACGACGGACGACGGGACATCCGCCCGGCACGGCGTTAGAGTGACCCTTGTCACCGTGACCGCACGAACCGACCCGGCCGGTCTATGTTGACGGCGCTCCCATCGAGGGTCACCCCCCGACCCTGGGAGCCCGCCCACCGGTCAGCGGGCACGCGATGGATCGTGTGCCTGCTGGCTTGACCAGCCCGGCGTCCGCGTCGTGTCCTGCCCCGCGACGCGTCGACGCCGGGCTGGGCCGTTTCCGGATGCGAGCCGGGTCGTTCCCGTGATGCGACACGCCCCGGACGGGAACCGAGGGCGTGAGGGCCACACCACGACCGACGACCGGTCGATGTCCCCGACCCACCCGGGCGCGCGAGGCTGACGACATGCCCAGCGTGTTCAGCCGGATCATCGCCGGGGAGCTCCCCGGACACTTCGTGTGGAGGGACGACCGGTGCGTGGCGTTCCTCTCCATCGCACCGCTGCGACCCGGGCACACGCTCGTGGTGCCCCGGGACGAGGTGGACCACTGGATCGACCTCCCACCCGAGCTCAACGCCCACCTCATCCGGGTGGCGCAGGAGATCGGTCAGGCGCAGCAGGACGCGTTCCGGCCCGCGCGCATCGGCCTGATGATCGCCGGGCTCGAGGTCCCCCACGTGCACCTGCACGTCGTGCCGATCACCGGGGTCCACGACCTCGACTTCGACCGGGCCGACCACGGCGCCACCCCCGAGGCGCTCGCGCACGCCGCGGCCCTGCTGCGAGAGGCGTTGGCCGCCCGCAATGCGCCCGGCGTGAGCGAGTGAGCGACCGGGCCGGGGCCCAGACAACCGGCAAGCGGACCGGCGCGACCGGGGAACGGCCGGACGGGCCGGTCAGCGGGACGGGTCAGCCGGCCGGGGCCGGCGTGCACCCCAGCGCCGCACGGATCTTGGCCAGGTTCCGCTCCATCACCGATACGTAATCGTCCCCGGCGCGCACCTGGGCCTCCGAGAGCGTCTCCAGGGTGTCGAGCACCTCGGTGCGGACCCCGGCGTCCCGGGCGAGCGCCCGCGCCACGCGGGGGGAGGCCTGCTCCTCGGTGAAGATCGTGGTGGTCCCGGTGCGCGCCACGAGCCGGGCCAGGGCGGCCAGCCGGGCCGGGCTGGGCTCCTGTTCGGGTGAGATCCCGGCGATGCCCTCCTGGCGCAGCCCGTAGCGGGCCGCCAGCCACCCGAACGCCTCGTGTGCGGTGACCAGGAGCCGCCGTTCGCAGCGGCGCAGCCCTTCGCGGTACCGGGCGTCGAGGCGCCCCAGCGCGGAGGTGAAGGCCCTGGCCCGGCGGCGGTATTCGTCGGCCCGGTCGGGGTCGAGACGGACCAGCGCGCCGGCCACGACCGCCACCACCTCCCGGTAGACCACCGGGTCCAGCCACACGTGCGGGTCCTCCCGCCGCTCCGGCGGCGCCCGGCGCAGCGCGTCGAGCTCGTCGAGGATCGTGACCGTCGGCCCGTCGCGTCGCCGGGCCGCCGCCTCCAACGCGGGTTGGAACCCCCGACCCATCACGAACACGAGGTCGGCATCCTCCACCCGGGCCGACTGGCCCGGGGTGAGCTCCAGGTCGTGGGCCTCGGCGCCGGGTGGCGTCAGGTCGACGACCCGGACCCGGTCACCGCCCACCACCCGCGCCGCGGCCGCCACCGGGTAGAACGGCGCCACCACCTCCGGGCGCGCGGAGCCCCGTGATCCCGAGGTCGAGCAGGCGGCGAGCGTGACGACGGCCAGGCCGACCAGGCGGGCGGTGGCCCGCCGCCAGGCGGGTATGATCATGAGAATCAGAATAACCACCGAGCCGGGCGCCCCGCCCGAGGCCCCGCCCATCGACGCCCACGCCGTCACCTGCCGCTACGGCGACGACGTCGCGGTCGAGGCCGTCGACCTGCGGGTGGGCACGGGTGAGTTCGTGGCCCTGGTGGGCCCCAACGGCTCCGGCAAGTCCACCCTGGCCCGGGCGCTCCTGGGCCTGCGTCGCTGCGACGGCGAGGTGCGGCTGTTCGGTCGCCGGCCCCGGGACGCGTGCCGGGCCGGGTTGGTGGCGTTCGTCCCCCAGCGCAGCCACCTGGCGCCGGTGCTCCCGGCGACGGTCACCGAGGTGGTGACGAGCGGACGGCTACCGGCGCGGGGATGGTGGCACCGCCCCGGCCCGCCCGACGCCGCCGCGGTCGCCCACGCCATCGAGGCGGTCGCGCTCACCCCCATGGCGCACCGACCCGTGACCGAGCTGAGCGGCGGCCAGCAGCAGCGGGTCCTCATCGCACGGGCCCTGGCCGCCGATCCCGCCCTCCTCGTCCTCGACGAGCCGATCGCCGGGGTCGACGCGGCTTCCCAACGCCAGTTCCGCGACGCCCTCGTCCACCTGGTGCAGGCACACGGGACCGCGGTGCTGCTCATCTCCCACGAGCTCGGGGCCGTGGCCTCCGACCTCGACCGGGTGGTGGTCCTGAAACACCGGGTCGTCTTCGACGGCCCGCCTCGGGACCTCGTCGCCCGCGGCGTGCACCTCGGGGTCCACGCCGAGGACCTCCCGGCCTGGCTGGAGGGGTTGGGATGACGGGGCCGGCGGCCCTGGCCGCGCTGCGGTTCCCGTGGCCGTTCGAGCGGCTGTCGATGCAGCTCGCGCTCGGGGCGGGGATCCTCGTCGGGGTCGTGGCGCCGGCGGTCGGCGCCTTCGTGGTGCAACGCCGGCTGTCGCTGCTCGGCGACGGCCTGGGCCACCTCGCGTTCGCCGGGGTCGCCGCCGGATTGCTGCTCGGCTGGTCGCCGGTGGTCGTGGCGCTGGGCGTGGCCGCGGCGGGTGCCCTGGGGATCGAGTGGCTGCGGGGTCCCGGCCGCACCGGGGGCGACCTCGCGCTCGCCCTCTTCTTCTACGGAGGGCTCGCCGCCGGCGCGGTGCTGGCGAGCCGCGCCGCGGTGACCGGTCGCAGCGTCAACGTCGTGCCCTACCTCTTCGGGTCGATCCTCACCGTCACCCCCGCCGACCTCTGGCGGGTCGCCGGCCTGGCGGTCGTGACCGGCGTGGTCCTGGCGGTCGCCGGGCGTGCGCTGCTCGCGGTGGCCCTCGACGAGGACGCGGCCCGCGTGGCCGGGCTTCCCGTCGACGCCCTGGGCGCGCTCGTGGCCGTGCTCGCCGCCGCGGTCGTCGTGACCGCCATGCAGGTCGTCGGGCTCCTCCTCGTCGCCGCACTCATGGTGCTGCCGGTGGCAGCCGCGCGACGGGTCGCCCGTTCCTTCCGCGCCACCCTGGTGACGGCCGCCGCGATCGGGGCCGTCTCGGTGGTGATCGGCCTCGTGCTGGCGCGCGCCGCCGACCTCGCACCCGGCGGGGTGATCGTGCTCACCAGCGCCGCGATCTTCGCCGCCACCTCGGTCGCCGGGCGCCGACCGTCCCGGGCCGGTCGCTAGGGCGAGCCGCCGGACCCGGTGGCACGGCCGGGCGCGCCCCGTCGCGGGACGCGCCCCGGTGGTGCCGGCACCGGCGGTCGGGCAACCTACCGGGATGGCCGACGTGTTCTTCGGATGCTTCCTCCCCCAGGTCCGCACCGACTGGCCCCGCCTCCGGGACCGGGCACTGGCCGCCGAGGCGGCCGGCTTCGACTCGGTGTGGCTCATGGACCACCTGGCCACCCCGGCCGATGCCGCCCTCGAGACCTTCGAGGCCTGGACGGCGGCCGCCGCCCTCGCCGTGGCGACCACCCGCATCCGCATCGGGCACCTCGTCACCTGCGACGCGTTCCGGCACCCGGCGCTGCTGGCCAAGATGGCCGTCACCGTGGACCACTGCTCAGCCGGGCGCCTCGAGATGGGCCTCGGCTGGGGTTCGGTACCCGAGGAGCTCGACCGCTACGGCTACCCGGCGCAGGCTGCGGCAGCCCGGGCGGCGCGCCTCGCCGAGACGCTGGAGATCCTCGACCTCATGTTCGCCGGTGAGCCGTTCGACTTCGACGGTGCGCACTTCCGCCTGCGCGCCGCGCTCGGTCGACCCCGGCCGCTCCAGCGCCCGCGGCCGCCCATCCACCTCGGCGGCGCCGGTCCCCGGCGCACGCTGCCCCTGGCCGCCGCGCACGCCGACTGGTGGAACTGCCCCTCGTACGCGGCCGACCGCTTCGCCGAGCTCCGACCCCTGGCCGCCCCGGCCCGCGCCTCGATCCAGCGCCCGGTCGGGCTCGTGGGACCGGGCATGGACCGGGGCGAGGTCGAGGCCATGGCCCGGCGCCGGTTCGGCACCTGGGGTGGGCTGGTGGTCGGCACCCCCGACGAGGTCGCCGAGGTGCTCGCCGCCGATCGCCGGGCCGGGGCCGACGGCTTCGTGATCCAGTTCCACGACTTCGGCACCCCGGCGTCGATGGAGCTGTTCATGGCGCAGGTCGCGCCCCGGATCGGCTGACGGCTCAGCGGGTGCGGGGGAACCCGAGGTCGGGACCGCGCTCGGCGGGATCCCCCCAGCGGGTGGTGATCACCTTCGTACGGGTGCAGAAGTGGATCCCGTGCGGGCCGTGCGCGTGCGTGTCGCCGAAGAGGCTCGCCCGCCAACCCCCGAACGAGTGCGAGGCGACCGGCACCGGGATCGGCACGTTCACGCCGACCATCCCCACCTCCACCTCCATGGCGAACCGTCGGGCCGCCGCGCCGTCACGGGTGAACACCGCCACCCCGTTGCCGTACGGGTTGGCCGCGAGGATCGCCAGCGCCTCGTCGTAGGTGTCCACCCGCACCACGCACAGCACCGGGCCGAAGATCTCGTCCCGGTAGATCGACATGTGGGGCTGCACCCGGTCGAACAGGCAGGGACCGAGGAAGAAACCCGCTTCGTGGCCGGGCACCACCAGACCCCGCCCGTCGACCACGAGCTCGGCGCCCTCGGCGACCCCGGCATCGACGTAGGCCCGCACCCGGTCCCGGTGCGCGGCGGTCACCAACGGGCCCATCTCGGCGTCCGGATCCAGGCTCGGACCCACCTTCACCGCCCGGGTCCGCGACGCGATCGCCTCCACCAGCGCGTCGCCGACGGCGCCCACGGCCACGACCACCGACACCGCCATGCACCGCTCGCCGGCCGACCCGAACCCTGCGCTCACCGCGGCGTCCGCCGCCCGATCGAGATCGGCGTCGGGGAGCACCACCATGTGGTTCTTCGCCCCGCCGAGGGCCTGGACCCGCTTGTGCGTCCGGGCGGCGGTCTCGTACACGTGGCGGGCCACCGGGGTCGAGCCCACGAAGCTCACGGCGGCGACGCCGGGATGTTCGAGGATCGCGTCGACCGCCACCCGGTCGCCCTGCACCACGTTGAACACCCCGTCGGGCAGCCCCGCCTCCGCCCACAGCTCGGCGAGGAGCAGCGAGGCGCCCGGATCCTTCTCGCTCGGCTTCAGGATGAAGGTGTTGCCGCAGGCGATCGCGATGGGGAACATCCACATCGGGACCATCGCCGGGAAGTTGAAGGGGGTGATCCCGGCCATCACCCCGACCGGCTGGCGAACGGAGGTCACGTCGACGTCGGTCGACACCTGTGGGGTGGCCGAGCCGGCCAGCAGCGCGGGGATCCCGCACGCGTACTCCACTACCTCCGCGCCCCGGCTCACCTCCCCGAGCGCGTCGGCGAGGACCTTCCCGTGCTCTCGGCTGACGAGCTCGGCCACCTCCCGCCTGCGCCGCTCGAGCGCCTCCCGGTACCGGAACAGGATCTGAGCCCGCCGGCCCAGCGGCACCTCCCGCCACGACCGGTACGCCTCCCCGGCGGTGGCGACGGCCAGCTCGACGTCCTCGAGGGTGGCCGCGGTGACCTCGGCCTGCACGGAACCGGTGGACGGGTCGGCGACCTCCAGACGGGGACCCCGACCCGGCACCGGCCGGCCGCCGATCCAGTGCACGATCTCCCGGCGCGTCCCGGGCCCCGACACGGCGGCCTCGGCCGCGTCCCGGGTGCTCAACGTGTGCCTCCCGACCAAGGCCCCATCTCCCTCACGCCAGTCCGAGGCGTCGCGCCCGCCGCCGGCCCCAGGCCGTCCCCGCCGCGAGCACCGCCACGCTGCCGACGAGGATCATCGTGGCCAGCACGTTGATCTGCGGCGGGGTCGCGGTGCGGGACTGCCCGAAGATCCGGATCGGGAAGGTGGTCGTGGCCGGCCCGGCCACGAAGTACGTGATGATGAAGTCGTCGATCGACAACGCGAACGACAACAGCGCAGCCGCGAGGATCCCGGGGGTGATGAGCGGGAGCGTCACCCGCAGGAAGGTGCGGGTGGGAGTGGCCCCCAGGTCCATCGCCGCGTCCTCGAGCGTCCAGTCGAACCCGCGCAACCGGGCCTTCACCGTCATCGCCACGTAGCTGACGCAGAACATGATGTGGGCGAGCACGATGGTGGTGAAGCCGAGCGTGAACTGCCGGTTCGCGAGCACGATGTGGGGTTCGAGGAACAGGGTCAAAAGCGACGCGCCGAGCACGATCTCCGGCGCGGTGAGCGGCAGGACGAGCAGGAGGTTCGTCACCTGCCCGCCGCGGAACCGGTACCGCACGAGGGCGAGGGCCATGAGGGTGCCGAGGAACGTGGCCACCACGGTCGCGATGCCCGCGACCCGCAGGCTCACCCCGAGCGCATCGACCAGGGCACGGTCCTTGAACGGGTCGGCCCAGTTCTCGAGGGTGAACTCCTGCCACACCGCGTTGAACCGGCCTTTGGGCTTGTTGAAGCTGAAGAGCACGATCACGAAGATCGGCAGGAACAGGTACACGAGGCCGGCGGCGGCGGCGAGGTTCACGAGGCCCCGACCGATCCGCCCGGCCGGCGACGTCACCGTGCCCCGGGCACGGGAGCGGCGGCGGGCCAGGAACGCGTTCACGCCAGGTCCTCGGTGCCGAGCAGGCGGGCGTAGACGACCACGCTCACCATGACGATGGCCATGAACACGAACGACAACGCGGCGGCCACCGGGTAGTCGACCTGCACGAGGAACTGGTCCTGGACCACGTTGCCGATCATCGTGGTCTTGGCGCTGCCGAGGTAGTAGGCGTTCACGAAGTCGCCGGCGGCGGGGATGAACACGAGGAGGCTCCCGGCGAACACGCCCGGCAACGAGAGGGGCAGCACCACCTTGCGGAACGCCCGCCAGGTGGTGGCGTACAGGTCGCGGGCCGCGTCGACGAGCCGGGGGTCGATCTTCTCGAGCGCCACGTACACCGGCAGGATCATGAACGGCAGGAAGTTGTAGGTGAGCCCGCCCACGACGGCGAGCGGCGTGCGCAGCAGCCGCCCGTCGGCGGCGAGGACCCCCAGGGACCGCAGCGCCTCGACGAGGGGACCCTGGTCCCCGAGGATCGTCTTCCAGGCCAGCGTCCGGATCAGGTAGTTGGTGAAGAACGGCACGACGCACAACCCGAGCAGCACGTTCTTCCACGCACCGCCCCGGAAGGCGATCACGTACGCGATCGGGTACGCGATGCACAGGGTGGCCAGGGTGGCGAGCGCGGCGTAGGTGAACGAACGGGTGAACTGCTCGCCGTAGCGGGAGAACGCGTCGCCGTAGTTCGACCAGTTCCAGTCGAAGGTCGGGTTCGCGAAGCGGCTCGGGCGCGACGAGAGCGACATCCGGGCCAACGTCCACAACGGGAAGAAGAAGAAGAGGAACAGCCACACCATCCCCGGGGCGAGCAGGAGCCACGGGGCCAGCCGGGCACGCTTCCGGCCCTCGGGGTCCCGGTCGATCATCGGGGCGCGTGCCGGCTCACCCGGTGCCGAGGATCTGGGAGAACCGCTCGTCGAAGCGTTCCTCCTCCTTGCCGGACAGCGGCCCGAAGATGTGGTTCTGGGCGAGGAACTCCTCGGTGGGCACCACGAGCGGGTTGTCGACGAGTTTCGCCGCGTCGCCGCCGAGCTTGCGGAGCTGCTCCGGTACCCCCTCCACCGGGGAGATGAACTGCACCTCGGCGGTGAGGCGGGCCGCGTTGGCCGGGTCGTAGAAGAAGTTGATCCAACGGCTGGCCAGCCCTGCCCGGTTGCTGGTCTTGGGGATGAGGAAGTTGTCCGACCACAGCATCCCGCCCGACTCGGGCACCGCGAAACGCACCTTCGGGTTGTCACGGGTGATCTGGGCGACGTCGCCCGACCAGGCGAACGCGGCGGCGAGGTTCCCGGCCCCGAGGTCGTTGACGTACTCGTTGCCGTTGAACCCGCTGATCCGGCCGTCACGCACCGCTCGCTCGAGCTTGTCGAACGCCGGGGCGGCTTTCTCGAACGTCGGTTCGTCGGTGTCGATGCCCATCGACGCCATGATCAACCCGATCGTGTCGCGCATCTCCGTGAGCACCGTCTTGGTGCCCTCGACGGCCAGGAACTCGTCGATGGTGCGGATCTCGGTGCCGGTGACGTCGATGTTGTACGCGATGCCGGTCACGCCGCTCTGCCACGGCAGGCTGTAGGTGCGCTCCCGGTCGAAGCCGGGGCTGCGCAGCGCGGCCCGCAGGTTCTTCTTGTTGGGGATCTCCGCCTCCACCAGGGGCTGCACCCACCGCAATTCGTTGATGAGTCGGCTCGCCATCCAGTCGGTGAGGACGATCCCGTCCCGCCCGATGCTCTGGTTGCGGGAGAGGTTGGGACGGATCTTGGCGAAGTACTCGTTGTTGTCGTTGATGTCCTCGGTGTAGGTGACCTTGATCCCGGTCCGCCGCGTGAAGGCCCGGTTGAGCGCCGGGTCGATGTAGCTGGTCCAGTTCGAGATGGAGACCGATCGACCGTCTCCTCCACCTCCGTCACCGCCACCCCCACATGCCGCGAGCAGCGTCGGGGCCAAGGCGGTGCCGCCCAGGAGCAGGCCCGAACGGGTGAGGAACTCGCGCCGTCCGATGCCCGTGTGCGACCGCCGTGCCGTCATCTCGCCCCTCCTGTCCCGGTCTCGCCGACCCCGACCACCGGGGCCGTGCGCGCCTCGATCTCCGCGATCTCCCGGTCGGCGCCCACCGGGGCGACGTGGTCACGTGCCCGCAGCACCCGCCCCGCGCCGGGCGACCAGGTGAACCACACCGGCATCCCCGGTCGCAGCATCGGCAGCTGCTCGTCGGGACGGACGTGCGCCACGGCGCGCTCCCCGTCGCGCATCACCAGCGCCACCCGCACCACCGGGCCCTGGAAGGTGACCTCGGCGACGGTGGCCGGCAGGCCGATCGCGGGCGGCGCCGGCTCGGTGACCGAGAGCCGGCCCCGCTCCGGTCGCACCATCACCGCGGCGGCATCGCCGGGGGCCAACCCGCCGCTGGTGGTGGGCATCTCGATCGTCGGGCCGCCCGCCAGACGCACCGCGGCGGTGTCGCCGAGCACCCGGACCACCTCGCCGGCGAAGATGTTCGCCTGCCCGATGAAGCCGGCGACGAAGACGCTGGCCGGCGACTCGTAGATCTCGGTGGGTGCGCCGATCTGTTCCACCCGGCCCTCGCTCATCACCGCGATCCGGTCGCTCATGGTGAGCGCCTCTTCCTGGTCGTGGGTCACGAAGATGAAGGTGATGCCCACCTCGCGTTGGATCCGCTTCAACTCGAGCTGCATCGCCTGGCGCAGCTTCAGGTCGAGTGCGGCAAGGGGCTCGTCGAGCAACAGGGCCTTGGGGTAGTTCACGAGCGCCCGGGCGAGCGCGACCCGCTGTTGCTGGCCGCCCGACAGCTGGGCCGGCCGGCGCGTGGCGAGGTCGGTGAGCCGCACGATCTCCAGCATCTGCTGCACGCGCACCGCGATCTCGCCCTTGGGCACCCGCTTGGCCCGCAGGCCGAAGGCGACGTTGTCCCATACCGTGAGGTGCGGGAAGAGGGCGTACTGCTGGAAGACGGTGTTCACGTCCCGCCGGTAGGGCGGCACCCTGGACACGTCACGCCCCTCGAGCCGGATCGCGCCGCTGGTGGGCTGTTCGAACCCGGCGATCATCCGGAGGGTGGTGGTCTTGCCGCACCCCGAGGGTCCGAGCATGGCGAAGAACTCGCCCCGGTTGATGCGGAAGTGGGCGTCGTCCACCGCGACGAACCCCCCGAAGCGCTTCGTCACGTGCTCGAGCTCGATGACCGGCTCGTCGATGATCGGCTCGGTGGCGGGACCGTCCCCGCTTCCCCCGGTGGGCGCGTCGTTCAGCCCGGCCCCCTTTCCGGTACCCGTTCTCGTCTGCGACTTCCCGTCCGGCTCGGACCGCCGTCGGCCCCCACGTTCGCAGATGCGCCGGCGCGCCGCAACGATAGACGCCCGAATGCGTAGCGTGGATGCCGATCCCGCCACGGATTCGGTTGCGCGACCGGGGCGCGCTGACCCAACATCGTGGCGCCGGACGACGCGCACGACCAGGCGCACGACGTGAACGAGGAGCGCGAGGCGATGGCCCACCAGAACTTCATCGGCGGGAAATGGGTCCCGGCCGCCGACGGCGGCACCCTCGAGGTGGTGAACCCGGCCACCGGGCAGACCCTGGCGCAGGTGGCGGCCTCGGGTCCGGCCGACGTCGACGCCGCGGTCGACGCGGCGGCCGAGGCGTTCGTCTCCTGGAGCCGCACCACGCCCCGGCAGCGGGCCGAGCTGCTCACCAAAGTGGCCGACGCGGTGGTGGCCGACCTGGACCGGCTGTCGGCGCTCGAGGTCGACAACGTCGGCAAGCCGGTGTCGATCATGGAGTTCGAGATGGACCTCACCGTCGACAACTGGCGCTTCTTCGCCGCCGGTGCCCGCTTCCTGGAAGGACGCGCCGCCGGGGAGTACCTGGAGGACCACACCTCCTACCTGCGGCGCGACCCGCTGGGGGTGGTCGGGTCGATCGCGCCGTGGAACTACCCGCTCAACATGGCCACCTGGAAGCTCGGGCCCGCCCTGGCGGCCGGCAACACCGTGGTGCTCAAGCCGTCCGAGCTCACGCCGCTCAGCGCGCTGCGCCTCGCCGAGATCACCGCCGACATCCTCCCGCCCGGCGTGCTCAACGTGGTCACCGGGCTCGGGGAGACCGCGGGCGACGCCCTCGTCCGGCACCCCCGCGTGGCGATGGTCTCCCTCACCGGCGACGTGGCCACCGGCAAGATCATCGCCCGCAACGCGGCCGACACCCTCAAGCGCGTCCACCTCGAGCTCGGGGGCAAGGCCCCGGTCATCGTGTTCGACGACGCCGACCTCGAGGCCGTGGTGAGCACCCTGGCCGAGGCCGGCTACTACAACTCCGGGCAGGACTGCACCGCGCCGTGCCGGGTGCTGGCGGCCCCGGGGGTGTTCGACACGTTCGTGGCCGAGCTCTCGGAAGCCGCCGGCGCGGTGAAGGTCGGCGACCCCCACGACCCCGAGGTGGCGATGGGCCCGGTGGTCTCGGCCGATCAGCTCGCCCGGGTCGAGGGCATGGTGGAACGGGCCCGGGCCGTCGGGGCCGAGGTGACCGTGGGCGGCCGCCGACGGGAGGGCCCGGGCTTCTACTACGAGCCGTCGGTGGTGGTGAACCCGCCCCAGGACTCCGAGATCGTCCAGCGCGAGGTCTTCGGGCCGGTCATCAGCGTGCAGCGCTTCTCCGACGAGGACCAGGCCCTGGCATGGGCCAACGACGTGGACTACGGGCTGGCCGCCTCGGTGTGGACCCGCGACGTGGGTCGGGCGATGCGGATGAGCGCGGCGCTGCAGTTCGGGACCGTGTGGGTGAACGACCACATCCCGATCGTCTCCGAGTTCCCCCACGGCGGGTTCAAGCAGTCGGGGTACGGCAAGGACATGTCGATCTACGCGATCGAGCACTACACCGAGCTCAAGCACGTGATGATCAAGCACTGAGCGGGTCAAGCACTGAGCACGTCGGCGCCGACCCGGGCCTCGGCACCGGCCCGGCGGCCGCCGACGGGGCGGCCACGACACAGGAGCACCCGGAGATGGCAGACACCGACGCACTCGTCCGGCGGGCCCAGGCCCTCGCCGCCGAGGAGAACCAGCGGCTCTGGAACCGCACGCCCGGCTCCAAGGCCCTCTTCGAGCGGGCGGTCCGCTCCATGCCGATGGGCGTGGCGTCCTCGTTCCAGGCGTGGGACCCCTACCCCGTGTACCTGCGGGAAGGGCGCGGGTCGGCGGTGTGGGACGTCGACGGGCACCGCTACGTCGACTTCCACGGCGGGTTCGGGTGCATGGTGGTGGGGCACGCGCACCCGAAGGTCGTCG
>Ga0308412_1000995_pt1 | contig 15219 bp, 9 predicted proteins | sample HotsprottomLayer_FD_202357 | JGI IMG/M metagenome (GOLD analysis project Ga0308412, IMG submission 202357) | Hot spring phototrophic mat microbial communities from Octopus Spring, Yellowstone National Park, Wyoming, United States -... | ecosystem: Environmental > Aquatic > Thermal springs > Hot...
GCGGCAAACCGGTGGCAAGTGCTCAGGAGGAATTACCGCAGATACTGCCTGCCCCGGGGATCGTGGAACATGATCCGGAGGTGATTTGGGAGAGTCAGTTGCGGGTGGCCCGTGAGGCTTTGGTTCGGGCACAGGTGGGGCCCGAACAGGTAGCTGCCCTTGGGGTTACCAACCAGCGAGAGACCACCATCCTGTGGTCTCGGGACACCGGAAAAGCGGTGGCCAACGCCATCGTTTGGCAAAGCCGCGTGAGTGCCCCCATTTGCGAGCGGTGGAAGGGCGAGGGATTGAGTGAGTTTTTTCGCCAAAGGACTGGCTTGGTGTTGGACCCCTACTTTTCCGCAAGCAAAATCGTCTACCTTTTGGAAACGGTCGAAGGGCTCCGCTCCCGGTGCGAAAGTGGTGAGATTCTCTTCGGTACCGTGGACACTTGGCTCATCTGGCGGCTCTCCGGAGGGAAGCTTCATGTTACCGATCCCAGCAACGCAAGTCGGACCATGCTTTTCAATATTCATCAGCGGTGCTGGGACGAGGAGATTCTCCGCGTCACAGGGATTCCCGAGGCGATTTTGCCGGAGGTTCGTCCCTCAAGTGGAGTTTTGGGAGAGACTGCTCCGCAGGTCTTCGGAAGTTCGATCCCCATCGGGGGAGTTGCCGGGGATCAACAAGCTGCTACGTTTGGTCAGGTTTGTTTTGAGCCCGGAACCGCGAAGAACACCTACGGTACCGGATGTTTTATGCTCCTCAATACAGGCAATGTTCCGGTCCGATCCGAGAATAACTTGCTGACCACCATTGGTTGGCAAATCGGCGAGGAAGTTACCTATTGCCTGGAAGGGTCGGTATTTATCGCAGGGGCAGTGGTTCAGTGGCTTCGGGACAATTTAGGGATTATCAAAACGTCGGCAGAAGTGGAGCGACTCGCAGGAAGCGTTCGCGATAGTGGTGGGGTGTTTTTTGTACCGGCGTTTGTGGGCTTGGGGGCCCCTTATTGGGATCCCTATGCTCGCGGGCTCATTTTGGGCATTAGCCGAAGCACGACCGCCGCCCACATAGCCCGGGCTGCCGTTGATTCCATGGCTTACCAGACACGAGATTTAGCCGAAGCCATGCAGAAGGATTCGGGAATTGTTATTGCCGGACTGCGAGTCGATGGCGGAGCCTCTGTGAACAACCAGCTGATGCAGTTCCAGGCGGATATCTTGGGGGTCCCGGTACGTCGACCCGGTATTCGTGAGACCACTGCTTTAGGGGCCGCCTATCTGGCAGGGTTAGCGGTAGGCTTTTGGGACTCGTTGGCGGCTTTAAGCCGCTTGTGGGCTCTCGACTGCGAGTTCAAACCGCGAATTTCTTCCGAGGAACGAGAACGTATGTATAGTCGGTGGAAAGAAGCTGTGCGACGGGCTCAGGCTTGGGAATTGCCCGCCTAAAAGCAACCCCTCTGTGCGGGGAGAGCATATCTGTACCTTGATTGAGCAAAAAGGAGATTACACCCAGCTCCTGCCGATACCGAAGAAGCGGTTTCGGATTGGCCCAGACCAGAAATCGGATTGGGCCACCTTTTCTCGATGCCTGGGGTATTTTGTTCCCAGGGGCACAAGTTCCCAGATGCACAAGGTGGTTCGAAGCCCCCGGTGCAAACGGTTTGGCCCCAGTTTGCCGGGTGGCACCTAACTGCGGGTGATCTTATGGAAGAGCTCGATCAACCGCCGGGTGATTGGCCCCGGTTTTCCATCGCCGATGACTCGGAGGTCGATCTCCACCACCGGGACCACCTCAGCGGCAGTCCCAGTCAGGAAGCATTCGTCCGCGGTGTAGAGGTCGTGCCGGGTGATGGCCACTTCATGCACCGCGATGCCTTCCTGGCGGGCAAGTTGGATCACCGTGGCCCGGGTAATTCCTTCCAAAATACCGGCATCCCGGGGAGGGGTGTAAATCTCTCCCCGGCGGACAATAAAGATGTTCTCGCCTGTACATTCAGCCACTTCGCCCTTATGATTCAACATTAACGCTTCGGCACAACCGGACTGTTTGGCCTCGATTTTTGCAAGGATGTTATTCAAATAGTTCAAAGATTTAATCCGCGGGCTCAGGGCTGCAGGATGATTGCGGATTGTGCTTGCCGTGACGATCCGCAAACCGTTTTTGTATACTTCCTCCGGATACAGTTTGATGTGGTCGGCAATAATGATCACTTGAGGCCGATCGCAAAAGTCCGGATCTAACCCCAGATCCCCGATCCCCCGAGTGACCACCACTCGAACATATCCTTCCTTGATCCCGTTGATGGCTAACGTCTGTTCTATTGCCGCTGCCATTTCCTCTTTTGAGATGGGGATCTCCAGCCGAATGCCTTTGGCCGACTCCCACAGCCGATCCAAATGCTCCCGAAGTCGGAAAACCTTTCCCCCGTAACTTCGGATTCCCTCGAAGACCCCATCTCCATAAAGCAGCCCGTGGTCGAAGACACTGATGGCAGCCTGCTCTTTAGGATAATATTTCCCGTTGATGTAGACCTGAAGGCTCATTTCTCCGTGTTTCTCCTCGGACGCTTTAAGCACCGTTCTTGTCCACCGCGGCAGTTCCAATTTCCTCAAAGTTGCTGGGGCTGGTTGCACCGCCTGCCCGCCTGTTCATTTAAACCCGGTTTTATCCGGAAAAAACTTCCCCTTCGCTAGGCAAACCAGGGGAGTAAAAAGGAGTTACCGACATTAACAGATCGAAATTTTGGTCTATTGTACCCCGCCGATTATTTAATCCTAGGCCCCCTGCACCTAAGGGTTATTTTGCCTACAAGGAAGGGTTGTTTTTGCATGGTGTACGTGGCGGATTTGCCCGAAACCGGCGGGCCTCCCCTCATGGACAAACGGGCACAATTCGCCCGTCATAAAGCCGTACAATCCGGTCCGCAATCCCCGCCACCTGAGGATCATGAGTGACCATGACTATAGTCAGGTTTTCTTCTGTATTCAAGGAACGCAATAGTTGGAGGATTTCCCAACCTGTGTGTCGATCCAAGTTTCCGGTGGGTTCGTCCGCAAAGAGGATTTCCGGACAGTGTACCAGTGCCCGAGCGATCGCTACACGTTGCATTTCCCCTCCGGAAAGTTCCCGGGGCTTGTGATAGGCCCGGTGGGCGAGACCGACCGCACGTAACCACTGCAAGGCTTTCCCGCGGATGGCTCGCCATTTGGTGAGCAAAGCAAGGGGGCCATGAGGAATCATAAGGGGCAACATTACGTTCTCTAATGCTGTTAGTTCCGGAAGCAAATGGTACATCTGAAAGACCATTCCGAAGTGCCTGTTGCGAAGTCGGTCTCGTTGCCGGCTGGGTAGATGGTCGATCCTTTCCCCCCGGTAGAAGACTTCCCCCTCGTCGGGTCGATCCAATGTGGCAAGCAAATGCAGAAGCGTGCTCTTTCCGGACCCACTTTGGCCGACAATGGCAACGAATTCCCCGGAGAATACTCTTAACTCGAGTTGCCGGAGTACCTCAACACGGCTTCCTCCTCGTGTGTAGCTTTTGTAGATGTTACAGGCTTCAATCGCCACCTCCACTGCCGCAGGTGAGCCGGGTTGGCGAGTGCTTCTGCAAGATTCGGGGCAAGGAGAAACTTCCCTTGCGGACCTTTCACTCGCGGGGCTTTCGCCGGCAACCACCCCCGCACAACCAGGACGAGTGGCCAAACGTTCGGGAGTTTTGCCCGCCTTTGATTCATACGGACTTGGCCCCGAGCCTTCCGGATCCCCGCCTGAAGCGAATGGAGTTTCCGGTCGCCTAACCGGAGAAGAGACGGTGCCCTTCTTGTCGCCATAAGGGAACCAGTTCTCGTAATTGTTTGCCATAAACAATGATTCTTCGCTGAGAGGGGCATTAGGTTTCAGGGATGGGGCTAAAGGGCAACAGGGCGGCTCTGGCTCCCGGCCGGGTGAGTCTTTTTGCGAGGAATGTGCGGGATCTACTCGGACCCAGGACCCGGGCGATAATCTCTTGCCAACTCCCCAGGCTTCTCTGGCCTCCCCAGCTAATGTAGTCGGAAGCTCCCGCTCAGGGATCGGCTCATTCCCAGATCCCATATCCTGAGCTAAACTTAAGTTTTCCACGACCGAGGGAGCCTCTTCGTTGGCCGGTGGGCAGCTATTGGAGGGGGCACCGAGATTTGGGGGGTGGATATTTGCGACGGGCTCCACGTTTGGTTCGGCGGGGGGATGCCCCTGAGACTCCCACACGTTTTGCCGGTCCGATCCACGGGATTTTGCAGGCGGAATACTCATGACTGTGAAGACTAGTTAATAAAAAAAGGTTTGGATTGGTGTTAAGATTTATGCGTTGATTTGTCAAACACCGGAACCTGAACGCGAATTTCTTTCACCCCCAAACGGGAACTGTCAGTTTCGGCGGCGTCGGCTTTCGCCGGGCCCTTGCCGAGCCGGTGTGCCACCTGAAATTTTGAAATCACCTTGTCCGGGTCGATCCCTTGGTCTTTTCAATCAAAAAGGCAGGTACCTTGGGCCTGGGGCTGTGGAATGAGGATTCCCTTCTTGTTCGGGTTGTCCCCGGAATTTTCTTAAAAGGCAGCTATGACGGAAAGTTCGGTTTGCTACCCTCCGTTGGTAAGGCTATGAGATCCTAAGGGGTTTCAGGGATTTCCTGTTTGTTCATAGCGGAGGGCGTGGATTTCCTATTCATAGCGAAGGGCTTGCACGGGATGGAGCCGAGCTGCCCGGATTGCGGGAACCACACTCGCTAGTACGGCGATTGCTACTGCCCCGCCGACGATCCAGGCCACGGTGGGGACCTCCACAATCGTTGGGATCCGGTAAAAGTAGTAGATCTCCGGGTCGAACAGAGGCCGACCTGTCAGTTGGCCGAGGAAGTCCGCAATCTCGTTGATGTACCGCACAAAAAGAAGCCCGAGAACAAGCCCGCACCCCGATCCCACAAGCCCAAGGGCCAATCCATATCCTAAGAAAATGTTTTGCACACCAAGGGCGGTAGCTCCGATAGCTTTGAGGATGCCGATGTCGCGGGTTTTTTCCACGACGATCATTAAGAAAATGGCAAGAATGCCAAAACCCGCCACAGTGATGATGAGGAACAAAAGTATATTGAGGATGGCCGTCTCCATCCGGACAGCAGCCAGAAGAGCACTTTGTTTATCCTGCCAGGTGCTTACCACATAGAGATCGGGCGGGAATGCAGCTTGAAGCTTGTCGCGAACAATTTTTCCGTCGGCTCCGGGTCGCAGCTTGATCTGGATCGCATTGACATAACTTACGCCAGTAGCTCGATCGAACATCCCTCGCTTTTCTTGCAGAGCGGCAAGTGGCACGAACACAAAGCTGGCATCATATTCGGCCATCTTGCTTTCATAGAAGTCCACGACGGTGAAAGTGTCGTGGACCACAGTAAGCCGGCCACCTTTCTGTGGATCGGCTGCGTTAGGAAAACTCAGGACCACATCGTCTCCGGGGAGAAGGAAAAAGCGATCTCGGCAAGTACCGGTGGCATCCACGTAGCGATCACAAGCCAGAGCAATTCCGAGCACTGCTCCGGTGTGTTGCTGGGTGGCGGGGTTAAACACCTGCTCGGGGGAGCTCCGGTATTGCAGGAAGGGATCTTCCGGTTGCTCAACTGCCCCGGGAGAACTAGCCTCTGCGAAAGAATCGAGCGGTCTATTTGCATGGGAAGAAGGTGAATCCCATGGATCCTGTACTCCAACCCACCCGGAATTGCCCGACGGAGCCAATGGGACAAACTGCGGGCCTCGGTGAGAAATACCCCCGCTATCCTCATAGACCTCGGTCGAGGGGGTTTTTGCGGTGGGAAGAGAGGCCGTGTCGGGGTGGGTTTCGACCCGGGGTTCACCCTGAGGCCCACCTTGGGAAGTCAACCCTGGTTCCATGTCGAGAGGTGAAGGGGCACGGGGGACATCCTCGTTTTCGCCGGATGGCGAGGCCCATCTTCCAGAGGGTGTCTCGTTCGGCGAAGTGTCACTAGCAGGCCTTGCCCAAGATTTGCGATATTGTTCTTGGAGTTCCCGCTGAATCCGCCGAAAGGCAGCCATTCTCCGGCGATATTCCCAGCCGGCAATAGCCATGGCTTGTCGCTCCGGACCGCCGTGAAGGGATTGGTGATCGTAGGTATCGTAATCTCCATCACGGAGGCGAAAATCGATTTGCCCCGCCCGATGAAGAGGGTGCTGCAAGTATTTGGCAAAGTCGCTGACTTGGGCGTGCGTTGCCGGATCTACCCCGATCAGCTGTACCTGCCGGGTTATCCACTCGTCGCCTATTTGGAAGCTAAGCATCGCGGGCACGACTACCGTCGGGGTCATCCCTGCAATGTCATCCCCGGCAATTTCGCGAATCCGTTCCATGTGCCATTCCGGGTTGGGAAACCCATTGAGACTCCGGGCCTCCAGCACGACGTCAGACAAAATCCCATGGATTCGCTTTTGCATTTCGGTGGTAAAGCCCGCCATGACGGCGTTGACCACGATCATGGTGGCCACGCCCAAAGTCACGCTTATGATCGACACAAGTGCAATGAGCCGCGATCGCAGATAACGCCAACACAAAAGCACTTGGTACATGGGCCTCCACCTTCCGTGGTGTATTCGGGTTTCAGGGGGCTTCCGCTCCCAGAGAGCAACTACTGGCGTGGATTTTACTGGATGTCATCCTTTCCTCATAAGAGAAATTTCTGCCCAGGTAGATCTTCACACACCCCAGGGACTTTTTAGCCAAGCCGGACTACTGGGTGGCTCTTTTTGAAGGAAGCGGGGCATAACCAACCGGGATTTTCGACGGGAGATGCTGGATAATTCCCTAGAACCTCAAACAGCGTGCACGGAGCACAATATCCAGGCAGCAAAATGGTGAAACCCCCAGCATTTGGGACTTAGTCTTTCTGGACCTTCGGGAGAAAAGACCTATCTCAAGGCCGCAGGGTTCAACGTTGGACCTTGCCTCGATGAGTTTATCCATCTTCCGGCTCCGGCACGTCCCCTTCCCAGAACGAGTCGGGTGGCTCCGGTCGCAGGAGCGGGAAAAGGATGACTTCACGGATAGACTGGCAGTTCGTGAGGAGCATGACCAGGCGGTCAATTCCGATTCCCAGCCCCCCTGCTGGGGGCATCCCATACCGTAATGCCCGGATGAAATCGCGGTCCATCCTCGCCATGGATTCTTCATCCGGCAAGCCCTCCAGCTGCCGGCTGAATAGTTCTTCTTGGAGGTCCGGGTCATTCAGTTCCGTATACGCGTTGGCGATCTCCATTCCCTGGACGAAAAGCTCAAAACGTTCTGCAATAGTCGGATTGTCTTTCTTCCGCTTCGTCAGGGGGCAAATTCCAGCCGGATAATCCAACACGAAAACCGGTCCGGCCAGCCTGTGTTGGACAAATTCCTCAAAAAGCTCATTCTTGATAACATCAATGTGCTTTCCCTGCGTGGGGATTCCGTGTTCCTCAGCCCACCGGCAGAGGGCCACTTCGTCGAATGGGTCAACTCCCAGGTGCTCCGGGCAAATGGTGGAGTGAAATCGATTTTGGTATCTCCGTAAGGCAGGACCAACGACTGTCCTGTTGCGGAGATGGCCTCCACAATAATCTTCTCCGTCAGCTCCATCATTGTGTGGTAGTCCCCATAGGCCTGATACACCTCCAGCATGGTGAACTCGGGGTTGTGGCGGGGACTGACTCCTTCATTTCGAAAAACTCTGCCTAGTTCATAAACCCTTTCAACTCCCCCAACTAAAAGTCTCTTCAGATGGAGCTCCAGGGCGATCCTCAGATACAGTTCGATTCCCAGGGCGTTATGAAATGTGACAAACGGCCGAGCAGCAGCACCCCCCGCTACCGTATGAAGCACTGGCCCCTCCACTTCCACGAAACCCTCGCGGGCAAGTGTTGCCCGGATGGATTCGATGATCTGGCTCCGCATGAGAAAACGTTGGAGCACCCCCTCTGTATGAATTAAGTCGAGATAGCGAAGCCGCTGGCGGAGCTCCGGATCCGTTAGCCCCTTATGTTTAGCCGGTGGGGGGGCAAGAGTCTTCGTCAGAATCGTTAGATTGTCGGCAAAGATGGTGAGCTCACCTGTCTTGGTATGCTTGAGTTCGCCGTCGACTCCGATGATGTCGCCGAGGTCGAAGCACTCGGCCAAAGCCCAGTTTGCCTCGCCTACCTGCTGTTTGCCGATGAGGACCTGGATTTTGCCGGTCCAATCCCAGATGTCCAGAAATACGATCTTGCCCGCCCTCCGTTGGAGGAGAATTCGCCCGGCAGCCCGTACTCGCGGGCCATGTTCAACGCTCTCTTCCCCGCCTGTGGGAGTTGCCGAAGTTGAGCGGAAGATTTGGGTCTCTAACTTGCGAATTTCGCCGATCGGGATCCGGCCGTCGAATCGGCCGCCAAAAGGATCATGTCCAAGTTTCCGAAGCCTCTCCAGCTTTTGACGGCGTGCCGCAACGATTGAGGCCAGGCTCAAATGTTCGCGTCCCACTTTTCCCTCCGGTTTTTCCCTCCGTTTCCTCACGTGGTTTTTCTTAGTTTACTGGGCACTTGCAAGAACTGGGCAGCCGAACCCGAGCCCCTTACCAATTGCCTACTCACCGACAAATACTCAGCCCTGCTGCGATCGGGTTTTCTTCTCTCCTAGATTCCACATGCACAGAAATTGGCGGGCCAAAATGTGATCCCAAAACCTCTGAGTAAGTCCAGCCCAGGGGTAACTAAAGCTCAATATATGGACTTTCCTGCCTCGCCTGTGCCTAGCTATCTGGGTTTGCCGGAGTTGGGCGATCTTAGGGGTTGTTTGTGCTTCCGATTCCGAGGAACTACTCAGGAGGTTCCATCGGCAAATTCGAGGTTTCTCTCAGGGGGAGGCTCCGGTCCGTTGGGAGGCAAGGTGTTATTCGTGGTGAGCCGGTCCTAAATATTGCTCGAAAACGCTTGATAGTTCTCGTTTACATTTCTCGAAAACGCTTTACCAATCGGTTATTTCCGTTCTCGCTCTGCCGGCGGTACTGCCGCCGGTCCGAGTTTATGGTGTGCGACGTTTGTCTCCTTGCAACTCCTAAACCCCCCATGTGAGGCCAATGTTCTAAACCCCCCATCTGAGGCCGATGTTCCAACCGAACCGAGTATCCGTAGCCCCGAGCAAACACCCGTTCCTGGTGGGGAAACCTTCTCCTGGGGTTAAAGCCGGGGTATGAGGCGGCAGGAAGGGTTCCCGGAAAATAGGATGCACGATTCAGCCGGAACAAAATTTCGGCAGGATGAAATTATAGTTGGTGCCGGACGAGTCGTCACTTTCGCGGTGGCCAGGGTAAGTACTGCCTAGTGCTGAGCACTGCACTTCCCAAATTCTGGGAGCTTATCCCTCCTTGTTTTACCTCTGGGCATAGCCAATTTCATTCCTTACGCCAACGGTAAATTCCGAGGTCTCTGGCAACGCCGCCAACCTGGTAAAGATTGGGATATCCCGAGAAGGGTTGAATCAGAGGGATTCCTGAAAAGGTCTGTAATCGAATATTAATTGGAAAGCTCCGGCATCCTAGCCTTCACTCCTGGAGAGACTTGGGACTCCGTAACTCTTTCAGTGGTAAGACACTTGCCGGGACGGGGCTAGGCCCGGGTTTATTTCTTGCAAAAATTCATGACTCCTAATCCCCAAAATTGGGTATTTGTGCACGAAAGAAGTAGGGGAAGCAAGGGACAACAGGGAACCTTGATTTCGGTTTGGCCTGGCCGGCAGGGAGTGGCCGGCTAGCTTGAAAAGGGCTGCGGGTGAAAAATAGGGGAATTTGGGAGGGCCTGAGGCCTTGCGACCAGTTTGAGTGACCGGGACGGAGCAATGGAGATTTCGGGCCAAGGTTGCCGGGGATAGACTGGGTTGGCCCCGGGCATGTCAGGGAAACAAGTTGCAAGTACCCGCCCAGGATTGGAGAGTTTCCAGGATTGAAGAGTTTCGGGAGAAGTTTACTGCTCCAGGGGTGGCCTTCGTCGCTGCATGAGGCCCCGGATTCGTGAGTTCCCGGATTTTCGAGATAGCCATTGGGAGGAGAACCGACTGAGTAATATCTGGCTATAGGCATTAAAATGCCCGATGAGTGCGGCTTCCCGTTTAAGCTTAAGTAATAGTGGTCGCGAGGCTGGGAGTGTGGACTTTTGATGCCTTTATAGGGTGGATAGCGCGGATCGAAGATGGTGTTCTGGCCTGGCCTCGAAGTTGCTGGCAAATGGAAGAGCGGCTTTTTTGGTTTCCTAAAGGATGGGATGATTTCTTGGATTGTGGGGAAGGTTAGCACTCCGAGATCGGGCATCCTGCGAAAGCATCCGAGAATTTCGGAAGGATGAGCTCAGAACGGATGTCGTTGCGAGAGTAGATACAAGCGGGATAGATACTACATACAAATTGATACAAGAAGGTAGGGAAGAGGTTCGCACCGAGTTGAAACGATCGTTTTGCCGCGAAGCGGGAGGACGGACGGATTCCATGACTTCTCGGGAACGAGTGATTCGGGCCTTGGCACGTTTGCCTGTGGATCGGGTACCCCGGCACGTTATGACTGTGGGAGTGGATCCTGGGGAAGACCCGCCGGAGGTGGTCGAGATCTCTTGGCGGTACCCTATGGATATCGAACGACCCCAATTTGAGATGCCCCGGAGCCAAAGGGCGCGGGGACGGGCTGGTCAGGTGGGTCAGTATGTGGACGATTGGGGTTGCACGTGGGAGATCCGGGAGGGTACCCAACGGTGCCGGTTAATTCATAGCCCCTTGGCGGATATCGGAAAGTTGGCCCGCTACCAACCGCCCATGGAAATTCTTAAACGTTGGAACCTTGCCTCGGTCAGCCAGCAGTGTGCCGAGAGCCCTCGCTTTGTTTTGGCCAATTGTGAGGGGAGTATGTTCCAGCGACTTTGTTGGTTGCGGAGTCGAAGTGCTGCTGTGGGGGATCTTCGCAAGGACAGTAAGCCCGTCCGTAAGCTCCTGGCGATGCTGCACGAATTTTGTTGTCGGGAAGTAGAGCTCTGGTGTGGGAGCGATGTGGATGCCATCGCCCTCCATGACGCCTGGTGGACGGAGCAGCCTTCCATTGATGTCCAAATCTGGCGAAATGTTTTCAAGCCGATCTATCGTGAATACTGTGCGATGATTCGGAAGGCGGACAAGTTTGTGTTTTTCGACGTGCAAGGACCGTGCCTGGAAGTTCTCCCAGATCTTGTGGAGATCGGGGTGGATGCTATAGGGGCAGATTGGTTGTCGATGCCCTTGGAGCAACTTGCCCCAGAGTACCGAGATAAGGTCACTTTTTGGGTGGGGGTCGGGGGGAGAGAAAGTGTCGGCCAATTGACGCCGGATCAAGCCCGGGAGGCTGTGCGGCGTTTGCGGCGAGTATTGGACGGCTCCCACGGGGGAATCATTGCCCGCTATGTTTGGGCCCCTGGGACAGAATTTAAGAATATGGTGACGTTTTACGAGCATTGGCTTGAGCCGGCCTCGGCCCTGGCAGCGGCTACTCAAGGCCAACCGGGCGACGGAACTCAGGAATCTCGCTCTTCTTCCGATGCTGGGACGGCGGCGGCATCAAAGACCTGACTTTGCTTGCCCCCGTCACAGGCCGTGGTGGAAACGAACGGGGGCTGGAGGCCAGGGGCACTTGTGGCCCATCCAGCTTTGTGGGAGTGCCAGGTCAGCAAGAAGAAGACTGAAAGGTCTCCATTTTCCTTCCAACTCCCTTTCGGCCTGACTTTGCTTGCCCCCGTCACAGGCCGTGGTGGAAACGAACGGGGGCTGGAGGCCAGGGGCACTTGTGGCCCATCCAGCCTTGCGGGATTGCCAGGTCAGCAAGAAGAACACTGAAAGGTCTCTGTTTTCCTTCCAACTCCTTTTGGGGAGGTTTTCTGACCCAGGCTTGCAAGCCCCGGAAGTCGGGGCCTTCTTGGTAGGGCTCTGGCTGTCCCTGCTTAAACCGGAGTGCTTACTCCGTGTGGCGGCCTGTTGGGATGGGAGGTTTTCCGGGCCAAGGGTCGGCTGGGGCAACGGGGGGCACCGAACGCCGCTTGGAGATCAACCCCCAAATAAGCGAAAGGACCAGAGCCCCTGGGAGAACAGCCAGGACGTAGATGTTCATCCACATCTCGTTATTGGGACTTTGCACGGCTCCACTGGCCAGGACCGCGATATAGCCTGCGAAAAGAGCGAGGAACAAACAAGCCTCCACCCGGTCGACTCGTCCCCCTGTCCAAAGGATGGGCAGGCCAAGTAATGATAGCCCCACCACTGTCGGGAGATCGAATCGGACCAGCTGAGGATGAACCGAGAGACCTCCTGGGGCGAAAGCTGCAGCCGGACCGAGGATCGCCAAGAGGTTCAGTAAGTTGCTTCCCACGACATTGCCGACGGCGATATCCGCACTGCGTCGGTAAGCGGCTACGACACTGGTGGCCAGCTCTGGTAGACTGGTGCCGCAAGCGATAATTGTCAGACCAATGAGGAGCTCGCTCACACCCAAGGCCCGGGCCACGCGGACTGCCCCGGCGACGGTCCAGTCGGAGCCAACTGCCAACAACCCAAGACCCAAGAGGCACAGAGCCCCGGCCAGTAAGCCCGCCGTCCAACCTCTACGAAGGGGCGGGGGGACCTCCGCCATGATCTCCGGCAGAAACTCTTCGGATTTTTGTCGGCTTCTCGTTAGCAACCAGCTCAGGTATATCCCCAGGATGAGCACCAAAGTGAGCCCTTCAGAGTTTTCGATTCTTCCGTTGAGAGAGAAGAGCCAGATACCCGCAGAGATCATGATCAGCACCGGGACTTCATACCGGATGAGGCGAGCGGCCACGGTCAAAGGCTGTAGGAAGGCGGCAATACCTAAGATGAATAAGAAATTGAAGATATTACTCCCTACAATATTCCCCACGCCCACATCCGGTGTAGCCCGAAGGATCGACTGCACCGTGACAGCCAGTTCGGGAGAGCTTGTGCCAAAGGCGACGATGGTCAACCCGACAACGACCGGCGAAATTCCAAAAATTATCCCCAGACGGCTAGCTCCGATTACTAAGCGATCGCCTCCCAGAAGAAGAAGTGCAATACCTGCTACAAGCTGAAGGACGTGAATTATCATCTGGCTGACCTATCTAGAGGCTCTTCCACTGGAGGTTGCTTAAGATCGGTAGTCCAGCTGGGAAGGTCCTTTGTTACAGTGGCCTGACCTAGGCCACCTTTCGCGTTCGCACGTGGTACAGATAGGGGTTCATCGTAGGGTCGTTATACATTTTCATTTGCCGGTAAATCTTGTGGAGCTTTTTGCCGGCAAAGATGTCTTCGATCAGTTCAGTGAGAGCTTGGGCGAGGTCATGATGTTGAACCGTGAGGATTTCCAGCCGAGCTGCGGCCTTGCTCCGGTGAGCTTCGTCGGCATCCGGACGTTGGGCTTGCTCGCCCATGTGAAATATCCGTAATGACAAAATCGAAAGGCGATCGATTACACTGCCTACGGTTTCCGTGTTCAGTTTGGCCTCGGCGATTGGTGTAACCTTGCGTGCGGTAAGCTCATGCAGGATCCATTCGTCTATCTGCTCGATCAAATCATTCCGGCGTTGATTAAGCTGATCAATCCGGCGTTTAACTGCAGCAATTTCGGCATCCGAGGCCTCCGGCGCGCGGGCCTTATCTTCTTCGTGCCACAATAGAAAATTCTGGATATGCTGTTCACAGACGATGCCCAAAAACCCTCCGTAAGGATTGGATATCTGTACATAATGCCACTGGGTCGTGCAGATCTGGTGAAGCCGAACGATCTCCCCAACGAGACCGGAAGAGTTATTGAATAAGCTTTCCGGCCTCCGATTATCGGCGTCGAGCCGGGCTTGAGACCGCTCAGCGGACAGGCTTTCTGAACGTTCCATGGCAATTACCCTCCATGGTTAGCTTTGTGAGGACTCGATCCTTACTTGGGCTCTTCGTACAAAGATTAACACCTGCGACCGGAGTTCCTTCAAAGATTAACACACCGGCGACTGGACCTCCATAAAAGAAGCTTAGGACAACCAGTCGGTAACTTCCAAATTTTGAATTTGGTTCTGGTTTACCCAATTCGGTTTGGAATCATCGACCCGAAGTTGGCCGAATTTTGGCCACTTCTTGCCCCGCAGTACAGCATCTCCATGCCTCTTTAGCTGCACCTAACGCGTTTAAACTTGGTTAAACCGCACTTAACGGGTTTAAACTTGCAATTGGCGGGGCCCTTTTCGACTTTTAGGTTAGGCCCATTTCGACCTCTAGGTTAAGGGGAACATTATAAAGCTGCGAGTTCTGGGGCACAGCTCAAGCTCCTGCGACCCACAAGCCCCAGGGGTGCTAATTTCCGACACTTAACCCCAAAATTCGGAGGTGCTACTTTCCCATTTCCCGGCGCGCAGAAAGACCGGTTCGTTTTCGAGGTACCTGCAAAGAGAACGGTTTTTGCGAGAGGGCCCAGGGGCACAAGCCCCCGGTCTTTTCCCGAGTGCCCCCGGTCTTTTCCCGGGGTTGGGCCGATCCCCTATGCTTTCTGTGACAGTTCGGTTGCCACCTGCTCGAAAAAGCGGACACACTCTGCGAGCTCGGGGAGATTGTTTTCCCAATTATGCTCATACTCGGCCGAGAAAACGCCCTGAAACTTCTGCCGATAGAGTTCCTCCAGGATAGCCCGGATGTTGGCCTGCCCGCTTCCCCAGGGAACATCATGGGAACCCTGTTTTCCGTACTTGTTCAGGTCTTTGAAGTGGAAGGAGATGATCCGTCCCTCCAGTTTTCGGATAGCTTCCAAGGGGTTGATTCCCGACCGCATCCAGTGGCCGGTGTCGGCACAAGCACCAATCCGCTTGCTCCGTCCTTTGCACACTTCTAGCACTGTATCGGGATTCCAATACCGGGAGGGCTCGGGGTGATTGTGGATGGCCACATTAATTCGGTATTCCTCGGCCAACCTTTCCAACAGATCGAATGCTTCGGGCGGAGGTTCCGAGACGATGGTTTCGATGCCCATATCTTTGGCGAAGTCGAACACCCGTCGGCAAGCTGCCTCGTTATTGGGAAGCTCGACCACTCCGTAGCATACCAGCCGGATGTCCAACTCTTTTAGCCGAGCTTTTAACTCATTCCGCACATCTGGGGGCATGGAGTCGTTGGTTCGTAACTCCTGCCGGTCGCGGCTCAAAGCTTGTC
>Ga0308412_1000997_pt1 | contig 15209 bp, 17 predicted proteins | sample HotsprottomLayer_FD_202357 | JGI IMG/M metagenome (GOLD analysis project Ga0308412, IMG submission 202357) | Hot spring phototrophic mat microbial communities from Octopus Spring, Yellowstone National Park, Wyoming, United States -... | ecosystem: Environmental > Aquatic > Thermal springs > Hot...
AAATTCATCACCCTCGAATATACCCATCCTTATTATCTTAGTTTTTAATTTTTCATCTCCGTCTATCTTCGCGATTTTTCCCTTCTGTCCCTTCTTGAGCTCATTTAGTTTTATCATCATAATTAAAATTTAACAAACTATTGATTAATTTTTCAACAAAAATAATTTTGTTAAAATAATCAAATTTAGTTTGATGTAGTTAAAAGTCTACGATTCAAATATATCTTTTCTTAGTTTATTTTTGTCTATTTCTACGGGGTATTTTCCTGAGAAGCAGGCGTTGCAGAAGTTTGTTTTGTTTCCTTTTAGTATGTTCATCATATCTTCTACTTCTAGGTATTTGAGGCTGTCTACTCCTATGTAGTTGGCTATTTCTGGTATTGACATTTCGTTAGCTATTAATTCTTTTTCTGTTGGAAAGTCAATGCCGAAGTAGCAAGGGTATTTTACGGGTGGAGATGCTATCCTTAGGTGTATTTCATTAGCACCGTGTTTTCTTAGGATTGAGACAATTCTTTTCATTGTTGTTCCTCTTACTATTGAATCGTCTATGAGTACTATTTTTTTGTCTTTTACTATTTCGTCTGCTACGAAGAATTTTGTTTTTACTACGTTATCTCTTGACTGTTGTTTGGGTTGTATGAATGACCTTATGGTGAAGTGGCTTCTTACTAATCCTGTTCCTAGGGGTACTTGTGATGCTTGTGAATATCCTAGTGCTGCTATGAATCCGGAGTCTGGTATTGGTACAACATAATCAAATTTTTCACCTTCGTCGTACTTTGCTAGTGCTTTACCACATTCGTATCTAAAATTGTATACGCTTTCATTGAATACAGTGCTAGATGGTTTAGCAAAGTACACAAGTTCAAATATACAATGAGACAAGTTATTAACTCCTACTCTTATTCCTTTTTTCTCTCCTTCGTCTATTATTACGATTGAGCCAGGTTTTACTTCTTCGATTTCAAACACTTCTATGCATTTTAGAGCTGTATCTTCTGAGGCGAAGTAAAATGTATCATTTTTTTTGCCGTATACCAATGGCCTAAAGCCGTTTTTGTCTCTGAATGCTATTATTTTGGTATCAAAGAGTAAAACTATTGAAAAAGCACCTACGAATTCGTTTATTGCTTTTGATACTGCTTCTTCAATGTTTAGAGTTTTGTTGTATGTTTTTACTATGTGGTGTAGTATCACTTCGGTGTCTGTTGTTGTTGTGAATGTATGTCCTTCCTCCATTAATTTTGTCCTTATTTGGTAGGCATTGACTACATTTCCGTTGTGTGCTAGAGCTATTTTTTTGCCGTCTATTGTTCCTGAAACAAATGGCTGGAGGTTAGATGCTTCGTCAGAGCCGGTTGTTGAATATCTAATGTGTCCTATGAGAGTTATTATATCTAGATTATTTTCTGTTAAATCTCTGATTGAGAATAAATCTTTTACTAAGCCTTGGGTCACGAACCTGTTGAATTTGTGGTTTTTGTCAATAAAGCTAATACCGCATCCTTCCTGTCCCCTGTGTTGTAGTGCATTCATCATTAAGAAAACTTCATTTAGTATCTCTTTGTTATTGGCGTTTCTATTGTATACTGCTACTATTCCACACTTCTCTTTACTTTCCATGTATTAATTATAATCATTTTGAGTTTCAAAATGTTAGAAAGTTAGTTGTTTTAAAAACTGTTGAAAGTTTTTGTTTTTTTGTTCAAAATTAGGTCCTAAATTATGAAAAGGTATATAGTAAGTTGTAGAGTAATAACTCCACTTTTTATGGGTGGAGCAGATCAACAAGCTGAGTTGAGAACTCAGTCAATAAATGGAATGCTCAGGTGGTGGTTCCGTGTTGCTGGTGGTAGTGAAAAGGATGAAAAAAGATTATTCGGATGGGGTGGGGATGAATCAAATCAAGGATTAGTGAGGATTAAAATTATCTCAAACAAATTTGAATCAGAGCCTTTCCCTGCAATTCCTGGTAATAGATATGTAGGTGATAATAGAGGATACAATTATTTGGGCTTTTCGTTAAAAATGACAGGGAGAAAAGCAGTACCTGTTGGTACCGAATTTAAAATGAAAATTTCTTTTCACCTCAGATCTACTGAAGATGATGTTAAAAAATTCTTTTCTACTTTGTGGCTTGCTTTTAATCTGGGTAATTTCGGTAGTAGGAGTAGAAGAGGTTTCGGCTCAATCAAAATTGAGAAAATTGAAGAAGACGGCAGGGATATAACAAACAATTGTTTCGGGTTGAATTTTCTACCTGATGAGGACATTAAAATTTGGATTAAACAAAATTTAAGCATGATAAAAGGAATTCTTAAAACTTCGGATAGTGGAGCTAGGGAAGGTATACCTTATCTGTTTAACAATCTCTTACCTTACGTTTTTAAACCCAGGGAAATCTGGCAAAACTTATTAAATGAAATAGGTCAAAAATACATGGAGTTTAGAAAAACTAGGAAAATAGATGATAGGATAGTATTCGGTTTACCTATCATACAGATTAAGGACTATAAAAATCTACGAAGAGCTTCACCACTTATTTTTAAGATTATTCAACTTATGGAAGGAAATGAACCTAGATATGCTTTACTTCTAATAGGTATGTTACCAAATGAAAAACACAAATTTATTTTCCATCCAAATTTGGAAGGAAAATTAGAGGTTAATTGGAGATTAATTTCTGATTTTGTTAGTAATCCTTAACAAGGGAGGAGGTAATGAAACCTCTAAGGCTCCAAGATTATGAAATAAAAATTATCAAAGAGACAGCTAAGAAGTACTTCGGTGAAAACTGTAGAGTTCTCATTTTTGGTTCAAGAACGAAGTTAGAGAAAAGAGGCGGGGATATTGATATTTTTGTAGAAACAAACTTGCCTATAAGTGAGATAGTAAGAAATAAAGTAAAATTCCTTGCAGAGTTGGATTTCAAAATCGGTGAGCAGAAAATAGATTTGGTTGTATTCAATCCAAAACTCATGGAAAAAGAACTTATTCATGAAATAGCCTTGAGTGAAGGGATTGAGATGTGAGGGAAAAGATTATTGAAAGACTTTTCATAGAATGTGAGAAGCACAAAAAAATGATAGATTGGGCAATAAGTAAAATAAAATCAAAAAATATCTATCCTTTCACACCAGAAGTTTTGAAAAACTTAGACGAAGATTCTATTTCACTAATAGATACACTTACTTTCAGGTTTTCAAAACTTCAAGAAGCACTTGGTAATATATTTTGGGAACTTTTAGCTTTGATGGGCGAAAATACAGAAGACTTTACATTTTTGGATGTGCTTAATAGAATGGAAAAATACAAAATAATAGATATCTCTTTTGAATGGCAAGAATTCAGAAGGATTAGAAATATCATCACTCACGAGTATGAAACAAATTATGATTTGCTTAGTCAAAGTTTAAATTTGTTTTTTGAAAAGATTACTTCTATTTTGAAGTATTATCACAATGCTAAAAATTTTTATGAAGATAGAATTAGGGGTTAGGGGTATGTTGAAGTTTACTTTGAAGCCGTACGATGTTTTGTTTTTTGGTTCTGGTAAACCATTTAATAGAGGTGATGTTGTTAGTTCTTCATTCCCACCACATCCAAATACTTTAGCAAGTGCCATATACTCAAAATTGTATCATTCAAACATGATTGATGAAAGGGTGGTTAATAACCCAAATATAATTAAAGCTGTCTACGGTCCATTTATACAGAAAGGTGAGAAAATTTATTTCCCAAAACCTCATAACATCTACGGCAAAAGGAAACAAAAAGATTTAGAAAAAGTGTTTATTATTAACATTCCAAAAGAGAAAACTTCAGAAAATGAAACTTCGGAAAAGAAATTTAAACTTTTTGACCCTTCAAATACGAATAAACCTGAGGGAATTGAATCTCTTCCAGTTTATATTGGAAACGAAGAGGTGGAGCCATTTAATGGCTTTATCTCTACCGAAGGATTAAGAAAATACTTTAATGGCGGTGAGATTGATGCGAAATCTGATATCTTACTGTATGAAAGCAATAATGAACAAAAGAGTATTTTCAAGAGAGAATCAAGAATTGGTATATCTGTTGATTCCTCTTCTAATTCTGTGAACTCAGAAGATGCACTTTTTAGAGTAGAGTTTCTTAGGTTTTTGGAAGATGTCAAACTTGTCTTTTGGGTTGATTTTGACTTGAATGGTGGAATTAAAAATATCAATGAACATCAAAAACTCGTAGAGTTTTTTAATGAAAATCCTAAATCTCTAAAACTTGGTGGTGAAATGAAAAATGTAAGTTATGAAGTTGAAGAGGACGATTTCAATAAAATTATTGATGACTTGGGATTGAGTAAAAGTATTACTGTTGAGCCTTCTAATATTTTGAAGGTTGTATTTCTAACTTATGGTGTTTTTGATGAACCTATAGGAATGATTAAAATAAATGAGTTCATAACTCTTTCGGCGTGTTTCAATGGGTATGATTTTATAGGGATTAACTTAAAGCGAACAAAGCAGAGAAAAATAAAAAGAGCACTACCTCCTAGTAGTGTTATTTGGTTAAAAAGCACAACTAAGGAAACTCTTAATAATCCTACCTTCATATTTGTTGAAGGTAAGGATTATAAATTTGGTTTTCCTGAAGGGAAACAGGAATTTATAGGTACAAATTTAGTTTTATTAAAGGAGGTTGGATATGTATAAGAAAAGTGGTGTTTTGACATTTTACTCTGAGACACCTGTACATATGGGTACTGGTCAGAGCGTTTCTTATGTTGATTTACCTATTCAGAGGGAGAGACACACTTCATTCCCTGTACTATGGTCAAGTGGAATAAAAGGAGTGATAAGGGATTTGGCAAGTAGGAAATGGCCTGATAAGGAAAAAGTAGAGCTTATTTTCGGTCCAGAGAGTGAAGGTTCTGAGTTTGCAAGCTGTATAAGTATAACGGATGCTAAAATTCTACTTTATCCTGTTAGGTCACTTAGAGGAGTTTTTGCTTGGATTACATGCCCACTCGTTTTGAGAAGATTGAAAGATGACATTATTAGTGTTGGGTTAAATAAGGACTTGAATATTTCTGAATTTCTTAATGTAACTGACGGAGAGGCTTTAGTTTTTGGGAATGATTTAATCGTAAAAGATAAGGATGAAGTTGTGCTTGAGGAGTTTGTTTTTAAGGCTGAGAAGAAGGAATTGGGAGGATTAGAAGAGTTTTTAAATAGTCTTTTACCCAATAATGAGCTTACATCAAAATTAAAAGAACATCTAGTTATAGTTTCTGATAATGTCTTTAAGGATTTTGTTAATTATGCTGTTGAGGTAAGAACGAGGATAAGAATTGACCAGGCAAAAGGAACAGTCAAAGATGGAGCACTATTCAGTGAGGAACTCATACCATCGGAGAGTGTTTTTTATTCTTTGGTTTTTGTTAGTGAACCTTTCGGGAAAAATGGTAAATTGAATAGTGCTGATGATGTTTTCAAAGAGGTGAAATCTCTGTTTGAAGGTAACGGGCTTATACAGTTAGGTGGAGATGAGACAACAGGTAAAGGGTATATGAGAGTGAAATTTTATTCTTAGTAGGGGGTGATGTATGTCAATGAAAACAATTGAACAAGAAAGGGCTAAATTTTGTATTGAGCAGGTTAAAGATAGAAAGCAAGATAAAAAATACAAATCAGCAGCTAAGAGCCTACCGGCTTTTATAGTCTCAAATGGTTTAATTCCTACACTTGCTTTTTATAAGTCAAAGAAAGAGAAAGAACCAGTTTATAATGCGATAAATGAATGGTTAAAAAATAGAGGTTTTGTTAAAGAAGATGCACTTAAGGAGTTAGTAGAATCAGATTTTCAAACTCTTCGTTTAGCTACTATTGAAGCACTGGCAATTGCTAATTGGCTTAAAAGAATAGTTGAAGTAGAAATAGAGGATTAGGCGGATCATGATAAAGAACAAAAAGGTTTGGGAAAAGTTTGAAATAGATTTACTGAGAAGTCAGAAAGTTGATTATGAGGAGAACTTTAGGATTTTTACTGAACTCTACCATCTAGCAAGGTCTCTGAATAAGTTTAATTTTGAACCACTGGAGGATATAGAAGTTGATATAAAGTATGCTTTGGCTATAAATGGGGTGAAAAGGAGATGGAGCCGAAAGAACTCTTAAAGAAAATAGTAAAAGCTTTGGATGAGAAAGGGCTAGAATATATGATTATTGGCGGGCAGGCTGTTTTGATTTACGGTGAACCGAGGCTAACAAAAGATATAGACATAACTTTAGGAATAAGTGCAGATGGATTTGAAAAAGTTACTGACATTGTAGAGAGATTGAATTTAAAAATTCTTGTCCAAAATCCGAAGGATTTTGTGAAAGAAAACTTTGTACTTCCTTTGATTGACAATGAAACGGGCTTTAGGATTGACTTCATATTTTCTTTTAGCGAGTACGAAAAAACTGCTCTTAAGAGGGTAAACAGGGTAAAAATTGATGATGTAGAAGTAAGGTTCGTTTCCATTGAAGACCTAATAATACACAAAATGATTGCATCTAGAGAAAGGGATATTGAGGATATAAGGAAAATTCTAATAAAAAACAAAGATATTGATTTTGAGTATATCTTAAATTGGCTCAAGGCTTTTGAAAGTATTGTTGAAGAAAATTTAACAAAGAAGTTTTTAGATTTGAAGAAAAAATTAGAAGATTCATAGAGATTGGGAGGTTGGTATGTACAGAGATTATCATAATAATTATAGTCGTAATAATTATTACCGTAATAACTTCAGCGAAGGTAGAAAAGTTGAAAAGGGAGGAACTAGAGTCAGTGGGGGAGTTTACTTTGGAAGGTTTTATCTCATGTCTAGTACTGAAGCGAGTAAGGAAGAAGAGGCTAAAAGTAAGTTTTTTGATAATGTTTGGAAAATTTTTACAGAGAAATTTGGTAATGTTCCTTCTTTTTCGTTAATTTTACATAAATATGTGCCAGTTATTGATGCTAAAATAACTCACAAAAATGGAAGGCAGGAAGAATGGTTTAGTCTAGAAAAAGAGTCAATAGGTGGTGATAGTAAAAAGTTGTTTCTGGATAAATTTATTGAAACTTTGGGAATTAGTAAAGATTTTTATGAAAAAATAAGAGAATTTTCAGACAGAATCAAAAGACAAATTGAAGATTTGCAAAAACAGGGATATAAGAAACTTTTTAGTGAGTCTTTAAAAACATCATCACGGTTGGTTGTTGGCTTTGGAGCTGAGCATGTTTTAGAAACATCAATAACACTACATCATTTATTCGGCATACCTTACATACCTGCAAGTGCAATAAAGGGCGTCGTTAGAATGGTCAGCTTCTGGGAAATTGCCGAGAACTTGAAGGATGACGAAGAAATAAGGAAATTACAGGAATACCTTTACGATAAGCAAATTTCTGATAAATTCGAAGAAAACGAATTGAATGATGCGGAATTAAAACATGAATGTTTAAAACACAAACTTTTGTTTGGTACTCAAGGATTCAAGGGGCTTTTGGTGTTCTTTGATGCTTACCCTGAAGTAGAAGCAGGAAAAGAGATTTTTCAATTAGATATTATGAATCCTCACTATACTGAATACTATACTGAGAAAAGTGAAATTCCCGGCGATTGGGAGAACCCTAAACCTATAGTATTCCTAACAGTCAAAAAGGGTATACCTTTTCACTTTACTGTACTCATTGATGAGTACAGAGTTGAAGAAATTTTAAATGACAAGGATTTCCCTAAAGAAGCAAAGGAGATAATAGAGAAATGGAAAAGTGATAATTATTCAGAGTTAAATGAAACTGTTAAAAAATGGGTTGGTGAGGCACTAAAAGAATTTGGCGTTGGTTCTAAGACGAGGTTAGGCTATGGAGTATTTGAATGATTTCATTGATTTTGAGGTTAAAAAAATACGAGAAAGTATAACAATGGTTCAATTTGAACTAAGAAGGGAGCTTAGCCCGGAGGATTTGAAGGCTATTAATCCACCTGACCCAGTTAAAAATAAATTTTCAAAGAATGTTGTTGTGCTTTCGGGTAGGGGACCTGTATGGCTCTATGGGTTTTTGGTTCATTTCTATCATCCTACCAGTGCTGTAGCAATTTTTGATCCTAGGTTAGGTGGTGCTGTTGTTGTTGAATCACATAACCAGGATTTTAAAGTTGGTGATTTGATAAAAATAGAGGAGGAGATATGAAAGTTTTTATTGCACCGTGGGGAGCTCCTGAAAAGTGGGGAGAAATTACTTATCAGTATGATGGAATTACCAGTTCCAAAAGAAGTAAATCAAGTTTGCCTTTTATTAAGGAAAGAGAAAATCCCGATAAAATTTTTATTATTGTTTCTGATACTCTAATTGACTTAGACTCAATTTTTGATTCAATTTCCAAAGATTCTTCTTACAGTGATTTAAGGCAAAAGGTTAAGGATTACATAACTTATGATTTTTGTAAGGAAAAATTAGGTATCTTGCCTGATGATGTTATTGTTTCTTATGGTTTCGGTGAGTTTAAGAATGTCAAATTTTCCGGTAATGCAATGGATTTTTATTATGGAGTTCTTAAAGAGCTTTCAATTATATTTTCACAACTCCTAAAAGGAGTTGGTAATGAAGAAAAAATAGAAATAATCTTTGATGCTACTCACGGAATTAACTATACAACTCTTTTGAGCTATAGAGCACTAAAAGACATACTTGAGATATTAGCTTATGGCTTTGATGTCAGAATGAAAGTTTTGAATGCAGACCCGTATGTTAGAGACCTTGAGGAAAAAGGAATATTTAACATTAATGTTATTGAGGATACTAAAATTTTACCAAGAATATTGGTTTATAATGATTCAAAGGACCCAATTAAGCCGTTTAAAGGTATTAAAGAAGATTCTTTTAAGGAAAAATTAAGAAAAGAAATTAGTGATTCCTTTAATTCTATTTTCTCTGATGGGTATTGGGAATATAGGAAAAAAGTTATGGTTTTCTTAGGTTCTTTGTTGTTTGCCTTGCCAGTGTTTTTGATGAGATATATGCAAAGTTCAAATGAACTTTCGGATAAAATAGGAAGGATATCTCAGAAATTTGAAGAAAAAATTACTATTTCTACAAATGGTAAATTTGAAATAAGAAGGGAAATTCAATTTAGTGAAAGCTTTGCCAATTTTGTTAAAGCGTTCCTTGTTAGCTCTGTTTTAGAGAAATTAGGTTTTGAGCGTATGGAAGAAGTACCTTTGACAGTGATAAAAGAGTTGAAAAGGAAAATATTTGATGAGAAGTTTCAGGTAGAAAGTAACAGAATTGATGTTGAAATAAGGGATATAAAAAGTTTGCGTGATTCACTAGGTAAGGTGTATCGTTCTTATTGTTCTATTATTGAGGAAAAGAAGTGTAAGAAGCACAAAAAAGATATTGACGATGAGCAAAGGTATCCTAGTAAGAGAAACTTTTTTGCTCATGCGGGGTTTGAGCAGAATATTATCTTGTTATGTGAAAAAGACGGTAATATTTACATTGATATACGTAATGAAGAAGAATCTGAGAATTTAATAATAGACGATATTCCAAAAATTTAACGGAGGTGTTTTATGGATTGGAAACAGAAGTTAAAGGCTATTTTGCATGACCCTCCTTACAAAATTGTTAACATAGTAGGCCACAAAGAAGAAGCAAAGAAATTGTTTAGTCTGATTATTTCAGAAGATTTTGAAGATAAAAAAGTTAAGGAAGCAGACCAAATTGCTTCTGCACAGAGTAGAATCATCGTAAAACCTACGATAAATAAACCAGGATTTGAGGAAGCATCTATGGTAAATATAAATGAAAGCTACTTTGTAGATATCTTTTCAGAAAAGCCAAAAGAAGAGAGGAGAGATGTTAGAATACCTGATCCCGAAAAGGTTAAGGAATTATTTCAAGAACTTGGAGAGTTAAACTTTGAGAATCAAGATGAAAGAGCAAGGCTTGTATTTCTTTTCTTGTGGCGTTTCTATCCTGAGATTTTTGAAGAGATAAACTATCATCCAGCTGATTCTAGAGCACCTAACCATTCAATTTATGACCATTTAGTTCAGACATCAGCCGTTGTTTCAGCACTATCAAAGCAGCCAGCATTTTTATTGTTCACTATATCACCTGTTCAGAGTTTCATTTCAAAAGCAAGAAAAACATCTGATTTGTGGGCTGGTAGTTATATGCTTTCTTACCTAGTTTGGGAAAGTATGAAACCAATAGTTGAAGAGTTCGGACCCGATACCATCATATACCCCAACTTATTAGGACAGCCCTTAGTTGATAAATGGCTATACAAGGAATTCAGGGATAGGTTTGATATTTTCAAAGAAAGAACATGGTTTAAAAAGTTCATTGACAATTCCCATCTAGATGAGAAATTAACAATTGCTAACCTACCTAATAGATTCCTTGCTGTTGTTCCGTATGAAAGAGACTTAGCTTATAACTGTGAGGAGACATTTAAAAGCAAATTAGAAGATTTAGCCGGTAAGGTATCAGAGAAAATTGGGATTGACTTAAGTAATGATATAAAAGAAGACTTAAATTCATACTTCAAAGTTTATTGGGCTATGATGCCGTGGAGTGCTGATGAGAGATATTTACCAAATGATGCTTTGGAGGATTATAAAACTTTGTTAGGTGAAGATGAACTTTATGAAACAATTAACATAATAATAGAACATCCTTATTATAAAACGGCCAAATTTGACAGTGCCAAAGTTGGCAGTACCAAAGTTGGCGGTGCCAATGTTGGCAGTGCCTATCCTTTGCTTTTGGAACTCACAGAAAAACTTCTTGGAGCAAGAAAGAGCATTAGAGACTTCAATCAACTTGAGGAGCCGGGCGAAAAATGCCACCTTTGCGGTGAATTTGAAGTATTGAAACTTGATTGGAATAAGTTGAAGTTGAGTAAAGGGGTTTTGAAGGAAGGTGAAAAACTTTGTGGTGTCTGCTTAACTAAAAGGTTATTCCCTGAAATCATATCAGAGGAATTTAATTTAGGGGAAATAAAATTCCCGTCAACTTCAGAGATGGCTAGCATCGGAGAAAAAAGAAGAATTAAAAGAGAAATTAGTGAAGAGGTTAAAGAAGAATTCGAATCATTAATCAAAAAATTAGGTATTCAGAATTCTGTTTCTGTACCTAAGCTAAAAGGGGATAAACTCTATAATATTGATGGACAATCAAATCATTCAGGACCTGTAGAAGCAGAAGCAGATACGGATATACTCTATAATATTGATGGACAATTCTTGATGACAGAGACATACAGGACTGATTACTTTGAAAAGGAACTTGGTTTGAAGGTGGATGAAAAAGATATTAAAGAGATAGTTGAATTCTTGAAGGATAAAAAAATATCGCCATCTAAGTACTATGCAATACTACAGATGGACGGTGATGACATGGGTAAGTGGCTAAGGGGTGAATTTAATATAAAAATAGGTGAGGCAATACATGAAAAGGTGAAAAAGGCTTTAATTGATTTTTCAAAAAGTGATGATAAAGAAAGGATAGATGATAATAATGAGAAGAAGGAGAAAATAGAGAAAATTTTAGATTCTAAGCATCCTATTTCGCCTTCAATTCACCAGGCTTTTAGTAGGAGGTTGTCTATTTTTGCTTTGGAGTACGTAAGAAAAATAGTAGAAGAAGACAACTATGGAAAGTTAGTTTATGCTGGTGGTGATGATATACTAGCATTTCTACCTGTTGAGAATGTTTTAAACTGTGCTTATGAGTTACAGAAAACATTTAAAGAAGTTTTGAGTAAAAAAGCTACAATGAGTGCTGGTATACTGATAGTACATCACAAGTACCCACTTTACCTAGCACTTAAGAAAGTTAGCGAAGCAGAGAAAAAAGCCAAAAATTTTTATGGTAAGAATGCTTTTTGTGTCACTTTCATGACACATGGAGGCGAAGAAAGAGAATTCGGTGGTAATTGGGAGTTAAAAGAGTTCGTAGAAGATTTAATTGAAAATTTCTACGAGGAAAAAATTCCTAGAACGTTCCCTTATCAATACCTAAAGGTAGTTGAAGAATTGTATGATGGTAACTCAAATGATGATATAAAAGAAGTACTTAAGAGTGAACTGAAGAGAATTTTCATGAGAAAGGATAAAAAAATGGACAAAGAATTCCTTAAAAAGTATTTTGAGAAAAACCTCTCGGTATGGTTTGAAAAGATGGATATCAAAAACTTTGCGAATATGCTTGTTGTAGCTAGAAGGATATCGGAGGAGGTTAAGATAAAAGAATAGATTTATTCGATTTCACCTTCGTATAGTATTATCGTGCCATCCTTACCAGAATACATTCTCTTATTGTCAGAATTAAATTCATATTTTACATCAACTGATAAAGATTCTATAGATAATATTTTATAATGCTTACACTTATAAATATGTTTATCCCCTTTTTCTCCTTCAACATAAATTTCATAAGATAATAGAAAATGAATTGTATCATAAATTACTTTGAACTCATCTGAATGCGAGAAGTAAAAACTTCTTTGAGTTGTTTCTATGTTTTCTATATTGTAAGTTTTACATTCTAAATAATAGAGATTGCCATTAAACCAAAATATTATATCAGGATAGCCCATTGCTTTTTTATGTCCACTAGGTCCCTATAGGTATATCTGCTTTTAATCCAACTAAATTTAATGCTTCCCGAACATATTTTTCTATATCATTTCCTACTTCATTGGGTCTTGGTCTTAAAATTCCTATTTTGTTTATCTCTTTACCAGCCATCAAAGCTGCTTGTTTTAGTAATTCTAATACCTGCTGATGCTCTTTATTATTAAAGTCAAAAGAGATAACCTTTTTACCTGTTATAGTTTCAATAACTAAGTTAAAAGGTATATCTCTTAATGGTTTAAGCATTTGTTTTATGACATTCTCAAGTTTTTTTATATAATCTTGATTGTTATCCATTTTATTTCACCTTTTTAAAGATTAAAATATTTTCCTTTTTCATTACATTATAAAGTCCAAATATTATCTTACTTATATTGTTGACTAGCTCAAAGCCTATGTTTTCCATGTATTGAATTGTGAATTCTACTGTTTTTACTTCTTGACCTTGATAGGTTGCATTACCAATGACTATAACTGCGTACTTATTGGGTTTTAATACCCTGTACATTTCATTATATACTTTTTCCATGTCTTCATTATAAAGATTTATTCTACTTTTTCCAATTCCTCTAACACCTATAAATTCATCTCGAATTTTTTGAATATCGTATCCTAAATCTTTAAGTGAATGAGCATCATTTTCTACATAATCAAGAGCAATTGAATAAGGAGGGGAGGTAACTATACCATCTACTGAATTACTTGGCAAATTTATGTTTCTTGCATCTCCAATTTCAATTTTCACATTTCCTAGTTTTAGGTTTAATTTTTCCTTTATTTGAATATAATCTTTTACAGAAGCAATCATTAGGTTAACATTCTTAACGAAGGAATTTACAAAATCTCGCTTTCTTCGTGAATTGTCACTTATGGCAAGTAATCGTGCCAATGTATAAAAGTTTTTTACTCTCTCATCTTTTGTCAGCTTATCTAGGAAGTCATAGTAATTTTCATTAGTTTGAAATAAATTTGGAGTAATGTTAGTTAGTACTTTATTTTTTATTTTCTCTATTTCTTCTATTGCATAAATTGATTCAGTTTTGACTTTCCCTTGAATAACACAAAGAGGTGAAATATCTATACCTATAAAATTTACACCTAAGAGTTGTGCTTCAAGTGCTGTTGTTCCACTACCTGAAAAAGGATCAAGAAGAACATTTCCTTCTTTTAGTCCTATAATGTTTATTAATGCTCTAATCATTTGAGGATGGAATTTGCCTTTGTATGGATAAATCCAATGAGTTAAGTACTGATTTACAGAATTAGATCTGTTCTTTTGAATTATTTGAAAGTAATCTGTAGACTCTCCATCAATTGTTTTGAAATAAGAGGATCTTTTTTTTATTACTTCTTTTTTTTTCCTCTGAGTTGTTCAAAATTCTGAATCTTCTGAATCCGTCAATTATTTCAAAGTCAATACCTAGTGCTTTTAATTCTAATTCTGCCAAATATAACTCGTAGATGAATTGAGTATTATCAAATAAAATCAGACCTTGATTTATATTTTCTTCACTTATTTCGTATAACAAAGATTTGTTTTCTGCTCTTTCTATCATTATTTCGCCTTTTGTTTTATAAAACTCATTAAACATAACTGAGATTTATAATTAATTAATACTACATTATAATTTGTAAAATACTTAATATTCAAAATTTGATATATTCAAGTTTTACGCTATCTCACAACGAGTACTGAGCAGTGTGCGTGCTCAACTACTTTGTCAGCTATTGGTCCTATTGTGCGTTTGTTTAATAGTGTAGGATGTTTTTTAGTTCCGAGAACTATCAGGTCTGCTTATAATTCTTCAGCTGTTTTGATAATTACATCTCCAGGTCTTCCGTATTTTATTAATGTTTGTGGAGTGACACCTTTTTCTTGTAATATTTGGGCTGCTAAAGCTATTCCTGCTGGGAATAAGCCGATAAACTTTGATACTGTTTTTACTAAGAAGAACAATATTATTAATCCTACGCCTGAGTATAGGACTGCTGCATTGACGAGACTGCCAGCTTTTAAGAAGTAGAATGGAGTTAATAGAGCAATTGCTGATGCTCTTAATCGCTTTACTAGTTCCTTGTTTGAAGCGAAAATGTTAGCAAGTACTGCACCTACTAGGTAAGCAGGTAAGACTGCTTCACTTCCCCCTTTAAGTGCTAAGAATCCTAACTAACCCAAACCATATAGTTATATCTAACCATAGCTTTTCCATTCTCTTCTCCTCAAGAACTAAAAAATAAGATAAGTATTCTAAACTTTTGGTTAAATTTAGGGCAAGTTATACGAATACTGCTAAAATTTGTGGGACTTAGTTTTCTTAAAAATAGAGAGAGGCTTTGCCTCTCTAAATCAAATAGGATTTGCGGGGTGCTCCATAGCACTTGGTGCTTAATAGAACACCGTGCTTCATAGCACTCCGTGCTTAAAGCACTTGTGCCTAAGGCACTTTCTAAATTAAGTACTTTCATATCTTTTGAAGTATAGAGTCTCTATATCCTTGATAATGATATGAAAGTACTTAATTAAGAAAGTGCCTTAGGCACAAGTGCTTT